>Ga0315277_10008852_pt1 | contig 12899 bp, 9 predicted proteins | sample YL17G05_15_MG_FD_203695 | JGI IMG/M metagenome (GOLD analysis project Ga0315277, IMG submission 203695) | Sediment microbial communities from Yellowstone Lake, YNP, Wyoming, USA - YL17G05_15 | ecosystem: Environmental > Aquatic > Freshwater > Lake > Sediment | place: USA: Wyoming | collected...
GGACGTTGGGTCTCTTAGCGCCCAGTTTTTTCAAAAACTTGATATATCCCGGATTCGCAGGGATGAACATGAGATTGAGTTCAAAACGGTCGTCAAGAAAATCCATCATCCTGATCATATGTTCTATTTTCCGAGACGGACCGGCAATCCCATGATGAATCAGGCGAATCTTTCTCTCCTGTTGATCAAATAGGTTGGGTTCGAGGTCTTCATAATCCGGGGCGCTCGTGATCACGAGAGGTTTGACCCCGGTGTCTTTCTCATAGGCCTCTGCAATGCCTGGACAAACTGTCGTCATGCCATGGACCCGCGGGATGTATGTTTTGCAGAGATAGGTCGAGTATTCCTGAAAAAGGAGCCTCCACTGAAACACATCTTCGTATTGTCGCGGCGCGTACTCATGAGCATCGAAGATGACTTTACCCCCCCTGGCCAACCGTAACGCCACTGGTAGGGCATCGAGATCATTCGTAAGGAAGAGGTCTGCCCGGACATGCGATAGAGCCCTGAGACAATACTGAATATGACTTTGTCCCCAGTACCAGCTTTCGTATCGCCGAGCGAGAAGTTTGAGGGCAGGCAGAAGAAGCCGTAATCTGTTGATCTCTTTCACGAGAGGAATGAACTCTACACCCTCGATGCCAGGATCAGCCAACCCAGCAGCAACAACGCGGTAACGGTCGCTCAGAAAACGGATCTGGCGGTTGACCCGGGGGTCGGTAGCAAGATTGGAAAAGGAGAGGATAAGGATCGTCTTCATACGATGACCTATGCTTCAAGAACTTGCCTAACGAGATCGGTCAAGATCTTCTTGTTCTGTTCTGAGGACAAGGTCCGTGCGATCTTGTGAGACTGCAACTTATGGTAGTTCACTTTTTCCCGATCCAACGCTAGAAGGCAATGCGCAAGCGCTACCGGGGTAAAATCCGGCGAGATGAGACCGAGGTCATGTTCTTTCACAATCCGAGCCATCTCTGGGGAAGGTCCGATCGCGAGGGCAAGCCGAGCCTGGATGAATTCGAAGAATTTGTTGGGTAGGCTATGAAGGGAATTGAAGTTGAGGGGTTCGAGAAGATGTACTCCTACATCGAAGGAATTGAGGACCCGAGGAAGAATTCTCATGGGGACGGGGGGGAGAAAATGGATGTTTGCCCTGCGTCGAGCCAAACCCTTCAGATAGTTGAGATATCTTGAGTCTGAACCGGTTAACATGAAGTTAAGTTCGAATCGGTCGTCTAGATCGTCCATCATTCTGATGATATTCTCCATCTTTCGAGGGGGGCTGGCAACGCCGTGATGAATGAGATGGATTCGCGTTTGGTCCTTCGAACGAAGCTGTGGTTGAATTTCCTCGTAATCGGGTGCACTGGTGATGACGAGCGGTTTGATCCCTGTATCGCGTTGATAGGCCTCGGCGATCCCTTGACAGACGGTGGTCATCCCATGGACCTGGGGAATGTACTTTCTACACAGATGGGTCGCATAATTCTGGAAGAGGAGCCTCCATGACAAAACATCTTCGTACTCCCGCGGGGCATACTCGTGGGCATCCAGGATCACCTTGGCCCCTTTAGCCACTTTCAATGCCAGAGGAAGGGTTTGAAGGTCATTGGCCAGGATCAGGTCCGCTTGGACGTTCGACAGCTTGTTGAATGCATCGATAACGTGCTTCTGCTGCCAGTACCAATGATCATACCGGTGGAATAGGATTTGAAGGAAGGCCAAAGGATCGGGAGAGCTCTTCTTCATTTTCGTGACAGGAATGAACTCCACGCCCTCCACCTCGGGATGAGCCAGACCGACAGCAATGACGCGATACGTGTCCCTGAGAAAGCGTATTTGACGATTGACCCGAGGGTCAGTGGCGAGATTGGAAAACGAGATGATCAGGATCGTTTTCATCAAGTATTGCTCAGGTTGTACACTCTCCAATACGTGTCATCTCAAAAAGTCTGTTTAGCAAGATGGGACCTGCATTCAAGCAACCTCGGAATGCCGCTTCAAGGATCGGCTTTTTCTTAACTGTCCTGACAAGGTGGAGCAGAGGTTTCTTGTTTTCTTCTGCCGAAATGTCTTTTAAGATCTTGTAAGATTCTATCATATAAGAATGTATTTTTTGTCGGCCATTGCCTTGAAGTGAGAAATAGGCGCTTGATGAGAAATATCACACGACCCCCCCCCAAAAAAAACACTCTTTAGCCATTGCCCAGCCGTGTTAGCTTGCGATCAACCTTTCCCTTTTTGGTCCAAGTTCGACTCTGGCGCTTTTGTAGGGCTCCATTTCTCGCCATTTCTTTGTATAGTTCAACCATTTTTCGGCGTACCAGCGAAACTTTTCTTTCCCTGTATATTCATAAAGTTTCTCAAGTGTGAAGATGTGGATATAGTGATACGTATTGTAAAGCTTTCCAGCGAGTTTCTTTGAGAAGTTAGTCGGATAAGCCACCAGGTTCGCTTGATTCCAAGAGATGGGAATTCGCACTTTAGGACTCTCGGGGGAGACCCGGAAGGTCCCCAAACAGGTCCACCGAGTGGGAATCAGGGCAGATGAAAAGAGGTTATAGTCCCCTTCGCCGATCCATACTTCGACAGTCCCATGGATCGAGGTTTCAAATTCAAGGGAAAGGCTATTTTCGTGGGGGAAAGAGATCATGCTTAATACAGCATGGAGCTCCACAATTTCATCGGTGACCTGATAGGACTTCGCGTTAAAATTGTCGGGATCTTTGATGAAATTCTCCCATAGACAGCGAGTCCTCTGAAATCTTATCGGAAAATCCCCCTCCGAGGGAATGGAAATCTTGGCATTCACGATCTTGGGTTTAAACTCTTGTGAAAATTTCAATTGCACAGGAATGTAGCCAGACAAATTGTATCGAGTATTTGCTAGTTCTTCCAGGTCGTAAAGGTCAATGATCTTTTCAATGCTATCCGCGCTCTTCCTAAAAAGAACGTCGGCTTCTTCAGATTGGCTGAGATCGGCAAACCTTTTAAGGTTTATCGTCGCACTCAGCCAGCCGTTGAGCGTATACAATGGAATATCGTTGGGATATTCTTCAAGCGACGTTCCGCCATGAAACCTTTTCAAGACTCCTCCACGCTTCTGATCGATAAAAAAGCTGTTCAATACCTTCTGAGCACTTTCGAGAAACAGGGGATCGTTGGTCAGCCGATGGAGGCGAGCGAACATGAAAAGATACCTGGATTGGGTAAGAGCGGAGTAAAATCGGGCAGGCATTGAAGTCAGACGATAGGCAGGATCGTACCAAAATACCAGTGAACCATGATACTCTTCCATTCGATGAATGGAGGCTTTTGCCACTCGTATCGCCGCTAGCAGGAGCTCTTTGTCTTTAGTCATCTCATATTGTTGTAGGTAGTCATTGATGATGTATGCCCCATAAAGAGGGTGAGGCACCCTTTCCCCATTCTGCCACTTACCTGGGTAGCCGTCTGACAGAAAGATAAGTCTATAAGAATCATACCTTTTTTCATTAGTCTCGATAAGAGGAGGGAGATGGACTTTCTTGAGATGATATTTGTCCTTGAACCAGAGCGATCTGAGATCAATGAAGGGCAAGAGAAAACGACTTCGAGATTGACGGAAAGAAGGAAAGGAGACAGCGTCTGGTAGAGAAAGTACCTTAGCGGATCGCATCCATAGCCTTCTGAAGTGAAGTTGGAGCAAAGACCGTATCGATTTCACCAAGGGACAGACTCCTTTTATAACAGCGGTTGAAATGCAAATATCTGTGTCTCAAATGCTAGCGGATTTAGGGGACCGGCTCTGGGTCCTTTTAAGAGAGACTCTGGCCAAAGGTGGCTTCAGCGATGACACGCCATAAAGCGTGCTCAGTTTCTGTCCTTCCAATGCCCAATTGTATTGGGCGAGCACCGCCTGGTGGCCCCGTCGGCCGCAATCGATCTGCAACTGAGGTTGAGCATGGAGCGCCAAAATCTGCTTCGCTAAGTCCTGTGGGTCCCCCGAGTCAAAAACGAGACCGCTCCCGGTATTTTCCACGATACGTTTTAAGGGGCGGCAACTGCTCACGACCACCGCCTTGTTCATGAGCATGTATTGAAACAGCTTATGGGGAATGGTCGCGTCCGTGTGGGGATTCTGATGATGGGGTACCAAGCCGATCTGACTTGCCTCGATATAACTCGGGACCTTATGAAATGGCTGCCAACCGATGAACTCCACATGATCTTGGACCCCTTGGGTTTCGGCAATCCTCCGGTATTCGTCACTCTCTTGGCGGCTGATACCGACCAACACGAGCTTCACCTGTGGGATCGACTCGCGCAGATAGGACATCGCTTCGATAGCAGTATCGAGTCCGCGATGTCTCCCGCCACCCCCAATGTAGGAAATGGTGAAAAAGCACTTGTAGCGGGTGAGAATGTCTTGATCCAGGTCTAAACTCTTGAAATGCTCTGCGTCCTCTACGTTCATAACGACTGTGATCTTGTCCGGGTCAAGGCTATAGTCGTTGATCAGTCGGTCCTTGGCTTCATCGACGACGACAACCACATGATTGGCAGAGCGGACTATTCTTCGTTCGTAAGGGATCCAGCGCCTTGGATGGGGTGTGAGCCACGATCTGGAACTTGGGTCAGCCTCAACAGAGAGTCTGAGGGAGGCAGGGTAGTTTTCGTGGAGATCCGCTACCAGCGGGATGCCAACCTTTTGGCTGATGTCCAGGGCTGTCCCCACGAGGGGAAGGTCGTGGACATGAAGGGCATCGAGCTCGAAGTCTCGGACATATCGCTCGATGCAGGATGCCCAATAGGGGTTTGTGAAGGTGAGGTAAAAGCGAAGGGAATTCAGGCATCGGCGAGCCGTTTGTAGCTGATCCGGTTCCCTAAGGATGCGGCGGATCCTGAGACCCTCCATCTCCTCTTCGGGACGTTCATCTGCATTCCCTGACCGGTAAGCGAGAAGATGGAGTTGATGGCCCGCGGAAAGGAGTGTCCGTACTTCCTTCTCAATACGGATGTCCGGTGGAAATTTGTTCCTGAGCACCATGCCGATTTTCATAATCAAGTCTTCCGGTTTCTCCAGTGGTGTAGCTGGGAACGTAAGAGTCCTTTGAGCGCCTCGAGTTCTTCTTCTTCATAGAACCGAATGGTGTAAAGGAAGAACGGATAAGCAGAGAGCAGAAGGCATTTCAGACCGATATTAAGCCATAGGAGAGGAGTCTGGATCAGCATGCCTACCCCGAAGATGCCCCCCCATGTCATGGCAAGCTTTGCCATTCGCTCATATTCGTATCGAATATAGTAAAAATGGAGATTGACCAGGGTCTGGATGATGACGAGGACCAGATAGGAAAGAATTGTCGCCCAGGCTGCCCCAATCATGCCGTAGGGAGGAATGAGAACGTAATTGAGGGCAAGATTAAGCAGGGCAGAACCCACAATGATGGGGGGAACGTAATAGTTCTTGTTCAGGATAGCGAGGCCGGTGTTCGTCATATGACGAACACCGGAAAAGATGTACGAGAGAGCGATCAAAGGGATGACCGCAGCAGCCGGATAGAATTTGGGCGTCGTCATGATCATGAGCAACTCCTTGGCCAAGAGCGACAACACCATGGCGAGGAATCCAAAGGCCAGGAGGTAATAGGTTAGAATTCTGGCGAATTGGTGCCTGGCGTTCGGTTGTTTTGCAATCGCGAATCGGTGAGGGGGCCAGGCAAGCTGAAAGGCCTGCTCCGCTAGGAGCATGACCATCCCAATATTGTAACCCAGGGAATAAAGACCCACCTGAGCGATTGTGGAAAAATGTTTTAAGAAGTAACGGTCTGCCATCGTAAGGAGGAGACTGGACAGGCCAACAGGGACCAGAGGAATTCCGAACCTGAGCATTCTGCGGAGGATGAGTATTGAAAAGGTTCGCCGAAGGTCCTTTGCCATGAGGACGAAGTAGAGGGACGCGAATAGAGCATCTGAAATCAGAGCGGCAACGATTAGACCTTCAACCCCCCTGCGAAGAACGGCGATATAATAGAGATTGAGAAGAATACCCACCGTGAATCGTGCCGCCGAGAGCAGGGCGTAGAGTGATGATTGGGCCCGAGCGCGCAACCTTGCATTGAAGACAACATCCACTACCCCCACCCAATCCGCCAGAAACACCAGACGAAGGAGATAGACCCGATCCATCGTACCAAATATCAAATTGGAAAGTCCTGGAGAGATGAGGATTAGGGTCCCAAAAAAAAGTGCCGATTCTCCCAGGAGGAAATAGAGCGTAGTGCTCTCCACCGTATGTTCGTCGGATCCTTCGTAGATGATCTCGCGAAAAAATGCAGAGCCCAAGCCGAGCTGGGCCACGATCGTTGCAAGGCTGCTGGTAACGGTGAGGAGAGAAAGGATACCGTAATCGGCAGGGGTCAGAAGACGAGTGTATAAGGGTAGCAAAAAAAAACCGATCAGCGTATTGAGCGTTCCCCCAAGCCCGTAGACGAGAGAATGTTTCGTCAGATGTTTGATAGTTTCAAGCATTTCGTTCTTTAATCCAGATAACCCAACCCTCTCAGTTTCGCCTCGATTTCTGAGGTTTCCTCTGGAGTAAAAGGGATGACATCTCCTTTTTCCCGGACAGAGGTCCCACTTCGTTCCAAGAGTCGTTTCGGATCAAGGCCGTCCTCAAAGATATCCAACACGACCCCATCCATTTCAATCGTGCGAGGAATACCCAGGGAGTAGCAAACAGTGGGAGTAATATCCATAATACTCGCCCTCTCCAGTCGCTTTCCCTTTCTGATTCCTTCTCCCCAGGCCAGGAAAACTCCCTCTCTTCTGTGCGAACCCTTCATACTTTCCAGTTTGCCGAAAACATCCTTCGTCGTGTAAGAAGGATGGGGGAAACCTGTCTCTGTAAAAGTGACTAAATCCGGGGCTCGATCCGCGTATGGACCAAGATAGACAGAGTGCCCCTTTTGGACATCGGCGAAAACGCTTTTCCCATTGTGTGGGAATTTCAATTGAATGAGCTGGTTCTTTAACTTGTCGATGAGCGCTTCAGCTTCTTTACCAGGAGCAATAATTCCCTTGGGTTCTCGGCCTTTCATGTTGATTCTAATCCCATACTGGTCGGCAAAAGCCTTGGTTCGACTCCAGTCCACCAGGTCCTCAAGGACCCATCCTTCGACTCTTTTCTTAAAATTCTTAGGATCCCTATGATTCATTGTCCCTGCAGTCTCACTTTTGGTTAGATGGTTACCGGAAATTTTCGTGATTTGAAAAATGCGCCTCATGAAGCTTTGAGGTGATCTCAGGCTTGGAAATCGTCGCACCATTTTGATCTTAAGGTAGCCGTGTTCCTCAAGAAATCTGTTCATGTAAAATGTTCTCTCCGAAGGGCCGAATCCGTGATCGGAGACAACGATGACCTGGGTCTTCGCAGGGAGATCCTCCAGGAGGTCCCCAAAAGCGGTGTCAATCTCTTCGTAGGTTCTGGAAACGATCGCGTCCAAGGATCGGTCTTCCTTTTGACCGCTAGAAGAAGGGTTGTTGATGCGGCCCCAGAAGCTGTGCTGAAGTCTATCCAACTCCGTGAAGACGATCATCAAAACATCCCAGGCCTTTTGATTCATCAGAATTCGTGAAGCCTTGGCTCGAGCTCTGATCGACGCAAGAAGGGCCTCTGCATAAGCAGCTTCTCCCTGACTCTCCTTAAGATCAAATTGGTCAGGGGAAACCTCCGTAACGTAATCAGGAACAGCCTGAAGTAGTTCTTCTCTTAATTCAGGTGGGAATGTGAAGTGACTCGCCGTCAATGGGGTCATGAGACCGGAGACCATGAACCCATGGATTGGGTATGGAGGATATGACAGAGGTTCATTAATTAACCCCGTGGATTTTCCATGCTCGGTCAGCAAAAGAGGAAGCGTTTTAGCACGGATGGAGGTTGAATTCACGAGTTGGAAACGATAGTTGTTTTTTTCATCTCGTACTCCGAATCCAAAAACCCCATGTTTTCCTGGATTCACACCTGTCAAACAGGAAGCCCACGCTGGAGCACTGTGCGGGAAGGGTGTTGATTCCAGAATGGCACTTGTTCCAGCTTGAAGCATTTTGCTAAGATTTGGAAGTTTTCCCATCTTGATCAGGGGATTCAGGACATCGAACGTTGCTCCATCCAGGCCTACGATGAATACCTTTCCCATAGGCTTCTCCATCTATTTTTTGTCACAAGTATCCCAAATCTTTCAATTTCTCAGCCATCTGCTTCTGATCTTCAGGAGTAATTTGTTGGAGTTCTTGAACCACACCGGATGATTCCGCCACAGCAATCGCATGTTTCTCAGTGTACTCTGGTTCCAGAATCTGACTCATCACCGTTCCGTCCATATCGCTGGAAATCACCAAACCAAGAAGGTAGAGGATGGTAGGCGCCACATCAATGAGTCTTGCCCAACATAATCTGTCATGTTTGCGAACGGCAGGTCCCTTCGCCATCAGGATCCCGTCGAGTCGATGATTTCCTGATCGAAAGCTTTCGGCCTCTGTAACGATTTTTTCTCTGTCCAAAAAGGGATAGAAATAACAGCCCACGCTCTCACAGATGGGAATGAGATCTGGAGCACTCGCAAGAAGCTTCCCGTGGTAGATTTCTTCCTTTCGGTAAACACGATCCACCAGAGCCTTCCCACAATCACTTCTCAAGCTCAGGAGGGCATTGGCAAGGGAGTCCCTCACCTTTTCGTATTCCTTGCCCGGCGAAACAGATCCTCGAGGTTCGCGCCCTTTAAGATTGATATAGATGAGCCCGGAAGTTCCGATGGAGTAGGCAAGGGTCTTTTCCCAATCAACCGCCTTGAACACGGCCTCATATCCTCTCTGACTGAGAAGTGCAGACCATCTTGGAAAACCGCTCAACCTCTTTCTTGCCACCCTGGTCAGAAGGTTCTGCCAGGTCGATGGTAATACGTTTCCAGGAATCGAGGCCAAACCGTGTAAAATTCTTGCTGGCAGTCCTTCCTTAGAAAGACCTGCTCTTGCAATCAGGATGCGTGACACCTCTTGACCTAGGGTTATCAACTCCGGGTGTAGTTTAAGCATGCCAATTTCTTTGAGCCACTGGTTGATATGAACAGAGAAATGGTTGGGCCCAAATCCATGGTCAGATAGAACAAAGATAGTGGTATGGTCGACGTCTATCTTCTGCAATAGCTCACCGATGGCTCGATCGATCCCCACGAAAAAGTCGATCACGTGTTGCCGAAATGTTGGCCCATTTTCTATTTGGTATTGGGGATGATTGGGATCGATGAATTTCCAAAGAGCGTGCTGTACAACATCCGTGCCAAAAAAGTGAACGATGAAAAGGTCCCATGGTTCTTGGATCAGAGTCTTTGCAACGTGCAGACGTTCAGCCTCCATCCTCTTGAGATCATCGATCAGATCTGCATAACGATCTGCATATTCAGGGAGACGCAGGGTGATTCGATAGCGGCTTTTGTCAAAATGGAATGTTTCAAATAAATTGGCAGGACAGGTTGATCCCTCGCTGAGTATATCAGGAGTCGGTATCCCGGTGATCATGAGTCCGTTCAACTCCCTCTCCGCAGGGAAGGTCATCGGTACATTTACCAGGATTGATCGCTTACCTAACTGGCTCAGTCTCCCCCAGAGAGAAACTCCATCTACTTCTACACGAGTGGTAGCGCGGACCTTATAGGTTCCCTTCTCCCGGTAGTAGAAGTCGAATACCCCTGTATTCGAAGGTTCCTTTCCTGTTGCGAAAGCTGCCCAAGCTGCACTTGTGATGGGTGGAATTGTAGAACGAAGCACAGCTGAAATGCCCTCCCGCTGTAACCTTGCAAGATGAGGCAGTTGGTTCTCATCGATCCACTCTTGAAGAAGTGCCCAGGTGGCACCGTCAAGGCCGATGACCAGGATTTTGTTCAAGAAAAGATCCCCCTTCCCAAGAAAGTTCACAATAAATTTGAATCATGACTGGCAATGTGCCCCGTCTCACCCGAGCAGGATAGGCGAGGTCAAGGGGCACAATAAGAAAAGACAATTCATGTCCGAGAAGCCCCGCCCTGTGAACGGGGGGCTTCACTTATCTCGTGATAAATATGCTCAAATTTGTCAATGGTTTGCTTCCAGTCAAAGTGGAGCACGGAATTTCTTATTTTCTCCCTATCCCAGGGTCGTTTCAAAGCCTTATGGATACCTCTCGTGAGCAATTGAACATCGCCCGGTGGGATGTAGAAACCGTTTGCATCAGAAGGAAGAATTTCCTTGAGAGCCTCTGCCGTTCCAAGCACCGGACATCCACACAGCATGGCTTCAATGAAGACGAGACCGAAACTCTCCATGAGGCTCGGAAGAACGAAGAGATCAGCAGCGCTGTAATAGTACCTCAACTCAGCCTGTGATTTACGTCCCTCCAAGGATACGAAGCCGTTCAAACCTTTTTCTTGGATCTTCTTCTCGAGTTCACCTCCCTGAGGTCCATCGCCGACGATCATCAGACGTGCTCTTGGGTGTTGTTTTATCACCTCTGAAAAGGCGTCAATCAAAAGATGGATTGCCTTACGAGGGATGAGACTTCCGACAAATAGGATAAGGGGATCCCCCACAGGAAGTTTGAGAGCGGTCCACGCCTCCCTCCTTGGAATGGGAGAGAACAGCGATCCGTCAATGGGATTATGAACAATCCAGATCCTTTTCTTCTGGAGTCCTGCCGGGAACAAGGTTTCAACCTGTCGTTGGACGTATTGGCTTACAAAGATTAGGTTCTGCGCGGCACAGAGATCATCTTTCACCAATTGGCATCTGAGCGGTCTAACGGAAACGTCGCTGAATTCAATAAAATGGGTTGAATGAATCGACGCGATCAGAGGGATCTTTCCTTCAATCGTGAAATGGGCATAGGGAAAGCGAAACTCGAGGGGATGAACATGGATCACATCGGGTTGAAAACTTCGAATGACACGCTCGTGATCTAACAGTCGCTGAACAACCCCTGGCCAGCTTTGGAATGAACCAAAGTGGCGTTTGGTTTGGCAGGCCTTGGTCCAGAAGCGAAGGCTGAAAAGATGGGTTGATGGAATCGTGTGGAGTGGCCGACGCTTCCCATAAATTCTGACCCCGCAGTTCACGACGGGCCGAACGCTTGTCGAAAGAAAATTGTTCGCAAGAACAGCAACCTCGTGCCCTCGTTCTGCCAGATTCTTCGAGAGGTGCCAGACATGAGTGGCAACGCCTCCAGTGGTTCGGCCCCCCACTTCCGGAGGCAGGGGACCTATTTGTAAGATCTTCATCCTCTTTGGCATCTCACAGATATCCTAAAGCCGTCAATTGCTTACGGGTGGTTTCATCTTGTTCCGCTAAAACCCCGGCACGGATATCGTGAGCAAACTCCCGCGTATTTTTAAACAGGGTCTCCCGAAGCTGGGAGGCAATTCCAGAGGCCTCTCTTCGGATATTGTGTTGTTCCTTGCTGTCATTCGTGAGATCGTACAGTTCTTCGTGCCCTTTCGAGTCGATAATGAACTTGTGGCGGTCCGTTCGAATGCATTTCAACCCCTTATCGAGACTGGAGCGGTCGAAATTTGGTGCCATCTTCTGAAGTTGTCTCAAAGCTCCCGGATGGGTATAATATTCAGCAATGATAAACGGGAGAAGCGCTTGGGTATCGAGTCCCTGGTCACTGAACAAAGGGTGGCCTTGAAGGTAAGGGTAGCTTTCCGTGGGAAGGTCGATCAGACGAAGGATCGATGGAAGAACATCCACGATCGAAACAAGGCTCCGAACGGTCTTGGGCCCTTTTATGAGCCTTGGATAATGCCAGATCATTGGGATCCGAATGAGAGAGTCGTAGAGACAAAATTGATGATACATGAGTCCGTGGTCGCCAAAGTTTTCACCGTGATCAGCCAATAGGACAATCACCGTATCGTCAAGAATATTTCGATGTTGCAACAATTTGAACAGTTGGCCTAGTGTGTGATCCAAATAGGCTATTTCCGCATCATACAGGTCCTGTAGGTAGGTGAATTCTACGGGAGTGACTGTCATCCTTTGGGCCATGTAGAGGAACCCATCCTTCACCATGAGTCTTTTGAGCTTTTCCTCATCCAAGCCACCCACAGTCTCATTGAGAAACTGTCTTCTAAATCTTGGTGGAGGGTTATACGGCGTGTGGGCAGTGTTGAAGTTTGCGAAGATGAAAAAAGGAATTGATTTCTTCTGATCGTTGATCCATTGGGCCACCTTTTCGTAAATATACCGGGTGTTTCGCTCGTCCAGATGGAGAGAGCTTCTTATTTGGGTTTTCCATTTGGGGAGATTCCATGGCTGTTTGGCTACTTTCCAGGCTTCCAGGTACTCATCAAAACCCCTGTTAAACCGTTTGGCTGCACTCAGTTGCGCGATACCGCTGATACCGAACGTCTGGTATCCAACTTCCTTCAGGATTTCTGCGAGAGTCTGACTCTGAACGTCGAGGCAGGAATCTCCTGTAAAGACCCCGTGAGAAGAAGGATACATGGCCGTAAAGAGTGATGCGTGAGCGGGCGGAGTCCAACAGGAGGCTGAGAATGCATTTTGGAACAGTACGCCGCCCTCGCTCAGTCTATCGATAAACGGCGTTGTTCTTTTAGCATAGCCATAACAGGAGAGATGGTCCCAGCGGACCGTGTCCAGAACAATTATAAGGATGTTAGGTAACGGGTGCACTTTTTTCTCCTGGAATCACTTGGTGAACTTTCGGATTTGCTGTCGTTTCTTGAGTGGAGATTCAACCAATATTTTGATGATCCTCTCCGCTGTCTTCCCGTCCCAAAGGGCAGGGATCTTGGCCTTCTTCGATTTCCCTGCTAGGATCTTGGACGCTTCCCTAATGATCTTTTGGGTATCATTCCAGACCAAGACGT
>Ga0315277_10008853_pt1 | contig 12898 bp, 18 predicted proteins | sample YL17G05_15_MG_FD_203695 | JGI IMG/M metagenome (GOLD analysis project Ga0315277, IMG submission 203695) | Sediment microbial communities from Yellowstone Lake, YNP, Wyoming, USA - YL17G05_15 | ecosystem: Environmental > Aquatic > Freshwater > Lake > Sediment | place: USA: Wyoming | collected...
TAGCCAATCAATTACCATTGCTGGGAATCGACTTATATTTTATCTCTACAGCAGGCGACAATCAGAAAAGGTTAGTGGATACCTTAAAACGAGCCTGGAAGAGGGCAGACCTTATTATCACCACAGGGGGATTGGGACCTACCCAGGATGATATTACCCGAGAAGCCATTGGCGAGCTAGTGAATGAGGAACTGAAAGTTGATGAGAAGTTATGGCAAGAATTGCAAGCTTTGCTCCGCCGCTATGCTGGGGAAATACCACAAAGCAATATAAGACAGGCAACTTTCATACCTTCGGCTCAAATAATTCCCAATCGTATGGGCACAGCGCCAGGTTGGTGGGTTGAGAAAGACGACCATATAATTATAGCCCTACCTGGGCCGCACGATGAGATGAAAATGATGTGGCAAGAAGGCATTTTGCCCAAACTGGAGCAAAGAGTAACTGGAGAGGTCATCCTATCCAGGGTAATTAAGACTTTTCGGCTAGCCGAAGCTAAGGTAGATGAATTGATAGCCCATATCTCCAAACTATCCAACCCTACTCTGGCTACTTATATCAATCCCGACGGTGTTTATCTTCGTATTACAGCCAAAGCAAAGAAAAAAGCAGAAGCTCAACGCCTTATTTCTCAAAGCGAAGACCAAATTCGAAACATTCTTTCTCCTTATATTTGGGGGGTGGACGATGATACCCTGGGCTCTGTTATTGGGGAGTTGCTCAGAGCCAAAAACTTGAGTTTAGCCACCATGGAATCTTGCACCGAGGGGCTGCTATGCAGCACCATTGCCAGTGGCCGGGAAAGCTATACATATTTCAAGGGGGGATTGCTAGTTTGCTGTGATGAAGCTAAGATGGCTTGCGGTGTGGATGCCTCCATTATGGAGCGATATGGCAAAGAAAGCATTCAGGTAGCCAAAGCAATGGCTGAGACTGCACGCAGGAATTTGAAAACCGATATCGGCATAGGTGTTGGAGGTAACATAAATCCCGATACAAATTCCGGCGACGCATTCATAGGCCTGAGCAGTGATAAATTTGGCCAAACCTTCACCCATATGCTCCGTGGAAATCGCTCAAGAATGAAGCAAAGGGTAGTTTATGCCGCCCTTTTCGATTTAAGAAAGATGCTGCTCGAGGAGGTCTAATGCACTTAATTATAGATGGCTATTCCAGCAACCAAAAACTTCTCCGGGACGAAGATTTCCTTCGGAAGTGGTTGGAAAATTATCCCGCCAGGATTGGAATGACCAGGATTTCACCCCCGTACGTGCTCAGATATGTAGGACCGGTATTAGAGGACTGGGGGATATCAGGATTTGTTTTTATAGCGGAAAGTCATATTGGCATCCATACCTTTGTTGAGCAGAATTACATTAACATAGATGTTTTCTCGTGCAAGGATTTTGATACCGCGAAAGCAATAGAACATTTTCGAGAGGGATTTCAGTTGGTTAAGTTGCGAACTTGTCTAATTGATAGAGAATGGCCCGAGGCAAAACCTGCGCTGGCCAACCCTCAAAGTTTTATTTACCATGAACGACCATGACTGTCACCCTGAGCCCTTTGCTTGCTGGCATGAAGGGATGTTCCTGCCACATGAGGTCTTTGCCGGATTAGAACCACCTTATTCAAATTTACAGCAAGCCAGGACTGTAATTGTGCCTGTCCCTTACGATAGCACCAGCGAATGGCGAAGCGGATCTCGCCATGGCCCACAGGCTATTATCGATGCCTCTCAGTATTTAGAGCTTTATGATTTAGAGCTGGACCGCGAGATATATAAAGTTGGTATTTCTACCCTGCCTCAGGTAGAACCCTTGCTGAGCAGCCCCCAAGATATGATTGATAGAGTTTATCAAGTGATTAAAGGCTTAATACAAAAGGAGAAATTTGTAGTGTTGCTTGGTGGAGAACACTCCCTTTCTTTAGGGGCAGTTCGAGCTTTCAAGGAAGCATTCCCCAGACTTTCTGTGTTGCAACTGGATGCCCATGCTGACCTTCGGGATGAATATCTGGGGACTAAATATAGCCAGGCTTGTATTATGCGCCGCATCTTTGAGCTTTGCCCTATCTCCCAGGTAGGAGTGCGCAGCCTTAGCTGGGAAGAAAAACAATTCTTAACACAAAACAAGCTGAAGTCTTTCTACATGTCTGACTTGGTATCAAATACAGCTTCCATAGACCAGATAGTGGACTCGCTTAGCGAAGATGTCTATGTCACCATAGATGTAGATGTTCTCGACCCTTCTATTATGTCGGCAGTAGGTACTCCCGAGCCCGACGGCATGTCATGGCGGCAAGTCCTGGATATAATAGAATCGGTTGCCCTTCACAAACATGTAGTGGGCTTCGATTTAATGGAATTTTGCCCCGGGGAGGGGCCAGGTTCTTGCGCTTTTCTATTGGCTAAATTAGCTTACAAGCTTATCGGTTGCAGTGTGCCGCAAGAAGGACGATGAGGGGTAACATAAGTTTAGGTAGAGTCTTCGGTATTCCCCTGCGACTCCATTATACCTGGTTTATTATCTTTGCCCTGGTAACCTATTCACTCGTGCTTTACCCCTTTGAGCAGCCTTACCCTATAGAGCAGAGGATAATTTTGGGCATATTAACCAGTTTGCTCTTTTTTGCTTCCATCATTACCCATGAACTAGCCCACAGCATCCTGGCTATTCGTAATAATATCCCAGTTAAAGAGATTACCCTCTTTGTTTTCGGCGGTGTTTCTCAGATAACCAAGGAAGCGACTCACCCCAGAGCAGAACTTTCAATAGCTATAGTTGGCCCTTTAACCAGCCTGGCTATAGCTGGTATTTTCTACGGATTGCATCTTTTACTGGCAGGAACCCAGCAAATCCTGGCCGCTAGCTTAATGCAGTGGCTAGCTTGGATAAATGTGCTTTTAGCTGTATTCAACTTAATCCCTGGTTTTCCATTAGACGGAGGCAGAATATTTCGTGCCCTCGTGTGGCAAAGAACCCACGATTACCACAGAGCAACTCGCATCGCTACCAAAGTGGGACAGGGGATAGCTTATGCCTTCATCGCCGGAGGCCTTGCCCTTATTATTTTTTCCCCCCAATACTGGTTTTACGGCCTGTGGCTAACATTTATCGGCTGGTTTCTCCGTGATGCGGCCAAGGCTAGTTATCAGCAGGTTTTACTCCGCGATGCCCTTATGGGTATCACAGCACGCCAGATTACGGACTATGGTTGTCCCTTAATCCCTCCCCATTTGAACTTAACAGAGCTAGTCCAGCAACATATATTGCCCACAGGACGAAGTTGTTTCCTAATAAGCTGGGGAGCTGAGTTAGAAGGCATGGTCACCCTGCAACAGATAAAGAAAGTCCCCCGCAGCCGTTGGACAATCACCTCTGTGCAGGATATCATGACCCCAGCCAGCAAATTAAAGGTAGCTTATGCTGACCAGGATATCTTGAGTGTGCTCCAAGAAATGAATGGGGAAAGTGCCAATCACATACCTGTAATAGAAGCCGGGAAAATCATTGGAATAATAAACCGAGAAGATATAGCTCGCTTTCTTCGCACCCGAGCCGACTTCGGGACAAGCTCAACCCCTAGATAACTATTATCAAGGATAATTCGGTATCTAAAGTGAGCCGCCAGGGTCTCGAACCCTGAACCTGCTGATTAAGAGTCAGCTGCTCTGCCAATTGAGCTAGCGGCCCGCGAAGCTAAATTGAGGCCTGGGTGTTAACATAATGCTCAGAGTTGGCGTATTTTGGCGTAATTTGCTTTACGCCAGCCGGTAAGACTTCGTCCAGTAACGCCATGGCCTCTTCCTGCATGCCCTCTATTATATGGGAATAGGTGTCGAGTGTAAATGCTACGCTGGCATGGCCCAGGGCCTCACTGATAACCTTTGGCTTGGCTCCACGCTGTAGCATGAGGCTCGCAAAGGTATGCCTGAGATCATGAAATCTGACATTCTCCAGGCCAGCTCTCTTTGCTATCCTCGCGAAGTTATGGCTCACCACACCCGGGTCTAGGGGCTTGCCTTCAATCGTGCCGAATACCAGGTCGTCAAGGGCGATGGTCTCTCCTAATTCGTGGAATAGGCGCTCACGTTCGAGCCGGTATTCCCCTAGAAACTCTGCCAATTTCGGTGTCATGGCTACTCTGCGCCGACTGTGGGGTGTCTTTGGTTCAAGGAATTGACATATACCGCGGCGCTTGTAGAGGCACCTATTGACAGATATGGACCGGGAGGCAATGTCTATATCTCTCCATCTCAGGCCCAATATCTCACCTTGCCTTAGACCGCTACTGACAGCCGTGTAGATCACGGGGTAGTAGTGGTTGTCCTGGGCGGCAATAAGAAGGTCTGCGACCTCACTCTGCGTCAAGGTTCGCATGAGTTTCCGCCGTGGCTTTGGTGGTTTCACGAGGTCAGCCGGGTTGCGACCAATGTAACCTTGCTGACAACCGTACTTCAAGGCCTGTTTCAATAGCCGGTGATGATAGAGGACTGATTTGGGCGAAAGTGATTCACAGGCCTTGCTATAGTAAGCTTCGATCATCGAGGGCTGTAGGTGTCTCAGTTGGTAGTGACCCAGGTTTGGGATCAGGTGAAGCTCTGCGGTGCTGTGATAGCTTTCGATGGTTCTCGGTGCACAGTTTGTTCTCACGCGGCCCTCTAACCATTGATTCAGGAGATCAGCTACCGTCAGGCTGCCGCGAGATGGTGTATTGCCCCTCCCGTACTCTGCTAGCAGTTGACTGAGTCGGCTTTCTGCGTCCCTCTTAATGCCTCGTACGGTTTCAAAATACCGTTCGGGTTTACCGTCAGGGCCCTTGCCTAGGAATACCTGAAGTCTCCAGGACTTCTTACCTCTTTTCGTTATGCTGCCTCTCATGTTTCACCTCTCAAGCTTCTGTTTCTGGCTCGGGGAGTCCTAGCATCTTCCTGATGTTATCTAAGGGAGGAATGACTTCAATTTTTCTGAAATAAGGACCAAATGTGTTTTCTTTGTCAAAGATAACCAACCTAAGTATTTGGTCAAGTCCGCTGTATTGCGATACTAATTGAGCAAACCTCTCAATGATTTTGAGATAGTCCTTGGGAGACAAATCATCCCATTTTGGCCCCTTACTGAAGCACGTCACCAGGATTGCATAGGCACGTTGCTGCTCCACGGATAATCTCTCAACTGTGGTCTCTATCTCGTAGCACCGACCATAGAACTTGTCGAAAACCTTATCATCGTCTAGCTCAGGTGATTCGTCCAGCCTTTCGGGACTATGCAAAATGTGGACGATAAGCGCCACATTGAAATTACCACTTTGTATGATGTCGAATAAGCCACCTTTCGTTCTTTTTGTGATTCTCTCTTTTGTGCCGTTCTTATCTTTGTCCGTTGGTATTTCGACCAGACCACTAAGAGGCAATACGTCGAATGCTCGTAGCGCCATAGCTTCAATGAAAGGAATTATTAAGTCTATATCCTCAGCCAGTGTATCAAATCGCTCTTGTTGTAGCATCTGTGAGACTCGCTCCTGGTCAGCATATAGCAGCGTGGCAAAAAAGAGGGTTTGTATCTGTTTCCAGTGGTCAAGGTCATTGCTAGCCGTGACAATCACCTTATGCAGCCTGGCTACCCATTTGGCATGACGAAATGTGAGAGGATAACCAATCTCCAAAGAGTATCTCCATAATTCCAATAGGATGCCAGTAGCGTCTGCCTGTATGCCGTATTCTGCCTTGGATGACTCACCTAAACACCAGAGTTTATCGTCATCCCAATTGGACTTACCGCGATACTCTGTAATCTTTTTCTCTAATACTTCCAGCTCCGGGGGTTTCCCGGGCCATTTAACCTGATCCTGTATCAGCTTGGCCAATTCAGCGCGTTTCATGCCACGATAAAGAAGCGACGTAGAATAGTTACTAATCTTCTTTTCTTGTTCAATGCCAATGTATGCTCTTTGTTTTGGATATGTCATGGCCTAATCCTGTTCTTCCCTTTTATTGTATTTGTTGTTCCTATCACTAAGCCTTGTAATACCTATCAGATGTACCTATAATTATTACTAATAAGTCTACACCACTACTGAAAGGCTGTCAAGGGGGTAATAATTATGGTTCTGTTCCACTGTGGTTGACTCTCCTTCTTAGCTTATTTACAATAGTGCGTATATGTTTGACTGGTGGGAAGCTCGTAAAATATCGAAACGATTTCTGATTGGTTTTGGGATTGTCCTTGGGGTAGAAGTGATTGTTAGCTCCAGCTTGGGTCAGAACTACTTTGCTTGGCTTATTTCTGGGGTGCAGGACAATCCAGAATATGCGGATTATATAAGGAACATTCTGCGTATAAACGACATTGTCGGGCGGGTTGATTTTTGGCTTACCATATCGTCGGCTGTCTCGTATCTGGTTAGTCGTTTCAAGACGAGAGGGTGGACAGAGTACTGAATGCCGTAGTATCAGTGCATCCAAGGCATCTAAACCTTTATCAACCAAATTGACGACACTGACCACAATTATCGTTGAAATTGTCACACAGCCTACGATGAATATTACTAGGTCGATTATTGCGATTATCATGCCAGCCTCGTTCGCCTTGCCCCTCTGAAATAGCGTTTGCTCATCAATCCACGACCAGCAAAGACTTCACCCCTTCGTAATGCTGGTGCGTGTGGCTTAGGCTGTAGTGCTTTAGGGTGATGTAGTCTTAGTATCGGTCTAGGCTCTGTGCTTATCTCAATCTTGGCTGTGTCCGTAGGTTGTTTAACCACATCAAGCCAGTCATTAACGGATAGCACCACTCCAGCTCTTTGTGCAGGTGTTTTACCTTTGAGCGAAATATGCGGTCTGAAGTAGTTATAGTGTATCAGCCAGCCCTCGATAAACTTTCTGGCGGTTTCTGGTGTCTTTAAGCCTCTTAGTACCTTCGTGCGGTCTTTCAGACTACCCTGAAACCTCTCAATGAGGTTTGTATTACTTTGGACATCAAAGGGTGAGCCGTGCTTGTGTTCAGCGTCCGCACCAAAGGCAAGCTCAATGCCGTCTAGGTATGCAGCAAGCTTGTCGGTCATTACTACCTTCGGCGTTTTGTTAGCACATTCCGCCGCCTTCTCCATTAAGGTTCTAGCTTCCCTTGTCCCTCTATTTGGCGATAAATGCGAAGCTAAGAGGAAACGAGTTTTGGCGTCTATACAATCGAATAGCCAATACTTCTTGTTATTGATTTTGATAACAGTTTCGTCCGCTATCCACGTATCGCCTACGTTTGGCTTGGCATCCCTTACCTTATATCCAGCTTCTTTTATGAAGCGGTCTAACCATCGGTATATCGTGCTTACCGATGGGCTGTAATTGTGCTGTTGTTCTATGTTCTGCCTTATCTCATTAAGAGACATCCCGCTAAAATACGATTGCAGAGCATCGCCAACATCGGTGACAGGGCTTCGCATTTTAGGCAAGGCAAAGTTACCAGCAAATTTGCGTTTGCAATCACGGCAATAAAACCTCTGGCTGCCCTTATACTTGCCATAGAGCCATAGGTTCTTAGAGCCACAGTATTTGCACTTAAAATCTTCTGCTAAAACATATCTACTAACCACTCTTTGTTTCCCCTTTTTCAGAATATAGTAAATCTCCTTTATCTCCATACCCTAGAGGGTAACACAGAAGAAAAAGCACCAAACTACTAGTTGGTATCATTTTCGTTATCCTACTAATTGTGACCGCTCTAATTGGTGCCCCATTATGGGTGCCTCTTCTTGCGGTGGCTGTCATATTAGCTTTGCTTCTTTTTAAGAAGTGATGCTCGTTTGAGTAAAAGCCACACCAATAACAGAATGTTCTCAACAAGCACTACCCATAGCACTATGTCTTTATTCGGTGCTTCCTTCAAAATGTTTAGTATTGTCTCCATCTTTAACTCCTTTTCACCATCTATGTTCTAGAGGGTGGAAAACGCAAAAACAGCCCCCATTTTGTCTCAACCACAGTGGAAGAGAAGGATAATTATGATAGAGACTAGACTCCGCAAAAGAAGGGAGGCTCGAAAGCTAAGCCAGAGCAAACTGGCATACCTGGCGCAAGTGCCGGCCTGTGTGATCTCCGATTGTGAATGTGGCAAGCGGCTACCCTGGCCGGCAGCCCGGAAAGCGTTGGCAGACGCCCTAAACGTATCCGAAGCTGAGCTATTTCCCGATGGTAACACCGGAGAATCATAGAGGCAATATGGCCGGAAACTTCTTTTTCAATCTAATCGAACGGCTAAGAGTGAAAGTATCCAGACGGCCGAGAGTAGGGGAACGGACGGCACTCATGAACCCAGAGGCGCTCGCATCATATTTGGAGGGCGGAGCGGAGGTAGAGGAGTTCATTGCAGAGGTCGAACAGGATCGACTGGCGGACATTGAGGCACTTGACCAAGCCATGAGGAGCAGCAATTGAAAAGAAAAACGCCCCCGGGCAAGGGGACGCTTCTCAGACATACCAGATCGGTAGGCCTTTTCTATATTCTAAGCCTGCCGATAGGAGAAGTCAAGCATGCCGAATGAAAGGCTTACAACAAATGCCACGGTTGCCTTCCGGCTCTTGGGAATCTCACGAAATACTGGCTATGCCCTTATTCGCCGTGGTGAGTTTCCCCTTCCAGTGATTAAGGCAGGGAAGAAGTTGATCGTCCCCACGATTGCAATCAGAAAATTGCTCGGTGATACTGAGGATTCAAATGAGCATAACAACTTCAAAATGGCTAAGAGTAAATAGACATAATCCGTGCCCGATATGTGGTAAGTCTGATTGGTGTTTACTTTCAGACGATGGCAAGGCAGCGATCTGTGCGAGGATCGAGAGTAACAGACCGGCTGGCACCAAAGGTGCAGGCTGGATTCACCACCTGGACACCGCCACACCATTGCCTCCAACTAAGCCCAGGTTAGACGCGAAGCAGACTCCAAAAGCACCGCCCGGCATAGTAGACACGGCTTATCGTGCCTTATTATCAGTGCTGACACTATCCGAATGGCATCGAGAGAACCTAAGGCGGCGGGGTTTAACAGATGAGCAAATAGCCAGCCTAGGCTATAGAACACTCCCATTAAGCGGACGGCATGACCTCGTGGCGAGGCTCCGCGCCAATCATCCGAGGCTCGCTGGAGTACCAGGTTTCTATCTTGAAGCTGGACGCTGGCAGTTGACAGGACCGACCGGGATGGCCATCCCGGTGAGGGATACCAAGCATCGGATAGCAGGCCTCCAAATACGCTGCGATACTACAGAAAGCGGACGCTACAAATGGCTATCGAGTAGAGGATTCAACCGAGGGTGTTCACCAGGAGCGCCAGCACACGTAGCGGGAACGGTATCCACCGGCGGAGAAGTATGGATTACTGAAGGACCATTAAAGGCCGATATTGCCGCCCTGAGGCTGGATCGCTTAGTGCTGGCAGTGGCAGGCGTAGGGAACTGGAGCAGCCTAGTCCCGATAATCCGGGAACTGGAGCCAAGCCGAGCCATTATTGCCTTTGATACAGACAAAGTCACTAATCCTGCCGTCAAGTTACACAATGAATCATTGATGACCTGGCTTATCAGGCGGGGTATACGCACTTTTGAGGCGGACTGGAATCCCGACTTCAAGGGATTGGATGATGTTCTTGTAGGAGACGAAGCATGACTGAGATCACAATCACCGAGAAAACACTTACCAAGCCAGCTACGCCATCCAGTCTAGAACTGCCGACTGCCGCGTGGAGGGGCTCATTCGCAGACTACCGAGACATGGTAGCACCTACTACCGAGGCGGCGGATGCTTTCCATTATGCGGCTTTCCTTCAAGTCTTTGGCTGTACTATAGGACGCCGATTGCACGTCTACCATGCTGGAAGGCAATTTCCTAACTTCTATGCCTGCCTGGTGGGCCGTAGTGGGCTAACACGTAAAGATACTACATGGTCACGTGCCGAGGGTGTATTGAATGACCTTCATGTCTATTCAGAAGATGACCCAAGTCCGCCCTTCAAGGCAGTCCGTGGCGTGAGAAGTTTTGAGGGGTTACTGGATGAACTGGCTGGAGAGAGGAAAGTCAGGCTAATAATGCTGGGTGAACTATTATCCCTATTCGCGAAGGCAAGCCAGCAATCACTGAGCAATATCATACCCGGATTGACCGAGTTCTACGATATGAAGGACGTGATCAATCCGCCAGTACATCAAAAGGAAGTGAAGCCAGCACGAGAGCCTTTTCTGTCCATAATAGCAGGGACTACACAGGATTGGCTACGAAAGGCACTTACCGAGCGGGACATCTATGGTGGCTTCGCTAATAGGTGGCTTTACTTCTATGGCTTGCCGAAGGAGCCTATGCCGAATCCGCCGAAGATGGCTCAGGACAAGCGTAACAAACTGGTACAGGAATTGAACCAGGTTCGTGACTGGACCGATAGCGTGCCTAACGGAGAGATAGCCATATCAAACGAAGCCAGTAAGCTGTTTGAGAATTACTACCGTGAGTTTTACAGGCGTTGCGACCAACCGGGATTGATACCTACGCTGATTGTCAGGATCCAGGATTTTGTTTGGAAAATAGCTTTACTCTATGCGGCGGACACTATGTCCGAGGCTATATCAGGAGACCACTTGGAAGCCGCTATTGCAGTTGGAGATTACTTGGAAGCGAGCGTTGCTGAGCTGTTCGCAAGTTTTGGGGCATCGAGGGGCAAACAGGCGGAAACAAGGGTGTATGAATATCTTAAAGGTGCTGGCACCCCTATTCCATACCGCGATGTGTATCGTAACTTGAACCTATCAGGCAGGGATTTGGAGGCGGCAATAGACCCGTTAATCAAAGTTGGGATGGTCAAGAACCGTTACGAGGGTAAAAAACGGATGCTGGAGGCCATCTGAAAATGCATGAGATTACTGACACTACTGACATACTGACACTTACGAACGAGCTAAAGCTAAAAAACTTACTACCAAGTGTCAGTAGGAGTACTGACAGTGTCAGTAAAGTGTCAGTAAAGTGTCATACGTAGTGTCAGTAAAGTGTCATACGTAGTGTCAGTAGCTAATAGCTACGAGTGGAGGAAAAATCGTGAATTTTGAAGGAATCGAGCCGGGGGTTACTAAGGCAGAATCGGAACCTCGGGACGATAATGGCTATTACAATGGTATTCCGATGTACCCTATAGCACCGTGCCAGTGTGGGTGTGACGAATTTTGGCTGACAACCTGGAAACAATGGGTTTGTATGCGGTGCCATCCTAAACCACGAGATAAGGGAGGTGAGATATGGACAAAACAACATCGGAGATAGTTAAGGAAGTCCAGGGGCAGACCAATGAGTATATGAGGCAACTACAGGCTAAGTATCCCGCTAAGTCTCAGACTGAAAGGACACCTCTGGAGCTAGATGAGGAAGGGGAGCGCCTCAAGCGTGACAATCCAGATTTTTTCAAGGAGGTTGCCATATATGCCCTGGTTGAAAGCTACTCTGACCAATCCGAACTTCTACGTTTATGCAAGTATTGTATCGTGCATTACCACGCCTGTAACTTCTGGCTCGAGGACTGCTTATATGTAGATACTAATGTCAAGGGTAATGAGCATCCGCCGGCTTGGACGGAGCTTTTGGAGAACATAGAAAAGGGTGTATCGAAGCGTAATGCCCCATACAAGATCCAGGTGCTTTGTATGTTTCAAGAGTCGCCGGGCATTGCGGACTTCTGCAGGCGGCATGATGTCGAATTGGTGATACCGAAATGAAAGTTGGAATCTATTGCCGATGCTCGACCATTGACCAGGATAGCACTATTCAGGAGCGGATATGCCGCGAATATTGCGAACGCAATGGCTATGTGATTTATAGAGTTTACATGGATAATGGCGTTTCTGGCATGAAAGCCAGCCGACCGGCGCTTGACGAGCTTCTGCTAGATATGCGCCACTATAGGTTTAATTGCATAGTAGTAACCAAGCTGGATCGCATGGGGCGGTCATTGCAGCACATACTGAGCTTGTTTGAAGAATTTGCCAATAAAGGTGTGCATTTTATATCTGTCACTCAGAACATTGACACTTCTAGCTCGTTTGGCAAGTTTCAACTTCAAGTCCTGGGTGCCTTTGCTGAATTTGAAAGGAACATAATCAGTGAACGGACCCGGGAAGGATTAAGATTTGCCAAGAATGTAGGCAAAAGAGGTAAAGACAAGCGCAAGCGTAAAAAAAGGGTGGTGTCTAGGCCGCATTTAGTTTTGGTCGAAAAAACAGGGGCATGATAGACGAACCTTTTTTGAGGCGATAATGGCAAATGGAGGTGACAATGAATAAGGCAAACAACAATACTAAACCACGAATCAAGATGCCAGCACTAACCAATGACGAAAAGGAAACCCTGATTAGTTTCGACGAAACGCCCAACGATGCTGTGATCTTCACTCATAACAAGGCATGGCAATCACACCTGGAAAATCGGCTCGGGCTCAGGCCCACTATGGACAATGGCTATGGAGGCAAGGAATACCGTATCCCCAAAAAGAGAATCCGTATGCCGATGGTGCCCCGGAGATTGTCGGCGGAGCAAAGACAGAAATTAGGGGAGAGGTTAAGGAAGGCACGGCGGCAGAAACAACCTGATTTGCCCCCAGACCATGTAGTTACAATGAAATCTCGGGGTTAAAACCCCTGGGGAGTATAAAGATGTATGCCAGGAGAGATAACCCCTTGAATTATTACAAAGAAAAGAAGCCGAAACAAGGTTCATTGGTGTAAGAGCATGGAATCGAAAAGGCCAAAGATGACACCGACACGGCCAGTTTTCTCCAGGGGAATGTCGCCCAGGCCTTACCTACCCCGGCGACCCCGGGACGGGGATTTTATAGGGGGAAGGCCCTATCTTGAAGCTCATATACC
>Ga0315277_10008856_pt1 | contig 12898 bp, 4 predicted proteins | sample YL17G05_15_MG_FD_203695 | JGI IMG/M metagenome (GOLD analysis project Ga0315277, IMG submission 203695) | Sediment microbial communities from Yellowstone Lake, YNP, Wyoming, USA - YL17G05_15 | ecosystem: Environmental > Aquatic > Freshwater > Lake > Sediment | place: USA: Wyoming | collected...
ACCGAATTCTTCAAGCTCAAGATCTACGCTCTGCACGAAACCCGCTACGAGTTGGTAGGATGAGTCACCATGACAAGTACGCTAAAACCGGATGAGCCCCATTCCCATTAAGGGTATATTCGCCATCACTGGGGGAATCCAGTAATCCCAGGATGGACAGCAGGGTCGACTTACCACAACCCGACGGCCCTGCAATGGCAATGTATTCGCCCCTTTTGATATCCAGATAAATGCCGGACAAGGCATGCGTTTCTACTTCTTCTGTCACAAAACCTCTTGCACGCCACCTGCTTCTCGCCCAGAGCGTCGGGAAGCCATCCGGCGCCTGCCAACCGGCGACGGCGCAATAGACAGGGGCTGCATGCCGGATGCTTGCCGCCCCTGTGGATATTTCAGGTCTGAATTACACTGTGCCGCGACGGCGGAGCCAGCCGACCAGGCCGGCGCCCAGAGCGCCGAGCAGAATGGCCCCGGGGGCCGGGACGAGGGACTCGCCGACCACCGCCTCAAACGTCGCCGGAATACCGCGGACGTTGTCGAGCACCAGGGTGCCCAGATTCGTCTCTACCGGGCTCAAGGTCCATTGCATCACTTCTCCGGAGCCGGAGATGGGTCCGATCGATGAGAGCATGTCCCAACCGGCGAATACAGAGTCTATCGGCCCCTCGAACAGGTCCGAGCCGGAGGCCCTGGAAAAGCCAACACCCGAAACGGTGTTGTTGACGAATGACAGGGTGGGGGTCACGAACGTCAGCGTGCCCAATCCGGCAATGTCGATGGCCGCCGCGTCGTGATCGACGTAGAATCCCTGGCTGAAGGAGACGCGGCTGCCGGTGTCGCCGGAAGCTGTGAAGGTGAACGCGCTGACATCGAACGGGGTCCCTTCCAGAGAGCCGGACGCGCTGCCGGTGTGAATGAAACTGACCGGCACGGCCGCGACCGGCGATGCACACAATGCCATGGCGCAACATGTTGCCGCCAAGACGAGAATGAGATGTTTCACTGTAACCCTTCCTTTTGATGATGGTAATTCCCCGCCTCCGGCGGTCCATACTGCCGACATGGCATCTCCGGGTCCTGTGTCACGTGTACTGACTCGCCGCTCCCTGGCTGCACGCACTCGACCGCACAAGGCATCCTTGAACCGTCCGGTTCCGGAAGCACCGATGTCCACAGCAGGCCCTCCCTGCCGGACACGGTTGTGTTACTGTATTAAAGCATCACGCGGCCGTCTTGTCAATTGGAAACGCAGTGATCGGTTGACAGTCGTCGGTTCCCAGTTGCACAGATCGCCGCGCTTCGCTCCCAATGGCATAAGCGGCGCGATTCCCCTGCAACGAGGCGGGGATTGGCGCGCTGCGGGCGGAAGATGGTTGTTCGTTGCTCGTTGTTGGTTGTTAGTCGGGCTTCTTTGCGTTCTTGGCGTCCCTCGATCTGGTCGAGGGCAAGCTTGGCGGGAGGCAACATCTTCGCGGCGGGAAAACAAGCGGGGCCTGCGTCTCGTGGACACAGGCCCCGTGTGCTGCTTCGATGCGATGAAGGCCGGACGGATTGGCGAGCCGTGCCGGCGGGCATCGTTCTGCGCTACTTGATGACTTCGACGTCATCGATGAAGAGCCTGCCCGTGCCGTCGGCCTGCGGATTGTCCCGGTTGCCGACGCCGATGAAGATCTTCGTGACGGCGGAGGTGTTCACGCCGGCGAACTCGGTGAGCGGAATCTTCCACTGCGTCCAGTCCGGCACGACTGTGGCATCAGGCCAGGTCGCCACCGCCACCTTCCCGGATTTGTCCTGGACGGCCACATAGAGGCCGTCCGCGTCATTGGCGGGGTTGAGCTGGGCCTGGGTGCCGATGTCCACGACCGTCCAGTCGCCGGAGACGCCCCCCGTGGCGGTGAGATCGGACATCTGGGCAGTGACGGTCGTGACGGTGTTGTTACTGGTGACGGCCAAGCCGATGTAGACGGTACCGGTCATGGCGATCGTCTGGGGGTTCGGCGAGGCGCCGCCGCCGCCATTGGCGTTCGTGGTCTGGGTCCAAGTGACGCCATCCTTGGAGTAGTAGCCGGTGAACTCGTTGCCTTTGCGCTCCAGCTTGAGCCAGACGGGCAGCGGGACTGCGCCGACGGCGGTGTACACGGACACCGAGGCGGCGCCCGTGGTCGGCCGGTTCTCGAAGGCCACGCGTCCAATCGGCGTGGTGATCATGTGGGCGCGGGTGGACGTCACGTCCAGCGTCTCGCGGATCATGACACCGGCTTTCGCCCACGGGTGCGTCACGGTCAGACTGTTGACCTTGACGATGATGGAGCCATCGCCGTCCAGCCGCTTGCAGATGAAGCGGAAGTAGTCACTGGCGGTGCTGGAGATGTCTCCGCTGGTGGAGGTCGCGGTGATGCTGCCGTCGGGGGCTTGGAGGAACCTGGACTCCTTGCCCCGGAACCACAGGCTCAGGGCGGTCATGCCGCCGGCCGTCAGGTCCTGCGGCTGTGTCCAGGTCCGCCGGGCCTCGGAGTAATACTTCTTCTCCGCAGTGGCGTTGTCGTAGTACAGCGGCACAGATTGCACGCCGCTGTGGAGGAAGCTCCGTTCCATGATGGTTTTCTGGTAATACGGGCCGCCTTCGGTCCAGATATCGTGACCGACCCCGGCGCCGGTGCCGTTGCCCGGATCGCCCTGCGGGAAGAACTCGTCAGCCGAGAACCCGTACCCGTCGACCCAGGCCTGGAAGGCGCGGTTCGGCGAGTCGTTCGTGTAACTCTCGAAGTTGTCGATGATGAGATACCCGGGGACGGTGAAGCGGAAGATGTTGCCCGGGTGGATGGTCGTGCCGTCGGCCTCGACCTCATCGACACGCCAGAAATAGTCGCCGCCGCCGAGCTCGACCCGCCCCTCGACGGAACAGGTCGTCTCGGCCTGCCGGCCCACGTACTCGGGCGAGCTCGTGCCGGCCGCTTTGACAGCCGCCTCGTCCTTGCCGAAGTACACGTCGTGGGTGGCCGCCGTCGCCCCCGGCGACCAGCTTAGCTCCGTCGCGCTGCGGATATCGACGGTGGCTTCTCTCGCGGGCTGCGGGTTCGAGGCAACGAGCGTGTCGCCCTTGGCGAGTTCCGCGATCTCCGCCTCGGTCAGCGCCCGGTTGTAGAGTCGCACGTCGTCCATCAGTCCGAGCCACCAGTAGTTGTTACTGTTCGACTCGCGGCCGATCTTGAAGGTGCCGTTGGAAGCGCCGAGCACGTCCGGGATTAGTCTCTCCCGGTCCAGCTTTCCATTGACGTACGTCCGGAGGTACTGGCCGATGCTGTAGACTCCGGCCACGTGGTACCAGACGCCCGGAGTGAGCAGGGTGCCGCCGACCGCGGGGCGGTTGAGGACCGCCGTATTGGCGGAAGTCCGAATCTCAAATTCCGGTTTGTCGTTGTAGATGGCGAGCTTGAAACCGCCGGTGGAGCCGTTCTGGTTGCTCCCGACCTTCGAGTCGGGCATCGAGCGACCGATCTTGATCCACGCGGCAAGGGTGATCGAGGTGGAGGCATTGAAGGTCGCATCCGTGCCGCAATCGACGTAATCGTCGCCGTCAAAGCTCAGGGCGTCTCCGTTATAGCCCTCGACGTACTGCGGGTTGCCGACGAACGTGCCGTGATGCTCAAAGCCGGAGTAATCCACGGCCATGCCGTTCTTCTCGTCCTCCATCTTCCACCAGCCGATCATGTTGGGGTCCGTCTTGGCAATGACCGAGCGCACGGTGAAGCTCCAGATTTCGCCGGCCGTCGTGCCGGTGGCGCCCACCTCGTCCACGCGCCAGTAGTAGGTCGTGCCGTTCTCCAGTCCCGCGGGGGTATACGAGGTCCCCCCCTGCTTGCCGGCCTTCTTGGTCTCCGGGGCACCGGCCTCGATGGCGGCGCGGTCGGTCCCGAGATAGACGTCGTGACTGCCGGCGGTCATGGACGGTTTCCATTCGAGCACGGCGTCGGGAGCCACGTACGCGGCCCCATCGCCGGGCTTCGGCGCCCAAGCCCTCTCGGGCGCCGCCGTAAAGCTCCACACTTTGCCGGTGGACACCGACTCGTCGTCCAGAATCTCATCGATCCGCCAATAGTAGGTCATGCCGGTGACGAGGCCCAGGGGATAGAAGTACGCCACCTGCACGGCCGACTGCTGACCCCGGTATTCCGGCGAGCTGCTGTCGGCGGCGGTGACGGCCGCGATGTCCGTGCCAAAGTACACCTGATGGGCTATCGCCCGGGTGGCCCCGCTCCACTGGACCAGTTGCAGGGTCACGCCCGTGGCGCCGTCGGCCGGATTGGGATTGGCTGCCGCAGGGCCCGCATACTCCGCCACACGGATGAATTCTTCCAAGGTCGGCCGGACAGTGAGCGACACGTCGACGTCCCAGATCCGCACGAAGCCGCGGAACGTGTCGCCGGCCACGTAGTGCTTTACCCATGCCGCGGCGTTGCCTGCGGCGTCCGTCGCCAGAATCTCCAGATCGGCAATGCCCGTAGGAACCGCCGGACGATTCGACAGCCATGTTTGCGTCAGACCCCACGCGGTCCCGGCCGGCGTGAGCGTAACCGCCACGTTCTTGTTCCGCGCCGCGCTGGGGGCCGTGTTGAATCCCAGAATGGCGGGCGCGCCATAGTCGCCCCACGAAGCCTTCGAGCCGTCCACATTCCCCCGGTTGTACAGCACGATGTCGCCGTAGCACACGACTTTCCCGCCCGCGTCCAGATACTTTCGCAGCGTGCAGGTGGCCTCCATCGTTTCCAGTACCGTGTCCGGGATCACATCCTTGCAGAAGACGACCACGCTGTACTTCTGGTCGGCAATGCGGGCATCCATCCACGTCTTGAGCTGGTCCGCGTTGAGGATCTCATAGCCGGCCGCCTGGAGAGTGTCGCGAACCAGTGCTGCGAGCGTCTGGTCCGTCCAGCCCACTCCATAGCGTCCGTCCCAGTAGGCGGCGCGAATCCACTGCACTTGCGCCGCCTGGGCCGCCGCGGGAGCGAACAACGACGCGAACAGAATCAGATACATCAGCTTCTTACACATGAACAGCCTCCTCCAAGAAAAAAAGTGACAATGGAAGCGGGTGGCAGCGGCCCGCAGAGACGCGAGATTCCGTGTCTGTGCCGCGTGCCGCTGCCACCCGCAACGTTATGCTTGCTCTGCCATAATTCTGTCGTGCACCCCGTCAGGAACCATTCAGCTTTCCCTGCAGGGCAAACTACCATTCACTCCTACTTAACCAGGCGGATGTCATCGATGAACAGACTGCCGGCGCCGCCGGCCGACGGAGTGTTGCGGTTGCCGACGCCGATGTACATCGTCTTGACCGTCTTGGGGTTGATGCCGGTGAACTGGCTGACGGGGATTTTCCACTCAAGCCAATCAGTGCTCAGGACGGCGCTGGTGTCCGGATAGGACACGACGGCCGTCTTGCCGGCGTTATCCTTAACCGCTACGTAGAGCGTGGCCGGATCGTTGCCCGGGTGGTTGTAGCCGATCTTCGCGACCGACCAGGCGCCGGTGGCCCCGGTGACTTGGACGTTGGAGAAGACAGCCGTATTGATCCGATTGCGGTTGGTAGCCGAGACGGCCAGACCGATGTACACGTCCCCGATCATCGGAACATCAGTCACCGACTGCACGGTTCCATCCGTCGCCGTGATCTTGCTCCAGGTGGTCCCATCCGCCGAGTATTCCCCGGTGAACGTGTTGCCCTTGCGGGTCAGGCGAATCCAGTGCGGCAAGGGGTTGGTGCCCGCGCTGGTGGCGAATTGCGCAGTGGTCAGGCCGGCATCCTTGCGATACATGAACTCGACCAGGCTGGCGGGTGTGATGATCATGTGCACCTGCTGGGCGGCGGGCTCCAGACCGACACGGACGATCACGCCGGCCTTCGCCCAGGTAGCGGTGTTCACGACGCTCTCGACGCGGACGGTGAGCGAGCCGTCACCGCTGAGCTTCTTATAGGCGTAGCGGAACTCGTCGGTGGTCCCGTAGATGTCCGCGCCGCTGCCGCTCATCGTGATGTTACCCGGTGAGGTCTCGATGAAACTGACCGGGTAGCCGCGGATTTGCAGGCTCAGGTCCGTGACGCCGTCGGCCGTCCAGTTCTGAGGCGAGGTCCAGCTCCGCTCGGTCTCCGAATAGTACGGGCCGTTGATGTTGTTGTAGTCGAGCGGCATGGAGTGCCTGCCGCCGGGACGGACGATCGAGGTTTCGATAATCGTGGTGTACGGCGTGCCAGTCGACCAGATGTCGTGCCCGACCGTGGCGCCGGTGCCGTTGCCCGGATCGCCCGGGGCGGGCTCGGTGTAGCCCCAGCCGTCAATCCAGGTCTGGAAGACGCGGCTGCCGATGTCGTTCGTGTACGTCTCGAAATCTTCAATCGAGATGAAGTTGGCGGTGGTGAACTTCCAGACGGTGCCCTTCCACGGGCTCTCGGCCGAAGCGTCGTTGACTTCGTCGATGCGCCAGTAGTAGGTCTTGTTCCATTCGAGCTTGCCGGGGGACCAGGAGGTCGTGTCAGCCCCCAGGCCGACCTGGAAGACGGCGGCATCGGCCGGAGTCGCTGCGGCCACCGCCGCCTCGTCCTCGCCGAAGTACACGTTGTGCGTGGCCGCGATGTCGCCGGCCGTCCATGTCAGTGTCAAGTCCTGCGGAACGTTCACGTCGCCGCTCTTCGGGTAGAGCACGCGGGCCCTGTACGGGGGCTGCAGCGCGCCGGTGGGGATGATCCTGCGGGCCATGTGCGGCGTCTGCCAGAACAACTGCGCCGCGGCGCCGCCCTCCCACTCATAATATTCCATCGTGAGCGAGTAGATACCCGGCTCAAGCGGAATTGCCTTGCTCAGAGCGTCTGTCGGACCCTGGTCGACCCACTGATCGACAATGAGCTGCTCGTTGAGCCATAGCCGCGAGCCGTCATCGGTGTTTGTGATAAAGGTGTATGTATCGGCAATCGCGACCTCCAGGTCGGCCGTCCACCGCGCTGAGAAGTGATCAGCCCCGACGGACGCATCCGGACCGTCAGTGTTCCAATTGAAGCTGATGGATGGGTCGATCCGCGTCAGGGCCAGAGATCCGCCCATGTTCTTGTTGGTGTTGGCGAAGTACTCGCCCTTGACGCCGCCGGACCCGCCGATCGTGCGGAACCGCCAAAGCTCGCCGGGGACCGTTGCCGTAGCCCCGACCTCATCGACCACCCAGTAATAGGTGGTATCCGCCTGCAGCTTGCCGGGCTCGAACGTCGTCCCGAGGAGCAAGCCCTTGCGCGTGCCGGTGTCCCGGGCGGTCACGGCCGCCTCGTCGGTGCCGAAATACAACTCATGCTTCAACGAATTCATTCCCGCGAACCAGCTCAGATCGACGTTGGGATCGATCCACTTGTCGCCGTTGAGCGGAGTGGGGGAATACGCCGTAGACGGGGCCGAGCTGAAGGTCCAGACGTCGCCCGTGTGCACGGTGGTTCCGTCCGCCTCCACCTCATCGATCCGCCAATAATAGGTCACACCCGGCTGCAAACCGGCGAAATGCCAGTACATCGTCATCAACAAATTCTGACGGCCCTTGAAATCGGCCTGGCCCAACTCGGGCGTGGTCCCGAAATAGACATCGTGGTACTGAGCGGACGAGCCCGGGGTCCAAGTCAACAACGGCTGCAGAACGCCGATCGTGCCGTCGGCGGGGCTTGGCCCGTACGCCTTCGGACGAAACGCCAACTGCTTGATTTCGGCGGCCGTCAGGATCGTGTCGTAGACGCGCACGTCATCGATCGCGCCGATGAAGAGTTCACTCCACTGGTTGTTTCCGATGAGGAACGGTCCCGTGCCGGCATTCATGGCCGAGCTGGTCAGCCGATCCTGCTCGACTCCATTGACGTAGAATATCAGCCCGTTGGTGGCCGTGCCGGGCTTGAACGTTGCCGCCACATGCATCCAACTTCCAATCTTGACCGGAGCTTTTGTCCCAAAATGATCCAGAATGCCCGGTGTTGTGAACTGAAGATTCGCGGCGTTGGACTTGAACGCATACCCTCCGGTGTATCCAACGAAGCTTCGCACGCCGCTGACCGACCCCGAATTGATCCAGCAGGCAATGGTGATCGGCCCGTTGATGTTGAGCTTCGCGGGACTGCCGAAATCCACCCAATCGCTGCCGGCGAATTCGATCGCGCCGCCGTTTACGCCCGCGACCCACTGCGGACTGCCCACAAAGTTGCCATCGAGAGCGTTGCCGCTGGAGTCGTGAGCGACGGTGCCGGCGCCTTCATCGAACGTCCACCAGCCGACGAGTGCGCCCGAGGCCGCCGAAGCCAGGCCCAGCACACAAACAAAAACCAGATACATCAGTACTCTGTGCATAATCAAACCTCCTTTGCGCGACGAAAAATGTTGATGATAAGAATCACATAGATTCACAAGCCTTCACAATCACATCACGGCGTCACCTGTGTTTGCACCTCCGGCTTCACGACGCGGATATCATCGATGAACACACGGCCGACGCCGCCGGCTGCCGGAGCATCGCGGTTGCCGACGCCGATGGACATCTTCTTGACCGCCTTGAGACTGATGGTGCTGAACCTGGTGAGCGGGATCTTCCACTCGAGCCAGTCGGTGCTCAGGACGGCACTGGTATCGTCATAAGACACAACGGCGGTCTTGCCGGCGCTATCCTGGAGCGCCACGTAGAGTATCGCGGGATCGTTGCTCGGATGGTCGTAGCCGATCTCCGCCACGGACCAGCCGCCGGTGGCGCCGGTGACCTGGACATTGGAGAAGACGGCTGTCGTGATCGCGTTGCGGTTGGTGGCCGTGACGGCCAGACCGATGTACACGTCGCCGATCATCGGAACGTCAGTCACCGACTGCACGGTTCCATCCGTCGCCGTGATCTTCTTCCAGGTTACGCTGTCCGCCGAGTACTCGCCGGTGAACGTATTGCCCTTGCGGGTCAGGCGAATCCAGTGCGGCATGGGGTTGTCGCCTGCATTGGTGGCGAATGAGGTGGTATTCATGCCGGCGGCCTTACGGGACATGAACTCGACCCGGTTGACGGGCGTGATGATCATGTGCACCTGCTGACCGGCCGGCTCCAGGCCGGAACGGATAATCACGCCGGCCTTGGCCCATGTGGCGGTGTTCACCAGGCTCTCGACCCTGACGGTGAGCGAGCCGTCGCCGCTGAGCTTCTTGTAGGCATAGCGGAACTCGTCGGTGAGGTTGACGATATCCGCGCCGCTGGCGCTCATGGTGATGTTGCCCGGCGAGGTTTCGAGGAAGCCGACGGGGTAGCCGCGGATTTGCAGGCTCAGGTCCGTGACACCCTCTACCGTCCAGTCCTGAGGCGTCGACCAGGTCCGCTGGGCCTCGGCATAGTACGGCTCGTTGATGTTGTTGTAGTCGATCGGCACGGACTGGCCGCTCACGGCGATCGTCGTCTCCATGACCCGGCTGATGGTGGGATCGTAGCCTACCATGGCGGTCGTGCCGTTGCCCGGACCGCCTTGCGGGAAGAACTCATCCGGCGAGAATCCGTAGCCATCGATCCAGGTCTGGAAGACCCGGTGCGGCGAGCTGTCCGTATAGCTCTCAAAATCGTCCACGATCAGATAAGGAGGTACCGTGAACTTCCAGAGCTGCCCGGTGACTATGGTCCCGTCGGCCTGGACCTCGTCGATGCGCCAATAATAGTCGGCGCCGGTGAGATCGACCAGACCGGCCAGAGAGAAGCTGGTGGCGGCCTGGTTGCCCTTGTATGCGGGGGAGTCCTTGCCGGTCCCGGCAACGGAGGCTCTGTCGGTGCTGAAGTACACGTCGTGGGACACGGCCGTCGCGCCCGCCGTCCACTCCAGCGACGACGCATCCCGAACGTCCGCGATCGAATCGAGCGCAGGCACAGGGTCCGAGGCCCGAAGCGGGTCTGGCGCCATGACCTCCTGGATCTCCTGCTCCGTCAGCGCCTTATTGTAGATCCGGACCTCATCGATCGCGCCGCGGTAGTACTGGTGGCCGGTCCAGGCCCTGGCTCCCAGGGAAATCATTCTGGTGACTGCATAGTTGTCGTTGTTCGTGTTCGTATCGGAGTTCTTCAGCACGCCGTCCACGTAGATCTTGTGTCCGCCGGCGGCATCTTTCGTCCCGGCCACCATGTGCCATCCATCGGACAACCAATCGCTCTGGCCTGCGCCTACGGCGTGGAAGCCGGGCACGGTGTCGTAGTAATGCAGCATGAGGTCGCCGTCGACGCCGACCGCATCTTCCACTCCGAAGATCAGGTCGCTTCGCGAGCCGACGCACAGCAAGTACCCGGTACCACTGTTCCCATGGATGTTCCGGGCGACCCTGAACCAGGCACAATACGTGTAGTTTCTGGGCTGGTACAGGTCTGGTGGCGTGCCCAGATTGACGTAATCGTCGGTGCCGTCGAACGACAGCGCCGCGCCGCTAAGGCCATCGACCCACTGCGCACCGACGACGGTCCCATGATGGCCGTAGCCGGACCAGTCAACGACTCTCGTCCCGGTCCCTTCATCCAGCGTCCACCAGGCAACGAGATTCGGATCGACGATGGGGATCACCGGCAACGTGGTGAAGCTCCAGACATCCCCCTTGATCATGCCGCTGGTCATGGAGAATTCATCGACGCGCCAGTAGTAGGTCGTCCCGAGTTTCATGGGCCCCGGATCGAACGTGCCATCGGCGGTTGGCATGCCGCCCGTCGTGGCGCTGCTGATCTGATCGAAGCTCTCGCCGATGTAGACGGTGTGGTACAGGACCCCCATGCCTTTCTGCCAGCTCAAATCGCCATCCGGGTCCACGTAGCGTCCCTGATCGGCGGGCGAGGGCGTCCAGGCTGTCGCCGGCCGCACCCAGAAGCTCCAAACCTCCCCTTTCCACGGGCTCGCGGGATTGGCGCTGTTGACTTCATCGACGCGCCAGTAGTAGGTCTTGCCGGGAGTCAGCCCCTGCGGATACGGAGCGCCCGCAGATCCGACTTGGAAGCTCTTGTTGGCTGTCGAGCCCAAAAACAGGCCCGCATCGGCCTCCGTGGCATTGGCCACCGCGTCCTTGTCCTCGCCAAGATACACGTTGTGCGAAACGGCCAGATCGCCGGGAATCCACTGCAAGGTGACCGCCGTCGAGTCGAGCATGGCCCCGTCCAGCGGCTTGGGGCCGCCCGGGTACGGGTAGGGCTGGTCCGCCATCACCGCCTGGATCTGCAGGTCGCTCAACGCATGATTGTAGATCCGTACGTCGTCGACCATGCCCACGAAGAAGTAATTTCCAGTGCCTTCGGTTGCGCCGCCGCCGATGCGTAGTACCTGTTGGGTGTTTGGGCCGATCGCGCGCGTGCCTTGCCCGACCAGGGCACCATTGATGTAGAACTTCTTGGCGCCGTTGGAATACGTCGCCGTCACGTACGTCCATTCGTCCATCCGAGCCGCAGGGCCTTGCGTGACGTCCCATTGGCCCGCGACGCCGGTGCCCATCCAGAACTGCCAGGTATTGCCCGGCTCCACGTAGATGATGTAGCCTCTTGTGGGTGCATCATCGCGTGACGTGACGGGCGAGCGATGGCTGCTGCCGGCGGGACTCACGTTAGCCCAGACGCTGACGCTGAATTCATCCGCGGGGTTGAGTTTTGCGCTGAATGGGACGTCTACCTTCTGCGGCGATCCGGCAAACTTCAGGGCCTTGCCGAAGTGCCCATCCACCCACTGCGGGCCGTTCAGGAGAGTCCCGTTGTGGCCGTTGCCGGTGGCATCTGCCGCGGTAGTGCCGGAGCCCTCATCGAGCTTCCATCGGGCCACGAGGTCGGCGTTGGCCGCGTCGACCGCGAGGCCCAACACACAAACAAAGATCGCATATATCAGTACTCTACGCATGATCGATTCTCCCTTGCACGAAGAAGAAACATGGACAACGAGATTCAAACGAATTTTCGAGCGGCGGCGCCACATTACGGCGTCACCTGCGTTTGCACCTGCGGTTTCACTACGCGAATATCATCGATGAACAGCCAGCCGGAGCCATCCGCCGCCGGACTGGCATGGCTGCCGACGCCGATGATCATCTTCTTGATCTTGGCCGGATTGACGCCGGTGAACTGGCTCAGCGGAATCTGCACATTGAGCCAATCTGCCGAGTTCACGGCCGTCGCATTCGAGACCACAGCGCTCTTGCCCAGGCTGTCCTGCAGGAGGACGTAGAAATCCTGCGGGCTGTTGTAGATCGGGCTGTCGATGACGGCCCCCTGCCACTGACCGCTGACGCCGCCGGTGGTCTTGATGCCCTCGCACTGATACGTCCGGTCCTCGCCGGCAGCATGGGAAGTCACGCAGATCCCGACGTACACCGGATCGGTCATCTTGATCTCCACCGTGCTCTGCACCCTCCAGGCAGTGCCATCGCTGGAGACATACCCTGTGAGCGTGTCGCCGGTGCGCTCGATCTTGACCCAATACGGCAGCGTGATCGCCGAGGTCGCCTCGACGTTTGTCCCAGCGATCACATTCATGTCCCCGCCGGTCACCGGGCGATTCTGGAAAGCCGCGCCATTGCCGCCGCCGCCGGTCATGACCATTTGCGCAGAAGCCGATCTGCCTTCGAGGCTGTCGCGAATCATCACACCGCCCTTGGCCCAGGTGTTGGTGCCGGTGCCATTGCTGACAACCTTGGCGATCAGCGAGCCATCGCCGTTGAGGGTCTTGTAGGCAAAGGTGAACTCGTCACTAGCGTTCCAGATGTCCGCGCCGGCGCCAGTCAGACTCATCTTGCCGCCGGTCTCACTGACAGCCGTAGCGGTCACGACTGGGTAGCCGTAGACCTGCAGGCTCAGCGTGTTCACGTCGTTGAGCGTCCAGTTCTGAGGCGACGCCCAGATCCGC
>Ga0315277_10008857_pt1 | contig 12897 bp, 15 predicted proteins | sample YL17G05_15_MG_FD_203695 | JGI IMG/M metagenome (GOLD analysis project Ga0315277, IMG submission 203695) | Sediment microbial communities from Yellowstone Lake, YNP, Wyoming, USA - YL17G05_15 | ecosystem: Environmental > Aquatic > Freshwater > Lake > Sediment | place: USA: Wyoming | collected...
CAAACGGGGATCGCGGCGTATTACTTGTTAACACCTCTAAAAGCGTAGCAGTCATAGGGTTTGGAGGTGGAAAAAGGTTTAATTTTGAAAACGTCGCCATTGAGCCAGGAAAGACGTTACTTGGCACTTGGAGCATTATGACTCTTTCAGTGATTGATGGAGAAAGTTTCGACAATTGGAACTCTTTGCTTCTTGTAACAGCTGGCTTTTCTACAAATAATGGCTCGATCATACGTGAATACCAAACTGGAAACATTTTGGTAACAGGATCCGTGAATACATCACAGATCACACAATACAATGGAGAGATCACGTGCATCAACACTTGGGGACAGGCACCAACACTTGTCGAAGGAATCCCCGGCGTAGTCTGGGTTCGAACCTTAAACGACATCGAAGTTTGGGCTTTAAACAGTAAAGGCGAAAGAGTACAAGAAGTGCCTGTCTCAACAGAAGGCGAATACAAGGTGTTTACAATAAGGTCAGAGTACAAAACCATATGGTATGAAGTTACTGTTAAAAGCTAGATACTTACGCCACACTATCTTTACACATATTAGAACATTTTTGTTTTTTTTATTTAGAAACAGCAAAGGTTTTATCTCTACCTTTTTTTAATGTCATTCCGTCTCGGAGGAATGTCTTTGAAGATAATAGGATGCCCCGGTTCATTTGAATTGGCGGGTAAAATTAGCATTTTAACAACTTGGCCGAGGGTCGTAATCGATACGAAACGGTTTCCTGACGGAGAATTCTATTTTAGGTTCGAAGAAAATATTTCTGGGGAAGACCTGCTTGTTGTTCAGAGCTTGTTTCCGTCACAAGACACTCATTTAGTTGAACTTTTTTTAATTCTTCAAACGGCAAGAGACCTCAAAGCTAAATCTATCAATGTCTTCATTCCTTACTTGGCTTACAGTCGACAAGATGAACGATATCTGGACGGAGAATGCTTAAGCGCAGGTCTGACAGCTGAACTGCTGCAACACCTAGGGGCTGACTCCCTCTATACAATTGACGTGCACAACCAGAATGTTTTAAACATGTACAAAATTCCTGCTTATACCTTATCAGCGTCAGCGGAACTGGCAAAATACTTTGTTCCAAAAAACCTCAAAGACCCGTTTGTTGTTGCTCCTGACGATGAAGAGATGGCTTTGAAACGGGCTGAAACTGCTGCAGAAAGTATTGGCGCTGAATATGATTTCTTCGAAAAAAACAGAGACCGTCACACCGGTGATATCATAACGCATTCAAAGAAGGTTAACGCAAAAGGGAGAGACGCAATAATAATCGACGACATCATAAGCACCGGTAAAACTTCGGCTAATGTGGCAAAAATACTTAAACAGCAAGGAGCACGAAGAGTGTTCATCGGAGTCTCGCATGCACTACTTTTGGGGAACGCTTTGGAACTCTTAACTGCTTCAGGAGTAGACGAAATTGTTGGAACAGACAGCGTGGCCAATAGTTTCGCAAAGGTCTCCGTCGCACCAATATTAGCCAAAGCTCTAAAAACATGTAATAAATAAAATTTTACGTGGAAATATCCATAATCTTCTTTGTGAGATTAGGGAAATGAAGAAAAAGGTCGATGCGCCTCCAACTCGTTACATAAAAAAGACAATAGATGCCCTCAGTCAAACTGGCCTTTTGCTTGTTTCTGGGAACAGCAATAAAGCGAACGTGATGACCATTGGTTGGGGATTGATGGGCACCCTTTGGGCAAGACCCTTCTTTATCGTTGCAGTTCGACCTACGCGGTACACTTACCAGTTAATCGAGGAAACAGGAGAGTTCACAATCAATGTGCCAACAAAAAACATGAAGTCCATTGTCAGTTATTGTGGTACGGTTTCCGGAAGGGACCATGACAAGTTTAAAGAGAAACAATTGACGTTACTGCCAGGAAAAAATGTGAAATCCCCAGTAATCGCTGAGTGCGTAATTCATTATGAGTGTAAAGTTGCCTTCAAGACACAGTTCGCTCCACCTCCACTATCAAATAAAGAAAAAACACGATTGTATCCAACGGGAGATTATCACAAGCTATACTATGGTGAAATCGTGGCGACCTATGCAAACAAGCGACATCAATTTTTAACATTTTTTTAAAATTGTTAACTAAAGTTATATGGTTTGGTTGTGGAATTAAATTTCTTTTTAATTATATAATCTTCATATTTCTGTTAGCTTTTTTTGACCTATGCCGGTTAATACCCAAATATAGGGTTTTTTGTCGTTTCTTTTAATAATATTTTCGTTTTCCATTAAATGTAAATGATGCAGAATTGAGGAGTAGTGAATTCCAGTTTTTTCGTTAATTGCCTTTGCTGTACATTGGAGTATGTCTAGGGCTGAGACTATTTTTGTTCTTGTCACAAGCCCCTTTTTTACATTTTTTATTTTTGACAAAAAGGCTTTTGGATGATAATAATCTCTAATCATTTCCATTAGAATTATGTATGGAAGTTGAATAAAAAATTTTTATTCTGTATGGATTCTACAAAGAATGGTTGTAGACCATTTTTCTATCGTTCGCCCCATCGTCTTTTTGTAAGTATTTTTGGCGATCTCTTTTCTTTTTTCTGCACAGTTTTGGCATCTTTCGTGTCTCATGTCGGATGGTCCATCACACTTTCCACAGTTGAGAAGTAACGTTTCCCCTAGCCCCTTCAAATCAGTCCAAGCATATTCTCTTTCGTCGAATTCGGGTTCAAAGTCTGGCCATAGATCATAAATATTATTTTGTTTCATGGCTTCCTTTAAAGAGGTAAAATAATGCTCAAATGAAGTCATGGTGTTTTGTCTCCTTTTTTATTATTATTTTCTATTGTTGACTCCTTCTTTTATACCTTCCATTATTTCAGTTATTTTCTTTTTGATGGATTCTTTTGCTGTTTTTTCGAAAATGGTGCTAGTCACAATAATGTCTGCACCGGCCGAAACGATATCTTTAGTTTGTTCGCCTGTTCTTATTCCGCCTCCAACTATCAACGGGACACCGACGACTGTTTTAACCATGCGTACCATTTCGGTTGGAACAGGATTGTCTACACCCGATCCTGCTTCTAAATAAATGAAGCGCATACCGAGATATTTTGCTGCTAAAGAATGAGCGACTGAAAGTTCAGGTTTATTGTACGGAATCGAACTGGCTTTTCCGATCACTGCAGCAGCTCCGCCTTCACCAGTAATTAGATAGCCTAATGGAATTGCTTCTATTCCATATTTCATGATTAGAGGGGCAGCGAGTACTTGTACGCCCATAATAAAATATGCGTCTAAGGAATTGAGAAGAGACATAAACCATATGGCGTCCGCATGTTGGCTTATGCCCGTTAAATTGTTTGGAAAAAGAATGATTGGAATTTTTACACTCTTTTTTATTGTTTCAGCAGTTGAATCCAAATGAGATGATGATGTTATTGTAGAGCCACCTATCATTATAGCTGAGCTTCCACATGCTTCGCATTCCTTCGCTAAATAGGATGCTTCATTTTGGTCAACCTTTTCTGGATCTATGAGAGTCATATGTATGGCGCCATTTTTTTTAATTTGCTTTAAAATATATGTCTCCGTTTTTCCAATCATTCAATGTGCCCCTTGGTTGGTTATTTATAAAATTCGTCAATAAACTTACAATAGACATCAACTTCTTCAGATGAAGGCTTCGCTGATATTTCTTTTATGAGACCGCAGCCTCCACATTTTAATATGCCCTTTTCTTCTTTCGTGTTAATTTCAACTCTTAAAGCCTCTCTTCCACATTTTGGGCATAGAAAAATCTTTGGTAGTTTTTTCTTTGGAATTCTAACTACCTTTCTTCTACGTCTTCCCATAATAGTTCGCCGTAATAGTATGACTTTATTTAACACTTAAAGATTTGTGATTTGAATATTTAATAAAATTTCGTCAGTTTCAATATCATATGTAAATCACAACGCAAATCATATGTAACATCACGATTTTTATCACAAATTATATCACGCTAAGCATCACAATCAGGGTTTAAATGAAAGGCGTCCTTAAACGTAATCCATTAAATATTAAATTTTAAGTAATTTTAATAAATATCCAAGACGTCCTCTAAATAGAGTGGTATCATTAATTTATTATAATCATAATGTTTAATTGAATATAATTATATATAAAATATTATAAATGTTTCGCTTCTAAAAAAAATAATGAAAATATTTAAATAATGTAAAAAATATGTGTATACAAAATTGTATTCTCTTCAAGGGTCGATTAAGATGGTTAATCCCACTACAAAAGAAAGTGTTAGAAAATGGTTGATAGGCATCTCTACAGATCCAATTGCTAAATCACTTTTAGAAAATAGTCATTTAACCAAAATACAGTTAGAAACATTCTTAATTGACGTTTTAGCTGGTAAAACAACTCGAAAAATCCTAACATATGAAAAAAAGGCTAAGTTAAGGCTAATAAAAATGGGTGTTAGTCGTGGAGCTTATAACCGGACACTCGCTCAAGCCAGAAAAAACATCATAAAATCAATATATACTTTAATTTTGTTAGGGTATCTTGGTTTATTTGAAACTACAAGCCTTGAACCTTACGTAGAAATTGCTAACAGAATACAAACTTATACCGACGCTTACAGGGAACTATTAACCTCTAAAAATACTTCAGACGAACACCTCCGTATTGTGAATATGCTTCAAAACGAGATAGAGAAAACTTTACAGCAGTTATCACGACCCAAAGAAATGTCAAGAAAGTGACATCACACATCACAATTCTAATATTACAAAAAATTATGTATTACGTGTATTTTTAGGAAAATTACAATGTGATAATCACGTTTGTGAGTAATATTAGTCATATTGTGAGATGATTTTGTTCTTTGTGATACGAAAACTTTATTAAAAATATGTGATTTCTTTTATTATTAATGTGATATGTGATTTATGATGTCACGATGAATGGAGAGAAATGAATGATTGATATCTTTGCAGCAATATATGTCTTCCTTTTTCTTTTCACATCATGCATGACACTCTCCTATTATCTAAAAATCAGACAGGCTTCAAAAGAATACATGAAGGCAAAAAAAGCGTTGGATGAGATGATGATCAGTTTTAATAAGGAACTTCGAACCGAAGATGAAAAAATTCGAGACCTTGAACAGAAAAATAACTTAAAAATTTTTGAAGCGCTTAACGCTGTGACCCGTATTGAACCGAAAATATCAAACTTAGAAGAAAGGCTAAAGAAAATTGAGGAATCTTCAACAACAGTCAATAATCATGAAGAAAACACGAAAAAAATGATTAATAATTCATTAAACCCACAAACTGAACCTATTAAAGAAACTATTATGACCTCTGTGGCTACAAATGGTTATGAAACCAATGAAAATTTAAACGTCTCACCAATTCCTTTAAGAAGAGAAAGTGCCCTTGCCTCTCTTACAGAAACCGAGTTAAAAATATTAGAGCTTCTAGCTCAGCAAGGCGAGAAAACAGCAATTCAGATACGGAATGAGATAAAATTAACAAGAGAACATACGGCGCGACTTATGAAAAAACTGTATGTCAGTGATTATGTGGAACGGCGAACGGATCGAACGCCGTACGTTTATCGGCTGAAAAAAGAAATGGGGACCCTTTTAAACGCAAATGATTCTTAATTTCATGACTTAACGATTTTTAATGAAATTTCTTAACTCTTCAGATACAAGCCTGAAAAGAACTTTATTTGAACCTTTTTCTTTTATCAATATTCCCCTGTTAGATAATCTAGATAAGTACGTTGAAATAGTGCTTAAATCAATTTGTTCTCCCATTTCTTGGATATACGTTGATTGGGCTTCACCTGCCGAAAATTTTGTTAAAAGAAAATGTTTTTCAATAATATATCTGACCTTATCAATTTTTGAGTATCCTTCAGGTTTTTGAGGGTTGTTCTCGAATGCCGGTATTCCTCCTAGCAGCTCAACCATGTCTAAAATTCGTAAAGCGCTTTTTCTAGTAACATTTCCTTCAATACTAACTTTATATTTATTTCCCGTTTCATCGAAGACTTCAACTCTCATTTTCTTAAGAGGCATAATCGATACTGCCTTTATTTTTTATAAGCGTTAAGTATTTACACTTCACAACCTATAAAGAATTCGGTTAATAAAAAATGCCAAAAGGTTAAAAATATAATTAATTATAAAATAAGGTAATTTTTGAACATGTTTTACTTAACACGATTAACAATAATTCCGTTTCTTGAAAAAGGTATTAAACAAAACATAATCTTGTTTTCCACAGGAAAGGAAGGGGTTACAACTTAACTTTTCAAAAGAAGCAGAAAAATGGCAAATTATATAAAATTAGGTAAAAATGAGACTGTTTGATACCCTAAAACCTATTTTAACAGAAAAGTAAATACAGAAAAATCTTATATTTTAAAAATAAAACCTTGTTGAAAATAATATAATATACTATATTTTCAGTAACCCCTCACCCTTACGTTTCCATTGGAACGTTATAAAATTTAAATTTATTAATAATATTTATTATTTTATTATTCGTTCTTTTAGGAACTAAAGAAAATTTTTGTAGTGGAAATATAGGGGTCTGGGTCTTTTAAAAAATGAATTAAGATTAGTCTATTTTTTTGTATGGTTCCTCTTATTTTCGATTCTACGAATTTGACATTTCATAAAATATCATAGTGAGGATTGATATGGTTCTTCAACAAAACGTCCTTGACGATGTATTTAATGAATTTTTGAAGGGATCAATGATTTTTAAAAAGAGAGAAGCTCTTCGTCATGACTATATTCCTGATTCACTTCCACATAGGGAGGATCAAATACGATATTTGGGTGAAATGTTAGCTCCAGCACTTAAAGGCTCAATATGTTCTAACATTTTGATTTATGGAAAAACAGGAACAGGAAAAACAGCGGTCGTAAATTATGTTTTTAATAAGCTTAGAATGAAAGCTGATGAATTGGGATTAAACATTGTAGTCAGTTTTATTAATTGTCGTTTAGTTGGCACAGAATACAGGATTTTTTCATATTTGTGTTCCAATCTCGATACTGAAATTCCCTTTACCGGTCTCGCTTTAGGGGAAGTTTTTGATCGTTTTAAAAAAGCATTGAATTCAAAAAAGGTTCTTCTTATTGTGGCTTTGGATGAGATAGATGCAATAATTAAGAACCGAGGGGACATACTCCTTTATGAATTGACTCGAATAAATGAAGGACTAAAAAATAGTAAAGTAACGATTCTCGGCATTTCGAACGATTTAAAATTCAAGGAATTATTGGATCCTAGGGTGCTTAGTACATTAAGTGAAGAGGAATTAATTTTCCGACCTTACAATGCTGAGGAACTTCATGATATACTATACGAGCGTGCGAAGGGTGCCTTTCAAGAAACAGTTCTAGACAAGGGAGTCATTGATTTATGTTCCGCTCTTGCTGCTGCTGAGCATGGGGATGCTCGCCGAGCATTGGACCTTTTAAGAGTCGCAGGCGAGATAGCTGAGAGAAGAGGAGACAAATCCATTAGTGAAGGGCACGTTCGAGAGGCACAAACAAGAATTGAGCATGACAGAATTTTAGAAACCATAATAAGTTTACCCATGCACTCACGGATTGTGCTTCTAAGCGTATATCTTTTAAAAAATTTTGATGTCGACCGCTCGATTACTGGAGACATTTATAACATATACTGTGAAATATGTGACGAGATGGGGGATTCAGCCCTCACGCAAAGAAGGGTGAGTGGTTTGATCAGCGAACTTGATATTATGGGGGTTTTAAATTCGCGAGTAATCAGTCTAGGTCGTTATGGAAGAACGAAGAAGATCAGCTTGGGGATTCCTAGCAGAATCATTGGGCAATGCTTCTTAGGGGACGACAGGTTCAAAAGAATGGTTAATTACCGTCCAAAATATTTAATAAATTTTAAAAAAAATAATTATAAAAAAATACTTTAAATATTCAACAGAAAAATGAATATAAATAATCAAATAACGAATTGGTCATACAAATTTATATTTTCCATTAAACTTTTATTCCATTTATAACATATCCTTTTTGAGGGAATAGAATGGATCTTCGTAAAATTCAAAAAACAAGAGGGGGCACATTTTTCGTTACCCTTCCTAAAGAATGGGCTGTGAAAAACGGAATTAACCAAGGATCTGTCGTATCAACTTCTATAGCCTCTGATGGCCATCTAATCATTGATCCACAATATAACTTGGAACCAATCCTTCGGATCATTGTTTTGAAGCCTACTCCTTATCTTAGCCGTGAAATCATTGGAAAATACTTGTTAGGATATGACATTATACGGGTTGAAGCCAAAGACAGAATCACGGTTGAACAAAGAGAAGCCATTAAAGAAACGTCAAGCCGATTAATCGGTCTCGAAATTATTGAGGAAGACTACACTAAAATGGTGATGCAGTGTCTTTTGGAACCGTCAGCTCTTCCTCCTGAAAAGGTCCTTCGTCGTGAACACTTGATCACATCTGGCATGTTCAACGATGCTTTAACCGCTATGGTTGAAGGTGATGTACAACTTGCGAAAAATGTGATATCTAGGGACAATGAAGCTGACCGCCTTTACTTTTTATTAGTACGTATACTTCGAACAGTTATTCAAAATCCTGGATTAAACGAAAAACTTGAAATTTCTCCTATAGATTGTCTGGATTACCGTTTGACGGCAAGTTTGGTAGAGTCTGTTGGAGATCTTTCCTCGCAGATTGCTGATTATGCGACTCACTTAAACGGAAAAAGACTTGACATAGAATATTCGAAACCTTTTTCAAAACTTTACAAAATTATACATGAATCATATAATGATGCGTTAACCGCGTTTCTTTCTCGCAATATTTCAATAGCAGCATCAGTTCGAAACAGAAAGACGGATATCACAGAAATGCATCTCCAGGCAGATTCTATATGTAATACTTTACCGTTGGATGTTGCACAAAACATAATCTCAGTGAATTCTCTCATCAATCAAATATATGATCACAGCGTAGACATTTCCGATCTTACGACGCCAAAGGGTTCATGAACGTGATTTTAGGAATAAAAAACGTTCAACACGCATCACATGGCATCACAGTCATCCGTATCGATGAGACGCTGTTATGTTTTCTTGAGCAAAAAGAGTCGTGTATCTAGGTCTAGAAGATTTCTTTTTCACCAATTTTTCTGTATGTTTTTCCTCTGACTTTTACTGATTGTACGGTGTCTTCTTCGGGTTCTTTCTCAACCGTTTTACGTTTTATGGTTTCTCCGCACTTCCCGTTGGATAGCAGGCGTCTTGTCAGGCATATTGGATAGTTGCAGTTTGTTGGGTCGCATTGTTCTTCGCTCCATCTGCACCACGCCGTCCTTCCTCTGAATTGTAGAGCATTTTTTCCGCATCGAAATTTTGGGCAGTTTGGAGAACATAAATTGGGGGTTTGCACGTTCAGCACAACCTTAATGGATAAAACAGTTTACGAGGTTGCATTTTTTCAACCATTTAGTTTGAATATTTATAGGTGGTTATAAACTTTTCTTGCGGTTCTTCCCTAAATCGTTTGTGAACTCTTCAACCATTAACGTTTTTTTAAAATAAAAAAGATAATTTGAAACAACATTTTTAATAGTAACAGGACATCGATTTAACGAATAAATGGTTTATAGTGAGTGTCTTGGGAGTAAACCTAACACCTATAATGTCTAAACACGATATCCAATTACGTGATCTCACAGGAAAAAAACTTGCGATCGACGCGAACAACTTTATTTACCAATTCCTTTCCGTCATCAGGGCACGTGATACGACTCCATTAACAGGTCCAGATGGAACTGTGACATCACATTTAGCAGGCATTCTTTACCGCGTCACACACTTGATTTCAGAATACGGTATGAGTTTCGTTTTCGTTTTTGACGGTCCACCTCCAAAGCTCAAGCAAGAGGAAATCGAAAAGAGGCGTCAACTTCGAGAAAAGGCAACCAGAGAATGGAAGGAAGCCTTGAGGACGGGAGATTATGAAAAAGCTTTTTCTAAAGCAGTAATGATGAGCCGTCTGACGGGTCCTATGATTCAGGACGCAAAGAAGCTCTTGACACTGCTTGGCATCCCCCACGTTCAGGCGCCGTCCGAGGCAGAGTCACAGGCAGCCTATATGGCGATGAAAGGCGATGTCTGGGCGTCAAGCAGCAAAGATTATGATTCGCTCCTTTTTGGTACCCCTAGGCTTGTGAGGTACCTTACGATTTATGGTAAGGAATACCTTCCCTCCAAGGGAGTTTCGAGACCCCTAACACCCGAATTAATTGTTTTAGACGAATTCTTAACGAATCTCGGCATTTCTCATAACCAATTAGTCGACATGGCCATCATGATCGGGACAGATTTTAACAAGGGCGTGAAGGGCATCGGTCCGAAGACAGCATTAAAGCTCATTAAGAAACATAACAAACTCGAAAAATTACCTGACGACATTCGATCAAGAATTGCTGACCATTATGAGGAAGTTAGAGCGATTTTCCTGAAGCCTGAAGTAACCTCCAATTATGATAAAACGGGTACTTCATTGAAAGAGGACGGCGTCTATACATTTCTGTGTGACGAGAAGGGGTTTTCGAGAATACGTGTCGAAAACGCCGTCAACAGAATTAAAAAATCTTTCGAAAATGTGGAACAGCCTAATTTAGGTAAATGGCTGCAGGATTCACATTGACATTTTGGTTAAGTTTTTCTTATCGGCATTAAACTATGGTTAGTTTGCCGTATCTTCCTACGTTAAGTTGGATTTCGCTTCGGAACGATTTTATGTAGCCATTCTCGATTTTGACCGTATCATTTACGTTTACTTGCCCTATCTGTTCGTTCCACAGTACGAGCTTTATCGTTCCGCTGTCATCCTTTATTGTTGCTTCAGCCACTTTGTAGGTTTCGCCGGTAAACTTGGAGCTTACTTCTCGGGGTTCAGATATTTCTATTACCTGTGCTTCCACGTCTATCCTTCTTAAGCCGTCTCTTAACTCAGCGATTTTCATGTTTTTTCCTCCTGTATAATTTTTAGTTACAAAAATCTTTCAGAACACACAATTAAGCCATAATATTTTTTTTATTATTTCGGACATTAACAATGCTTGGAAGTCGAATGTTTGATATAAGTTTTATCATTGAATTAAATCAGACAGTAAAAAGATATAGATTAAGGAACGAAATAAAGACTGAGTTAAGTGTTGAATTATTACGTGTGACGAATAGGTGAATGTAATGGAGCACGTTGGGATTCTTGTTGTTTCATATGGCTCTAGAGCTGCTTCCATGGTAGACGCCTTCTGCCGTAGCCAAGAATACATAACTGACTTATATATTGTTGACAAACAGAAAAATCCATTCAACCTAAAAAGGGCTAAAGAACACGTCGTCGTCCCCTCGCTTTCTCCAAAGGAAATAAGTAAATTTGCCAAGAAATTCCGTGCAAAAATAGATTTCGGAATCGTAGGTCCAGAAAAACCCATCATTGCTGGCGTAAGAGACATCGTTGAAGAAGAAGCAGGAGTACCGTTGATTTGTCCCACCCAGAAATATGCCATTGAAGGAAGCAAGGTTGCACAGAGAAGATTGTTCCAAGACATCATGCCTGAAGTTAATCCCAAGTTCATGGTCTTCGACCCAAAGGATTACCATAACTCAGACGAGGTGAAAAAGCCGCTTTTCAAATGGTTAGATGAACTGAAGAACCAAGTTGCCATAAAACCAGACACGCCAGTGGCTGGAAAAGGGGTGGGAGTTTGGGGCGACCACTTCAATGCTCGTGACCAACTATGGGAACATTTCATGTCAAATTTTAGGTTAGGGCCAGTTATAGTTGAAGAAAAAATTGAAGGTGAAGAGTCAAGTTTTCAAGCCTTCTGTGATGGTAAACACCTTGTTCCCTTACCTGAAACCCGTGACCACAAGCGCGCATTCGACGGTGATGCTGGACCGAACACGGGCGGGATGGGATCATACAAGGACCAAGGAAACTTCTTACCATTCATGAGTCGTGGCGACTGGGAAAAAGAAGTCAAGATTGTCGAAAAAATCTTCAACAAGTTAAGAGGCACCAGCAACAATCCCGGTCTACGCGGCATACCGTTCTACGTGGCTTTCATGCACACACGGAAAGGACACATGATTCTTGAAAACAACAGCAGAGCCGGAGACCCCGAAATTATGAACATTCTACCCATTTTGAAGGACGATTTTGTCGAGGTCTGTTTTAGGATGGTTGAAGGGTCCCTGACAAAAGTCGAAGTCGAAAAGAAGGCGACAGTGGCAACATACAAGGTTCCTCCAGAGTACGGCGGATACGCGGACGCGTTCCCCGAAAAAGTCAACAAAACCGACGTTGGGACGCCTGTTGTCCTAGACGATGCAGAAAAATTGGTGTCAAAGCAGGGCGACATAATGCGAATTTATCCTGGATCGTTGGAAATCAAGGACGATGGACAATGCTATGCATTAGGGTCACGAACGGTCTGCTGCGTCGGCGTCGGAGAAAACATTCAGTCAGCTCGCGAAATTTCTCTCAAAGGAATAACAGCCATCAAAGGAGGAGCTCTTTGGAGCCGAACGGACATAGCTTCTCCGCAGCATATAGGTAAAAGTATAAGACATATGCAAAGTTTGAGGAAGCCTTAATGAAAGAAAGGTCAAGAGTTTTTGTTACTGACTGTGAAGGACCTATTTCAAAGAATGACAACGCGTTCGAGCTGATGAGCCGCATCGTCCCAAACGGCGACCGTCTTTTCCCGCTGATCAGCCGTTATGACGATGTTCTCGCTGACATTGTAAAGAAACCTGGTTACAAGGCTGGGGACACGTTAAGGCTTATTTTGCCATTCCTGAAGGC
>Ga0315277_10008858_pt1 | contig 12896 bp, 6 predicted proteins | sample YL17G05_15_MG_FD_203695 | JGI IMG/M metagenome (GOLD analysis project Ga0315277, IMG submission 203695) | Sediment microbial communities from Yellowstone Lake, YNP, Wyoming, USA - YL17G05_15 | ecosystem: Environmental > Aquatic > Freshwater > Lake > Sediment | place: USA: Wyoming | collected...
CAAGGTCGTCCTGCTGGCCGAGAACGGTCCCTGGTGGACCATGACCGATTACGCCATCCTGAGCCTCGGCGCGATAACGGTCCCCGTCTATACATCTCTGGTACCGGAGCAGATCAAGTACATCATCAACGACTCGGATGCCAAGGTCGTGATTGTATCTGACCGGAAGCTCTGGGAGAAAGCGGCCGCGGTAAAGAAAGACCTCTCCCAAGTCGTCCATTTCGTCTCTTTCGAAGCAGAGCCGGCGGAAGGCGTCCTGTCTCTCGAGAGGATCAAAGCCAAAGGCCAGGAATCCCGGAACTCCAGTCCCCGTCTCTTTGAGACGACGGCCCGGGCGGTCAAACCCGATGACGCGGCGTCGATCATCTACACGTCGGGGACAACGGGCATCCCCAAGGGGGTCATACTCACCCACGCTAATTTTGCGAGCAATGTCGAGTCGCTGGCCTCGATCATCCCCTTTAGCGAAAAGGACACCGACCTGTCCTTCCTCCCTCTCTCCCATGTCCTGGAGCGGCTTGGTACCTTCGCCTTCATGTCCCGCGGCGTCTCCATGGCCTATGCGGAAAGCATCGAGGCCGTGGCCCAAAACCTGCTCGAAGTGAAGCCGAGCATCATGATCAGCGTCCCCCGGCTCTTCGAAAAGATCTATGCCCGGGTCATGGACAATGTCCTGTCCGGATCGTCTCTCAAGAAAAGGATCTTCTTCTGGGCCCTAAAGGTCGGCAAAACCTACGGGGAACTGACGCTCCTGAAAAAGCCAATCCCGGGATCCCTCCGCCGGCGCCGCCGCATCGCCCACAAGCTGGTCTTCTCCAAGATCCTGGAGAAAACGGGCGGCCGGGTCCATTTCTTCGTTTCGGGAGGAGCGCCGTTGGCCAGGGAGATCGCCGAATTTTTCTACGCCATTGGGGTTGTCGTCCTCGAAGGCTATGGGTTGACCGAATCCTCCCCGGTGATTGCCTGCAACACATTCGATAATCTCAGGTTCGGGACGGTGGGAAAGCCCATCCCCGGCATCGAAGTCAAAATAGCTCCGGACGGCGAGATCCTGGCCAGAGGGCCGAACATCATGAAGGGCTACTATAAAAAAGAGGAGGAGACGCGGGAGGCTTTGGAGGGAGGCTGGCTTCACACGGGCGACATCGGCCATCTCGACACGGAGGGATTCCTGGTCATCACCGACCGGAAGAAGGACCTCATAGTGACATCGGGAGGGAAGAACGTGGCGCCCCAGCCGATCGAAAACACGCTCAAGCAGAATCCCTTTATCGCCAATGCCGTGGTCATCGGCGGAAGCCGGAAGTTTATCGCCGCCTTGCTCGTCCCCAACTTCGAAAAACTCGAGGAATACGCCAAGGCCAGGGGAGTGGGCTACGTCAACCGGAAAGACCTGATCCAGAACGAAGCGGTGGTCCGCTTCCTGCTCGAAGAGGTGGACCGGACGACCCCGAACCTCGCCCCCTACGAGAAGGTCAAGAAGATCGCCCTCCTCGAGAGGGATTTCGAGATCGAACAGGGCGAGATAACCCCGACCCTCAAGGTTAAACGGAATATCGTGGAAGAAAAATACAAAGAGCTGATCGATTCCCTCTATCGGGATTAGAAAGAAGGCCGGCCAAGCGTGAGGCAGGCAGAGGAATCACAAGTCTTTGCCGGGCCAGGCGTCGCCCGAAGGCCGGTTGACAGGCAAGCCCGGGAGATCAGGCCGGTCAGAACGGCATTAAGGAGAGCGGCCGGTCCGCGTCCGTCGTCCTCACCCTTTCCAGGACCCTCAGGAAGGACCCCGAAACAAGGTTGGCCACGTCTTCGTTCTCATACTTGGCCTTGAGCATCTCTCCGATGAGGCCGACCATCTGCTCTTTACCCACCTTGCTCCAGAGGCAATTTTCGGTGACGATGGACAGGTTTTCCGCCCCGAGGGCCGCTTTGGCCTCAGCGAGCCTTTTGAAATAGGCCGCGGCGTCCTCATCTTTACCCAGGACCAGTCCGATCGCCGATTTCGTCTTTTTGACAAGGTCGAGAATGTCTGGGGGCGGCGGGCCGTTGACGACGAGGAACAGGGGTTTAGTGGCACTGTCCAGGAGTGCCTTGGTCTGCCCAGGATCGAGCCCAGAGACGACGAGAAGGAGGTTGGCTTTCCGGACAGCCTCCATGATCTTTTTCCCTTCTTCGCTTAAACCCGTATCGCCGAATAAGAATCCCGGCCGGTCGAGGAAAACGAACGCCACTCCCTGCTTGGAAAAGACGTCCGCCCAGCGCAGGTCGTCGCGGAAGGAGGCGATCCCCCTGAGCCCGACCAGGACAGTCGCTTTAGCTGGCTGGCTTCCGCTCATCCTGCGGCCTCCCATCATCATCTGGGACGTCCCGCTGTAGGCGACAAGTCCCTGGCTCTCCCGGATCTTCTCCAGCCCGGCGAGGAGGTTGTTCATCACGTCAACCCTCAAGGCATCTCCCGTCACTCCGTCTTTCTCGGGAAGTGCGGCCAGCTGGAAATCCACATCCGGATCCTGGACATCTTTATGCCCCGTGATGACCTTGTCGAGAGGAGGGACCTCGTGATTAAGGATGGTCAGATAGCGCCAGTAATAGGTCTCCCTCCGCTGGGGCAGCGCCGGGATCGCCGGCTCCTGGGCCAGCACCTCGACCGCCGCTCCGACCGCATCCCCGGCCGCCTTCAGGATCTCCGGTTTGATCATGTCGATGACATCGCCGACGCGGTTGGTGCGGAAATGGGGGCCGTCGGTCGCTACAAAAAACGCCGGCACGCCGCTCGAGAGGAAATAGGTGTGGTCGGATCCCCCCGGGCCGCCGCGGCCTGGATTGATGTTATCCATCAGCTCTTTGGGAAGCCGGGCCTTAAGGATCTCCCAGATCTCGGGGCCGTAATAGGCGCCCCGGAAATTGACCCGGCCGGTGCCGTGGCCCTCCATGTCCAGGTTGATATAGGTCACCGTCTTATCCAGCGGATAGAGGGGGTTTTCGGTATAGTACTTGGAGCCCAAGAGCCCCTCTTCCTCAGCCGCCCAAAGAGCGAAAACGACCGTTCGCTTGGGCCTGACCCGGTTGAGCTTCATCACCCGGGCGACTTCCATAACCACGGCCGTCCCCGAAGCATTATCGTCCGCGCCGTTGAGGACGTCACCCGTCATGTCGATTCCCAGGTGGTCCATGTGGGCTCCCAGGATGATGTATTCATTCTTGAGGAGCTTGTCCGTTCCGGAGATCTTGGCCAGGACGTTTTGGGTCGCCCGTTTCTCGTCGTAGGTGATGTCCAGATTGACGAACGACCGGACGCCCGTATCAAAGGACTGCGGTTTCGAGGTCGTTTCGATCTGCTGGAAAAGGTAGCGGAGCTCCGTCTGCAGGTGTTTGAAGATGAAGTCGACGATCTTGTTTTCCAGGCTGATGATCACGAAGTCCGGCTTGTAGGCCTCCTTCTTGAGGCCTCCCCGGAAGCCGCCGAAAAAGCCCGTGGTCTGGCTTTCGCTCCGGAAAGTCAGAACACCGCGGGCGCCGTGCTCCTGCGCCGCTTTGATCCGGTTCGGAAACTGGGCTTCCTCCGTCAGCTTGTCTTCGAGGTTCTTGGGGGTGTCGGTCGAGAAAAGCACCAGCTTATCTTTGACGTCCGCCCCTGAATAGTCGTCATATTCCTTCTGGGGGGCGGAGATGCCGTAGCCGACGAAGACGATGTCGGCGGCAAAATGGCCCGAACCTGAATACCGCTGCTGCCTCCAGTCCTCGCCATAGACGAATTCGCGCTTCTTGCCGAAAGCCAGGATCTCCAGCGCCGCGCCCTTTTCGGGCTCGTTATACTCGATCGTCAGGTCCTGGTAGAAACTCCCGTTGGATCCAGCCGGTTCAAGCCCCCACTCTCTGAGCTTCGAGACGATGTACTCCGCCGCCATCCGGCCGCCGAGTTCGCCGCTCTTTCGTCCCAGCATTGTGTCCGCCGCCAGAGCCTGGACGTAGCCGAATGCGGCTTGGCCGTCAAACGAGGCTTTCTTATCCTTGGTTTGGGCGGGACCTGGAGAAAAAAAGATAAATAAGCTCAGAAACGCTGCGACGACTGATCTCCAAATCATGATAGCCTCCTGCGCTAATCGCTGAGTTCAGATCATACTCCAAAAGAGAAAGGATTTAAAAGTTCCTGAGGGTTCAGCGGCCGGAAATCCGGTGCCCGGACCTTATGAGGACCCGGGCCGCCTTCGCCGCCATGTCCTCTTTGACCAATAGGTAATCCGTGTCATAAGTGGAGATCGCAAAGATATTGATCCCGGCCTCGGCCAACGGGCCGGCTAGAGAGGCCAGGATTCCGGTCAGAGAGAGGTCGAGAGGCCCCTCGACCTTGAACGAGCGCCAGCCCCGTTCGGTTTTTATGTCATCCGGCACATCCCTCTCAGCACAGACAATCGACAACTCATCGCCCGTCCGCGTGATTGAGACCAGGACGCCGCGGTTTGCCCAATCCGGGACGGCCGCCTCCCGGCCCAGCCGGCAGATCATTAATCTCCCAGGCAGGAGCGTCAAATTTTGGCCCATAGCTAAACTCCTTATCAGACGGCTTATTTCAATATCAGAAGCCAGCCTTTGCCGGGCTCGACGGGCACCGGTTCATCGGGAGCAAAGGTCGCCTCCGGCTGGAAATCGGCGATCCCGGGAGCATGGAGACGGGCCTTCAATCTGTCCAGGCCGAACGCTTCCCAGTCGAGCTTCAGCCGGCACCTGACAGGATCGGTCGCCCAACTCGCCACAGAAATCAGGGCCGTTCCTTTCTTCACGTAAGCCGTAGCCAGCACATCCGGTTGGTCGGTCCTGACCGGACACTCGGCCGACCAGTAGCCGATCATCCGCGCTTCTTCGATCCCGAACTCATCCCAGACTTTCCAGATCCGGGCCGGGTCTTGACCCGACCACGGGAGACGGTTAGTCATCCCGTAAATCATTCCCCGCCAAGGATTCCCGCCATCCTGGAGCATTTCTCCCAGAAGTCCGAACGGGATCCCCGAGATTTCCACCAGCCAATGGTCCGGCGCCGAATTATAATCGAAATATTCGCCGAACCAGAGGCGGTTGAGGAAGGGAAAGTGTTCGAGGTAGAGGTTGGCGCTCGAAGCGAACCCGTCTCTCGGGTTGTATTGGTTGGCCGAGTGGAGGTCGATGAGAGCCCCCGGACGGCCGCGGTCCAATATCTTCCTGACCCGCTTCATGGTCGTCCGGTCGAAAGCGACATCGTCGATGTAGAGCCCGTCGATCCCGACGTTCTTGACAAGCCAGTCCAGGCCCTCAAGATAATAATTGTGCCAGCGGGACATCCCGCTGTTGATGATGGCCGCATCCTCGAGCTCGGGAACGAACCAGGCCGCGATGTAATCGGAAACCAGATGCTCCTGGAGCCAGGAGAAGCCGCCACCGGGGCCGCGTGAGAATATCTCGTCCCCCAGGCTGCGCAGCGCGAAGAGCTCGACACAGTGGTTCGTGAGCTCCCGGATGGTGTTATAGATCTTGACCTTCAGGCCGCGGGCATGCGCCTCATCGATGTACTTTTTCATCTCGGTCGGACGAAGGAACGGATAATTTATATAGGGATTGATCGCGTTGGCGTGGTGGACGTTGATCGTGTTGGCGCCTGTCTTGGCCACTTCCTTAACCGGCTTAAAGGCATGGAAGAAGCGGGTCGCGAAATGAGATTTCGCATTGATCGGCTTGAAGGGCGTCAGAAGCAGGTTGAAATTGAAGTGGAGCCCTTCGCCGGCCTTGATCCGGCGGGGGCCGCTGAAGGCCGCTACGATGACCGGGCCCGCGCCCTTCTCTCTGAGCGTGCATCCGCCCTTGCCCTCGTTCCACCAGGACGGCGGCAGGTTGAGCGGCTTGGAGAGATAGAAATTAGTGTTGAGGGGCCGGGAGTAGTTTTCGTCCCGCAGGCTGACCTGGAGGCCGGCGTTGACATCGCCGATCCAGAGGGCGTCCTGATTCTTCTTCTGGTCCCAGGCCCATTCGAACTGCGGGGGCCGCAGCCCGCCCTTAAAACCGAGGCCCATCATATACCTGGCGGCTTCCGGGACGAGAGGGATTTCCAGACGGATATCATCGACCTCGACAGCCGAATCCGCTGTAAGCCCGACCTTGAACTCGAGGAATCCTTCAAATTCCAGGCGGCCCCGGCAGGAAAGAGCCAACGGCCCGGCTTGGCTCCGGGCTTCCCAGTCGACGGCGCCGGGAGCCTGGTTGACAAACCGGGGCCCGTCTCCCTTCCATTCTAAGGCGGCTTCGCCTTTCGGGATGACTATAAGCGTGATAGGAGACGCTAAAAGCCGGCGGGCGTCAGGGCGAAGCCCGGTCACGTCGGGCGAAAAAAAGCTTGCTATTGCCGCCGGGAGGCCGTCCCGGCCGATGTCCACCGACCTGCCCAGGCAGGAGACGGTCCGTCCGTTGACCTTAAGCGGCGAATAGGGCGGGACGATCTCGTCATCAAAAGCGATCCTCGAGTCGAGCCAGCGGAGCCGCGACATCCGCCAGGGTTCGGAATCGCCGGCGTCAGCAAGGACGCCTTCACGGACATTGATAATAAGACCGATCCGACTCGGGGGCAGACCTCTTGGCGTGACGACGACCTCACCCTTGTATTCTCCGGGAGGGAGATCCCGGGGAATCCGGAAGCCGCACCAGAGCGGCTGGATCTTGCCCATCGGAACGGTGCAGGTCTTCTTGAATTCCTTCCCGTCCCAGTTGACTCCGCGGGTGTTGAAGGAGTGAGCTCCCGAAGAGGGGATAGCGGCCGGCCGCCGGCCCGAGGAAGGAGAGGACAGGGCCTGCTTCAAGTCGCTGAACCTGACATCCAGATCGTCGATCGAGGTGCGGGCGGCGAAGACCCCGATTTGGAAAGCATAAAATTCTCCGCGCATCGCCTCCCCGCTGAAGCGGCTTTTCGGTCCGCTTTGAATCCAGCGCAGGGGAAGGTCGTCCGCCATCCGGACGGGAAGGCGGCGGTCTTCGGGAAAAATCAGGTACCGCGCTTCCGGATACGTGGCCAAGAGGTCTGCCGTTTCCTCGGCCGTGGCGATAATCTCCATGGGGAAAAAACTATTCCGATCATCAATAGACTGAACCTCGAGAACCTCGGCTGGGACCAGGCCCGGCATTTCCTCAGCCGGCAGCTGGAAGGGGACGAGCCCGAACTTCTGAAGCCACTCCGGGTCGGCCTCGAGCGCCGGTTCCGGATAGACGACCGTCGGGTAGTTCGATCGGCCCTTCATCACGTTGGGCAGATAATAAACAAAATAATCGCCCGGAGCCGTAGCCGGCTCAAAGACAAAATCCCCGATTTCCCGGTTGACGGCCAGCGGACAGATATTCCGGATCACAGACCCGGTCGCGGCATCGACGAAAACGACCTTTCTCTTCTCCGGATTGAGATCGCGCCGCCGCCAGGGAATATGAACCCGGACGGCACCTGCCCGGCTCGAGACTCGGACCACGACACGGTGGTTCCCGTAGAGGCCGGAGTCCCATGTCCCCGTGCCGTACCGGAGCGGGGCCTGAGGAGAATGCCCGGCCGATAAAAACAATCCCAAAAACAGTGCGTAAGAAACCGCCCTCAAGAACAATCCGGAAATACTCATTTTCGCCTCCGCTCCCTATTTTATCCATAAAACAGGTCGAAATTCGACAAAATAGTCGGGAGAAAGACAATGGTTAATGGGCGAAAGTGGAGATCTTTTGGACTGGCTGGGCTCTTGCTGGGGGGAATCGTAGCTGTCTTGGCGTCTTTTCTTGTCAGGAGCCGCAAGTCGCACCAGCGTATTTTTTATTAGCCCGCCCCGGCAGCATACCAGATCACACGTCGGGAAAGGGGGGAGGTGTGCCCAAATTGCCCATCCCTGAAAAAAAGGTATAATGGAAGGCTATCAAAACCTGGGTCGATCGGAGGTCATCCCATGTCCGGCCAAACCTTAAGAGCCTATCCCGCAATGGGCCGCCTGACCGCGGCGGCCGTTTGCTTGTTCGCCGTCTGGTGCCTGCCCCTTGGGGCTTTTTCCTGTCCGCATGGACCATCAGCTTGGGTCCCGGCCGACACGTCTGACCTCTGGTACATCATCAAGATCGCCGGTCAGCCGGCGGGCTATATCCATGAGGAGACGATACCACATGAGAAAGGCCTGACCACGAATTCGGAGATGCTCGTCGTGCTCAACCGGCTGGGCAGCCGGGTCGAGATCGGCTTTGTCTCTGCTTCGGAGGAGACACCGGAGGGGCTCCTGCGGCGTGTCCGCTACGAGATGACAGCCTCCGACCAGTCGACCAAGTCGGAAGCCGCTATTTCTGAAGGGAAGATAGAAATCCGGAACGAATCGGGTGGAAAAACCTACACCAGCGCTCTAAACTATACAGGGGAGTTGTACGGCCCCGAGGGCATCCGCCGCCTCACCGCCGCCGGGCTCAGGAACCCCGGAGACAAGATCACAGTTCAGACATATGTGGCCGAGGCGTCCTTGATCGGAAAGATGACCCGCACGGTTCTTTCCCGGGAGCCTCTCCGGATCGGGCCCCGCGAAGTGGCGGCTCTCAAAGTGGAAGAGATCCTCGAGGGCCTGCCGATCAAGCGGACGGGCTGGCTGGACGAACAGGGGAACCTCCTCAGGCAGGACGAGCCGGGGCCGTTTGGAATGATCGAAGTCTGGCGGGCCGATAAATCCGCCGCGCTCGCCGCCGCGGCGGGCGGAGAGCTTCCCCAGGAAGTCTATCAGAGCTCGATCGTCAAAACCAACATCCGTCTTCCCCGGGCGCTGCCCATCGACTATCTGAAGCTCAAATTGACCCACCACCGCCCGGACCTGGGCTGGCCGGACCTCCAAATGGCGGGCCAGAAAGTCCTCTCCCAATCGGAAAACGAAGTCATCCTCGAGAGCCGCCGCCCCAAGGCTCCGCTGGAAGAGAGTTTCCCAGTCGCCAAGACGGAAAGCAACCGCGAATATCTCGAACCCAACGCTTTCATCCAGACGGACGACACCGAAATCCTCCGGCTGTCACAAGGAATTATCGGCCCCGAAAAGGACGCCTTTCGGGCCGCGCTGAAGCTCGAACGATGGGTCGCCGAGAACATGAAATTTGACCTGGGCATCGTTTTCGCCCCCGCCGCTGAGATCATCCGCAACCGCCGTGGGACCTGCGTGGGATACGCCACCCTGCTGGCCACCCTGGCCCGGGCCGCAGGCATCCCGTCCCGCATCGTCATGGGCTATGTCTATGCGCTCGGAATGTTTGGAGGCCATGCTTGGGCTGAAGTCAGACTCGGAGAGGAGTGGGTGCCTCTGGATGCCGCCATCGTCAACGACGGCGTCGCCGATGCGTCCCGGATCGCCGTGGCTGCCTCTTCGCTGGCCGAAGGCATAGGAGAGATCAGCCTCGGCGGGGCGCAGCAGATCTTCGGCCAGGTCGGGATCGCGATATTGGAGTTCGAAACGGGAGGAAAGACCTACTCTGTTCTCCCGGGGGATAGGCCGTTTTCGATCACGGGAGAGCGTTATGAAAACCCCTGGCTGGGCATCCGCCTGGAGAAACCGGCCGGTTTCGAGTTCGTCAAGACCGACGCCGTATGGCCGGACCGCACGGTCGTCGGACTCGACGGTCCGGGAGGCCTGTCGGTCGTCCTGGAACAGGCTGAGCTCCTTCCTTGGGAAGAGCCGGAGAAAGCCTTGTGGGAAAGGCTGGAAAAACTGGTGCCGGGAGGAAAAAAGGGGCGGCTTGAAACCAGGAAGAAGGAATGGCCTTGCCTCGATTCCGCTGACGGTCAAAGATCGGCCGCGGCCGTTGCCCGGGGCCTCGAGGCCTGGATTATCAGGGCCGAAGGGAAAGACGCCTCAAAAATCCTCCGCGAAGTTGCCCGGCTTCTTGAACTGAGCGGACAATAATCCGGACCCGTCGATTCAAACCCGGTTTGACTGGCACTGCCCCCATTTCTTGGGACACCTGACCTTTTTTGGCGACATGGCGGGCCTGTCTTTTGTCTTGGGACTTGGGGAGCGGGATGGCATAAAAATTGCTTTGATATAAGCAGGATGACAGGCATGTCCGGATCCAGCTAAGGAGCCAAGGAGATGAAAAAAGTCCGACTTTCCCGGGTCGCGCTTATGATGATCCTGGCTTTTGGCCAACCGGCTCTGGCCGGAGACCGCTTTCAGGCTTCCTTGAACTTCCTGATGGGTTACCCGCAAAACGACTTCAGGCAAAACGTCGACCGGACTTTCTACGGAATGTCGGGCGAATTCTTCTACAATCTGCCCAGATCTCCGTTGTCGATCGGAGTCAGCCTGGAATATCTCAATTACGGGAGCGAGACGCGGATAGAGCCATTCAGCCCCGACATCCCGGATGTTCTGGTCGATGTCACCACCCGGAACAGCATTTTTTCGTCGGCGGCCGTTCTCCGTCTTTCGCCCGTCGCGGGATTTTTCCGGCCCTATGTGGAAGCCTTTATGGGGTTTAATTATCTTTTCACCTACACGTCCGTCAACGACGACGGCGACTGGTCGGAAGATATCGCCACCACGACCAATCTCGACGACTGGGGTTTCACCTTCGGGGCAGGGGCGGGAGCCCTGTTCCGGACTTTGGACATCCGCAGCCAGGGGGGACTGTCCCTGTTTTCGCTCTTTATCGAGATCGGCGTGCGCTACTATGAGGGCGGGACTGCGGTGTACCTCAGGGAAGGTTCGATGCACCGGGACCATGGGGCCCACGGACACGAGCCCATGATATCCGACACGGACCTGCTGAAGACCCAGCTGGGGATAGTCTTCCGCTTCTGAAAAGCCGCGCTTATCCGGGACAAGTCTCAGTCCCGGTTTTTCCCGCTTTTCCCAATCTTGTCGTTGGGCCGGAAGCGCCTGGCCGACCAGGAAGCGGTTTACGTGCCGCGCGAGTTTTGGTAAGGTGAGGTAAAGGAGAGAATACCATGGTCAGAAATGAAGGAGAGCGATTGCGCCGGGTAGTGGTCTGTGCCCCCAGGAGCGAATATTTCCAGGTCAAGAACCCGGAGTCGCACAATATCGGAGAGGCGGCCGAGCGGGGGAAAGCGATCGCCCAGCACAGGAGGCTGCGGGCTGTCTTGCGCAGTTCCGGGTCCCGGGTGATCAACCTCCGGGAGATGGCCGGCCATCCCAACTCTGTTTTTGCCAGGGACGCGGGGCTCGTGACTCCGGATGGATACATCAAGCTGAGGATGGGACTGAAAACACGAAGAGGGGAGGAAGGATGGATGGCCTCGGCCCTGGATTCTCTGGGCGTCCCCTGCGCGGGCAAGATCGAGAAGCCGGGGACGATTGAAGGTGGGGACGTTATTTTAGCGGGAGAGTCAGCCTTTGTCGGTCTCTCCGAGAGGACGAACCGGAGCGGCGTCCGCCAGCTCTCCCGGTTTCTGACCAGGATGGGCATTGAGGTCAGGACGCTATCGCTGCCGCTGCCGCATCTCCACATCGGGGGGGCGATGAGCGTCGTCGGACCCCGGACTGTGCTCTGTTGCCGCCGCATCTTCCCCCGCGGTTTCCTCGAAGGATATGAGGTGGTCGAGATACCCTGTCCGGAGGACGCGAGCGCGAACGTCATCTCTCTGGGAGGAAGGAGCGTCATCGTGGAAAAGGGATGCCCGGGCACGGCGCAGGCGCTCCGCAGAGCGGGTTACACCGTCCACCTCATCGACCTCTCGGAGTTCGTCAAGGGCAGGGGAGGGCCGACCTGCCTGATCATGCCCGTGGAGCGCAAGGAGGCTGCAAATAAGCGGGAATAACCCGCCACGCTGCGAAGGAAAATGGTCCGGCGGTGCGGCCGGCCGACTCTGCCTCTTAGACCGACGAGGGCAGAAAAGCAAGGGAAGGGAAGGGGACGGAGAGAGAAATGATCAGGCCCGAAAATCGAACTCACTTCAGGCCTGCCTTAGTTTTTTTCGGAATAGCCTTAATTAATTTAATATCAATATCTTATGCCCAAAAATACGGCTACCTCTTAGCCGCGGACACCAGAGCCACGGTCTGGTGGGCGGAGGGCGCCTATAAGGTGATGAAGGACGCCCCTCCGGACGAAAACCAGTCGTTCTGGGTCACCGTCCATGTCCCGGCTGAAGCTTCCGCCGGAGAATACCGGAGTTCGATCAGGATATCTACAGGGGACTGGAAACGGGAGATCCCCGTCGTTGCCGACATCTGGGATTTTGCCCTGCCCAACGCCTCTTCCATCCGGTCGTCGCTCGGATTGCCTATAGAAGACATCAGGCGCTACCACAACCTCGAAACCCGGGAGGAAATTGAGCAGGTCACCGACCTCTATTATCAGAACTTTCGGGACCACCGCCTGGCGCCCACATCACCCCTTGACCTTTACCCCATGCGGATTAAGATCAACGGCCTGTACTGGACAGGCGGCGAATTCAGCGACGACCGCCCCTGCGCCGGCCGTCGGGCTCTCCAGATCGTTGATGCCTCTGTCTCGGCCGCCAAAGAAGCGGCCTATCAGGGGCGAATCCCCGTGGAGCCGGACGTTCCGTATGTCTTGAGCTGGCACTCCAGGGCGGCCGAGGAAAAGCAACGCTATACGGTTCTCATCGAGTGTTTCAGCGCCGGGGGCGAACCCCTGCCGCCGCTCAATGTCCTTAAGGTCTTTGAGGGAAGCCTGGAATGGAAGCCGGAAGTCCTGGAAATCAAGGGATTCCCCGCTGAAGCAAAGACAGTGGGCTTCCGCTTTTTCCCCACGTTCCGGGACGAAGTCGGTTCTTTCGCCGGCACGGCCTGCTTCGACGACATCGTTTTCCGAAGGGCGGGCGACAGCCGCAACCTCCTCGCAGGAGGGGACATGGAAACGGACCTGGATACCATGTCCGTCGAGGTGGATTTCAGAGAATTCGA
>Ga0315277_10008862_pt1 | contig 12893 bp, 10 predicted proteins | sample YL17G05_15_MG_FD_203695 | JGI IMG/M metagenome (GOLD analysis project Ga0315277, IMG submission 203695) | Sediment microbial communities from Yellowstone Lake, YNP, Wyoming, USA - YL17G05_15 | ecosystem: Environmental > Aquatic > Freshwater > Lake > Sediment | place: USA: Wyoming | collected...
ACACGTGATGAGCAACATCACCATCGATATCTCCCCGGGGGCTACCATCCTTATCGGGGATGATGACGACATCGATACGATTGAGGATCTTGGCTATGACCCGCATGCCGACGACGAGACTAGCTATTTCAACTGTGCATTGTTTCGTTTGGACGACATCGAGAACGTGTGCATTCAAGGTGGCGGCACGATCAACGGGAACCGGCCCAAGCGCCATGGCCCCAAACCAATTTCGGTGAAGCGGTGCACGCGGGTGACGATCCGGGATATCAAGATCGAGCATTCCCCGAACTATGCCATCAGTTGCATCGATAGTGATTTGATCGTTATTGAGAATTGCTGGATCGAATATTCATTTGCGGATGGCATCGATTTTGACGGTTGCCGGTTCGTGCGCGTCTCGAATTGCCTGGTCAATAGTGGTGATGACGCAATTTGCCTGAAATCAAGCCCTGCACTTGGCGAGGGTGTCGATTGCGCGCACATCACCGTGACGAATTGCCACGTCATGACATCAGCCAATTGCTTCAAGCTCGGCACGGAATCAGGGCCAGGAGGATTCACCGATATCACGATTTCGAATTGCACCTTTGACAAGCAACCAATTTCTCGGAATCCGCCGGGCGGGATTTGTATCGAATCCGTGGATGGTGCCATCATCGACCGCATCGCTTGCTCGAACATCACCATGAACAATGCTTGTTGCCCTATTTTCCTCCGTCTTGGGAAGCGCGGTCGAGCCCAAGCGGTACTGACTCCTGGTATCTTGCAGAATGTGTCGATCTCGAACATCGTGGCAACGAATGCTGAAATGCCTTGCATCATCTCCGGCGTACCTGGCTACAATGTCAAGAACGTGCTCATCAATAATGTCATGATTGCGTATGGCCCAGCCGCGAAACAGCACTTGGAAACAACCATCGAATATACTGGCGTGCCGGAAGCGGAGGACAAGTATCCGGATCCGCGCATGTTCGGCGATCTCCCAGCGTGGGCATTCTATTGCCGGCACGCGGAAAACGTGCATATCCGAAACATGCAATCCCGGATCGACCCGAAGCTAGCAAAACTGAAGCCTGCAATCGCGCAAGATGACGTGAAAGGCTCTTCCTTTGATGTCACCGGGTGAGCTGCCATTTATAACGTGAAGGATTTCGGAGCGACGGGCAATGGCACCACGAACGATGCGAAGGCGATCGATGCGGCGATCGTCGCATGCTCGAAATCGGGAGGGGGAATCGTTCATTTTCCACCGGGACGGTACATCTCTGGCACTATCCACGTGAAGTCCAACATTACCGTGGATATCAGCCCCGGCGCGACCATCGCTATGGGTTCCGACGATGATGTCGATGACATCGAGGAGCTCGGGTATGATCCCGGCGCGGACCACGAGACGATTTACTTCCGGCCCTCGCTCTTCTACCTTGATGGCATCGAAAATGCTTGCATCCAAGGCGGTGGGAGGATCGACGGCAACCGCAGCCGGCGGCTCGGGCCAAAGACCATTGCAGTGAAACGCTGCACGCGGGTCACGATTCGTGACATCACCATCGTGAATGCCCCGAATTATGCCATTTCGTTCATAGATAGCGAGAACCTCGACGTGAATAACGTGCGGATCGCGAACGCGTTCGCGGACGGCATCGATCTCGATGGCTGCCGATTCGCCCGCGTCTCCAATTGCCGCGTGGATAGCAGGGACGACGCCATCTGCTTGAAATCGAGCCCGGCCTTGGGTGAACAGATCGATTGCGCTCACGTCGTGATCACGAACTGCATACTGCTCACCTCCGCGACGTGCTTCAAGCTCGGCACCGAATCAGGCCCGGGCGATTTCACGGATATCACTGTTTCCAACTGCACGTTTGCCCAGCTTCCGGGCACGAATGCGCACCCAGGAGGCATCTCGATTCTATCCGTCGACGGGGCTGCCATCGAGCGTCTTGCCATTGCCAACATCACCATGCACCAGATTTCTAGCCCGATTTGCCTGCGTCTTGGCCGGCGAGGTCGCGGCCAGAAGACCCCGACCCCGGGCTCGCTGCAAGACATCTCGATCACGGGCATCGTTGCCACGGATGCCAGCTTCCCGTGCGTCATTTCCGGCGTGCCGGGCTACCGAGTTAAGAACGTGGCGATCCAGGATGTTGGCATTTCATTTGATACCGCAAGCGCGAAGCATCACGTGGAAACGATCGTGAGGCCGGCCGATGTTCCCGAGTTCGAGGACAAATATCCCGATTCGGGCATGTTTGGAGCTCTCCCGGCGTGGGCATTTTATTGCCGTCATGCCGATAATGTGAAGGTTCGCAGGACGCAAGCACGAATCGATGCATCGCTCGCCAATAAAAAAGACGCGGTGGTGCTGGACGATGTGCTTCATTCTCACGTTGAAATTGACAAAATCTTGTTATAAAGACCCGTGAACATAAAAAAAAAGGAGAAACGACCTTAGGTTCGTCCTAACACTTGGCTGAAAAATGCAGCGCACGCCATCTCGAAGGAATATGCGTTCATCGACCAGATTTCCAATCCATCCGGCAGTGGCGGTGTGATTGGGCCGAACCTGCCGACCGTGTTGTTCGTCGATTCACCGCCCGACACGTCGCCCGGGAAATAATGGTAGCCGTCGACAATGGAGCCCGGGAAAGCGCCTTGCAAATTGCCTGGAATGAATCGCTGGCGCGTGAAATAATCGTCGACCGTGTTTTCGCCACCTTCCAGGCCTTCCATCAAGCACACGTTGTTCATGTTCCACCCGAGTAGCCAGTCGAAATGCCGGGTTATGAAGTCATACAATGCCCGTTGTAACGTCACGTTCGTCGTCATGTTGTATGCGAACGACGCAGCACAAATCGCATACAAGTATTCATAGTTCCATATGACCGGGGGAGAAGGATACGTGCCGTATCGTAGAAAATTGAACAAGTCCTTGCCATCATCGGTGCGATCTTGCAGCATGGTGCCCAAGTTCTCGAGAACGTTGCCGGTAGCGACAGCTCCGAGCCCATCCCAGCCACCAGTGCCATTGTATTCCTTGGCGAGCTGGAGAGCAAGGGCGAAGGCACGATAATCCGGGAACGGATCGGGGTACGATGCTGCCCCGATGACAGCGTTGAAGATGGACTGGGCATCCGTGAAGTACGTGGCGTTGCCCGTGAGCTTGAACATCTCGATCTCGCTGGCGAGCGACATCCAATCATTGCCTAGCGTGTTCTTGTATGCATAGCGAGACTTATTCGCCAGGCCCTTCATCTGCGTGATGTCTTCGGTGTAATACCCGCCCGCCTCGCATAGCCTTGCCATAGCGGCGATCGACGCGGTGACCAGCAATCCGAACGAGCTCTGGATAAATTGATTCTCGTATGGACCTCCACCTCCTTCATCATTCGATACCCAGCGCCCTTGGCCGAAGTCTTCCTCGTATTCTGGCGGACCGAATACCGTCCATCGAATAGACCCGTTCGCGCCGAGCTCGTTGGAGTCGAAATAGCGCTGCTCGGGTTCATACCAGCGATTCATCCACCACGAGACTGCGTGCCACGCCTCCTCCATGATGTCCGGGATCGAATCGTTCTGGGGATACATGCTCATACGTGATGGTTCCGTGAAAAATCCGGGCACCCGGTCGAATGCATACGGCAATGAATAGCTCAGATGCGCCATCATGGTACCGTACACGTTGTAATCACCTGAATCGTGGTAACCTCCCGACAAGTTCATGCCAATTTCGTACGAATGCCGGTATTGTAGCGTGCCGTTCGGGTACTTGTAGAGGAACCACGCGTCGTGCGTGTGGCAAGGCTCGTGACCCACCGAATTCGGATGGACCGACACGACCCGCGTGCCGCACCGGGCATAGTAAAACCAGAATTGGCCGGTCGTGAACACGTCATCAAGATACGTCGAGCTGATGGTGAACGTGTTAGATCTTGCCACGTTGCTCCCGATCTTGCCGATGATGTGATAGGATCCGGGCGTGGTGACGGACGAGATATCGCCTTTCCAGTAATATCGCTGCCAGAGCAAGCCACGGGGAACGATCGTGCCGGATCGCACGACTTGCCCCGTGCCTTCCTCGATCAAGTCGTATGTCCCATTAACGCCCGGCGAATCGTATTGCATTGTCATGAAAAATGTCTTTTCCTGGTTAGGGAGGTACCCGACGTTGTTGATCACGATGACCGGTTTTTCGCCAAGGATCTTGCCGGCGAGGATCGTAGGAATCACGACACCACCCGCGACCACCAGCGCCACCATCGACACAAGCCGACCTCGCGACGCGATTGCTTTCCCGGGCTTCGTTTTTAACAAGGATTCAAACCTCCCGCGAAGCTGGATCGACCAGGCCTTGATTTTGAAGCCAAGCACGTAGAAGGTGATGGTCAAGCACGATATAAAAAACGACGGGATGATGGAGTTGTACATCCACGCGATTTCGAGGTCACCCGCCGAGTTATTCAAGGAAAAGTACAAGGCAAGCAAGCCAAACGACAAGATGCCGCCGACAAGCGATAATCCCCTTACAATGACGAACGGGCGGTCCTTGTGCTTCCACGAGACGATGCCGAGAACTGCAATGAATCCCCCGATGGTGCAAGCCTGGACATATTCCACCCCGGGAAACGTGATGCTGTTCCCGATCCCGATGACATCGAGGAACGGCATCATTAGAACGAAAATTGAGGCGATGAACAACACGAGAAGGAGAATCGAGACGAAGAATGGCACCGGCTGGGCCTTGAAGCGGCCATCATTCGCTGCATCGCCCTGTATCATCAATCGCGTTATGGGTAATATTAACCCGGTTACCACCATGGCATTGAGGATGAAAAATAAGGCCATATAAGCAGTATAACCGGTTATGCTATTTTGAACGGTTATCGACGCTGGAAAGGCAAGGATGATGAAATATACCAATCCAGCAGCGAATAATACCACCCCGGCACCCCGGATTCTCGGTTTCTGGTCGATAAGGCCCCGTTCCTTCATTGATTTCAACCCGTGGGAGTAGAAATACGTCCCGAACCCGCACAAGATAGGGATCAAGGCCAAGAACATCTGTGGAAAGTACGGGACATTGTTCGTTACGTAGAATCCATCCGCGAGCAGGCGGGGCACGTCACGAGTGTACGGACCGATGAAGATGTGCGACCCGAGGCCGGATTGGGGAACTCCGGCAATGGAAAAGACGAGCTCGAAGACCATGATAATGCCCACGCCGCACAGCGCGATGATCCCGATCTTTTTCACGCGAGGAGTCGGCACCAGTTCAGTGCTTGTTGTCGCTCCATCCACGCGATTGACCCGCGGCCTGAGTAAATGGAAGAATCCAGCCATAACCAGCGCGAAGATGATGAAGAAATGCATATTCCCGAAGAAAAATTGCCAGCCCATTATCTCTTCCGCGGCGACGGGCCGGAAATGCGCTATATCCAGCAACCCGAAAGGAGACATAGTCTCCGTGCCGCTGTATTCGTATCGCCCGAAAATCGTTAGAAAATTTGCATAATACGAGAAACCAATGAATAAAAGGCCGAGAACCACTGGCACGACGAGATATACAAACGAAAACTTTATGTCATTAAGCCAAGACGCAATGTTTCGCATGATCCCGGTATCGACGGGAGTCCAAAAAACCATTAACCTTTTTTTATGTGTTAATGCGATCATGCATAAATCGAAAGCCCGAGACCGATGATCATGGACAAGGAACAAATTGCACAATCATACGATTTGGCATGCAAGGCTTTTACAGATCTCAATGTCGACGTCGAATCTGCTTTGACGAAACTGGAACGCATCTCGCTCTCGGTCCATTGCTGGCAAGGCGATGATGTCGGCGGGTTCGAATCGCTCGGCGAGGATCTCGGCGGAAGCGGCTTGGCCGCCACGGGTAATTATCCGGGTAAGGCTAGGACGCCGCAAGAACTCCGCCTAGATTACTTGAAAGCGTTTGAATTGATTCCCGGCAAGCACCGGGTGAACATCCATGCCATGTACGGCGAGTTCAAGGGAGAAAAAATTGATCGCAACGAGATCTCGATCGAACATTTTCAAGGCTGGATCGACTGGGCTAAAGAAAATGACTTGAAGATCGATTTCAACCCGACGTTATTTGCCCACCCGAAAGCAAGATCAGGGCTCACGCTCAGCAGCAAGTCGAAAGAGATCCGGGATTTCTGGATACAACACGTGACTTGCTGCCGCGACATCGCAGAGTCAATCGGACAAGCACTGGGAAGCCCTTGCATTAACAACCTGTGGATACCGGATGGCACGAAAGAAGGGCCGGTTGACCGGGCCGGCTACCGGGCATTACTTGCCGATTCGCTTGACCAGATTTTCGCGATCAAGCATGACAAAGCAAATACAAGGGATTTCGTGGAAGGCAAGCTTTTTGGCATCGGCAGCGAGGCATACGTGGTAGGTAGCCACGAGTTTTACCTTGGCTATGCCGTCAAGAACAAGATAGGGCTTACGCTGGACATGGGCCATTTTCACCCAACGGAATCGGTCGCTGATAAAATCTCCGCGGTCATACCATTCGTGCCGGAATTGCTGTTGCACGTGAGTCGCGGCCTCCATTGGGATAGCGACCACGTGGTCATCGTGAATGACGACTTGATCGCACTAGCCGAGGAGATCGTGCGGAGCAAAGCAATGGATCGTATTTATTTATCGCTCGATTATTTCGACGCGAGCATCAATCGCATCGCCGCATGGGTCACCGGGGCCAGGGCAACGTTAAAGGCTATGCTTTATGCGCTGCTGCAGCCTTGGGAGACGCTGAACGAGCTTGAGGAATCGGGCAGGCACTTCCAACGGCTTGCTCTACTTGAGGTGCTCAAGTCTATGCCGTTTGGTGCTATCTGGAATTACTATTGCAACCAGAAAGACGTGCCCACGGGCATTGATTGGGTCGAAAAAATAGAAGATTATGAGAAAAAGGTTCTAAAAAAACGTGGATGAATGCATCAAAGTGAGGTAATTTATGGCAGATAAGAAGATAGGCTGGATCGGCACGGGCGTAATGGGAAATTCCATGTGTGGCCACGTGATCAAGAAAGGCGGGTATAAAACATTCGTGTATAACAGGACCAAGGAAAAAACCGCGGAGCTGGTCAAGCTCGGCGCCAATTGGTGCGCGAGTGCCAAGGAAGTCGTGGAAAAAAGTGACATTATCTTCACCATCGTTGGCGTGCCCAAGGACGTGGAAGAAGTGTATTTCAGCGAGCAAGGCATTTTCAAGGGCGTGAGAAAGGGCTCGATCATCGTTGACATGACGACGACCGAGCCGGGACTCGCGCTGCGGATCTATGACCAGGCCAAGAAGCAAGGCGTTTCTGCGTTGGATGCACCCGTTTCGGGTGGTGATGTTGGTGCCAAGAATGCTACCCTCGCCATTATGGTTGGTGGCGATAAGTCCGTGTTCCAGGATTTGCTGCCGATCTTCCAGATGATGGGCGACAAGGAAAAGATCGCGTTCATGGGCAAGCCGGGGGCAGGACAGCACACGAAGATGAGTAACCAGATCATGATCGCGTCGACCATGATCGGGGTCGTGGAGTCGATGATCTACGCGCTGAAGGCAGGGCTTGACGTGGGCGACATGATCAACGTGATCGGGAAGGGCGCGGCTCAGAACTGGTCGTTGAACAATTACGGCCCGCGCATCATCAAGGGGGATTTCAACCCGGGGTTTTTCATCAAGCATTTCGTGAAGGATATGGGCATCGCGCTCCAAGAAGCCAAGCGCATGAACTTGTCGTTACCCGGCTTGGCATTGGCAAACCAGTTCTACATATCGGCAATCGCTATTGGCCTAGAGAATCTCGGAACTCAAGGCTTGTATAAGGTTTATGAACGGATTAATGGCTTGGACAAAGAATAGGCAAGATTATCTCATTTTTTCTTCGTTTGTTTGGAACTTCGAAAAACAACTCTGGTTTTCGGCCCGCAGCGTGGTAGGTTCTTTGAATGACCTTGGAGAACTTTCCCTTTTTAAGCTGGTTCCTACATCACGTTATCAAATAGTTCTTGAACCCACGAACCGGGATCCAAGCTGCTCATCGTGTACGTGACAGCACGAGATCAGCACGCGCGTCGCGCGCGCTCACGACCCAATCGAGCGTGATAGACATGGCACAAGTCAAGAAAACCGAAAACAAATCCACTCGGATCGCGGACTATATCGAGGATTTGGCAGACGATCTTTCACGGGCAGAAATGAACGATCACGATGCCGTGCTGGAGAAGAGGATCATGGAGGCACGCGAGCATGCAGCGAGAGACCTCGACATGGTGAACCGGTCTTCGACCGTCCCGGCCCCTGAGGTCCAGTACATCCAGTCCATCATCAAGGCCAATTATTCGATGCAAGTCCTGAAGCTGGTAAAAACAGCCGAGTGCGTTATTGCATTCAAGACCCTCGTTCATCACTTGGCGCAAAAGCTAGACCAGAATAAAATCCAAGCAATCCGTGATCAATTCCTCTCGATCTTCAGGGATGAATCGGAGCAACGCAAAGGCAATGACAAGATTTCCTGTCTCGTCGAGGTCCGTGTGATGCGAAAGGGTCTTCAGATGATCTCCACGTGCTACAAGCGGTCACGAGATCCAGATGAAGCTTTACCAGTGGTCTCGACAACGCAAGAGATCATAGATGTCGAAACGTTTATCGCGCGCATGCACCCGGATCACGAGCGAGTTGCGTCGATGGCCATAACTATGCTCGCAGGTTATGCTGTCTTGTTTCAAGGAACTAACCCGGATGAGAAATTTCGCGAGATGTTCTGTTGATTTATATTTTTTTTATGATTATCGTTTTAACTCAGTCTACAAGCGGTATTACACAATTGGTTGTCCGAGCAATCCTTGGATCCCTTCATTGACATTTTCAACCGTTTCGGAGTAAAGAATTTCCTGCATTTAAAGTAGAATATGACAGGATGTTTCCGGAAGATAATTAAAGCTTTTCTGCAAAATCTTCCTTGTCAAGCATTTAAAATGAAATTAACAACGAATCGCGTGTCTGGCACGCGAGAGGAACAAGTGAAAGGTGAATCTTTTGTTAAATCCAAGCAAGAAACTCGATACAACCATCAGAGATCCCTCCCCCGGCGAATCTGAGGATGAAGAATGCACTTCCGACAACGAGCAAAAAGCATCCCCGCATGTAGAATCGTCAACCATACGGCCCCAGAAAGATCAGCAGGACTTGCTGGAGACGGTACTTGAAACCTGGACAAAGGCTCTGAACAAGGAAAAGAGAAAGAACCTCGATCTCGTCAAGCGAAATTCCACGGTCTCGCCTGAAGATGCGCGATTGTTCGAGGACATCATCTCAAGCTTTTACGAGATGAGGGCGTTCGAGAACCAGAAGGTCATTTCCACGTTCGACCCGTTCAAGACGATCGTCCTCGGGTTGATGAAAGCCCTTGATCAAGCCAAGGACCCTGAGACGCGGGAGTCTTTCGTATCCATCTTCAAGGAAACATCTCCTCAAAGCATCGGAAAAAATGAGATGGGCGAATGTTCGATCGATGTTCGCGTGATGCGGGATGGCTTGCACGAGCTCACCTTCATCTACAAGAAGGCGGAAAATGACCGGGTTCCCCTGCAATTGCTCCGCGTGGACCACAACATCATCCAGATCGAGGTGTTTATTCTGCGTTTGCACCCGAATTTCGATAGCCTGGCAACCATGGCGATGTCCATCCTCAAGGCGTACGATGACTTGTTTCCACCTTCCAATCTGGCAGGAAACGCGTGAAAAAATCTACCCCCGTTCTTTTTCCTCTCGTTATTATTATGTGCACGTGGGTTCATCTTTTATGTTTTTGCTTTCTTCTTCGTTAGGGTCTGTGAAAGCTAAACTGGATGGAATATCTTGCATAATTCTATTGTTTTTAAGGATCGCGTAGACATAATGTCCTAAAAATCCTCATAACCCCAATTTTTCAGTTGTTGTTTGTCGATCTGCAGGTCAATCAAGATCGACATGATCCTATAAATACCAACAAAGGTGATTGCATGATTTCGCATGAGAATCTTCCCAAGAAACCGGAAAACACCGATGTAAAAGATGCAGGATCTTCCCGTGATGATGAAGATGCCAACAAGAAATCTGCCAAATTGCTCGAAACTATGAAAATGGAATGGTCTCGTGCAATCCTGAAGGAACGGAGCAACATGATCGCGGACCTTCGCCACAACACCCAGTTATCGTCCGACAATTCGAACATTGCCCTGGATCTCATCAACAGCTATTTTGAGCTCAAGAGCCTGGACTGCGAGAAGGTCATCAAAGCAATGGCATCGTTCAAGGTGCTCGTGAATCACGTGGCGGATTTGTTCAAGCAAGAGATGGAACAGAATTCAAACATCTTCCACGTGTGCATTTTTGATCAAGTCGCGCCCCAACGGATAAAGGACCAGGAAATCGAGAAGATGATCGATGTCCGTGTCATGCACGATGGGCTCCACGAGGTCATCATCGCTCTCCAGCGAAATCCGGACGCGAATCCAGCAATGAGGATCCTGTACATGAACGATTCGATCATCGACGTTGATACATTCATCTCGAAATTGGAACCCTCCTTCGATCAACTGATATCGATGGTCATGAAATTGGTCGTGCAGAGCGCAAAGCTCCTCGTGCCCGAAACGTCGGCTTGATTTGGATCTCTTGTTCCTTTCTTTCAAGTTTTTAAAACTACTTGCTTTTTTTTGAACGCACGCTGAAAAGGATGTATATACAAGATAATTTAAAAATTAAAAAGAAGGATTGTGTTACATCCGGATTTATTTCTTTCCCAAAGCCTCGTTCATCCGTACTTCGAAATTCCAATATTTCTTGGCCATAAAAATACCTTGAAAGCATGCGGTGCACACCACGTAGACGATTGAACCTGCAATGCCGACGACGAACATCATATAACTTGAATTCCCATATCCCATTGCAAGCATTACTATGGTTCCAACCACGCCAAAACCCAAGAACACGACGAGTACCACGATTAGCAGCGCCATCTTGTTTTTTTTCTGCAATGCTGCAAAATCAGCTTTCACGGGATCGACCCGTTGAACTATTTCTGGCGGCAATCGTGAATAACAGTTGTTGCATAGATATACTGTCCCGTGTCTCATATGAAACAAGCCCCCGCAGACTTTACAATGCTCCGCGGAGGCTTGCCCCGTTCTGATGTGCTTCCCGCAAACCTGGCATTGACCGATGTGATAGGTAACAGACATGTTTGTTCTCCTTCGAATCTGACCTCTATTAAACAAGAGGTATATAATTTGTTAAGCCAATCGAGAATTAAAAAGTTTCAATGGATTTGGATTCGAATTAAAGGGGCGATTCGTGGTTTGTTTTTTAGGAAAATCCAAAAGAAAGGCGAAAGTGCAATTCATGCCTCTACCATCGGCTTGTAATCGTCTTCCGATAGATTGAATGTCCACGCAACCGCTTGGCTGCATTTTCGCATGCACGACGGGACCCGAAGTAAATATGGCCTGCCCGATGTGGAATCGATAACCTTGAGGAACACCATTTCCTCAGAATTGCGATCGCGGTGGAAAAGGATAAGCTCGGAACTCCCGTGGATGTCAACGATCGTATTGCGAATCTCCTTCAACAGCCGCTCGTATCCGAATTCCTTCCACAATCGCGTCCTGAGTTCCACGTTCCGAATTGCCATCACGTGTTGTGCCTTGATGTGGGAGAAATCAATTAATGAGAAACACAATTCCAATCGAATTGCGTTTTCTGCTCGCGAAAACATCTCCACATTCCCACGTTGAAATATTTCATCAAGGTTCTCCAAGATGTACTCTTCGTTTATAACCCCGGTTTTTTTAAGGCCAAGTATCCAGTGCATAGCCTCTTGGCAAGTATACACGTCGGATGGCACGCGCACGAGATATTTGCTTGCTGTTTTTTCGTCGAAATATTTAAGGAACTTGAGCCTTTCATCGCTTGATTCATAGGTGACGATTAATCTCGCGTTTCCATGATGATAGACGGTTCGACCCTTAAGCTCCGAAAGTATTTTTTCATAGCCATATTGGTGGAGCAACTCGTCGCGAATCTTGGAAGGCCGCACATGCAATATATCGGATAACTTCACGGTCTTCATGGAGGTGAAGAGCAAGAGATCCTCAATTGACTGGGAAAATAAAGGATCGATGCAATGGCGGGCTTTCTGAGAAAAAAATACCTTCCAGGAGATCGTACCTCCTTGGGTAGGATATTTGACCCATGGCATGCGATACGGCATTTCCCCGTGATGGATGAAGAAAAATCCATCACGGGTCATGTCAACAATATCGTTGAGTTGCAGGTAGTAATGGCGGGACATGGTCCATACCGATGCTGGAATCTTGTCCGCGTTCCGAAGCAGCATTCGCAACTTAGATTTAATATCGTCGTACATCTTTAGTCTCGCACCTGCATTGCTCGCTCGTTCGGGACAAATTCCCGCTGCCGGACCATGCGATAATTGCCCGGGATCAAGGCGATTGGGCCATGCTCGTCATGGACGAGCCGGGCACCTTCTTCTGCAGCGACGAACACGCTCCCCATGAAGTCAAACACGTCCGCGTTCACCACGCGGTGCGCGTGGCCGGTCAATTCGCCCTCGACGAGGACCTTGTCGTTCCGCTTCTTGGCAAACTCCGGTATTTCGCCAGTCTCTACCAGGAGGATGTCGCCTTGCCGGAACATGCGTTTTATTTGCTGCATGGGATCTCACTCACGATGCATTGGTTGGCCATCGCAGGACTTCTGACCTTTTTCTCCCGGATCGGGGCGACCTCGTTTTCGATTTCAATACGGGCGGAAAAATGATCGAGCGTGATGTTGATCTCGGCATCGTCAAACCACG
>Ga0315277_10008863_pt1 | contig 12892 bp, 12 predicted proteins | sample YL17G05_15_MG_FD_203695 | JGI IMG/M metagenome (GOLD analysis project Ga0315277, IMG submission 203695) | Sediment microbial communities from Yellowstone Lake, YNP, Wyoming, USA - YL17G05_15 | ecosystem: Environmental > Aquatic > Freshwater > Lake > Sediment | place: USA: Wyoming | collected...
GAGACCTGGAATTGAAAGTGCCCTCCCATATAATTTTCTTGCTTGATCTCCAAAAGCCGATTAAAGAATCGCTCGGTACCCGCTGGGGCAACTGTGGATATGGATGGCATCAACCCTGGGGCGTGATAACGCCGGGGGAGCTCTTGCAGCACATCCAGCACTTGTTGATTCAGGGAAGGCTCACCCATCCGCGCAAATTGGATTTTGAATTGTTCACAGGGTATTTTTCCATCAGGGAATCGCTTTCCAACCAAAAAATCGATTTGAGCTAGGATTTCAGCTTTGGTCGGTTTCCCATGGTAATACCCTCCAGCATCGCACATTAAGCAGCCTACCGGACAGCCGAACATCGTCGATACGAGCAGCACCCATTTCTCTTCACGGGGCAAAGGCTGCTGGACGGATTCTACACATTCCACCAGGTGACCGCTGCTGGTCTCGACGATATATACCATCGCAATATCTTCATTCCCTGCAGTTGCATGGACTTTCATCAGCTAGTCTCCTTCAGCTGGCGACAGATTTTCATGGCTGTCAGCACACCTTCTCCGACCGCGATTGAGGTCTGCCGGTAAATCCCATTCTTCACATCTCCGATCATGTAAAGGATGCCTTGCTCTTCCAAGACCTGTGCTTGCTGGAGAAACGTCTCGGAAAGACAATCCAGCCGTGCCTCCCGACCTATGGCACCGACTAGATAGTCAGCATGATATTGTATTCCACCTGCCGGTGTACGGCAATCCAACAAAATCCCCACTTTTGAGTCCTTTGTAAGCTGGCAGACTTCGGTATTGTGTCTATATGTAATGGCTGAAACCTTCTGAGCTCGCTCCCATAGCAAAGGCAGACACTTAGGCTGTTCGCCTCGGTTTAGAATGGTGATCCGGTTCTTACGGCTCAGGTTCAGTGCATAATCAAAAGCAGCATCTCCACTTCCCGCAATGACGATATGATTGCCTTCGGTCTGGAAGAGATCATAGACTTCGTAAAAAACCCGATCCGTAAGATCCTCAGGTATCGACAGATCTGGAAAGCGCAAGGGTTTGGTTCCCGTAGCGATTACCGCCAGCCGGGAGGTATAGTTTTTTTGCCTCCCGGTCTTCGCCTGGAATAAACCCTGGTCGTAGGATAGCTCAATCACTTCTTCATAAGTCACATCGATGCACAAATTCTGGGCCTGACGCAAGAATAAATTCACCAGATCCAATCCCGAGATACCAATCGGGAAGCCGGGGTAGTTTTCCACCAGATTGGCGTTACGCAGCAACCCGCCTGCCCGTGCACGCTCGAAGAGTAATGGGTGAATACCAAACCGCTTGAGCTGGATAGCAGTGGCTAACCCCGCTGGCCCTGCCCCGATGATGATGACCTCCTCAACCTTCATGCTCACCTCGGATATCTTCCAGAATATCTTTCATCAAAACCACTGAAGCAAAACCATGGGCAAGGTTCAAGAGGCTTGCCTTGTGATAAGCCAGGTTGTACGTCGCGGTCCCATCCACCGGGAAGATCACTTCAAAGCCGTGCATAAAGGCTGAACGGGCGGTGGTTTCGCAGCACAAGTGGGTCATCACACCACATATTACCACCTGGGTGACCCCCTTGCCATGCAGCATCTCTTCCAGGCTTGTTTGGTAGAACGCATCATACTGACTCTTCTGGATAAGGCTCCCCATGGACAGATCGATCTCAGGGACAATCTTATGCAGCGGGTTTTGAGTCGTGATTAAATCCTTCCACCAGATCGACATCATTCCAGCATTGCTGACTGTGTTGATCTGCTGGGTAAAGATTACCGGCCTTCCATGAGCGAAATACTCGTTGATAAGATTAACGATTCCATCCAGGATCGCCTCAGCGCTGGGAATATAGGCATGAGAAGAAGTATCCAGAAAATAAGCCTGCATATCCAAGACCAGCAGGGCAGACCTTGATGGTAGATACTCCAATGTTTTATTCTGAGACAGGTTAACCACCTGCCGGTATAGTTCCCGCGCCTGCCGTTCAAGCGATTGGATGGTAAAGTAGTGTTCTTTCATAATCAATCCAATTCGATGTCCTTTCGCCGGACTCCCTCGAATCTAAAAACGAGCCAGTAAAGCCGGAGAACCGTAGAGTAGAAAAGGTGTGGTCGTAGAAATCAGCACATGGAATGGTTTCGAGTAAAATTAGCTTAATCATATCCTCTTAATGGGAGGTTTGCCATGAAGATTGGCGTTGTCTTTCCTCAAATTGAATTTGCACCAGACCTCCTCGCGGTGCGCGACTATGCTCAAGCCGTTGAAGGCCTGGGTTTCACGCATATGCATGCCTATGATCACATACTGGGAGTCAACCCCGAACGTCCGGGTGGGTGGACGGGTCCGTACACTTACAAGAATCCATTCTTCGAACCGTTTATCCTCTTCAGTTACCTGGCAGGTCTCACCCGCAAGATTGAATTTGTCACCGGTATCTTAATCCTGCCCCAACGCCAGACCGCCCTGGTGGCCAAGCAAGCCGCCACATTGGACGTGCTCAGCAATGGTCGGCTGCGGTTGGGGGTCGGTAATGGCTGGAATGAGGTTGAATACACTTCCCTGGGAGAGAACTTCCACAACCGCGGCAAGCGTATGGAGGAACAGGTGGCACTTCTCCGCATGCTGTGGACTCAACCCCTGGTTAAATTTGAGGGTCGCTGGCATAACATCCCCGATGCCGGGATCAACCCCTTGCCCGTCCAGCGCCCCATTCCCATTTGGTTCGGTGGGAGTGATGATAAGGTATTGCGCCGGATGGCACGGCTGGGTGACGGCTGGATGCCGAATTACCGCACCATCGAGCAAGCCCGCCCACCATTGGATAAACTCAAACACTATCTGGAAGAAGCCGGGCGCGATAAAGCCTCCTTCGGCATAGAGCCTCGGTTGAATATGAGCGTGATCGGACAGGCTGAATGGATTAACTTTATTCATTCCTGGGAAGGGTTGGGCGCCACCCATTTGACGATCAACACGATGGGCTGCGGGTATGAGACGACCTCTGCCCACATCGAGGCATTAAAACACCTTGCGGATATGGCTGGGATCATTGGATTAAGCTAATAGGTCTATCGAACCGCAGGTTCAAACCAGCTTGCCCAACCAGGCTTCATGGCGTCGCCCATGGCGTTCGTCACCCGTGAAGAAGGCTAAATAGCTCATCAATTGGTAGGGGAGAAATTTCTGCTGTTCCGGATGATAACGGGTCAGATCAAAGTACGATCGCCACGTGCCGGTATTGACCAGGAACTGGTATTTATCTTTCCCGTCTTTTTGATAAGCATCCAGCGGGATGATTTCGTGGTGGTGGGTGTGCCCATAAACAATATAATCTGCCTGCCGGCTGGTGAAGGCTTTCTCTTTGAGTGCATGTTTAACAAACGATGGGTCATCGCGGAACAGCCTCTTTTTGATCAACAATATGACTTTATTAAAATTTTCAATCGAAGTCCAGCGGGTTAGCTTAAGCACCAAGGCAAGCTCGTCCACGTTATCGAACGGGTTCCATCTATTATCAAATCCCCTGACAAAATCGAGATCCAGGAACTGCGACACCAGACTATTCCAGATCTCTTTGATGACTTCCTCCAGCTTCTCGACCACACCGTAGTTGCGGATTTGACTTCCGATCCATAGGGGTGCAGCCACCATAGGACGGACGTTGATCACCTCATGCAATCCACGGTAGAAATGGCTTGGTAATGCCTCACCCAGGCTTTTTTCCACTTCCTCTGGAAAGCGGTTCAACAATTCGACCGATAATGCATCCCCCAATGCAGCTGCATCGCGCCCGAATTCGGAGTTATAGCTCCACTTATCGTAACAATCACCATGCCGGGCAAAAATGTGATACTTTTCGAACAACCGGCTGAGTGCATCCCATTCATGCGCCTCATACGGAATGGGCGTGGGCGGGTTTTGCAACCCCATGGCATCAATGATGAGTCGTCGGCTGTGACCGTATCCCTCCCCTGGCAGGTGATAGAACCAGTCATGATTGCCCACCATGTAATATATATTCACATGGATTGGAATGCGTTCAGACGCATCCAGGGCTGGGCTTCCATGAGCATTCGCAGGCGGTAAAAATATCGCCTCCCCGTCTGCCATCTGTCGCAATACCGACAAAGACTCGGCATTATGGGCCAGGATCGCCCGGGTAATCTCCTGGATTTTTTGCGCCAGCATTGGTTCATCAGGATTGATCCAAGGACGCACGAAACATGTTTTACCCGACCCATCCTTCAGCCATAAGGTCGTATGGATCAGCTCGAAAATATCACCCAGCAGCAGCAAGTCGATGTCGTCAATCGGGCGATAAGTGCCATCCGCCCGCAAGGAAGCCGAAAATGCCAGCTGCTCCAGACGCTCGCGGAAGATGAGGAACGCATCTGCCGAAAGTGATTTCCCGCAGGTACCATCATCAAGATGCAAATCACTGATCGCAACCAGCATAAGCTCAACCCTTCCTTACCAAGGAACTTATCAAGGAACTCGTCAAGGATATTTTCAAGGGATGGATTTCCGCCATCATCAAATTGCTCTTCACCGCGGGGTCGTTGAGCATGAATGCGCGTGCTGCCTGATCATTTTCAACCCTGATCACCACCACCCCGAAGGTCTTATCCAGGCACGGACCAGCCAACAAGACCATTCCATCTTCAGTGGCTTGTTTGAGATATTCGAAATGCGCCTCCATCACCGCTTCTTCCTGTGGCGTGGGGCTATCGAAGAACTCGTGGCGCAGCGGGTGGATCAGGTAAATATATTCAAGCATCGGAAATTAGATATAAAACCTTTCCGGGTCGATCTCTTCACGCAGCAGGCGCAGCTCCTCAACGCTGGGAGGCTCGTTGACTCGCACATGCTCAGGGATGATCAGCTCGAAACCAGTGTTATCGATCACCTCCTGCACCGTTACACCAGGGTGGGTAGCCGCCAGGCGCATGCGGTAAGTGCCTCCGGGTCCATCATCGTAATCCATCAACGCCAGGGTTGAGACCACATTGATCGGTCGAGTGCCAATCGGCAATCCAGCATTTTCCCTGGCTGAGGGGCCAGTCAGGTAACCGGGGGTGGTGAGGAAGTCCACGATGGGTACGAAACGCCGTTTGTCGTGCTGCATGATGGCCACCGTCATCCAGCATTGGCTGCCCACATCATTACCCCCACCACTCCCCGGCAGGCGTGCTTTGGGATGGTCATGATCGCCAATCGTTACAGTATTTAGGTTGCCATATGGGTCAATCTGTGCCCCACCCAGAAAGCCATAGTCAATAAAGCCACGCTGGGCGGTCTCCATCAGCTCACAGATGCCGGCTGCCAAAATCCCCCGATGAAACGTACGCGCCTCACCCACGGCACGAGGGAGATCCTCAAGGATCGCGCCCAGTCCACCAAATTCAAAGACGGGTACCAGGTTGGGGGCAATGGTCTTGGTTGCCAGCATAGCTGCCAGCATAGGGATGCCCGTACCGATAAAAGCCGTCGTGCCATCCTGAAACAGGCGCGCCGCTACACAGATCATCAGCTCAGTTTTCGAATACGTTTGGTCAGTCATCGTCCTGCCTCCGATTAAACACGTTTTTCCCGTTCGTCCACCAGCTGTGATAGGCGCTCATCACCAATCAGCTTCATGTACTCCTGGTGGTTCGCCACCCCATAAACATATTTATCCAGATAAGTCTTGGCACCCTCAGCAGTCTTGCTGGCTTCGACCCACTCACGGATGATCGGTTCATCGCGCCCATAGACATACGCCATTTCACCCGGGTGCGAGCCAAAGGGGGCATGCACCACTGCATCCACCAGATAGTATGGGATGATCGTCCGGTCGGGGTATTTACGGATTTCATCCGTGTCAACAATCTCTTCTGTGCTAATGATCAATCTCTTGCAAGCGCGTGCCATCTCGGCACCAAAACCCGTTATGCCTTCGATTTGGGCATTCCCATAGCGGTCAGCCCGGTGGACGTGAATAATCGCCACATCCAGAATCAGCGCTGGCAGCAGGCAGACTTTGATTCCGGTGAAAGGGTCTTCGATCACCTTGGCGGAGCTGTACTTGATCATATCGGTGCCGAGCATCGAACGCGCCGGCAGGAAGGGCACCCCCATGGCAGTTGCCTTCATCCGCCAGGAGATGGAAGCATTTGACCACTCCACGCACTTTACGATCTGACCCGATTCAACTGCCCTGCGTAGTGCGTTGGACGTGCCGTATACCTCTAAACCGATATAGGTGATATCCAATTTCTTTACCAGACCGGCAGCCATCCAAAGATCAAGCTCCAGCACACCCTGTCCGCAGACCCGCAAATCCTTCTTTCCCTGCCGGACGAGCTCGCGCGAGACAGACATTGGGCAGCGCACCGTGCCATATAGCTCGGTGCCAATGTAACAGCCATCATATACGAACCTGCTGATGGCTTCCTGCTCGCTCATGCGTTTATCCACCAATTTACGTGTCTTTTGGGTGCGGTTCCACTCGCGGAAGCCCTCGATGTCGGGCGGCTGGATCATCTCACCAATTCCGGATTCTAGTACTTCCATGCTTCCTCCTTTTATTGTCATCAAGGACGTTCTTCGGTTTGTGAAGTCCGCAGCCTCGCGAGCGCTCTCCGCTAGCGAGCAAGGACATTCTTCGGTTTGTGAAGTCCGCAGCCTCGCGAGCGATCTGTGCGAGCGAGGTAGCGAGGAGCGCTCTTTGTGGCCCTGGGCGGACGCTCTTAGTCCGTCGATGCAACAAGGGCGTTTTTTACCCGAAGCCTTGAGGACGATATTTGTCCGAAACATCGCGAACGATCTTTGTGAGCGATGAAGAGCGCTCCTGCAGCGTCTTTTTGCTCCCGCTGCTCCGCGAGCGAGCAAGGACGTTCTTCGGTTTGTGAAGTCCGCAGCCTCACAAGCGCTCTCCGCGAGCGAGCAAGGACGTTCTTCGGTTTGTGAAGTTCGCAGCCTCGCGAACGTTCTTTGTGAGCGAGGGTAGAGCACCTTTTTCCAATACTATCTCCTCCACTCATCCTAATCAAATCCAAGATCCTTGATCGCTGATTCGGTCGTCATCTTTCCTTTGTTTTTTCCCAGCAGCTCCTCCCAGAAGACATGATCATACCTGCGGGATTGAACCGGTAACGGCATGGGTACTCCCCAACCCAGGAGCAATACTTCCTCCTTGGGCTGCAGGCGCGCCAGCATGCCACGCAGTGCCTCCCTGCCCGCCAGACCGGAGAGCACGCTGTGGATGTCATCCTCATCCCCCAACCAGCCTGAGATGCGCGTGCCCAGCTGCGACATCACCTCGTCATAGATCTGGGATGGGCGTTGGTCGATGATCAACAACGTGACGTAATACTTACGCATCTCACGCGCAATCGTGCTGAATGCAGTCTGCCCCGCCATCTCGCGGTTGAGCAGCTTGTGGGCTTCCTCCACCACGATCACCAACGGGTGCGGCTCCTTGCTGCCCTTGCTCCGGAAATCGTTGGTGCGCTTCTCCCAGGCTTCGCGGATACGCCGGGTGAGCAAATTGCTCACCAGCAGGTAATCCAAATCGGATTCATGTTCATAAAAGGATAGGACCACATGCTGACCTGCCTCGAGCGTTTTGATAATCTCCTCAATCCCATTTCCAACCGGGTTTTCACAGACATAATCCAAATTGAAGACACGCTGCATCTTGCTGCGCAGACCTTCAGCTGCCATCACATTCACACCGGCTGAATTTGCCCAGGCTGCCACGCTACCGGGCGCGGGGACTTTCTTACCATCCTCGTTCGTGATGACATCACCAACCTTCATCTCACGGAAGGCCTTGAACCACTGATCACGTCCAAATTCGGAGACCAATGCATCCAGCGTGGTAGGTGTGGTTTCTTTTAAATTAAGCTCACGCATCAACATCTCGATATCACCGGGCTGGATATCCCGTTCGTCAATCTCGAGGGTGAAATCGGGCGCCAATCCACGGATGAGCGACCCTGCCCCCAGGGCAACCACTCTCACCCGGGTGCCGAACTTGGTCTTCAACCCGGTTACAGCCATGTGAGTATCCGAAGCAGTGTCATCGAAGCCATACTCGTTGTGCATGTCGAATACGAGAACGGAGGCGGTGTTGTGGTGGATCAATCCCGCCAGCATCAGACGGGTGAGGAAGGATTTGCCCGTACCGGTTGCCCCGAACACCCCTGCCGAGCGCTGGACAAATTTGTCCAGGTTGATGCACACCGGGTGACCCTGCTCACGTGTGTAACCGATGACGAAATTGCCCTCCGTCTCGCTCTTCCCGAAGATTTCAGCGATATCACCCTCTTCCGCCAGCCGCACTTCTGCGTGGTGGGGCGGGATGGTTTTGACCGGTAACGGGTGCGCGTCTTCAGGGTGGGATGCCCGCCATTCCTTATATACCGGCGAGCTGATGTCTGGTCCACGTTCCAGCATCAATGCAGGCAGCACTTCCAGTGTGGTATAAAGAGTCTGCCCGTGTAGCAGCTGTGCCATCTCCGCAGGCAGCCTGGCCTCTGACTGCTCATCTGCAAAGCGCGGGTCCGTGGAACCTAGCTGCAGGTCGGTCACCAGCCCATAGAACTGCCAGCTGCCGCTTTCGATCACTACGAATGCCCCTTCCTGTACCTGCTGGGAGGGAATGGTCAACCTCACCCGCAGGTTCTCCTTCAGCCCGCCCCCAACTACGTAACCGATATTTTTTTGGTTATTATCCATTCTGATCACCACAAAGGTCACTAAGGACACTAAGGATTTTTAAATTACTAACTGAGTAATTCCATCTCGCAAATGGATTACATTGAAATTAATCAACAAGCCGAGGCGGATACCAGTTAATTTTAAATAAGTGAGTAATTGAGCTTTATAAACAGGAATTATGTTATCAACTGCTTTAACCTCTTCAATCACTTGTTTTTCAATCAAAATATCTAATCGGATCCCTGTATCAATCTTCATCCCATCATAAACAACCGGAAGTGCTACTTGTGACTCAACTTTCAAGGCTCGCAGATTCAATTCATGAACGAGACAAGCCTCATAAACAGACTCTAATAATCCTGGTCCTAATGCAGTATGAGCTTTAAAGGCAGCATCGAGTACAAATTTCGCGACATCCTCTGTCCGTGGCGGAATTGGTTGATTTTTTACATCCTTATTCGTTAATGCCTGGTTATCCATCTCTATTTTTGTAGCATCTTTCATAATAAATATTTGTTAAATTTTATTAATTGCCTTTGTGTCCTTTGGGTCCTTTGTAGTGATCTCTTGGTTTAATGTTTTACCCCTAAATTTTTTCCCTGGTGTCCTTTGTGGTGATCTTATCCCGCGTCACCCAAAGCACCCAAGACGCTCATCAGCGTGGCATAATCATCCCTCAGCAAGGTGATCAGCTCCTGCGTGGCGTCATTCCTCCACTTAGCGTTGCCTGCCTCAGCATGCGCCACCCCTGCCTGCTGGATATGTGCCGCCAACAGCTCGCCCACTGGCAGGTCGATTGCCCGCAGCAGGTGCCTGAAATACCCAAACCTGCCGCTGCTGGTGAACTGCCGCACCTCATCAGAGTTACACAGGTAGATCACATCCAGGCTGAGCGGTGGGCGGGGTGGCAGCAGGTGCGAGATTTTCCCATCCAGCTTGTAACCCACCGTCAGCACGCTGAGCTCAAGCGGAACGTTACGGTTGACCCGATTATCTGCGATGACAGAGTCTTCCACGTCCTCCGCCGTCACTAGCTGTCGCACCAACCCGTCATCATCAATGTGAATATCGTGGATCAGACCATACACCTGATAATCGCCATCCAGCGCCACGCGCACCAGCGCCCCAAACGACGGCGCATCAATTTGTGCCACCCGGCATCCCACTACAAACCCGGTTGTGCCAGCCCGTAATAAGCGTCCGATCTCGAATTGTTTCATGCTCCGTACCTCGTTCGTTTTCCAGATACATCCTTGTTGTACTGCTTGGCAGATGATCCTGCCACTTCCAACCCACGCTTCCGTAACTCGTTCACGATCATCTGCGTCACTTGCTCCTTATCCTCCAGGTTTACCAGTGCCGTCTCGTGGGCGCGGTGCAGCAGATACGGGTATGCCCTAGCGCCGATCATCCGGCACTGGCTCACCAGCACTGCATGCAGGGCATCCAGCATGGATGGATCCTCAATCACCCAAGCTGGAGCTTCCACCCTGGCTAAATAAGGATGTTCATCTCTTCCAACGTTGAGATAAAAGAAATGCAGCCGGACATCCCCCAGATAGGGCTTGGATGAGCGTGACTGGATGCCGAAAATTGCCGATCGTTCTCCCGGCTGCAACAGATCCCGGTACAGCTCGATATCCGTCACCCCCTTAAATGGGTGGTATTTGCGCAACTCAGCCAGGTCATCATCACCTGCCTTAGCCACCTCTAGCAGCCGAACCACCAGGTCTGCCCCGGGTTTATCCACATACCCCGCAGTGGTCGCATTGATTTCATGCAGCTTACGCAGCACTCCCAGATAGATATCCAGGGACTTCTTGAATTCACCTGCTACTCTTCCTTCTTCAAGGGTGGTGGTCCATAATTCCAGCGGTCCATCCGTGAGGGTGATCACCGGAGCCGGGGCCTCCATCGCCAGTTCCAACAACCTCGTCCGCTCCGCCAGGTCGCGCTGTAAGGACAGTCTGTCATCCGACATCCCTTCCAGCTTCTCTGCGTAGATCAGCTGGCTCTGGATGCTCGTGACGGGGGCTTCTGCCGAGCCGTAACGCATCCAGATGGCGCCGGTATTAACCAGGCAGTATTCCACTTCCGCATGCCGGTCAGCAAAGATCTGCGAGCCATCTGCGGCGATCAGCGTGACCTGCTCTGGCAAAGCAGGTAGAGGGTAATGGGAATTCAATGCTTCCTGAACTGGCAGGGCGCAGCGTAAGGTCTGATCGTAATTGCGCACCACCTCTTGCACTTTGTGTTGAAGCGGCTCAATTTCCGCGGCACACCCCTCGAGAAGCTCGCGCGTTTCCACCAGCTTGGCCTTTAGATCATGCTGGTGCTCCAGGGCTTTCTCACACAGCTGTTTCACTTGTTGGCTTACCTGAAGGAAATCAAGCGACATACCTCAACCCTGCTTCGAATCTCCCTGACACATCAATATGTAGGTCTGTTCCATTTCATCCAAGATCACCCGTTGCTGTTTGACAACGTATTCTTCGAGCACCGGTTTTATCTCTGGGTTGGGGAAAATCTTCAACCCCAATCGATGCAGGTAAGACCCGTCATGATAATTGATGTTGGTGATGACTCCCAGGAAGCGCACCATGGTGTCCGTATTGGGTGGCATGAAATCAATATAGACTTCCCAACCTAATCTGAACGATAACCCGTACATATCTGTGGCAGAAGTGAAGATGCACATCCCGCTGGCTGAGATATCCGCGATCCTGCCCCTGATCCGTCTGCGACCGTCATAGATTTCAGCTTCCAATGATTCGTCGGGTTGGACGCGAACACTCGTACGCTTACCGACGGTATCCCCTACCCCAATGAACTCATTCAAAGTTGCTTGCTTATTTTTAAAGTCAACCCCGACCACATTGGCTCGGATGACTTCGGGTAATGTGCTGATGTAGAGATACGTTCGGCCTTCCGAGGACATGCTTACCGCTTGATGCCGGTCCACACGGGTAACCACACTTCCCGGCTCCACCGCCAGGACATCGGCATCATAGCTGAAAGGTAGACCGCGGTAAGTGTTATACAGTGTCATTGGCTTCTGCTCGGAAATCAGATTACTAAAAATCCCCATGAGCTCATCCTGATCCACCATTCCCAGCCTCCTTTCAACAAACCTAGCAGCTATATTATACAAGATGAAGCAAGTATTATTATGGTTATCACGATGGGAACACTAGCCATCCCCCGCTCTTTTAGATGCGGTCTTGAAAGTCAAGAAAGGCGGAGTTCGTGCAACCCTCTTGGGTCGCGCGTGATCCGCCCTTCTTATTCTTTTATTTGTATCGTTAAACACTCTGCTAACTACTTTGGTAGCGCTTCACGCGCCCACTCACCCCTGTTGGGTCACAGGCTGTGTCGACCAGTTGATGATGGAACGGCAATACTAGCTATAAACCTTATGTTGTTTTAATAGCGTTATATTGCACTACTTAGCATCAGTACGGATGTATTTTAAACCGCCAGAGTGGCCGGGAAATATCACAATTTCTCTTTTAGTGATAGTTTTGCGCAATTATTATTTGTAAGGCGATAGAACAGCAAATTGTCTTAGAACTAACCTCCGAAGACCACTTGCCCGTTAAAAATCGTCATCCACACTTGGCTCCGGGCAATCTCCATCGGTTCGATCTCGAAGATGTCGTTATCCAGAACGACCAGGTCGGCAAGCTTTCCAGGGGTGATACTGCCCAATTCTGCCTCACGACCACACACCCGGGCAGCACCCATGCTGAAGCCCCACACTGCTTCAGCCACGCTCAGTCGTTGACCTGGATACCACCCTCCTGAGGGTGTTCCATCCTGCATCTGGCGGGTGACAGCGGCATGTATTCCCAACAATGGGTTTGGATCAGCCACCGGACAATCGGACCCAAACGCCAGGGGCACCCCTGCTGCTAATAGATCTCTAAAAGGGTAACTCCATTGCCCGCGCTGTCCGACTGACCGATCGATCATCGGGAAGTCATCAGGCACGTGGATGGGTTGCACCGAACCAACGACTCCCAGTTGCCCCAATCGCAGCATATCTTCCGGGCGGATGTTTTGCAAATGCTCAATGCGGTGGGGGGCACTGGGTGCAACGCTTTTTTCGTTGTTCAATACTTTTTCGAAGGTAGTCACTAATTCGTGGTTTGCCCTGTCGCCAATGGCAT
>Ga0315277_10008865_pt1 | contig 12890 bp, 5 predicted proteins | sample YL17G05_15_MG_FD_203695 | JGI IMG/M metagenome (GOLD analysis project Ga0315277, IMG submission 203695) | Sediment microbial communities from Yellowstone Lake, YNP, Wyoming, USA - YL17G05_15 | ecosystem: Environmental > Aquatic > Freshwater > Lake > Sediment | place: USA: Wyoming | collected...
AGTGGCCCGCCAGCCAATTGTGAACGATCTCGAGGAGGAATCGGTTGCCTTCGAGTTCGGGGAAAAGGGAGCCTGTGTCTCCAGGGTAGTGGGCAAGGGCGTATTGCGCCAGGTTTGCCACCTCAAGTAACCCATTGCTCTGGCAATCCAACTGGGCGGCGAGCCGGCATGCGGCCTCGGCGCCGTTACGCTCCCGGTGAATCCAGTTGCCGGCAAGGGCCCATGCCTGCGCCTGCTGAAAAGACTCGAGGTCGGGAGGCACGCAAGGCACGCCGTCGATGTGCGGATAAGAGGTCCGGCAAACCTGGCACCGGTGGGCGCTTCCCTTGCCCGTGGCTTCAGCCAATTGTTTGCCAATATCTTGGGACTCCCATCCCGGCCTTCCAGAAAGCAGGGTCGCAACACACCGCCACGGATTACCATGTTCGTCCAGATTTCTGCTTGATTATCGGAGGGCGATTTCGCAGATGCAAGAAAAAGCGAGTGAAAATCCGCGGGCCTCACGCGTTCTTCCTGCCCACTCCCTGCCTGAACCCGAAGCGCATCCGGCACTGCAGTATTCGTTTCGGCGTTGCAGTGATCCGCCAGCCACATGCCTGAGGCAGAGTTTCCACAGGCTCGAGGCGGCAGCTCCCGCGCGGGAAAAGATCGCACCCTACTGCCGGAAGAGGGGTAGGCGATCAATCCTATCTTCCACTGGGACGATCCGAGCCTGGCGGCGTCTCTCGAGACGCCGCCAGGGATCGAGACCTTCCTCCGCTCGTGCGAGGTTACCTGATCCGGGTGCCGACGCTCGTGTGAAAGAGCGTTCCCGTGACCTGCAGCCCTGTCTTACCATGCCTCTCGGCACGGGCCGGGGCACCCGATCACCTGCAGCTACCGGCGTTTTTGCAATAGGTAATAACCAGAGTGCATCTGCCCTGCTTGCCGCAGCTGTATTTATTGGAAGCACTCGGGGATCCGACATCTATCGACTGCAAAGGACCTATCATGAATGAGACGACCTCGGGGTACATTGGATCCACTGTTCCCGAATCGGCAAGAGTTAGGCCCGAGCCAATATTGTCGGTCTCCAGCAATAACTTGGGCAAGGTCAGGCCGTCGTTTATCTTGATCTGGATGGGTTCCTTGTTGTCGAACTCCATTTTATCGACAGCGGGCAAATCGCCCTTCACATGGAGGATGACGATTTTGGTGACGTATCTCTTTGATGGCTGATGGGTAAGAGAATCGTTATGCTCCCATTTTTGGGCGCTATTCCTCTTCCACTCGCCGCCAAACGCACTGACATGCAGGGAACCGCCGACGACGACGATGGGCTGGTCGTCGCCGGGTCTTCCGCCAGGCAGTTGGCCGGTGGGAGGACCGCCTGCCGACGGACCTGCGCCCAAGCCGCACGCAATCATGAACAGTGCAGCAATGCCGACAATGACGCACATCACGATATACCTGATGTTCATACCAGTCTCCTTTATTGTGTAAGGCAATCAATCACCTTCATGACTCCGAGTCACTTTTCTCAGCGCAGTCGATGGCCGGGTTGCAGTCACATCCGTCCCCTGGTCTCGGTGAGCAGGCCGCGGAGATCGGGTCTTTCCAGGTAGCGTTTGAGATCCGCGGGATTCCAGGCAGCGCGCAACGTATCCAGGCTGGCAGAGGCCTTCTCTGCGGCTTCCTGGGAGTGCGCGCGGTCACCCGCCATGCGGTAGGCCCTGGCGGCGACCGCCCAGGCCCGCCATGCGGATTCAAGGCTGCCGCTGTGCTCAAAAACCTTGATTGCCAAGTGGACCTGCTCCTGCGCGGCAAGGGGTTCACGGGTTTCCAGCAGTATTTCCGCCAATGCCAGCCGGGCGTCCGCCAGAGTTGCTCCTTCCGAGAGCGCGGCGGCCTCCGATACGCCCTGGCTGCAGAGGCGCTTGCCCTCGACGGCGGACCCGGCACGCGCGCTGGCGAGGCCGGCAATGCATTTCGTCGCCGCTGCCACCTGACGCGTGGTGGACGTCATCTTCAGGACCGCGCCGGCCCAGACCGCGGCTTCTCGATATAAACCTTTTATAAGCGCGATTTCGGCACGCTCTCTTGTGATCAGCATTGGCAGCGTGAAGGAGCTGCCCGGCTGTGCAGCCAGGCTCTCCGCCTGGCGCAAAAGCTCTCCTGCATCTTCATAGCGGCCCACGGCACGTAGAACCTTGGCGCGGTTGACGAGCGCTGTGCCCGTACCCGGCCGGTCCTTGATCGATGTGGCGTTCTCGTAATAGCGCTGGTAGTGAACCAGGGCATCCGGCCACTTCCCCTGTTGAAACAGCACGGAACCAATACCGGCTTCCGCCCACGCTACTTGCTGCCGGTCGCCAAGCGTTCCGGCGAGATAGAGCAGCTGCTCGAAAGCCTTGCCAGCTTCGGCAAGGTTGCCCAGGTCGCGATTTGCCCGGGCCAGCAGGGTCATGCAGGACATGGCTTGACTCTGGAAACCCGCTTTCTGGTAGAAGGCAAGTGCCGGCGCGGCTTCCTTCAGCACGGCTCCGTTGGCCCCCTGCTGCTGATGCAGGTTGGCAAGGGACAAAAGGGCACGGGCTTCGTTGCGCGGCAATCCGAACCGGCGCGCCACTTCGAGCGCAGCCTGAAAGGTCGCCTCCGCCCGCGTATAATCGGGCTTCATGAACTGCGCGTTTCCGAGGTCGGTGAGCCCGCGGGCCGCCAGGTTGGTCATCCCGGCGCGGCGCGCTTTCTCGACGGCGGCGGCCGCCATGCGCTCGGCGGCGGCCGGGTCGCCTTCCAGGTAGGTGACGATGCTAAGCTGCAAAGTCGAGGCGATCTCCCATTGTTCCGTGTTGACAGCGCGGCCGAGCTGAATGGCTTTTTCGAGAGTGGCGCGGGCCTCGGACAGAAGCTTGGGCTGCGTGCTGGCGACAACCCCGCGGTGATAGAGCACCTGGACCTGCCCTTCGGGGTTGCTGAGGGACCGGTACAGGGAATCCGCGCGGTCGAACTCGGCGGCCGCATCCTCAAGCTTGCCCTGGCGTGACCCCAGCAGAATCGCCGCACGCAGGTGGGCCGCCGGGTTCTGAGAATCGCGGCTCATGGCTTCGCGGTAAGCATCTAGCGCCTTTGGGATCTCGGCATTGCTTTCCCGGACGCGGCCGAGGTCGATCAGCACGCCTGCCCTCTCAGCTTCCGGCACCTTGCCGGCCAACTCCGAATAACTACTGATGGCGCCGGCGAAGTCGCGGATCAGCGTGCGGCGGATCGCCTCCACGTACAACGCGTCGGCGCCCCGGGCCGCCTGGTAGGAGCCAGCCGGCAGCGCCCGCATCATTTCGGTTTTTGCGCCCTCGGAGTCGTCGAGTTCGTTTCTGGCTTCCGCCAGCCGCGCATGGGCCAGGGAGTAGTCGGGATACAAAGCCACAGCCCGCTCCAGCGCATTGGCCGCTTTGTAATAGGTCCCTTCCCGCAGCGCGTCGGCGCCCAGTTGATACCAACGGCGGGCTTCGGGCGAAGGCTGCTGGGGACGGCCGTGCCAGATAAACCACACGACCAACACCACCAGTGCAGCAACGCAAGCGGTCAGCAAGACCAGTTTCATCCTGGAGGAAACCAGCCCGGCTGCTGCCCTCTTCACAGCATCGATTCCCGAATGTGCCCGGGACGCGCCCGCCGCGGCAAGGTCGGTCATCATGTCGTCCGCGGACTGATAGCGCTGCGCGGGATCTTTGGTCAACGCCTTTGCCACGATGCGATCCAGGGTTGCGGGGATGCCGGGGGTCAGGGACGAGGGGGGCGGCGGGTCCTCATGAACCACCTGTTCCAGGACCGCGTGAGGAGTGTATCCCGAAAACGCGGGCCGCCCGGTGAGGCACTCGTAGAACAACAGACCGGCGGCGAAGAGATCGCTGCGGCTGTCCAGCCGCTTGCCGCGGGCCTGCTCCGGCGACATGTATCCCGGAGTGCCCGGAAGGGCGCCCGGCTGCGTGTGGCCCATGGGCGACGTCACCGCCTGCGATAATCGGCTTGAAAAATCATCGGGGATTTCCTTCGCCAGCCCGAAATCCAGCACCTTCACCTCGTCCATGCCGGTCAGCATCACGTTGGACGGCTTGATGTCGCGGTGAACAAGGCCGTTCCTGTGCGCCTCCTGCAGGGCGCGCAGCACGCCATCGACGATCCCGATGCTGCGCGCGGCCGTCAGCGCTCCGCTTTTCAGCACCTCACGAAGTGTTGTTCCCCTGACCAGTTCCATCACCAGGAAGGGGCGGCCGTCCGGTGCTTCGCCATAGTCATAGATGCGTGCGATGTTCGGGTGATCGAGGCGGGATGCCGCACGGGCCTCGCCGAGGAACCGACCACGGTCTTCAATGCCGCTGCCTTCCAGCACCGGAAACTTGATGGCTACCTTCCGGCCGAGGTGAGTATCTTCCGCGACATAGACTTCCCCCATGCCGCCGGCCCCGAGCTTCTGAAGAATGCGGTAATGGGAGACGCTGGTCCCGAGCAAGTTCCGCAGCCTTTCGCTGAGTTTGTGTGCCCTAAAACCCGGGATATGCGAATACTGCGCTTGCGGCCCGGCGTGCCGTCATTGGAGATCGACGGCACTACCCGCTTTTTGATGTCGGAATCCGGCTGTGATAATCCCTTTGCTTCAGCACTGAAGAATTCCGGTCAACGGCATCCACTGATCCCGAGTTCAATGGATATGATTTTAGCTCACCGTTTCGGATTTTGCATCCCCAAAATCACCATCGCCGGAATTTTTGCCAAATGAGGTTGGCAAGGATCGGGACGGGGGACAGCCGTCAGAATTTGGGAACAAGGAAGAAATTGGTGCCTGAATTATTGTCCCAATTCTCATCTCCATTTCACCTCATTGATATTGTTACAGATGCTGAGGGGACCAGGCACCAAGTTCCGGGCACTTGCGATGCTGGACAATTGTCTATACAATGGCGGCGTGAGATTCGAATGGGATCCGGCTAAGGCACGAGCCAACCTGCGCGTTCATGGAGTGAGCTTCGCCGAGGCGGTTGCGGTGCTGGAGGATGATTTCGCGCTGACCCGTGACGATCCCGACCACATCGACGGGCGACGCTTCATAAGTCTCGGCCTCAGCGGCTTCGGAAACCTGCTCGTGGTCGTGTAAACGTACCGTGACCCGGACACGATCCGGATTATCTCGGCATGGAGCGCCAATAAGCGTCAAAGGATGTTATATGACAAAGGACGTTGCTGAGAAGTATCGCGACTTCGACTTCTCGCGCGCAAGGCGCGGAGCCGTCGTGAAGCTTGGACCCGGAAAAACAAAAATCTCCATTCGCCTTGATAACACGGTGCTGGAATATTTTCGAGATCTGGTGGACAAGGCAGGTGGAGGGAATTACCAAACCCTGATCAACGATGCGCTGCTCGAACACGTCCATCGGCGCTCGACTCTCGAGATGGTGCGGGAGGTGGTACGGGAAGAACTCGCGCCGTACGCTGCCGGTCGAAGAGCGACGGCATCCACCCCCCGGCGCAACAAGCACGCCGCGCCCGGCGCAGGGCCTCAGACAAAGAGGAAGGATTGATGAAGGGGATTTGGTGCCTGGTTATGCTGTCCCTATTCACACACCCATTCTATTTCATTGATATTGTTTGAGATGCGGCGGGGACAGTATAACCAGGCGCCGGAGGGGACAGTATCACCAGGCGCCGAGTCCTACACTTTGCGGGCGAGCACCAGATCCAGGAAATAGCGATGTGCCAGGCGGGCGTGCCCGGGAATTGCCCAGGGAACGCGGTCCAATTCCTCCAGCAGTTCATATCGGAGGTGTGGGAGCGCCGGGAGGCGTCCCGAAAGAGCGGCACGCAGCATGCCGCCGCCTGTCGCATCCGGATGCGACCACCATGCCTGCGGCGGCGTAACCCTGGAATCCCAACTGTACGGGGTGCCCAGGAGCATCAGGCCCCCGGGGGCAAGGAGCGCATCCAATTGCCCGAGCACAAACAGCGGGTCCGCGACGGAGTCGAGAAGCGACAGCGCCACAACCGCCGGGAACACTTCCGCCTGCAGCGGCGGATCAAAAATATCCCCCTGTAGGAACCAGACGCCTGAATCGGATTCGGAACGCGGCGACACAATCCGGATTGGCTCGAAGCGGTTGCCTTCGACACGGAACGGCAGGAACGCCTCTCCGTGCAAGGCGAGATGCCGCGCCAGGCGCAGAACCGCAATCCGCAAATCGAGCCCCAGTACGCCGTCGGGGAAAAGGGGGGCGACGACCCGCATCGCCGCTCCCGGGCCGCAGCCGGCCTCAAGCGCCAGCCGCGAGCCGGTATCGGCCGGCCGGGAGTGGCCCGCCAGCCAATTGTGAACGATCTCGAGGAGGAATCGGTTGCCTTCGAGTTCGGGGAAAAGGGAGCCTGTGTCTCCAGGGTAGTGGGCAAGGGCGTATTGCGCCAGGTTTGCCACCTCAATAAACCCATTGCTCTGGCAATCCAACTGGGCGGCGAGCCGGCATGCGGCCTCGGCGCCGTTACGCTCCCGGTGAATCCAGTTGCCGGCAAGGGCCCATGCCTGCGCCTGCTGAAAAGACTCGAGGTCGGGAGGCACGCAAGGCACGCCGTCGATGTGCGGATAAGAGGTCCGGCAAACCTGGCACCGGTGGGCGCTTCCCTTGCCCGTGGCTTCAGCCAATTGTTTGCCAATATCTTGGGACTCCCATCCCGGCCTTCCAGAAAGCAGGGTCGCAACACACCGCCACGGATTACCATGTTCGTCCAGATTTCTGCTTGATTATCGGAGGGCGATTTCGCAGATGCAAGAAAAAGCGAGTGAAAATCCGCGGGCCTCACGCGTTCTTCCTGCCCACTCCCTGCCTGAACCCGAAGCGCATCCGGCACTGCAGTATTCGTTTCGGCGTTGCAGTGATCCGCCAGCCACATGCCTGAGGCAGAGTTTCCACAGGCTCGAGGCGGCAGCTCCCGCGCGGGAAAAGATCGCACCCTACTGCCGGAAGAGGGGTAGGCGATCAATCCTATCTTCCACTGGGACGATCCGAGCCTGGCGGCGTCTCTCGAGACGCCGCCAGGGATCGAGACCTTCCTCCGCTCGTGCGAGGTTACCTGATCCGGGTGCCGACGCTCGTGTGAAAGAGCGTTCCCGTGACCTGCAGCCCTGTCTTACCATGCCTCTCGGCACGGGCCGGGGCACCCGATCACCTGCAGCTACCGGCGTTTTTGCAATAGGTAATAACCAGAGTGCATCTGCCCTGCTTGCCGCAGCTGTATTTATTGGAAGCACTCGGGGATCCGACATCTATCGACTGCAAAGGACCTATCATGAATGAGACGACCTCGGGGTACATTGGATCCACTGTTCCCGAATCGGCAAGAGTTAGGCCCGAGCCAATATTGTCGGTCTCCAGCAATAACTTGGGCAAGGTCAGGCCGTCGTTTATCTTGATCTGGATGGGTTCCTTGTTGTCGAACTCCATTTTATCGACAGCGGGCAAATCGCCCTTCACATGGAGGATGACGATTTTGGTGACGTATCTCTTTGATGGCTGATGGGTAAGAGAATCGTTATGCTCCCATTTTTGGGCGCTATTCCTCTTCCACTCGCCGCCAAACGCACTGACATGCAGGGAACCGCCGACGACGACGATGGGCTGGTCGTCGCCGGGTCTTCCGCCAGGCAGTTGGCCGGTGGGAGGACCGCCTGCCGACGGACCTGCGCCCAAGCCGCACGCAATCATGAACAGTGCAGCAATGCCGACAATGACGCACATCACGATATACCTGATGTTCATACCAGTCTCCTTTATTGTGTAAGGCAATCAATCACCTTCATGACTCCGAGTCACTTTTCTCAGCGCAGTCGATGGCCGGGTTGCAGTCACATCCGTCCCCTGGTCTCGGTGAGCAGGCCGCGGAGATCGGGTCTTTCCAGGTAGCGTTTGAGATCCGCGGGATTCCAGGCAGCGCGCAACGTATCCAGGCTGGCAGAGGCCTTCTCTGCGGCTTCCTGGGAGTGCGCGCGGTCACCCGCCATGCGGTAGGCCCTGGCGGCGACCGCCCAGGCCCGCCATGCGGATTCAAGGCTGCCGCTGTGCTCAAAAACCTTGATTGCCAAGTGGACCTGCTCCTGCGCGGCAAGGGGTTCACGGGTTTCCAGCAGTATTTCCGCCAATGCCAGCCGGGCGTCCGCCAGAGTTGCTCCTTCCGAGAGCGCGGCGGCCTCCGATACGCCCTGGCTGCAGAGGCGCTTGCCCTCGACGGCGGACCCGGCACGCGCGCTGGCGAGGCCGGCAATGCATTTCGTCGCCGCTGCCACCTGACGCGTGGTGGACGTCATCTTCAGGACCGCGCCGGCCCAGACCGCGGCTTCTCGATATAAACCTTTTATAAGCGCGATTTCGGCACGCTCTCTTGTGATCAGCATTGGCAGCGTGAAGGAGCTGCCCGGCTGTGCAGCCAGGCTCTCCGCCTGGCGCAAAAGCTCTCCTGCATCTTCATAGCGGCCCACGGCACGTAGAACCTTGGCGCGGTTGACGAGCGCTGTGCCCGTACCCGGCCGGTCCTTGATCGATGTGGCGTTCTCGTAATAGCGCTGGTAGTGAACCAGGGCATCCGGCCACTTCCCCTGTTGAAACAGCACGGAACCAATACCGGCTTCCGCCCACGCTACTTGCTGCCGGTCGCCAAGCGTTCCGGCGAGATAGAGCAGCTGCTCGAAAGCCTTGCCAGCTTCGGCAAGGTTGCCCAGGTCGCGATTTGCCCGGGCCAGCAGGGTCATGCAGGACATGGCTTGACTCTGGAAACCCGCTTTCTGGTAGAAGGCAAGTGCCGGCGCGGCTTCCTTCAGCACGGCTCCGTTGGCCCCCTGCTGCTGATGCAGGTTGGCAAGGGACAAAAGGGCACGGGCTTCGTTGCGCGGCAATCCGAACCGGCGCGCCACTTCGAGCGCAGCCTGAAAGGTCGCCTCCGCCCGCGTATAATCGGGCTTCATGAACTGCGCGTTTCCGAGGTCGGTGAGCCCGCGGGCCGCCAGGTTGGTCATCCCGGCGCGGCGCGCTTTCTCGACGGCGGCGGCCGCCATGCGCTCGGCGGCGGCCGGGTCGCCTTCCAGGTAGGTGACGATGCTAAGCTGCAAAGTCGAGGCGATCTCCCATTGTTCCGTGTTGACAGCGCGGCCGAGCTGAATGGCTTTTTCGAGAGTGGCGCGGGCCTCGGACAGAAGCTTGGGCTGCGTGCTGGCGACAACCCCGCGGTGATAGAGCACCTGGACCTGCCCTTCGGGGTTGCTGAGGGACCGGTACAGGGAATCCGCGCGGTCGAACTCGGCGGCCGCATCCTCAAGCTTGCCCTGGCGTGACCCCAGCAGAATCGCCGCACGCAGGTGGGCCGCCGGGTTCTGAGAATCGCGGCTCATGGCTTCGCGGTAAGCATCTAGCGCCTTTGGGATCTCGGCATTGCTTTCCCGGACGCGGCCGAGGTCGATCAGCACGCCTGCCCTCTCAGCTTCCGGCACCTTGCCGGCCAACTCCGAATAACTACTGATGGCGCCGGCGAAGTCGCGGATCAGCGTGCGGCGGATCGCCTCCACGTACAACGCGTCGGCGCCCCGGGCCGCCTGGTAGGAGCCAGCCGGCAGCGCCCGCATCATTTCGGTTTTTGCGCCCTCGGAGTCGTCGAGTTCGTTTCTGGCTTCCGCCAGCCGCGCATGGGCCAGGGAGTAGTCGGGATACAAAGCCACAGCCCGCTCCAGCGCATTGGCCGCTTTGTAATAGGTCCCTTCCCGCAGCGCGTCGGCGCCCAGTTGATACCAACGGCGGGCTTCGGGCGAAGGCTGCTGGGGACGGCCGTGCCAGATAAACCACACGACCAACACCACCAGTGCAGCAACGCAAGCGGTCAGCAAGACCAGTTTCATCCTGGAGGAAACCAGCCCGGCTGCTGCCCTCTTCACAGCATCGATTCCCGAATGTGCCCGGGACGCGCCCGCCGCGGCAAGGTCGGTCATCATGTCGTCCGCGGACTGATAGCGCTGCGCGGGATCTTTGGTCAACGCCTTTGCCACGATGCGATCCAGGGTTGCGGGGATGCCGGGGGTCAGGGACGAGGGGGGCGGCGGGTCCTCATGAACCACCTGTTCCAGGACCGCGTGAGGAGTGTATCCCGAAAACGCGGGCCGCCCGGTGAGGCACTCGTAGAACAACAGACCGGCGGCGAAGAGATCGCTGCGGCTGTCCAGCCGCTTGCCGCGGGCCTGCTCCGGCGACATGTATCCCGGAGTGCCCGGAAGGGCGCCCGGCTGCGTGTGGCCCATGGGCGACGTCACCGCCTGCGATAATCGGCTTGAAAAATCATCGGGGATTTCCTTCGCCAGCCCGAAATCCAGCACCTTCACCTCGTCCATGCCGGTCAGCATCACGTTGGACGGCTTGATGTCGCGGTGAACAAGGCCGTTCCTGTGCGCCTCCTGCAGGGCGCGCAGCACGCCATCGACGATCCCGATGCTGCGCGCGGCCGTCAGCGCTCCGCTTTTCAGCACCTCACGAAGTGTTGTTCCCCTGACCAGTTCCATCACCAGGAAGGGGCGGCCGTCCGGTGCTTCGCCATAGTCATAGATGCGTGCGATGTTCGGGTGATCGAGGCGGGATGCCGCACGGGCCTCGCCGAGGAACCGACCACGGTCTTCAATGCCGCTGCCTTCCAGCACCGGAAACTTGATGGCTACCTTCCGGCCGAGGTGAGTATCTTCCGCGACATAGACTTCCCCCATGCCGCCGGCCCCGAGCTTCTGAAGAATGCGGTAATGGGAGACGCTGGTCCCGAGCAAGTTCCGCAGCCTTTCGCTGAGTTTGTGTGCCCTAAAACCCGGGATATGCGAATACTGCGCTTGCGGCCCGGCGTGCCGTCATTGGAGATCGACGGCACTACCCGCTTTTTGATGTCGGAATCCGGCTGTGATAATCCCTTTGCTTCAGCACTGAAGAATTCCGGTCAACGGCATCCACTGATCCCGAGTTCAATGGATATGATTTTAGCTCACCGTTTCGGATTTTGCATCCCCAAAATCACCATCGCCGGAATTTTTGCCAAATGAGGTTGGCAAGGATCGGGACGGGGGACAGCCGTCAGAATTTGGGAACAAGGAAGAAATTGGTGCCTGAATTATTGTCCCAATTCTCATCTCCATTTCACCTCATTGATATTGTTACAGATGCTGAGGGGACCAGGCACCAAGTTCCGGGCACTTGCGATGCTGGACAATTGTCTATACAATGGCGGCGTGAGATTCGAATGGGATCCGGCTAAGGCACGAGCCAACCTGCGCGTTCATGGAGTGAGCTTCGCCGAGGCGGTTGCGGTGCTGGAGGATGATTTCGCGCTGACCCGTGACGATCCCGACCACATCGACGGGCGACGCTTCATAAGTCTCGGCCTCAGCGGCTTCGGAAACCTGCTCGTGGTCGTGTAAACGTACCGTGACCCGGACACGATCCGGATTATCTCGGCATGGAGCGCCAATAAGCGTCAAAGGATGTTATATGACAAAGGACGTTGCTGAGAAGTATCGCGACTTCGACTTCTCGCGCGCAAGGCGCGGAGCCGTCGTGAAGCTTGGACCCGGAAAAACAAAAATCTCCATTCGCCTTGATAACACGGTGCTGGAATATTTTCGAGATCTGGTGGACAAGGCAGGTGGAGGGAATTACCAAACCCTGATCAACGATGCGCTGCTCGAACACGTCCATCGGCGCTCGACTCTCGAGATGGTGCGGGAGGTGGTACGGGAAGAACTCGCGCCGTACGCTGCCGGTCGAAGAGCGACGGCATCCACCCCCCGGCGCAACAAGCACGCCGCGCCCGGCGCAGGGCCTCAGACAAAGAGGAAGGATTGATGAAGGGGATTTGGTGCCTGGTTATGCTGTCCCTATTCACACACCCATTCTATTTCATTGATATTGTTTGAGATGCGGCGGGGACAGTATAACCAGGCGCCGGAGGGGACAGTATCACCAGGCGCCGAGTCCTACACTTTGCGGGCGAGCACCAGATCCAGGAAATAGCGATGTGCCAGGCGGGCGTGCCCGGGAATTGCCCAGGGAACGCGGTCCAATTCCTCCAGCAGTTCATATCGGAGGTGTGGGAGCGCCGGGAGGCGTCCCGAAAGAGCGGCACGCAGCATGCCGCCGCCTGTCGCATCCGGATGCGACCACCATGCCTGCGGCGGCGTAACCCTGGAATCCCAACTGTACGGGGTGCCCAGGAGCATCAGGCCCCCGGGGGCAAGGAGCGCATCCAATTGCCCGAGCACAAACAGCGGGTCCGCGACGGAGTCGAGAAGCGACAGCGCCACAACCGCCGGGAACACTTCCGCCTGCAGCGGCGGATCAAAAATATCCCCCTGTAGGAACCAGACGCCTGAATCGGATTCGGAACGCGGCGACACAATCCGGATTGGCTCGAAGCGGTTGCCTTCGACACGGAACGGCAGGAACGCCTCTCCGTGCAAGGCGAGATGCCGCGCCAGGCGCAGAACCGCAATCCGCAAATCGAGCCCCAGTACGCCGTCGGGGAAAAGGGGGGCGACGACCCGCATCGCCGCTCCCGGGCCGCAGCCGGCCTCAAGCGCGAGCCGGTATCGGCCGGCCGGGAGTGGCCCGCCAGCCAATTGTGAACGATCTCGAGGAGGAATCGGTTGCCTTCGAGTTCGGGGAAAAGGGAGCCTGTGTCTCCAGGGTAGTGGGCAAGGGCGTATTGCGCCAGGTTTGCCACCTCAAGTAACCCATTGCTCTGGCAATCCAACTGGGCGGCGAGCCGGCATGCGGCCTCGGCGCCGTTACGCTCCCGGTGAATCCAGTTGCCGGCAAGGGCCCATGCCTGCGCCTGCTGAAAAGACTCGAGGTCGG
>Ga0315277_10008868_pt1 | contig 12888 bp, 10 predicted proteins | sample YL17G05_15_MG_FD_203695 | JGI IMG/M metagenome (GOLD analysis project Ga0315277, IMG submission 203695) | Sediment microbial communities from Yellowstone Lake, YNP, Wyoming, USA - YL17G05_15 | ecosystem: Environmental > Aquatic > Freshwater > Lake > Sediment | place: USA: Wyoming | collected...
CAAGTGCTGACAGCCCGTAGCGCCGGCAGTATTAGGGGATCAGGTTTGAGGAAGAAGCTCGGACCGCGAGCAGCGGCCCACGTCGCCAACTCGTCAGCGCCCGCCTCCAGTTCGTCTCCGACCCGCTCGATGCTGAAGACCTGACCCACGGCATTGCGCGCGACCAGCCACTCCCAGAAGGCCGGACAGAAGTCGAGGCCGTAGTGCAGGTTCTTCGCTTGGATGAAAACGTCGGCGTCGAGCAGGTACGCCATCAGATCTCCACTCCGAGGCTTCGCCCGAGCTCGTGGAGGGTCTGCACCTTCGAGAAGCCGAGCATCCGAAACGCGTCGCGGTGGAGTGTCTGCCCTTCAAGCGTGCTTACCACCAGCGCACGTGCGAAACGCTTGCTCAGGCGCGCGCCTTGTGTCAAGTAGAAGTCGCCGCCGCTTCCCCTCGGCAGCGCGCGCAGGCGCGCCAGCTCGGCGTCGTAAGCCTCCGAGAGCTCCTCCTCCGTGAGCCCGCCAGCGTCGTACATGCGGCGCAGGACCACCAGCGTGCTGACCTTGAAGCGCCGGGCAAGGCGGCTAACCTCGGTCGCCAGTTCCGCGTGCGGGTCGTACTCGGCGCGCATGATCTCCAGCGGAACCAGCAGCTCGGCTGCGACCTTGTTGGACCAGCGCTCGACCGCGTGGTCCGGCACCCACCCTGCCTGCGCGTCGGAGACCGCGGACTCCCCGAGCCAGATGTGCGCCAACTCGTGCGCGAGCGTGAACATCTGCGCCGCCTTGGTGTCGGAGCCGTTGATGAATACGAGCGGCGCGAGGTCGTCTGCCATGGCAAAGCCGCGAAACTCGTCTGGGTCGAGACGGCGGTAATTGTTGTTCAGCACGACCCCGGTGCACATGACGAGAACCCCGAGCGCGTCTGCCTGCTCGATGAAGCGGCGCAGCGCTTCCGTCCAGGTTGGCATCCGACGACGTTCCTCAAGATCAAGGCCGAGAGCATGCCGCATGCGCGCGGCAGTCTCATTGACGTCGCTCGTGATGCGCGCGGAGCTGACGAACGCGCACGGCTCCTCTCCCGCGGACCGAGCGAAATCGCGATACCATTCCTGGCGCTGTTGGCAGATGTAAAGAGTGTCGAGGAGATCGGGACTGGGGCGTTCGAGGTGAACGTTACCGACGGTCCGGAGGTCCGGGATGGGCACGCGCTCGACGGGCGGCTCCGGTAGAAGGAGGTAGCCAACGGGGACATGAACGGTCTTGGCCAAGCGCTCGACCTGCTTGAGCGTGGGCTCTTCCTCGTCACGTTCCCAGCGCTCCAGCTTCGGGAAAGCAGGCGCGAGGTCACGCAGCGTGCGCCCGGCCCGCTCACGCGCCCACCGTAGCAACCCCGGGTTCAGTGCCACGCGGATCATGCAGGTATTCTATACCCTAACCGAGTCAGAAGCTAGTAGGAGGCGCGAACGAGCAAAGCGCGGGGATTGGAGGCAGGGCGCCCCCAGGTCGGTGGCGATGGACGCGACCTCGGCGCGCACTGCTCCTACAACGGGGCACCTACGGAAACCGGTCACACCCATTCGGGGCTGACCGGGGTCTCGGGGTAGAACGTCTTCAGGAACGTTGGATTGCTCTCCGCAAACAGGCATGAAGCGGCACGGTCTGCGATCTCGATCGCCATTCGCTCATGGAAGCAGACCAGGGGTCCTGTAGAGTCGAACCGGCCGGTCAGCCGGTGATTCACACAGGAACACCAGTTGCGGCAGCGGGGTCGGAGGTCGCACTCCAGGCACTCCGAATTGCGCGTCTGCCGCCCGTCGGCGAGCTGCTCGCAGACCACTGGGTCGAGGCCGGAGAACACGTCGCCCATCAGCCCCAGCTCCCCACGGTCCTCGCCGACCATACGCTGGCAGGGGTAGATGCGGCCGCTGGGGGCGACCGCGATCTCCTTCGCCCCGAAGTCACAGCAGTCGCACGGGTCATAGCCGCCTTTGAGGTGGGTGACGATCTTCGCAGTGATGAAGAACACGTGGAAGACGCGGCCATTCCGGAACTCCTCGACGAAGCGTTCGGCCGCGTGTTCGTAGCCGCGCCGCCAGAGGTCGAGGTGAGGCTCGTCCCAAGGGGCGAAGAAGTTCGGATTCAGCATGAGCCGCCTGACGCCTGAGTCCGCGAAGAAGTCAATGCTCTCAGACAGGCGCCGCACGTTCTCTGGGCTGACAACGGAGCAGACGGCCAGGTCGGGAAACGACGCCAGCAGCCGGAGCATTGCGGCGTGCGTGTCGGCGAAGCTGGAGGCCCCGTCAGCGTACCGGCGGCAGGCGTCCTGGGCCTCGCTGACCCCATCGAACGAAAGGGTCATCTCTGCCTTCTTCAGCCGAAGGTACTCGATAGTCCCGTCATCGGCGGCCAGGCCGTTGGTCGCAACCTCCGTGCGGAAGGGACGGCCCGTCTCGGCGCTCCTTGCCTCGGCATGAGTCAGGCATTGCTTGAGCAAACCGAGTTCGAGCAATGGCTCTCCGCCAAACATGGTGAGCTTGGGAGGTGTCTCGGGGACCGGCCCGTCGAACAGCAAGTCAATGCCCCGCCTTGCCGTTTCCCAGGACATGACATGAGCGTACTTGCGCCCCCCGTAGCAGTAGCTGCAGTCCAACTGGCAGTCTTGGGTGAGATGGAGGATGACGTTCATGACTGAGTGGCGCGCGGCCGGGGCGCATTCCCGCCCCGCAGGTTGTCTACCCGTCCGCGAGCTAGCCGCTGATGGTACAGCCGCTGAGCAGGACCGCGACGATGGCGAGGGCGGCGCCCAGGGCCACCGACGAGAGGATGCGGCCTCGCCGCCGCGCGAGGTGTTCAGCCAAGGTCGGATAGCGCGCCCCATGGTAGTTGCGCACGGGCATCAGCGTCATCGTTCACCCTCCTCTGACTGCAACCTGTCCACATTCTACCACGAGTCGGCACAGAATCCCAGTCCTATGCTGTAGAGGGCATGACCGCCAGCGGTTGGTGGCGATAGACGCAACCTCGTAGGCGCACCAACCGAAAACGGTCACACCCCGGAGGTCGGTGGGAGGCCGGCCACCGCTTGCCCACTGATGTACAGATGACGGGTTGTGTGGCATTGCCGCGGGGACTCGAATCCGCCACTCTCACGCCCGAGCGCGGCTGCGCCGCGCCGCCTACCTGCTTCTGAAGGAGGAGTACGCCTCATGGTAACAGACAGCAAGCCGTCTCCATGCGAACTGCTGGAGGCTCGCTTCGTGGACCTGTTGGGCCGCGTCAAGGCGATTGCGATACCACTCAAGCAGCCTTCATCCGATCCCGCGCGGATCGCCACCGACCCCGCGGTGCTGGCAGGCATCTCCGCGGACGGCTCCAGCATCACCGGCTATGCGCGTGTGGAGAACTCCGACTTGCACCTGTCGCCTGATCCGCAAACCGTCTTCCTCCTCCCCTACCATCCCGGCCGCGCCGCGGCCTTCTGCGACGTGCGCCAGCGGGGGCCTGCCGGCGAGCACACCCCCTTCCCCCTCGACCCCCGCGGGCGCCTGAAGGCGGTGTTGGCCGAGCACCTCGCCCTGCACCAGCGGATGGAGATCAAGCCGGAGTTGGAGTTCTACCTCCTGCGCGATGAGCGGCCTGCCGACGCCGCCGGCTATGTGGACGTCTACCCGCGCGATGAGCTCTGCCATCAGATGGATCAGGTCTACCGCGTGCTCAACCAGATGGGCGTCCCGACCGAGCGCATCCACCACGAGAACGGTCCGGGCCAAGTGGAGGTGGAGCTCGACTACGCGCCCATTCTGGCCCAGGCCGATCACCTCTCCGCCGCGAAGACTGCCATACAGGCAATCGCCTATCAAGAGGGATTGCGCGCCACCTTCATGCCCAAGCCTTTCGCCAACATCGCCGGCAGCGGCATGCACGTCCACTTCCGGCTCTTTGACGAGGCCGCGAACCTGTTCGGCGCCCGCCTGCCTGCCGGCCCCGGCGAGCTCACCGACACCGCGCGCTACTTCATCTCCGGCCTGCTCGCCCACGCCCGGGCGCTCACCGCCATCTGCAACCCGACCGTCAACTCATACAAGCGCCTGGTCCCACGACATGAAGCGCCGGTCCACATCTGCTGGGGCCACCGCAACCGCTCGGCACTGGTGCGCATCCCGCTTTTCACCGACCCGGCCAAGGCCGCCATTGAGTTCCGCTCCCCCGACGCCACCTGCAACTTCCACCTCGCCCTCGCCGCCATCGTGGCCGCCGGCATGGACGGGGTCCGCCGCCGGCTCGCCCCGCCCGACCCGCGGACCGAGAACATCGACGCGCTCTCGCCCGGGCAACTCCGCCGACTGGGGATCAGGCCGCTCCCGAGCGACCTGGGCGAGGCCCTCGACGCTCTGGAGCGCGACGAGGTGGTCCTCGCCGCGCTGAGCGAGCACATCGCACCCTGCTTCCTGGACCTCCACCGCGCCGCCTGGGACGAGTACCTACATGGGGCGGTGACGGACTGGGAGTTGGTGACCTACCGGGACCGCTGACCTGGTACACCTCGGGCAGGCTGGCCTTCTTGCGCGGCCAGACGGATCCAGCGGGCGCAGCCCGGTCCGAGCCGCGACCGCGCCGCGCCCGAGCACCTCTGGGCAGGTGAACCCCTCCCTCTGGGCGAACCCCTTATCCCTGACCCCTCTGGGACCCTGAGGGGCCCCTCGGGGTCCTGAAGGGCTGCGTTCGGGTGAAGGGGTTGCTGCCATGATCTGGTCTCTTCAGGCCGCGCTGACTTCTGCTGCCGTCGTCATCCTGGTCGTGATCGGCCTCTACCTCTCTCTGTCACCCGGAAGAAGAGAGCGACTGCGGCGTCTTCGTTCCTTCGTCACCCTCCTCCAGGTCGCTGACCCGCAGATCCGCATTGACACGCTGGAGAGGGTGCACGCGCTTGCCGCCCGCGATCGGGGACGCATCGCCGGGCTGCTCCGCCGGCAGCTGTCCGTCTCCTCGCGGCCTGCCCGGCCAGGGCCTGCCCGACCGGGGGGCGCAAGCCCCGCTCCCCCCGAACAGCTAATGACCATCTGGTTCATCCGCCAGATCCTCGCTCTGCTCTCAGATGCCCGCACCGCGGTACGCGCCGATGCGGCCCGCGCCCTCCGCGCCCTGCTGGGGAGAGAGGGCGCCCGGCCGGAGGGAGACAAGGAGGAAGCGCCGCCGGCGCATGCGGTGATGGCGGCGGTGGAGCTGGCCGGTGGCCGCGCCCTGTCGCTCGGCAACGAGGCGCGCCAGCGCACGCGCGTGCTTGCGTTCGCCGAGATGCTGGAGGCCGGGCTGCGCCCGCTCGCGCTGAGCGTGCAGGCGATTGAGAGCGTCACCCAAGAGGCGCTCGAGCCACTTGCCTCCGCCTTGCGGGATCGCAGCCCGCGGGTGCGCCGCACCCTCTGCGAAGTGCTCGCCGCGATGGGGGGCGAGCGGGCGGTCGAGCTGCTGGTGCCTCTGCTCCAGGACCCCAGCCCGGAGATCCGCGCCCGCGCCGCACAATCCCTCGGCGGCCTGAAGGCAGGAGCCGCGGCTCCCCAGCTCGCCCAGCTCCTGCGCGATCCCAAGGGGGAAGTGCGCGCCGCGGCCGCCTCCGCCCTCGCCGAGATCGAGCTGACAAGCGCATGTTCACCAATCATAGCAGCCCTCTCTGAGGAGTGCCGCCGCGACGATCCCTCTGAGCAAGCCCGGGCGGCCTTCATCGAAGCCATCTCCCGCCTGGCAGACGGCGGGCGGCCGGAGCTGACGGAGGCGCTGGTGTCATTGCCGCGCCCGGTGGCGGCCCGCCTCGCCGCAGCCCTGGAAGGCGTCGGGGCGATCCCCCGCTGGCTGGCGGAGCCGGAAGAAGCGGCAGGAGAGGAACTGCTGAGCGCCCTGCTGGCGGCCACCTCCCAGTTAGGCGTGTCTCATCCGTTCCTGGAAGCGCTCGATGACAGCGAGGAGCATGTCCGACTGCGCGCTGCCGCCGCCCTCGGCCACAGCCGCAGTCCGGCGGCCCTCTCCGCGGTGGCCGCGCTGCTGAACGACCCCGATGCTGCGGTCCGCTCTCAGGCGGCCCGCTCGCTTGCCACCCTCGCGCACCCGCTCGCCCTGCAGCCGCTCGCACAAGCCGCAGCCGATCCAGACCCAGCGGTGCGCCTCGCCGCAGTCGCCGGCCTCAGGCAGGTGATCGCGCGCAGAGAGGCCTGGAGGGCGGACTCGCTGCCGGCCGAGCTGGATGTGAACGCGGCGCTGGCAGACGCTCAGCGCGCGGTCCTGGTGGCCGCCGGGGATGCCGAGGCCGACATCCGCGCAGAGGCCGCCCAAGTCCTGCCGTCGTTCACTGCGGTCGAGGCGGCGGAGACACTGGTCAACCTGGCGCTCTCTGACCGCGACCAGGCGGTTGTGCGCATCGCCACAGATGGCATTGCCGCGGCCGCAACCCCGCATCTCCGACGCATGGTCGCTTCCGCCCTCGAGGACCCGGACGAGTCACGGCGCGCCCGCGCCATCGCGGTGCTGGGGGCGATGGCTGGGCCGGATGCCGGGCGCTACCTTGTGGAGGCCCTCCACGACCCGGCAGCAAGGGTGATCGAGGCCGCCCTGGCCGCGCTTACCACCGCGGATGTCAGCGCCCTCACCGGCAAGCTGATCCCCGAGCTGCGACATCCCGACGCCCGTATCCGGGCCGGAGTCGCCGCCCAACTCGGCCGGGCTCCAGCGGCGGAAGCCGTCGAGCCACTGGTGCAAGCGCTTGCCGACCCCGACGAGGAAGTCCGGATGAGCGCCCTCTCCGCCCTCTCCCACATGGGCCGGATGGTGCGCAAGCACCAGAGCGCGCTCACGGCGAGACTGACCGATCCGAGCCCCCGCGTGCGCGCCGCCGCCACCTCCGCCCTCAACGCCTTGCGCCCCGGCTGGGCGGAGACCACGGAGGCCGCCCAGCTCTTCCCCGAAGGCCCGCTCTCCCCGGCGGGCGCCGCGGCGCTGGTGGACATGGCCGCGGAAGGCGACCTCAAGCCCTTCCTGTGGGCGCTCAACAACGCAGAGTCCGCGCAGTCCCTCGCCTCCTACCTCGCCGGCCCCGGCGCCGAAAAGCCTGGGAGCGCAGGCGTCCCGCCTGCACCGCCTCCACTTGACGCCCTGCTCTCCTCTCTCCGCCAGGCCAGCGAATGGGACCGCGTGCGCGCCATCGCCGCGCTGTCTGATGCCTTGAGGCAGACCGGAGCGGCCGATGGTTGCCTGGCCCAGCTCAGGGCCATCAACCCGGCAGTGCGTCTCACCGCTGTGGAGATTGCGGGGATGCTGGGCACGCCCGAAGCAGTCGCCGCCCTGGCGGAGGTGCTGGAGCGGGACCCGCTGCCGGAGGTGAGAAGCCGCGCCGCCACCGCCCTCGCTGCCTCCCAGGCTGACGCCGCCCGCGCCGCCCTCCACCGCGCCCAGGCGCAGGACCCCAATGAGGTGGTGCGCGTGGTCGCCGCGCGCGCCCTGGAGCGCCGGCGCGACGTCTCCGATGATCCGCTTCCGTTGCCCTCAGACCTCGGTGGCCGGACGGAGATGAACTGGGCGGAGCGGACGCCGAATCCCACGGAGTAGCCGCCCTGGGAGCGCAGGCGTCCCGCCTGCATTCGCCGTCTGCCTACCGCCCGGCGATCACCCGCTCCCTGATCGGACGGATCATCGCCGTGCCGATCGCCAGGTAGATGAGCACCATGAAGAGGGTGACGCGGTAGCCGAACCCGTGCCCGAGGTGTTGGTTGAAGAAGTACGCCACCATCCCGCCGACGAATGGGGCGACCACCTGGGGCACGGTGAAGGCGACGTGCCAGATGCCCATGTACTTCGCCTCATCCCGGTCCGGCAGCAGGTTGGTGGCAAAGGCCCAGTCCACCGCCGCAAACGCCCCGAACCCGGCCCCGAAGATGAACGCCGCGCCAAAGGCCACCCGGATCGAAGTGGTGAGCAGGAACACCAGCGCCGCCACTCCGGTGAGCGCGCAGGAGGCGTAGACCACGCGCTTCTTGGAGATGCGGTCGCTCAGTATCCCGGCCGGGAAGTTGCCGAGCAGGCCCGAGACCGTGCAGATGGCGAAGATCAGCGTGGCCGTTGCCTTTGGGTGGGGCGCGCCAAGGGTGTCGCCAACGTAGTAGAGAAGGAACTCCGTGGCGGTGTAGAAGCCCAGGTTGATCACGAACCGCGAGCCGATCAGCCGGAAGAAATCCACGTGCTCCCTCACGCTGACGCGGAAGGACTCTCGCACCGTCTCCATCAGGCCGAGCCGCGGCGCCGGATTCCCGGCCGCCGACCGCTCGGGAATGCGCCACACCGTGTAGACCATGGTCGCCAGCAGCATCCCGGACAGCGTCGCCGCGATCACCCACAGCCCGTGGGGCCGCGTGATCAGCAGCCCGCACAGCACCAGCCCGCCCAGTTGGCCCAGCAGGCTGCTCATGCCCATGTAGGCGGAAGCCGTCCCCTGCCGCTCCTTTGGCACCATGTCCGGGATCAGCGCCTGGTAGGGCGAGGTCGCCACATTCACCCAGAACTGGATCAAGCAGAAGTCCACCATCAGCGCCGCCAGAGAGCGCACGCAAGCCAGCCACAGCAGCACGGGAACAGAAAGCACCACGCCCGCAATCAGATAGGGCCGGCGCCGTCCCACCCGCCAGCGCGCGTGATCGCTCACCGCCCCCACCACGATCACCACCACCGTGGAGATCAGCGCCCCCAGCGCCAGCGTCCACCCCAGCCACAGGTCCTTCTTCGCGCCGGCCATGTTCTCCACCAGCGTCTGCACCACGATGGTGATCATCCCCGCCCACAGGAAGGACAGCGCGAACCAGAACACGCTGAGATCGAAGTAGAGGCGCGCGGTCTGGTTGGGGTAGACCTGTGCCATCACCTCGCCTGCCCGCCCGCTCCTGTCCATCACCGACCCCCCAGATGCCTGAGCGCGTAGCGGTAGTCTTCCGGCCGGTCTATGTCGAAAGCCAGCTCCGGCGGGCTGCCTCTGATGGCGGCGCCCACGCAGCCCAGCATCCCCTGGCATCGCCGCTCGATATCGGACACGCCCAACCGCCTAACCAGGAAGCGCAGCGTGAACCCCATCCCCAGCAAGCGGGCCATCGCCCACTGGCTCTTGCGCGCGGCATAGGCTCGTTCGACGTGGTGGCGGCTCGCCACCAGCGCCTCGGGCCGCACCAGAAACGCGCACCCCATGGTCCACTCGCCATCCCGCAGCTTCACATATCGGACCTCCGCGCCCCTGAAGCGCTGCTCGAACTCCTGTCTCCTCACCAGCGGCACGCACAAGTCCGCATTCGCCGGGCACGCCTCCAGGTATCTGGTCAGTGTCTCCGCGGTCAGGAATGGCAGGTCGGTGGTCATCACCAGCACGCGCTCGGCGTGCCGGCCCCCGTTTGCCTGATACAGCCAGTGCAGGCCGCGGAAGATGTTCTCCGGGCCTGACTCGCCCTCCGGCAGCACCGCCTCCGCACCCCTCACTGCCGGATGACCGGATAGCTCCGCCGGCCCGATCACCACCACGCGGCCCACGCCGGCGCTCTCTCTCAGGGCGCGGATGGTTCCCTCCAGCACCGTGCCCCTGCCGAGCGGAATCAGCGCCTTCACCTCCGCCCCCGCCTCCGCCGCAAACGGGCCGGAGATCCTTCCCCCGGCCGGAAGCACCGCGTCTACTACGGCAGAGCTCACCTCCCCCTCCTCCTGGGTCATCCGCCGCTCACTCCCTGTTGCAGGCGCCCACGCGGCGGGGCGGCAAAGACCCTGGCCGGGCAGGCTGCCCCGCTCGACAGCTCTACTGCGTCGTCCACCCGCCATCCACGAACAGCGCCGCGCCGGTCATGTACGAGCTCGCCTCAGAGGCGAGGAAAACGATCGCCCCCTTCAGCTCCGCCGGCTCGCCCAGCCGGCCGATCGGAACCTGGCGCAGGAAGTCCCTCAGGTAATCCGGATCGTTGAGAATGGGCCGGTTGATCTCGGTTTTCATCACCCCGGGGCAGAGCGCGTTCACCGTCACCCCGAACCGCGCCAGGTCCAGCGCCATCGCCCTCGTCAGCCCCAGCAGCCCCGCCTTCGAGGAGGCGTAAGCGGAGCGCTTGGGGATCCCGACCACACTCAGGATCGAGCCCAGCACGATGATCCGCCCCCAGCCCTGCTGTTTCATGTGCTCCACCACCGCTCGGCTGCACCGCATCGCTCCCGCCAGGTTGGTGGAGATGATCTCCTCCCAGCTCTCGTCCCTGACCTCCCAGATGGACTCGCGGATGTTCACCCCGGCGTTGTTCACCAGGATGTGCAGCCCGCCGAGTTCCGCGATGGTGCGCGCCACCGCCTTTTCCACCTGCTGCTGGTCGCGCACCTCTAGCTCCAGGCCGAGGCATCGTCCTCCGGTTTTCTGCGCCAGGTCCGCGGCCGCCGCCACCGCCCGCGCCTCCGCCCGCGCCGTGATCGCCACCGCCGCCCCCGCCTCCAGCAGCGCCTCCGCAATCGCCCGGCCGATGCCGCGGCCCCCTCCGGTCACCAGCGCCACCTTCCCATCCAGCCGAAACAGATCTAGCACAGGCATTCGCCGCTTCCCCTCTCATCAGACAATCGGATGGTTATTCCTGACGTGGTCTATCGTCGGCTGCCGGTAGGTGCTGCAGAACTCGCACTGCGGCCGGTCGCACAGCAGCAGATCCGGCCGCTCGTATATCTCCTCGGTAACCGCTCGCACCATCTCCTGCGCCGGCAGCCACCGCGTCTTCGCCTCTCCCACCTTCCCTTCCCGGATCATCCCGCTCTTCTCCAGCAGCCGCTGCACCTTCGCTCCCGGCCGGTAGAAGTCCCGATCTCCCATCGGCGACTTGTACACCTTCACGACCTGGGGTCGCCCATTCGGCCCCTTCGCCCTCGCCTCTTCCAGTTGCAGGTAGGGCAGGTCGAGCCAGTCCTCGACGGCGTGGAGCGTGGTGTTGCACCTCATGTCCACCCCGAGGAACATGATCTTCGCCCCCCAGTCCACATACCGCCGGTACGGACCATCCTTGCCAAAGGTCGAGGTCCTATCATGCCCCTGCACGAGCTCCTCCGCGCGCCGCCCGATGCCCGCGATAGAGTGGGTGGGATGCGCGCTCCGGAACGCGTTCGGCCTCCGCCACAGCGTATCCGTGATCTTGCCGACCCGCGACGGCGTCTCCTTCGGGTCGAAGGCGAACCTCGCCAGGTCCCCGTGCGCGAAGGTGAACGTGAGCGTCGGCACCACCACCAACCCCTCCGGCCCCACCGCCTCCAGGAACGCCTCCACCACCGCCTCCGCGCCACCCTCCACCCACCCCAGGCTCCTCAGCGAGCTGTGGAAGAACATCACATCGCCTTCCTCGACGCCGATCGCTCGCAGGTCCCGGGCCAGGCTTTCCTTCGTCTGGCTCATCGCTTACCTCTCATTGGGTGTGCGGCCTTCGTTCGCCCCTCCCGCCTGCCGCCCCTGCCGCACTCCCTGGGCAGGCGCCCGCGCCCACGAGCAGAAGAACCACTCCGATCACTCAGCCCACGTGCGCCTCTGGCGCACGGACCCAGTACTCGCCCGCCGGTGGCGGGCGAGCGAGGTGCCACATGACATCCCGCGACCGCCTCCTCGCCGCCCTCCATGGCGAGCTCCCCGACCGCCTCCCCTGGGCGCCGGAGTTCAACATGGTCTTCGGCGAGCGCGTGCTCAGGGAGACCCCCGGCGGGGAGTACGCGCCCGAAGACGCATACATCGAAGTCTGCCGCCGCATGAGAGCGGAATGCTTCATGCGCGTCGACGCCGTGGAGATCACCTATCCCAACGTGAAGATCACCGAGACCCGCGACGGGGATGACATCACCCGCACCTTCACCACCCCGCTCGGAGACCTGACCCTCCGCGCCCGCATGATCGCCGACATCGGCGTGGAGATGGAGTACCAGCACATGGTGCGCGCGCCCGATGACGTGCGCGCCTACAAGGTCATCTACGAGGACGCGGTCTACCATCCTCGCCACGACTATGTGAGGTCGCGCATCGCCGCCATGGGGGACGCCGGCCTCATCTCCATCTTCGGCCCGCCCACCCCGCTCCTCGACCTGATCATGTTCCAGATCCGGCTCCCCAGCATCTACTTCCTCATGGAAGACCACCCGCAGGAGATGACCGATCTCTTGGAGGCCATGCACCGCCGCAACTGCGAGTACTACGAGCTGGCCGCCTCCGCCCCCGGCGAAGTGGTGCGCTCCTTCGAGGACACCTCCACCACCCTCATCTCCCCCCATCTCTACCGCCGCTGGTGCCTGCGCCAGCTGCAGGACTACCGGGACATCTGTCACTCCCACGGCAAGCTCTTTGTGCCTCATATGTGCGGCCTGCTCCGGGGCGTCCTGCCCGAGCTTGCCGACACCGCCCTCGACGGCATCGAGGCGCTCACCCCTCCACCCCTCGGCGACTGCCCCATCGGCCTCGCCCGAGAGGAACTCGGCCCTAACATCACCCTCATCGGCGGCCTCGACCCCACCCAGTTCGTCGGCGCTACCCCGGACAGGACCCGCACCATGCTCCTCGACTTCCTCTCCCAGATCGGCGACGGCCGCCACACCATCCTCGGCCACGAAGAGATCCATATCAAAGCCGACCTCGAAAGCGTGCGCGCGATACCGGACCTGCTGGAGGAGTACGGCAGGTCTTGATGTAACCACAAAGGCACAAAGGCACCAAGAGATGAACGGCAACGACGACACACCGAGGCACTTCGAGCCCATACCCGCGGAGGTTGAGCGGACTGCTTCCGCGGCCGTTGACGCCGTGGTCGCCGTGCACCGCGCGCTGGGCCCCGGTCTGCTCGAGTCGGTCTACGAAGCCTTTCTCTGCCACGAACTGCACAGCCGCGGGGTG
>Ga0315277_10008869_pt1 | contig 12887 bp, 12 predicted proteins | sample YL17G05_15_MG_FD_203695 | JGI IMG/M metagenome (GOLD analysis project Ga0315277, IMG submission 203695) | Sediment microbial communities from Yellowstone Lake, YNP, Wyoming, USA - YL17G05_15 | ecosystem: Environmental > Aquatic > Freshwater > Lake > Sediment | place: USA: Wyoming | collected...
TGTGCGTCCTCGGCCACATCCAGCGGGGCGGCTCTCCCACCGCCCGCGACAGGGTACTGGGCAGCAAGCTCGGCTCCGGCGCCGTGGATGCCCTGCTGGAGGGCCACAGCAATTGCATGGTGGGCGAGATGGGCGGCCGCGTCTCTTTCACGCCCCTGGAACGAACCTGGAACGAGCACAGACAGGTGGACCGCTCTCTCCTAGAGCTGGCGCACCGCCTGACACACTGAGGGCCGGACCATGAGCCAATACGCATCCCTACAGGAACTACGTCAGGGCCTCAGCGGCATCCTGGACCTGGACAGTCGGAACGGCGCCAGGGTGCTCGACGCCCAGCGGCTGCGCCAGGACGCCATCGACAACCTGGTCCACGCTGCCGTGTTCGCAGAAGACGAAGCGGTGCGCTCGGCCGCCCGACAGGCCATCGGGAAGGCGGCGCTGGCCCTCGGCGTCGTGCCGGCATCCACCCAGCCCTTGTACGAAGCGATGGCGGCGGGCCGGGTCTCCGGCTTCACCGTTCCCGCGCTCAACCTCCGGGCCATGACCTACGACTCGGCGCGAGCGGCCTTCCGGGCGGCAGTACAGCTCGACGTGCGAGCTGTCATATTCGAGATCGCCCGCTCTGAGATCGGCTACACGGGCATCCGACCGGCCGAGTACACCGCCTGCATCCGGGCGGCGGCGATCAAGGAAGGCTTCCAGGGTCCCCTGTTTCTTCAGAGCGACCACTTCCAGGTAGATAGCGTCCGCTTCCGCGAGAACCCGGACAAGGAGCTGGAGGCGCTGCGCGAGCTGGTGGTGGAGGCCATCGACGCCGACTTCCTGAACATCGATATCGACAGCTCCACAGTGGTGGACCTGAGCCAGCCGAGCCTCCGGGAGCAGCAGCGTCTCAACTACCAGCTCTCGTCCGCATTCTTGCGGCTCATCCGTTCCCTGGAGCCGCCCGGTGCCACCATCTCGGTCGGCGTCGAGATCGGGGAGGTGGGGGGCCGGAACACGACGGCCGAGGAGCTGCAGGCCTTCATGGCCGGACTGGCCGAGGAGCTACGAGGCGCCGGCGTCAAGGGCCCCAGCAAGATCAGCGTCCAGACCGGCTCCAGCCACGGCGGCGTGGTGCTGCCCGACGGCTCTGTCGCCCAGGTCGCTATCGACTTCGAGACGCTGGAGGAGCTGTCGCGGCTGGCGCGGGGCTACGGCATGGCGGGGGCCGTCCAGCACGGCGCTTCCACTCTACCGGAGGAGATGTTCCACCGCTTCCCGGAGACCGGCACGGCCGAGATCCACCTGGCCACGGGCTTTCAGAACCTGATCTACGATAGCCCCCACCTGCCGGACAGGGTCCGTCAGGAGATCTACTCCTATCTGAAGGAGACCTGCCGCGACGAGTGGAAGGATGGGCAGACCGAGGCGCAGTTCATCTACAAGACGCGCAAGAGGGCGCTGGGGCCCTTCAAGCGCCAGCTATGGGACCTGCCCGAGGAGACACGCAGCCCCGTCCGCGACGAGTTGGCAGCCCGCTTCCACTACCACTTCCGCCAGCTCAACGTGGCCGGTACGCTCGGGGTGATCTCCGCCAGCGGCGCCGCCGTCCTCGCCCCGCGGCCATCCCACACTTAGATAGCGAACCGCCCTCCTTGCTGAACGCCGAAGGGGCGGCACGCCCGCAGCGCCGACTTGGGGTGCCTACAGGCTCAGAATGTGCACTGAGGTTGCGGCGGCCTCGCCGCGCACCATGCCGCCGCCGTTCTCGCAGAGGCCTACCTTGGCGCCCTGGACCTGCCGCTCGCCGGCCTCATCGCGGAGCTGGAGGAAGATCTCGTAGATCTGGGCCACGCCTGTGGCGCCCACCGGGTGGCCCTTGGAGAGCAGGCCGCCGCTGGTGTTTACAGGTACCCTGCCGCCCAGCTCCGTCACCCCCTCGTCGATGAGCCGGCCGCCCTCGCCCTCGGGACAGAGGCCCAGGTCCTCGTAGATGAAGATCTCAGCCGGGGCGGTGGCGTCGTGAACCTCAATGACGTCCATGTCCTCGGGCCCCATTCCCGCCATCTCGAAGGCCTTCCTGGCCACACGAGCGGTGATGCCCGGCATGCCGGGCTTCATGTCCTTGCCCGAACCGAGGGCTGAGCCCCGCACCCAGACGGGCTTGGTCGTGTACTGGCGGGCCTTCTCTGCGCTCACCAGGATGGCAGCCGAGGCCCCGTCGCCGGTGGGCGCGCACATAAGGCGAGTGAGGGGCTCCGCCACCAGAGGCGAGTTCAGGATCTCCTCCAAGGTGTAGCGCTCGCGGTACTGGGCGTGCGGGTTGAGGCTGCCGAAGAAGTGGTTCTTCACCGCCACCTTGGCGAACTGCTCCTTCGTCGTCCCGTACTTCCTCATGTGGGCGCGGGCTCCGGCGGCGTAGATGTCCATGAACATGCTCCGCGACTTGCCGGCGCCTCCGCCCTCGCCGCCGGGCGCGCCCTCCTTCTCCTTCTTTGCCAGGTCTGCCTGGAGGGACGCTATGATCTGCTGTACCAGCTCTACGTCTACCCCGGCGCTGAAAGCAGCGAACATGCGGGCCTTGTCCTGCTGGTAGATCTTCTCCATGCCAACGGCCAGGGCGACATCGTACATGCCTGAGGCGACGTACAGCCACGCCAGATGGAAAGCGGTGGATGAGCTGGCGCAGGCGTTCTCAGTATTGATCATGGGGATCTCCTCGATCCCCATCTCCCGCAGGACCACCTGGGCCCGGATGCACTCCTGCCCTGTGGACAGCCCGGCGGCGGCGTTGCCCACCACGGCCACCTGCGGCAGCGACTTGTCCATGCCCGCCGAGTCCAACGCAGCCTGTACGGCCTCGCGGGTGAGGTCTTTGAGACTGCGGTCCAGGTACTTGCCGAAGCGAGTCATGGCCGCTCCGACAACTGCGACGTCCCTCACGGTCGTTCTCCTTTTTGACCCCTAAGAGTTCCTAATCAGGTAACTTCAGCGCCTCAAAGATACGCTCTGGCGGACGCCGGGGCAAAGCCGTGCCTGACGGGCTTGTGTCCGCTATGCTCATCCCTGGCCGCGCGGGCGACCAGCGGCCAGCAACTCCTCCACCTCCGGGGCGCGCGGCAGCGACGGCTGGGCGCCCGCCCGCGTCACAGCGACGGCGCCGGCGGCGTTCGCGAAGCGAACGGCCTCCAGCAGAGACATACCCCGCAAGACAGCGACCGCCAGACCGGCCACAAAAGCGTCGCCGGCGGCTGTGGTATCGGCAGCCTCAACACGGAAGGCTGGCACACGGTGTGTCCCCTCCTCGCCTGCCACCAGCGCCCCCTCAAAGCCCAGGGTGATGACCACAGCCCGCGGCCCCAGCGATCGCAGCCGCTGAGCCACGACCGCCCAGTCTTGCCTCTCCTCAGGCCCGACCCCGGCGAAGAGGGCCGCCTCCACCTCGTTCGGCACCAGCACGTCCACGTCGCTAAAGCAGGACTCATCACCCTCACGATGGGGCGCCGGATTGAGAATGACGCGGGCACCGGCCTTCTTCGCCGCTCGAATGGCCCTCTGAGCGACGCCCCGAGGGACCTCCAGGGGCAAGACAAGAAGACGACAGCGGCTCGCCCAGAACTCCACGTCCGCTACGGCCCGCTCCTCCCAGGCGGCGTTGGCGCCGGGCACCCAGACTATGAAGTTCTGGCCGCTCTCGTCGACGACGATGAGGGCCACTCCGGTTGGCGTCGAGACGCGCCGCACGCCCGTCGTATCGACGCCCTCCCGCTCGAGGCCCGCCACCAGCTCGTCTCCGAAGGGATCCTGGCCCACCTGGCCTACCATTCGCACCGAAGCGCCAAGCCGGGCCGCCGCCACCGCCTGGTTCGCCCCCTTCCCTCCCGGGAAGCGGGCGAAGCTCTGCCCCAGCGCCGTCTCGCCCGGCCGGGGCAGGCGGGAAGCACGGACCACCAGGTCCATGTTCAACCCGCCGACGACGCACACGTCAGCCAGGGAAGGTGTGTTCAAGCCGGCGCCCTCGCCCTAGTCCGGAGCCGCCGAGGCCGAAGCCGTCGCCGGTGCTGCCTCCCGCCGCGGGACGCCCCGGAGCAGGTGGTCGCTGAGACGCTTGGCGAAGGAGATGATGGTGAGGACGGTGGGCAGGCCCAGGGCCTCTGGAAACACGCTGGCGTCGCAAACGTAGAGGTTCCTGACAGCGGTCTGGAGGTCACCGCCCACCATCTCGCCCAAGCGCACGGTGGCGCTGGGGTGAGTACCACGCAGGCGCGATACGAAGATGGAGTCAGGGTCGCAGCCGGCCTTCACCAGGATCCGGTGGGAGACGACGGTGGCGTGATGCAGGCGCTCCCGGTCCCGCGCCGTCATGGGCTTGCTGATGCGGCCCTCGACGGAGACGATACCGGACACCTCATCGGTTACCTTTATCATGACCCCCACCGTGCGACGCCAGTTGCGCCAGGTCAGGGCGTAGCGGGGGCCCTTGAGGGCGGCCATGATGGGATAGAGGAACCAGGGGTCGATGAGGGTGCTGAGCATGTACCCGTGCTCGTGGTCGCTGTAGCCGACGGTCATAGGCGGCTCGAAGGCCGTCCCCGGCCCCTTCGACACGCCATAGACCATCACCGTGGGGTCCATGGCCATCCCGCGTCCGGCCTCGGCAAAGCCGGATTTCTGGAGGATGAGAGGCGTGCCGATGCCCCCGGCCGAAATCACCACCACCTTGGCCCGCACCTCGAAGGGCTGACGGCCGCGGAGCTTACCGCGCACGCCGCCCACCTGGCCGCCCTCGATGATGATCTCGTCGACGCGGGCGCGGGTGAGCAGGGTACAGCCCGCCGCTATGGCCTCCTCTATGTACTCGTTGGCGGTCCACTTGGCGCCGCAGCGGCAGCCCAGCATGCACTTGGCGCCGCAGTCGAAGCGACGGGCGCGCGAGGGGGCCATGAACTTAGGCAGCGGCTGCCAGTCGTAGCCCAGTTCCTGCGCGGCCTCCATCACCTTACGAGAGGCCGCCCCCAGCAGATCGTCCGGCAGGGGGGCGATGCGGAGCTCGCCAATCGTCTCCTGCGCATAGTCATCAAGCTCGACGCCGTAGCGCTCCTTCAGCCACTCCGGCGGTACGGCGGAGCAGCCGCAGAACATGTTGGTGGCGCCGCCCGTCATGATGGGCCGGATTATGTTAAGCCCCTCCTCCGAGAACAAGAAGCCATGCTGATCGCCGTAAATTAGGGCACCCAGGTGGCTACCATAGTAGATGTCACGACGGTAGTCCCTGCCCATCTCCAGCAGAATCACCCGCTGCCCGGCGCGCGCCAACTGGCGGGCCACTGTGGCGCCGCCCGGGCCGGAGCCCACCACCGCCACGTCGGTTTCGTGAATCGTCATCTCCTGCGCCACGGCGCGCCTCCTGTCTAGATAGCGGGCTCTGCCCTGCCCAAACCGATCACTATTAGTAGGACTAGACAGCCGTCAGACTTCGAAAGGCCCGCGGCAGTTCTTGGATATCCTCCGCCGTCGGCGGGCCGAAGGGCAGCGGCAGGGCGTTGAATGTGTGCCAGTATAGCACAGGCCCCTCTCGCAACTGGCCAGCCTCCACCAGGTCCACGAGCGCCGCCACCGTCTTGGCCGTGTACACGCCTTCCAGCTCCAGGCCTTCCGTCTCTCGCACCAGTTCCTCCGCCCGCACGGCCGCTGGCGTCGGGTGGCCGTAGCCGCCGCCCAGCCAGTCCGAGAGGACGGTCACCTCCTCCGGCGCGATCTCGGTCGGAGGCAGCGGTGCGCCGCGTCGACGCAGCAGCCGTTCCGTGCGGTTCGCCAGCCCGGCCACTGTCTTCGAGCTGAGAGACGTCAAACTACTCACTAGGACGGGCACCAGCCGGCTGCGCAGGCCGGCCAGTCGCAGGCCTAGCAGGAGACCCGCCGCCGTCCCGCCCGATCCCAAGGCCACGAAGATATGAGCCGGTTCCGGCAGCTCGCCGGCCGCTATCTGGTCGGCCAGCTCCAGCGCAGCGTTAACGTAGCCCACGGTGCCCAGCGGCGACGAGCCGCCCTCCCGCAGGAAGTAGGGCAGGCGGGCCCGCCGCCAGTCGGTGTAGCGGAGCATCGCCAGCGGCGCCAGGGCCACCGTCCGAGGCACCGTGCGCGTGCGGTGCAGCACGGCCCCGGCCTGGTGGAGCCGCCATACCTGCGTACGCACGCGGTCGGTGACGGGCTGGTCCACCAGGAGAAGCACCGTGCGCAGCCCCTGCTCTCGCGCATAGAGAGCGGTGGCCAGGCCGTGGTTGGTGCCGATGGCGCCGAAGGTGATAATGGTCCGGCTCCCGCGACGGAGGGCGTCGGCGAGGATGAACTCCAGCTTGCGGGCCTTGTTGCCGCCGTAGACGCCTCCGTAGAGGCCATCGTTCTTCACCCACAACGGCGGCCCCCCGAGCCGGCTGGAGAGACGGGCCAGGGGCACCACCGGGCTGGGCCCCTTGCCCAGAGCCAGGCGGGGCAGCGTCTCCCGCAGCTCGGGGTAACGGCTGTAAAGCGCAAAGGTGCCGGGAGCCACTTCGCTGGTCCTCACGCCGATCTCTCCCTGCGCCAAGGCCCATCCCTCCGCCGCTTATTATACTCCCCCAGTACTACCCTTCCGCCCTCGTCCATTGCGGAGCGGGAACGACGCCGGAGACAGGTCACCGGCAGGTCTTGTTCGCGGGCCAGGGCAATGCTATCCTGGCAGACCAACGCAGGGAGACCCTGAACAGCGACCGGAGGGAAGGCATGGTCCACAACATCATTCACTTCGAGGTCCCGGCCGACGACGTGGAGCGAGCCAAGAGGTTCTACGAGGAACTCTTCGGCTGGAAGATCGAGCCCGCCCAGGGAGGCTACAACCTTGTCACCGTCGGCGAACCGGGGCCCAACGGCGGCATGATGAAGCGCATGGCCCCCGGCCAGGGCATCACCGTCTACATCAACGTGGAGTCCGTGGACGACTACCTGAAGAAGGTCCAGTCGCTGGGCGGCTCCACCATCATGCCGAAGACACCGGTGCCGACGATGGGCTACTTTGCCTTCTTCCAAGACACGGAAGGGAACGCCATGGCGATCTGGGAGGACAACCCATAAGCGGCCTGACAGCGCGGCCTGCCCTTGGCATGGCAGCCTCCGCTATGCGCCGTCGCGCCGACGCCTGAGACCTCTTTCAAGCTTCCCGCAGCTTGGCAACGGCGGCCCCTTCTGTCATGAGGGCGCCGATGCGCCTCGACGACCAACCGGCGGGCCGGTACACCGGGCCGGCCTGCAACCGGGGGTCAGCTATTGGCAGGGAACAACATGACGCGCAAGACGTTGGGCAAGCGAAGGCTCGCGTACCTAGCGGCTCTGATGGTGCTGGGGGTCCTGACAGCCGCCTGCAGCGGCGAGGAGACACCGGCCGGAGAGGGAACCGTCGCCATGGAAAGAAGAGAGGTCGAGTGGCCGATCAGCCATCACTTTGCGGAGGCGGCGGGCCTTACCTGGCACTACGTGGAGGCAGGCCAGGGGGAGCCAGTGGTCTTCCTCCACGGCCTGCCGGAGTCCTGGTACTCCTGGCACCACCAACTTGAGGCCCTGTCCAGCGAATACCATGTCATCGCCATCGACCTGAAGGGGTACGGCCAGTCCGACAAGTCAGACGGCGACTACTCGGCAGACCGGGTTGCCGAGGAAGTGCTGGCCCTGCTGGACGCCATCGGCCTGGAGCGCTTCAACCTTGTCACCCATGACTGGGGCACCCTCTTGGGCGACTTCATCGCCGGGCGCCACCCGGAGCGCGTCATCAAGTATGTTCGCATGCAGGCGCCGGTTCACAAGTCCGACCCGCGGAACCATCCCCAGTTCGTGATCCTGCGCGACCAGGAGTTCGCTACCAGGCTCTTTTCCAACGCAGAGGCCTTCGTGCGCCAGGTCTACGGCGAGCGCACTGTTCAGCCCATCCCCGAACAGGACATGCAGCGCATCATCGAGGAGTTCGGCCGCCCTGGCGTTGCCGAGGCCGTGCCCCGCTACTTCCGTGACACCAGCACGGAGGTACTGCTGGCCCGACAGCAGTTGTACCCCCAGATGAGCTTCCCCGTTCTCCTGCTCCAGGGAGAGAAGGACCCGGCCCAACCTCAGTGGTACTTCGAAGGCGCCGCCGACCAGTTTCCAGACGCTGAACTGCAATGGATAAGGGACGCGGGCCACTTCACGGAGCTGGAGCAGCCGGAACAGGTCACGAAAGCCATCCGCGACTTCCTCCGGCGGTAGCCCGGCCCAGCACCCAAATCCTAGGCCGAAGCGGTCTCCAAGCTAACGATCAGCTCTTCACCTTGCGTCTCTACGCGGTACAAAGTGAGCGGGCCCTTGGCCGGGCCGCTAAGCTTGTTCCCCTGGTAGTCGAATCTGGAGTGGCCTACGCTGCAGCAGCGGAGCTCCGGTCTCCCCTCAACGGGATCCAGCCTGCGCCCGCCATGCGTGCAGCGATTCTCAAACGCCAGGTACTCATCGCTATCTGCGTGGACGATGAGGACAGACGATGCAAGTCCCTTGCCCTCCAGGCGTACCGCCCCGCCAACCGGCACGAGTGCTGTCGCCTCAGCCAGCCTGATCGCGACCCGCTTCCCCTCCATTCTCCATAGCTCCGCATTGAGAGGTGGGGTCTCACAGATGCCGAAGATCGCCTTGAAAAAGCCTGCGAGAGACGCCATCTTCTGCTATCCCCCTTCCTGGCCCCGGTCCGGCAAGGCTCAGGCTTTCCGCTCGCGGTTCGGGGCTGAAGTACATAGGTTGAGTAGAAGTGGTCCCGGTACTCCCAGGGGTCTTCCTTGGCCAGGTACTTGAGGACCGCTCCCTCGGGCTCTACTATCAGGAAGCTCACCACAGAGCGGGCCCCGGGCAGGACGCGAGAGGCGTCCACCGTCGGGGGGCCGGACAGGGCCTCGACGCCTGCGATCCCCACCTTCGCCGCGCCCATCTGCCGGGCCAGGTTCTTCACGCGAGCAGCAAGCGAATCAGCCATGCCATGCCCTCCAAGACAGACGGCACAGACACCGCGCACGAGCCCGGTTTCAAGCCCGCTGCCATTCAGTCTACACCGGTGGGTCAAGAGGGTGCGGTTTCGCGGGGGGTGGCCTGCCCTGGGCCACGAACCCTGCTATGACGCGGTGGAAGGTGAGGCCGCTGTAGAACCCCTCGCGGGCTAAGAAGAAGAAGTTATTGACCGTCCCTCAGTCTTGGCGGCGGACCACGCCACGCCAGTGGCCCGCCTTGTGCCGACACCAGGGGCCTTGGAGCCCCCGGCCGCCATGCGGAGGAGCGCCTGGATCTTGGTTGAGACGCCGTTGGAGCAGGTCAGAAGTTCGCCGTTCCGGTTATAGAGACGGTACTGGATGTGAGCATCGGGCTCGGCGGGAACGTCCAGGAGCAACTCACCGTCCCCGGAGTGGATCTTGAGCCCGCTGGGGAAGGACTTGACGCCTCCTGATTCGGCCGCCAGGCAGCCGCTGGAATCGTAGAGACGGAAGTAAACAAAGGGGCAGCCGTCTTCGTCCAAACCGACGCGCAAGAGCACTTCGCCGGTGGGTGCGTCCTCGAAGGCGATCGATGTGCCTGGCCGTCGATGTCCTATTCTCGTAAGGCCCTCCCAGACTTTGCGCTGCACCCATCTCTCCAGGGTATCTCTGGAGGGGGCTGCCGCCTTCAAAGCGAGAGATCGACAGGGGCGCGCCAACGATTATCAGCCCCGGCGTGCGGCTGGCGATATCGCTGAAAGCGGCGGCTTTGGGAACGCGCGGCCCTCAGCGCCTCCGGTGGAAGCCGCCCCGCGCGCGCCGGTTGCGACGCCGCCCGGCCGACGATGGGCGGTCCACGACCACGTCCATCAGGGATCCCTTGAGTTCAGCGCCTTTCAGAGCCTCGACGGCGGCAGCGGCGGCCTCTTCCTCCAGTTCGATAAGAGCAAAGCCCTTGGGGCGGCCCCCTCGATTACGGGCAACGCGGATGGAGCCGATCTCCCCGTAGACCGAGAAAACCCTCCGCAGATCACTATCGGTGACCTCCGAGGATAGGTTGCCCACAAACAGAGTGGTCAATGGATTGCCCTCTGTCTAAGTGGGACGGCGACCATTGCTCGGGCGCGCTCTATTATCGGCGCGTTTTCGCGCCCGTCGCAGCGACTTGGCGCGTGCCAGCCGCCGCGCCTCGGACCTGGATACGAAGTGGCGCTTCCTCTTCGCCTCGCGAAGTATGCCATCTTTCTGAACGGCCTGTCGGAACCGTGTTAGCAGGTGCTCCTGCGACTCGCCTTCCCGAAGCTCAACAAACACAAAGACATCTTCTCCTCACGCGGGCTCGCGCCTTCAAGCCGCTAGTCTCTACTGCGGGGATCAGAGAGCTACGTCAGGCCCTTACTAGCGGCTTCGTGTCGGCGACCGCTTGGCGAAGCAGTCCCGGCAGTAAACCGGGCGGTCACCTCGGGGCTCAAAGGGTACCTCAGTCTGCTGGCCGCAGTCGGCGCAGACCACCGAATACATCTGGCGGGAGCCATAGCCGCCGCCGCCGCCGCCTCGATAGCTGCCTCCGCCCCGGCGCGCCTCCCGGCAGGTGGGACAGCGCTTCGGCTCATTGGTGAAGCCGCGGCTGGCGTGGTACTCTTGATCCTCGGCCGAGAACGTGAACTCGGCTCCGCACTCCACGCAGGTCAGGGTCTTGTCTGTGTAGGACACTCGACGACCTCCTTAGGTGTCTGATATTCCTAGTCGTCGAGTGCGAGACGAAACGAGGGATATTCGCTGCAGTTCGAGGACGAGGAAAACTTCTTACGCAGGCAGTATAGCACATCTACCCGGCCGCTGCCACCCCCCGACACCATTCGACCAGGCCAGCCAGGGAATGGGTGTAGGCCACGTATAGCAGCCTCGCGGCAAGTCGGACACAGCTTCGCTTGGCGGCCCCAAGCATACCATGCGCAGGGCGGCACCGAAGCGACTTTCTTCTCAGAACGGGCTATCCGGCCAGGGCCGCAGCGGTGCCTAGTAGCTGCCCACGTTCTCGAAGATGCGGCGCGGGTTCTCCACCGTCATGAGCCGGATCTGCTCCTCGCTGACGCCGGACTGCCTGAGGGCGGGTAGGACATCGTCCAAGATGTGGAAGTAGTTCCAGTTCGCCCCCAGTGCCTGCTGGACTTCGGGCGTGAACGAGTCCATGTAGACAGCGAAGTCCTGGGAAAGCAGCATCCGTTCGGCGTACCCCATCTCGCACAGCCGAGCCACCACCGCCACCCGCTTGTCGGTCGGCAGGTAGACGTCCAGCCCGAAGCGGTCCATGCCGATGTAAGAGCCCCGCTCCACGAGCTTCGTCAGGTAGTCAATGTCTTCGGTATCGCCGCTGTGGCCGATGATGACGCGGGAGAGGTCCACGCCCTCGCTCTCGAAGATGTCCTGCTGGGCCAGCCCCTGCTGGCTCTTGGCCTCGGTGTGAGTGGTGATGGGTACGCCGGTGGGCCGGTGGGCCTTGGCCACGGCGCGGAGGACCTTCTCCACGCCCGGCGTCACGCCAGCGTGGTCGGTGGCGCACTTGAGGACAGCGGCCCTGACGCTGGTGCCCTGGACCCCCTCCGTGATGTCCTGGATGAACAGCTCCGCCATGTGATCGACGCTGCGGGCCTGGAAATAGTGCGGAAGTTCGTCGTACGTGTAGAGTCCGGTGGCAACGATGACCTGCATGCCGGACTCACGCGCTACCTGTTGGACCAGCGGCACGTTGCGGCCACTGCCGAGAACGGTGGGGTCCAGCAGCGTCGAGACTCCCCTATCCTTCAGGCGGCGGAGCACCTCGACGGCCTCCTTCTTCTTCGCCTCCTCGTCCCAGACGGAAGGAAAGTTGGCGGCCACCCCTTCTGAGAGCATGAAGATGTGCTCGTGCATGAGGGTGAAGCCCAGGTCGGAGGTAGAGACGGGACCCGTGGCTGTCTCCACGTACGGACCCGGCGGTGGGGTAGGCCGCGGCGGCTCGCCGGTGGGCGCGACCGTCGCCGGGGCGCCCTCCTCCCCTCCACCGCCGCAGGACGACAGGGCCAAGCTTGCAGCCCCTAGCCCGACGGCGGTGCCTGTCCTCAAGAGATCGCGTCGGGACAGGCGGTGTTCGACCAGGCTCTGCCGGTAGTCGTGAGAAGACATAGCTGCCTCCTTCCCCTGGCCTTCGCAACCAGCGGTGGAACGAGAAGGGCGGGCCAACTCGGGCCTTACCCGAGGGGCACCCGCGGCTTTACGCCTCGGTTGGCTACGTAGCGGGGCCAGCGACCAGCCAGAAGGTCTGCCGCCGCCTTCCCTACCTCCGTCCTCACCTTCCGCGCCGACTTCTCGGAGATGCCGGCCGTGTGGGGCGTCAGGATAACGTTATCGAGCTCCAGCAGGGGGCTCGAAGCCGGCAGCGGCTCCACCTCGAAGACATCCAGGCCGGCGCCGGCGATCTGCCTCTGGCGGAGGGCTGCCACCAGGGCCGCCTCGTCCACCACGCCCCCCCGGGCGGTGTTGATGAGGATCGAGGTGGGCTTCATGAGAGCCAGCTCGCGCTCACCGATGAGGTGGAAGGTTTCCTCGGTCAGGGGCAGGTTGAGGGAGACGTAGTCAGACTGGCGGAGCAGGTCCTCCAGGGCTACCAGGCGCGCCGGAAGCAGCTCACCGCCCTCCTTCACGTAGGGGTCGTAGGCGATGACCTCCATCCCCAGGGCCTGCGCCTTGCCGGCCAGCGACCGCCCGATCTCCCCCAGGCCAACGATGCCCAGGGTCTGGCCGTAGATGGTTGGGAACTCGGCCGCCGTAAAGCCGCCCCAGCGGCCGTCCCGCAGGCGCCGGTCCAGGGGCAGCAGTTTCTTGGCCAAGGCCAGCAGGAAGAGCAGGGCG
>Ga0315277_10008870_pt1 | contig 12886 bp, 9 predicted proteins | sample YL17G05_15_MG_FD_203695 | JGI IMG/M metagenome (GOLD analysis project Ga0315277, IMG submission 203695) | Sediment microbial communities from Yellowstone Lake, YNP, Wyoming, USA - YL17G05_15 | ecosystem: Environmental > Aquatic > Freshwater > Lake > Sediment | place: USA: Wyoming | collected...
ACATTGCCTGCCGTTTTGGCGGTGAGGAATTCACTCTCATTCTACCGGGCGCCTCGCTCAAAATTTCCATTAGGCGCGCTGAGGAATTGCGCAAAGGGGTTAAATTATTCCACCTGCAGCACGACAGGCAAGACTTGGGCGAAATCCGTCTCTCGCTGGGGGTGGCAGTCTTCCCAGATCACGGCGAAACCCCCCAGGCTGTGGTCGAAGCCGCAGACGCTGCCCTTTACCGAGCCAAGCAAAACGGGCGTGACCGCGTTGAAGTTTTTCGGAAGGAAAGGCCAAAAAAGAAATGAAGCTGAAGTGGATGGGGTCGTGGTAATGAATTTGAATAACGAGACCAAAGAATAAAGAGTAAATTATTAACGCAACACTTCGCTTATTACAAATTGAAGGTTCACACGATGAAGCTCTCATCCTCCTGCGTGAATTGCGCCGGGGTGGTTACACCGTTCACAGCGTAAGAGTAGAAACCTGAGAGCAAATGCAGGCAGCTTTGGATGAACAGGACTTCGATCTTATCATCCCGGAATCCTCGCTGCCACTCGCTGTAGCGCAGCCAGGGTGCGCGCCTGGCCGGCGAACAAGCCGCCGTATGTACCCCCCTGATTACACAGTATTCCGGGGCACCCGGCGGTAACGCTCACAGCGGTAGTTTGGTATTATGTTTCCTTTCTTAAAACTTGTTCCAAATTTGCCAAGGTCATCAATTTTAAATCAAACCCCGGCTCAACAAACGGGCGCACATCCTCCACAATAGCATTCCAGTTTAAATTCCGCAGACGCACGCTCACATGGTCTCTCCAGTTGGCTTCGGTCAACGTTCCGCTATTCCAGTTCGTTTGAGTTAGGGCGTTATTAAGTAAAATCAGGTTTGGCTGCGGCCAGTCGGGGTCGCTAAAATACCAGAGCAAATCATAAATATCGCGTCCTTTGGCAAAGGAGCGCTGCAGGATGGCATGCAGTTTTCCGGCTAACAATGAGGCTTTGTCATGGTGCTGAAGCTGGAGCACCACAAACCGGCGTACAACCGTTGTCCTCAGGCCGGCGCCTGCTGGCGGGTAGGTATCGACTTCAATCTTGACCGCAGTGACTTCGCTGCGCTGCGGCGAAAGACCCAGCTCAAACAAAAGCCCGGGGAAGCGGATAAAGGAACTATGAACATTTTTTTGATCGTTAACTTTCAATTCAACCTGATACCCCTCCAGGGTTAATTCAGACCGAATTGCCCGCAAGTAAGAGCGAAAATCATAGTCTTTTCGGTTGCCTTCTAACGCAAAGTCAAGATCTTCTGAATATCGGCCGGAGGAATATAGAAATCGCAGCGCCGTTCCTCCATGAAAAGCGAGTGGTATCATCGCTCCCGCTCGCTGTAGCGCAGCCAGGATACGCGCCTGAAGATATTCCCTTGCAACGTTACGCCCCTGTGATGGGGTTAAAGCCTGGTTTACCAGTTCAGCCAAATAATCTTTCACAGGTCCTCGTATTCCCTTGCTTCACTATGGACTAATTGTGTGATCACTTCAACTGCCTTACGCAGCTTCGGTGTGTTAAAAATATCCGATTGCTTCTGTAAAAGATCTAAATTGAGATGATCCAGGTTTTGCGGACGGAGCTCACGCAAATATTCTGGCGTTTCTCCACCAGGCTGCAAATAAACCAGATCCAGCAGCGCTTTCTCAGGTCTGGCTACCAGCGCCTGTTGCCCGCCTAAATCGGTCATCAGATAACCAGTGAGCAAGCCAGGTTTGATATGCCGGAATTCAAAGTCTCCAAACGGTGTCTTTAAACGTTCCGGCCGCCCGGCGGTAACGCTTACAGTGGAATGGATTGTTTCCGGGATCATCTCATAAAAAGCCAGCGCTGATTGCGCGCTGACATAAGACGCTCGCTGCAGGCGGTTGGCAATCAGGAAGGCATGCGGCTTGATTTTTTGATATGGCGGGGCAACCGCATAGAGTCCTCGACGAAGTTGATAGATGCGCCCGCTCTTCGTCCAGCGGCTGATCTGTTGGCGAATAATATCTGGATTGACATTTCCCGCCAGAAGCTGGGCAGTTTCAAAGACGGGCTCATCTCCTAATAATTCGAGTAATTTCTCAAATTCCATAGCATTATATTAGCACTATTGCTATATTATTGCAATAATTTATAAATTCGAACACAGAAGAAAAAAGTAGACCACACATTCTTGTGCGGTTTAGACACCAAAGGTAGCGGGGGTTGCGATTACAATCCCCGTTAGGGGACCATGACCCCCCGCAGGGTGGGCTATAGTCCCCCGCAGGGGTATTCGAACCAAGGAAAATAAAAACCACCTTTTCAGATGGTTCTAGTAGCGGGGCTTGGACCACGGCCCCCCGCAAGGTGGGCTATAGTCCCCCGCAGGGGTATTCGAACCAAGGACCTCCGGGTTACATCGTGCCCGAAAGGGTATGAGTTCGAATCTTATTTCGCTGACTTTAGACCTTCAGGCTATCCATATCGGGTATACCTATTGATTCATGGTTAAAAAGAATCTGGCGAAGTAAAGTTCTGTCAATAATATACCACAAATCAAGAGTTGAAAGATAACAACCTTATGATCAAGAGTGGTTTCAAGCACTGCATAGCTCTCTTTGGGCACCTGCGTTTGTAGGTATTCTTTCATTTGATCGTTTGCCAGGCGTTGTTTGTCGACCACTTCCACCTGGGCAATCATCAAAACTACATAACAGAGTCTGAGATGCAAATCGATTCCAAGGTAAATGGATACATAAACGTTCCTCCTCACTGAAATTTTTTTCAATAACTCAAGTTTAGCAGAGAGGTTGGGACGCTTTCATAGTATACCCCCGAAACAGGAAAGGCGAGAGAGATGAAAAATTTGACAATCATTAGAAAACTGATCGTTCCCATGGCTGTCATATTCGCTTTTTGGGCTTTGGCAATTTAGGGCCTTCTGGCATCAAGGTATACCCAACCGCTGATCCTGTTCAGCCTGCCTATTGTCTTCCAACCAGAATTATCATATAGTATATAAAGCCATGTCCCGCCATATCATGCTTCTCCCTTCCCTAGCTTGCCAGGCACGCTGCACCTACTGCTTTGGTCCGAACCGAGGACCAACTATGCAACCGGACGTCTTCGATGCAGCCGTGGACTGGATTGACGCCTTAATTCCTCCAGGAGAATGTACTGAAATCACTTTTCACGGGGGTGAACCACTACTAGCTGGGAAGGAATGGTACAAGCGAAACCTCCCCGTTTTGCAACAGCGTTTTGAGGGAAGGCTCAAGTTGGGGATTCAAAGCAACCTCTGGCTATTGGATGATGACTTTTGTGCCCTGTTTAAAGAATACGGTGTCTCCATCGGGACCTCACTGGATGGTCCGGAACAGCTGAACGATGCCCAGCGTGGCAAGGGCTACTTTGCCCGCACCATGACGGGGATTGGCAATGCCCGCCGGAACGGAATAAATCCCGGGGTGATCTGTACGTTTACCCGCTCTTCAGCCCCCCACTACCGGGAAGTATTCGAGTTCTTTGCCAAACAGGGACTGTCATTCAGCGTCCATGAAGCCGTGTGCAAACTGGGGGATAACCACAATGAAACGACACTTTCACCCAAAGAAGCCGCTAGGTTGATGCTGGACTTGTTCGACTTCTACCTGGAGAACATCACCCGCACCCAGATCTCGACCTTTGATTTGATGGCGCGAGGGCTTTCGGCGCAGAACGGCGCCATCTGCACCTTTGGGGACTGCTTGGGAAAATATCTCACCATCGCTCCGGGCGGTGAGATCTTCTCCTGCAATCGCTTTGTCCATCACCCGGAATGGCAACTTGGTTCCGTCTTCAACTGTCCAAATATGGAGACGCTCGGCCAGTCACAAGCCTGGCAAAAGCTCCACCGGCGCGAACTGAGTGTCCGGGAGGACTGCGGCGATTGTACTCACTTTGAATACTGCAAGGGGGGCTGTCCGTACAATGCAATCACGGGCGGCACGAGCCGGCGCGATCCGCACTGCATGGTTTACCGGCAGTTGTTCGACCATATCACTACGCGTGCTCTGGATGAAGTTTTCTCCGCTGAGAATCTGGAGGCGGTCATCAAACACGGCGCCGGCGATAACGGATTAATGAGCAAAGGACGCCTGATCCAGGTGATGAAGGGCAGCGCCCACCCGCAGGAGGAGGCACGTAAGGCGCGTGAGACAGTTGCGGCGGTGGCCCTGGCCAGCAGTTCCTCGCCGGAGGAAGCGCTCGAGAAGTTGAACCTGGCTGGGATCATCACCAATCGGGGGGCTGCGCTGGGAAGCCTGCATGCCTTGCGCACGCGCTTGGATCAGCAATCCAGGCAGGGTCTGGTCAATGTGTACCTGCACGTGACCTATGCCTGCAACCTGACTTGTACGCATTGTTATGCCCGCTCCGGGCTAGGAAAATCGCCAGCGATGTGCGTGGAGAAAGTGGAACGGCTGGCGCGTGAAGCAGCTGCCGTGGGGTTCCGGAAAGTTGTCATCACAGGCGGCGAACCAATGGCACACCCCCGGCGGAACGAGTTGATTTATACCCTGGCCGGGTTGCGCAAGAATATCAAGCCGGTTCATATTGTGTTGAGGACCAACCTGGCCTACCCCCTGACACCAGACCTTGCCCACAGGCTGGCGGAGGGCGCCGATCAGGTTGTCGTCAGCCTGGACGGCGACGAGGTCAGTCACGATGCCCGCCGTGGGGCTGGAATGTACGCCCGCACGGTGAAAAACCTGCGCCTGTTGCTCAAAGCTGCCCCTGTCTCCAAAATCATTCTGACCGCAGTTTTGACTTCCGACCAGATCAATGGAACACCGGGAGAGTCGGTTCGGAAACTCGGCAAGGCTCTGGATGTCAAGGTGCGCTTCAAATCGGTCCTGCCGATTGGCCGCGGAGCTGACCTGAACCTGGCGCCCGCCTATTACAACTCGCTGGATGACGCTACAGAAGCGCTCGCCGCTACTCCTGGACCCTCAGCTACATGCGGGCTGGGGATGAACCTGTACATCGCCCCTGATGGCGAATGCTTCCCGTGTTATGCCCTGATGGGTGCTCGCTACGCCCTGGGCAACGCCCGCCAGGATGGCCTGGCGGGCGTGCTGATGAAGAATGATGCCTACCGGAAGGTCACAGTGGATAGCAACCAGAAGTGCCGAAAATGCTCGCTGCGCTACCTGTGCGGCGGCTTTTGCCGGGCGTGGAGCCGCACGGATGACTCGGACAGTTTGCCGCAAGATTGTACTGCGCTGCAAAACAGGGCGCATACCCTGCTCGCCAGCGCGCTCGAGGTATTGGGAGTATCAATAGAGCAATGGGTGAAAGCGGGATTGACGAAACCGCTGCCCACTTAAATAGCCACTATTCGAAAATTAAGGAGAGTAAAACCATGTTTATTTTTGGACCACCCAATGTTGAACATATGAAGCAAAAACGGGATGTGAAAGGACTGATCAGCGCATTGGGTTATGTAAAAGACGCAGAAGTGCGTCGTTCTGCCGCAGCAGCGCTGTGGGAAATTGGGGATGCCCGTGCCGTTGAACCGCTCATCGCCGCACTCAAGGATGAGGTGTACGTGGTGCGCATAAATGCCATTAAGGCGCTGGGGAAGATTGGCGATCCTCGCGCTGTGGTACCGCTTATCTCCGTGCTCAAGGATAGGGACACAAACGTGCGCATAGATGCCGCTGAGGCACTGGGCATGATTGGCGATGCCCGCGCGGTCGATCCGCTTATCGCCGCACTAAAGGATGAGGACATGCACGTGCGTGAGGCAGCTGCCAAGACGCTGGGTAAGTTAAAAAAACATCGTGCGGTGGAACCACTCATCACCGCACTCAAGGATAAGTACAGTAACGTATGCGAAGCAGCCGCTGAGGCGCTGGATAAGAATGGCTGGAAACCAGGCAAGGATGAAGTTGGTGCAGCTTATTGGATTGCCAAACGGAAATGGGAAGAATGTGTCAGGATTGGCGCACCTGCCGTTGAACCACTTATCGCCGCGCTCAAGGATGAGCACGTGCACAGATTTGCCGCCGAGGCATTGGGGAAGGTCGGCGATGCCCGTGCCATTGAACCGCTCATCGCCGCACTAAAGGATAAGGACATGCACGTGCGTGAGGCAGCTGCCAAGACGCTGGGATTGATTGGCGATGCCCGTGGGGTAGATCCGCTCATCGCCGCACTAAAGGATAAGGACTATCACGTGCGTGAGGCAGCCGTCAAGGCGCTGGGAAAGATTGGTACTCCAGCGGTGGAACCGCTCATCGCCGCACTAAAGGATAAGGACAAGGACGTGCGTGAGGCAGCTGCCAAGACGTTGGGATTGATTGGCGATGCCCGTGGGGTAGATCCGCTCATCGCCGCACTAAAGGATAAGGACACGGACGTGCGTGAGGCAGCTGCCAAGACGTTGGGATTGATTGGCGATGCCCGTGGGGTAGATCCGCTTATCGCCACACTAAAGGATGAGGACATGCACGTGCAAAGAGTTGCCGCCGAGATGCTGGGATTGATTGGCGATGCCCGTGGGGTAGATCCGCTCATCGCCGCACTAAAGGATAAGGAGAAATACGTGCGCAAAGATGCTGCCAAGGCACTGGGCGTGATTGGCGATGCCCGCGCGGTCGATCCGCTTATCGCCGCACTCAAGGATGAGGACTATTACGTAGGCGAATCAGCCGCTGAGGCGCTGGGGAAGATCGGTACTCCAGCGGTGGAGCCACTTATTGATGCACTCAAGGATGAGAATACAGGGGTACGCAAAGTAGTTGTTAAGGCACTGATTAATCTATATATATCAGGACAACTTGATGAAAAGGACAAAAAGGTTATTCTTGCCCATCGACTTGAAATAAAAATTCCACATGAAGACGGACATTCTACTCTTTGTTCAGGAGAACACGTCGATCATGCTAGTGTAGAATTCCCTTTATGAGGTCACCCAATGTGTGTCATACCCACCCTGTCTCACTGAAAGGACAATACCTCTTCCTCTGTAGAAGTAGATTCTTGCTGCTCAGCATATGATAGACACTGCAGGGTTCTGTAGAGTAAAGGTTGGAGAGGAGATTCCTGAAACACCGGATAAAAATGAAAATCGTTGATCGTAACAAATAATAAGGAGGCAGTTATGGGACTCTTTGGTCCACCCAATGTTGAGAAGATGAAAACCAGGCGCGATGTTGATGGGCTTATTAAAGCGTTGAGCTACCAAAAGTCTGGGAAATTTCGCCAGCAAGCCGCCTGGGCGCTGGGCGTGATTGGCGATGCCCGCGCGGTGGAGTCGCTCATCGTCGTACTCAAGGATAAGGATGCGTGGGTACGCAGGGTAGCCGCCGAGGTTCTGGGGAAGATTGGCACTCCAGCGGTGGAGCCGCTCATCGCCGCACTCAAGGATGAGGATGTGCACGTGCGCGAAGCAGCTACTGTGGCGTTGGGGAAGATTGGTGATTCCCGCGCGGTGGAACCGCTCATCACCGCACTCAAGGATAAGGATCCCATGGGGCGTGCAGAAGCTGCAAATACGTTGGGCGAGATCGGTGATGCCCGCGCTGTCGAGCCGCTCGTCGCTATGCTAAAGGATGAGCATATGCCCGCAGCCGCCTCTGCACTTGATAAACTTGGCTGGAAACCGGGAAAAGATGATGCCAGTATAGCTTATTTTATTATCAAACAAAACTGGGAAGAATGTGTTAGGATAGGCGCTCCAGCCGTTGAGCCGCTCATTATCGGACTAATCGCCGTACTAAGGGGTAGTAACTGGGGAGCGCGCATTAAAGCCATTGAGATGTTGGGAGAGATTGGCGATGCCCGCGCGACGGAGCCGCTTATCGCCGCGCTCGAGGATCGGGACGGGGACGAGAACTTGCGCAATAAAGCCACTGAGGCTCTGGCAAAGATCGGCGATGCCCGCGCGGTGGCGCCGCTTATCACCAGGCTCAACCATCGTAACGAGGAAGTGCGCCAGGCGGCGGCTGAATGGCTGGTCAAAATTGGTAAGCCTGCCGTGGAGCCGCTCATCACAAGGCTCAACCATCGTGACGAGGAAGTGTGCCAGGCGGCGGCTGAAGAGCTGGTTAAAATCGGTAAGCCTGCCGTGGAACCGCTCATCGCCGCCCTCAAAGATAAGAATGTGTCTGTACGGGATGGTGCGGTTGAGGTGTTGGGTAAGATTGGCGACACGCGAGCTGTAGAGCCGCTCATCGCTGCTCTAAAGGGTAACTATTTTGGTATGAGAGAGGCGGAGGCGCTGGGCTTGATCTGCGACGCGCGCGCAGTAGGGCCGCTCATCACATCCCTCGAAAGTGACGATCTGCGTGTGCTCAAGGCAGCGCATGAGGCGCTGGTCAAGATCGGTGCTCCAGCCGTGGAACCGCTCATCGCCGCCATCAAGGATAGCGACAAGGATGTCCGCCAGCGGGCGGTCGAGGTGTTGGGTAAGATTGGCGACGCCCGCGCGGCGGAGTCACTGATCGCCGCCCTCAAGGATAGCGACAAGTCTGTACGCCAAGCAGTGGCTGTAGCGCTGGATCAACTCAGCTGGCGCCCGGGTAAGGATGAAAACGGAGCATGGTATTGGATCGCCAAACAACAATGGGATCAATGCATTAAGATCCGCCTTCCAGCCGTGAAGCCGCTCCTCGCTGCCCTCAAGGACAACGATAAGGATATTCGCCAGGAGGCGGCCGGGGAGTTGGATCAACTTGGATGGCGCCCGGGTAAAGATGAAAATGGTGCACGGTACTGGATCGTAAAGCGGAAATGGGATCAATGCAGTGAGATCGGCGCTCCAGCCGTGGAGCCGCTTATCGACGCTCTCAGGGAAAACGATCTGAAGGTGCGCCAGGTGGCTAAGAATGCGCTAATCAAGCTTGGAATGCCTGCCGTGGAGCCGCTCATTATCGCCCTCAAGGATAGCAATCAGGATGTGCGCCAGGTGGCGGCCTGGGTGTTGGGACAGCTTGGCGATGGGCGCGCCGTGGAATCGCTTATCGCCGCTCTCAAGGATAGCTGCTTTGGGGTACGCCATCCTGCGGCTGAGGCGCTGGGCCAGCTCGGCGACAGACGTGCCGTGGAGCCGCTTATTGCCGCTCTCAAGGATCGCAACAAAGATGTGCGCCAGATGGCGGCTGAGACGTTGGACAAACTCGGCTGGCGCCCGGGCAGTGATGAAAATGGAGTATGGTACTGGGCTGCCAAGGGACAATGGGATCAATGCATTGAGATTGGCGTTCCAGCCGTGCAGCCGCTCATCGCCTGCCTCACGCTCTATGATCAGGATTCGGCACGCGCTGTCGCTCGTATCTTAGTCGGCATGTACCGGACAGGTTCACTGGGTGAAGGACAAAAAAGTCTTATTCTGGCCCAGCGTTATGTGATTACCAGTCATACTGATAAGCCAAGCGCCAGTTCTATTGACCGTTGCGATGGTTCGCACAATGATTCCCCACATACAGACCAGGGCCTCAGCGTAGATTTTCCGCTATGAGCAATCAGTCCATTATCGTCCTCACCGGTGGCCCGTGCGGGGGCAAGACCACCCTGATCAACGAGTTATCAAGTGATCCGGCTTGGGCCGGGCGTTTCGCTGCTTTACCAGAGGCCATCTCTTTGATGGGCACGTTGGGTATTTCCTCAAGTGAAAAGCTATTCCAGCGCGTGATGGTACACACGCAAATGGCCCTGGAGGATGGCTTGGTTCGGGTTTTGGACCCTGATCATAAGCGTCTCATCCTGTGCCATCGCGGCAGCCTTGATCCGCTGGCTTACTGGCTGGATCGCGGCTGGCCGAAAGAGGAGTTCTTTGAGTATACCGGGACAACACGCGAAATGCATTATCGGCGCTATACCGGAGTCATCCACCTGGTCACCGCTGCGGATGGCGCTCAACATGCTTACCGGCACTGGCCGGATACCCACCGTCCGGAGACTACCGGGCAGGCCATCCGGCTGGACCGGCTGCTGCAGAAAGTATGGAGTGGGCATCCGCGTTACTTTAAGATCGGGAACGAAGACTGCGATTGGCCCGCCAAAGCGCAAAAGGCGCGGGAAATTTTGGTGAAGTTGTACGGTGAAATTTGAGATGAGTATTTTGGGGAGTGTTCCTTTCGCACCCCTTTTATAATCCAAGGTTAATCACAAGGTCATCACTACCCAGCTCATATCAAGAAGGCACAGGAACCGAAGAGGATAGACGATGCCCAGCATTCCCGCTTTGAGGCCGCTTTTTGGTCTCCTCGATTTCCCACATCAGGTTCTTGACTGTTTGCTTGGTTTCCACATCTGCGCTAGGAGAAAAAGGGATGAACTTGATGAGGTCTCGCGCCTGTCGGAGTATATCCTTCACCTGCGCGACATAAGTTAGGTCCAGAAACGTGCCCGCAATACCAGCAGGTAACTGTCGGGCTTTCTGGATCAACTCATTTGCTTTTTTCAAGCGTTCTTCGGTTGTGATCAGGCATGACATAAAAAGTCTGCCGGGTTATTGAATGTTTCTTCACGAATAGAATATCACATTCAATGTTGGTGGTGCGATGCTTGACTTTTCAGCAATTCCGATCAAAAAAAGCCCTCATCATTTGAGTGCTTCAGGTGATCGACCGAGGACTTGAACCCCGAACCAACTGATTAAGAGTCAGTTACTATTGGTATCCACAATGTATCGGTGGTATTGAACCCGAAAAGATTATAAGGAGACTTTGGATAGCGATATCGGGATTACAACCTAAGACCTGAGGGTTATGAGTCCTAATTCTAATACCGCAATAAAAAACCACCTTTTCAGGTGGTTTTTCGTAGCGGGGGTTGGACTATAGCCCCCCACAGGGTGGGTTCGATCCAAAAAGAAGCCCCTTTTCCAGGCGCTTCTTTCGTTTTAGTAGCGGGGCTTGGATTCGAACCAAGGACCTCCGGGTTATGAGCCCGACGAGCTACCGCTGCTCTACCCCGCAATAGTGAAAGGCAATAATACCATGCCGCCAGCGGTATTGTCAAGGCGGGCGCCTTAATTCTCTTATAAATCGCTGATACCATTCTCCGCGCCCCGCTTGCTATGATACACATATACCAATAAAAAGGATTTCCTGTGGCGTTACTTGCTGAATTAAAGTGCACGGTCTGCCAGGCGGACGATCTTCCAATGGATGATGTTGAAATTCAGGAAAAGCTCATTGCCCTGCCGGGCTGGTCGGTAAAGGATGAGAATGGCGTTAAAAAGTTATTTCGCCTCTTTAAGTTTAAGGATTATCTCTCCGCGCTGGCTTTCACCCAGGAGATTGGCGCCCTGGCCGAAGAGGAAGGGCACCACCCCGCGCTGATCACCGAATGGGGCAAGGTCACAGTGGTCTGGTGGACGCACAAGATCAGTGGCCTGCATAATAATGATTTTATTATGGCTTCCAAGACTATCTTACTTTATGTGTAGGACTTTATTGCAGGTTACTTTCGAAGGTGTCTTCAAGAGAAGACGCCGAAGATACTTTAACCACAAGGACATGAGGTCCTTGTGGTTAAAGTACATCATAGCCGCTAAAACTGATTTAATTCAATCATAACCTTAATTACGGGTAACTTTCGTCGCCCTCTACAGGAGTAGAGGGTGACGATACTGTAATCACATGGGCATCAAGCCCTTGAGATTACAGCATATTATGGCTGCCAAATCCAACTTACTTTATGCGTAGGATTTTATAGCAGGTTACTTTCGAAGGCGTCTTTAAGAGAAGACGCCGGAAACAAGTCCAGAGCGAAGCGCAATTGCCCAGAGCGAAGCGTGGGGTGTGATACCATGACCACAATGGTATCCTGAAATTGTGGTTACGGTAGGTTGGTTTTTACTTAATAAAGAGAACTAATCTAGAAAAGCTTGTGCCCATAATTCTATACACAGCAATCCCCACACGCTGCGCCCGAAGGCGCGTTCTGTCTCAAGCAGAGGCACCACTTTTTGCGGGTCAAACCAGCCGCGCTGGCGCGCTGCCTTACCCGTCAGTGTCTCGCGTACGAACCCCCTCACCGGATCGCGCCGGTACCATTCGCTCAACGGCACCGGAAAGCCCATCTTGTCGGTCCGTTCCACCACGCCGCTGGGCAGTAGGTGGCTCACCACCTTGCGGAAAATGTGCTTGGATCTCCCGCCTTCAAACTTCACCTTGGGCGGCATGCTGGCCGCCAGCTCCACAATGCGGTGGTCCAGCAGCGGCACGCGTGATTCCAACGAGACCGCCATGCTGGTGCGGTCTTCCACCTGCAGCAGTGCGGGCAGAAGCGTCAGTATGTCAAAGCGCGTCATCTTGTTAATGTACGATTGCAGCCCGCCGGAGTTGAACACATCCGCGAAGGCGCTGAAGGGGTCATAACCCGGCGTGGCCTCCGCCAGCCCGGGCGACAGCAGCCCGCGCAATCCCGCCCCGCGGTCTATCAGCCTGAAATAGCGTTTATCCTGGCTGCCAAACAACCCCTCTTTCCAGAAGTCGCGCAGCATGGGCTCGTAGCCCTGCAGCTGCGTCAGGTTAGGCAAAATGGTGTCAAAGCGCACTACGTATTTCTCGTCTTCCTGCGTGCCCTGGATACCCCCGCGGATACACTCCTCAAGGTAAGCCACCAGGTAGCGGGTGTACCCGCCGAACACTTCATCCGCCCCCTGTCCGCCCAGCACCACCTTGACATTCTTTTTGGCCAGGCGTGAGACCATCAACTGCGGGAACAGCCCCGGCCCGGCCGCGGGTTCGTCCATGGCGCGCATCAGCCCAGGCATCTCGTCCACAAACTGGCGCTCGTCCGGGTACACCTCATGGTGAATGCTGCCCGCCTGCTGCGCGGCCATGCGCGCGTAGCGCGTTTCATCGTATTTTTCGCCGTCTTTGAATCCGCC
>Ga0315277_10008871_pt1 | contig 12882 bp, 10 predicted proteins | sample YL17G05_15_MG_FD_203695 | JGI IMG/M metagenome (GOLD analysis project Ga0315277, IMG submission 203695) | Sediment microbial communities from Yellowstone Lake, YNP, Wyoming, USA - YL17G05_15 | ecosystem: Environmental > Aquatic > Freshwater > Lake > Sediment | place: USA: Wyoming | collected...
GGATATCGGAAGAAAGGTGATCCTTCCTGTTCTCGGCAGAGAGATTCCGATCATCGGCGATCCCTATGTGGATATGGAGTTCGGGACAGGATGTCTCAAAATTACTCCTGCCCACGATTTTAATGATTTTGAAATCGGATTGAAACACGGCCTTGAACAGGTCAAAGTGATCGATGAGGAAGGCAGGATGAATGAACATGCCGGTCCTTATCAGGGGAGGGATCGTTTTGATTGCCGGGAGAGGATCGTCGAAGATTTTAAACGGGAGGGGGTGTTGATAAAAACAGAGGATTATCAACACAAGGTAGGCCATTGCTACCGTTGCAAGACCATTGTGGAGCCCAATCTCTCCCTCCAATGGTTTGTCCGAACCAAACCCCTGGCTCAAACTGCCATTGAGGCGGTTCGAACAGGCCGTACACGGATTGTCCCTGAACTCTGGGAGAAGACCTACTATGAATGGATGGAGAATATAAAGGATTGGTGCATCTCCCGCCAAATCTGGTGGGGCCATCGGATTCCCGCATGGTATTGTGAGACGTGCGGCGAGGTCATTGTGGCGAAAGAGGAACCTCACTCCTGTTCCAAATGCCAATCCAATCAATTGAAGCAGGAGACCGATGTCCTGGACACATGGTTCAGTTCCGCCCTCTGGCCTTTCTCGACCATGGGATGGCCTGAAAAGACAGCCGAGTTGAAGATTTTCTATCCGACCTCTGTTCTGGTGACGGGTTTCGACATCCTCTTCTTCTGGGTGGCCAGGATGATGATGATGGGACTCAAATTTATGGGAGATGTCCCTTTTAAAGATGTTTACATCCACGGACTGGTCAGGGATGAAAAAGGGGAGAAGTATTCGAAGACCCGTGGGAATGTGGTGGATCCTCTCGAACTGATCGACCGCTTCGGCGCCGACGCCCTCCGCTTTACCTTAGCCGCTTTGACCATGCCAGGAAGCGATTTAAAACTCTCGGAGTCGCGGACCGAAGGCTATCGCCACTTCGCGAATAAGATATGGAACGCCTCCCGCTTTGTCCTGATGAACCTTGAGACATGGAGCCCCGACAGGATGGCCCAAAAATTTCCACCGGAGGAGTTGAGCCTACCTGACCGGTGGATTCGGAGAAGGTTGAATGAGGCGATACGGTCCGTTCGAAAAGGTCTGAAAGAGTATAAATTCAACGAGGCGTGTCATGTCCTTTATCAGTTCATCTGGCATGAATTCTGCGACTGGTATCTGGAGATGTCCAAACTCTATCTTTACAGGGAAGGGGATAAGAAGAGACAGGACCTCACCCGGCAGACGCTTTCAGAGGTGCTCGATGCTATCCTCCGGTTGCTTCATCCCTTCATGCCATTTATCACCGAGGAGATCTGGCAACAACTTCCCATGCGAAAAGGGAATGAATCGATTATGATTGCCGAATTTCCAAAACCTGATCAACGGTATGACGATCAAAGGGTGGAGGATGAAATGACATTGATCATTGAGGTGGTCAATGGTCTTCGGAACATCCGCGGAGAGATGAACCTTCCGCCCTCAGAACAGATCTCCGTCCATATCCGCACGAAGAGTGAAGAGGCGGAGAGGAGACTGCGAGAACAGGAATCCTTCATTCAGTTCCTCGCATTGGTGAAAGAATTGAACATCGGGCGGAATATTGAAAAACCCCTTTACAGCGCCTATGCGGTCGTGCGGGATGTTGAGATCTTTGTCCCGATGGACCGGGCCCGCATGGAAGAGGAGGCCAAAAGACTTCAAAAGGAGATCCTGAAGATTGAGAAGGAAAGCGGTTTCGTCATGAAAAAGCTCTCCAACGAGCAGTTCCTTTTGAAGGCTCCTCCGGAGGTGATTCAGGAAGTGAAAGGGAAGGCCCTGGAATTTCGCTCCCAACGTGAGAAACTGGAAGAGAGTTTGATAAAAATCAAAGAGATGATCCAATAAACGAGTTGGAGAAGGCAGGATGAAGATGGACATCGAAAAAGTGGCGAGGCTGGCCCGCCTCGAATTATCCGGGGAGGAGAAAAAAACATTCGGAAACCAGCTGGAACAGATACTCACCTATATGGAGCAACTGAACCGTCTTGATACCACAGGGGTGGAGCCCACCTCCCATGCCATTCCCATGGATAATGTCTTCAGAGAGGACGAGGTGAAGCTCTCGTTTCCCAGGGAAGAGATCCTGAGCCTTTCCCCCGATCAGGAGAATGGACATTTTAAGGTGCCGAGAATTATTGAGTAAAACAACAAAAATGGAATAGTGGAATAATGGAGAAATGGAATGATGGGTTGAAATAAAAAAGAATTGGAATCTGAAGAGCTTTAAAACATTATTCCAACATTCCATCATTCCAATATTCCAGTAGAAGGAAGATTATGGATCTTCACCGATTAACCATTCATCAATTGCATGACCTTCTTGTGAAGAAAGAGGTAACTTCACGGGAGGCAACCGAGGCCCTCTATCGGAGAATCGAAAAGGTGGATGGAAAGATCAAGGCCTATCTCATGCTGACAGAGGGGGAGGCATTCCGCCAGGCTGATGAGGTGGACCGGAAGATCATCAAAGGGGAAGAGATAGGAGACCTTGCCGGTATTCCGATAGGTCTCAAAGATATTCTCTGCACAAAAGGGATTCCGACGACCTGCGGCTCTAAAATATTGAGGAATTATGTGCCTTTCTATGATGCCACGGTGATCAGTAAGCTGAAAGAGAATGAGGCTGTCTTTCTCGGAAAATTGAATATGGATGAGTTTGCCATGGGCTCCTCCACGGAAAATTCGGGGTTTCAGACCACACGCAACCCCTGGGATCTGGAGCGAATTCCGGGGGGATCGAGCGGCGGCTCTGCCGCTGCTGTGGCGGCGGATGAATGCATCGGAGCCTTCGGCACGGATACAGGAGGATCCATCAGGCAGCCGGCATCCTGTTGCGGCGTGGTCGGTTTAAAGCCCACCTATGGCAGAGTATCCAGGTACGGACTGGTCGCCTTTGCCTCTTCACTGGACCAGATCGGTCCTATCACCAAGGATGTGGAGGATTGTGCCATCCTGCTCAACGGGATCAGCGGTTATGATTCCTGTGACTCCACTTCAGTCAATGTTGAGGTCTCCGATTATAAACGATATCTGGTAAGTGAGGTGAAAGGGGTTCGAATCGGGATTCCGGATGAGTATTTCATCGAAGGGATGGACCCGGATGTGGAGAGATCAACAAAGGAGGCGATCGATCTCTTAAAAATATTGGGGGCGGAGGTGAAGGCGATTTCGCTTCCCCATACCCCGTATGCCGTGGCCATCTATTATATCATCTGCACGGCGGAGGCCAGTTCGAACCTGGCCCGATACGATGGGGTCAAATATGGGTTCCGTTCCGACAGATATGAAGATCTGATGGAGATGTATAGCCGGACCCGCGCAGAGGGTTTTGGCAAAGAAGTGAAGCGGAGAATCATACTGGGGACCTATGTTCTTTCTGCAGGGTATTATGACGCTTACTATCGAAAGGCTTCCCAGGTCAGGACCCTGATGAGGAACGATTTTGAAAGGGCCTTTGAAAAAGTGGATGTGATCGTGACTCCCACCGCGCCCACACCCGCTTTCCGGATCGGAGAAAAGGTGGAAGACCCGCTCCAGATGTACCTCTCCGATATTTTAACCATCCCGGTCAACCTGGCTGGAATCCCTGCCATCTCGATTCCCTGCGGATTCAGCCGGGAGGGGCTGCCGATCGGTCTCCAGATTATGGGAAAACATTTTGACGAAGGAATGCTCTTAAGGGTAGCCTATGCCTTCGAACAGAATACAGACTTCCATCTGAAGAAACCGCTTCTTTCAAATTTATGATTCTGGATACTGGATAGGTTCTGCTTTCTGCTTTCTGCCATCTGCCTTCTATTAATCGGTCATCTCCGCCAGCCAGTCGAGGTAGGAAGAGGAGCCTGCAATAATAGGAAGGGCGATGATTTCGGGGACGGAGTAGGAATGGAGGGACTTCACCTTCTTCTCTAACTCATCAAACCTTTTACCCTGTGTCTTAATGATGAGGAGCCACTCCTTTTCATCCCATATCTTTCCCTCCCAGCGATAGATGGAACGAACCAGAGAGATGAGATTGACGCAGGCGGCCAGTTGTTCCTCCACCAATGCACGGGAGATGTTGAGCGCCTCTTCTTCAGAGCCACAAGTCACAAAGACCGCAATCGATTCGGGTTGCATCTTCATCTGGTATGATATGGTATGGGTGTTCGATGACAACGTCTAACAAATTCCAATATCCAAATCCCAATATCCAAATAATCACCAATCACCAAATTTCAATAACCAATAATAATCAATGATTCAAAGAACAAAGTTTGGACATTGGAAATTGGAGCTTATTTGGTTATTGGTGCTTGGAATTTTGTTATTAAGTCTTAATTCCCTTCAACCTAAAACCTTTTTGAATGCCGTAAGAGCCGTCTCTATATCCTCCTTCGATATATCCAGATGCGTGACCAGGCGGATTTGGGCCTTTCCGAAGGCATGGATGAGGATTCCGTGGTGCTTCATGGCTTCTGCAATCTGAAGACCTGTTTTTCCGGTCTCGGTTACATCGAATATGACAATATTGGTTTCCACATGCTTAGGATCAAGAGAAACTCCTTTCAGTTCTTTCAAACCCACTGCGAGACGTTTTGCATTCTGATGGTCTTCTTTTAGACGTTCAAGGTGATGGTCTAATGCATAACGTCCTGCCGCCGCAATGATTCCGACCTGTCTCATCCCGCCTCCAAACATCTTTCTAAAGCGGTGGACCCGGTCAATAAACATTCTGGAGCCTGCGACCAGAGACCCGATAGGAGCGCCCAATCCTTTCGAGAGGCAGACCGAGACGGAATCAGCCCATTGACCGTATTCATGGAGGCCGATCCTGGTGGCGACGGAAGCATTCCAGAGCCTGGCCCCGTCGAGATGAACCAAAAGGCCTTTCGATTTTGCCAACCGGTAAATCTCTGCCATCTTATCTATCGGATAGATGGTTCCTCCTCCCCGGTTATGAGTATTTTCGAGACAGATCAGTCGGGTGACAGGAAAGTGGTGGTCGTCGGGCCGGATGGCCTCTTCGATCTGCGAGGCATCGAGAATCCCACGGAGACCCTTGAGACAGTGAAACTGGATTCCCGACAGGACTGCCCCTCCTCCCCCCTCGAAATTATAGGGATGGGAGGTGGCTTCAATGATCACCTCATCGCCCGGTTGGGTATGGGATTTGATCGCCAGTTGGTTGGCCATGGTTCCCGATGGGACGAAAAGGGCCGCTTCCTTTCCGAGCATCTTGGCCACCCTCTCCTGGAGGGCGTTGACCGTAGGGTCCTCACCGAAGACATCATCTCCCACCTCTGCCTCTGACATCGCCTTTCTCATGGCAGGAGTGGGCCGGGTCACTGTATCGCTTCTGAGATCGATCCATTTTTTCATCTTTCATCTCCCAGGGGTGTTTGTTTCGTTAAGAAAATACAATTTTAGCCCATGGGTGTCAAGATTCGTTCAAACTCTCCAAATCTCTTGCATTTGGTCAAACGATGAGATATCCTATTTGACAGGGAGGCTGGGATTCAATTCATGTCAAAAGGGGCGATCCTTTTTTTCGCCTTTTTTCTTTTTCTCTCCGGGTGTTCAACCAGAATGACGGTCCAGCCTACTTCTCCCCTGCCTTCGATAGACCCCCTCTACTATCCTGATGAATATTTTTCTGGTATTCCTGTGAAAGAAAAAGTGACAGAGGAAGGAGAAAAGGCTGAGAAGCATGAGGTGAGTCATCTCACAGCCGCCCCCATGCCAGCAGAGGTTCCAAAAGAATCTTTAAGTCTTCCCGACATAACCGTCTCCGATCTCTTTCTCAAACAGAAGAGGAGGCTGTTTGCCACCCTCACCAATATTGGCACAGCTCCATTTCCAATGGAGAGCGGAGGTTTGAGCCTATTTGTTGATGGTCGATTGGAGGAGAGTTATGCATTGAAAAGCCTTTCAGATCATGGTCTCCTCAAACCCCAGGAAAGTATTACCCTGTCCACTCCGTTTTCACTTTTCGGCCGGCATGAAGTGGAGGTGAAGGTTGATACTCCGGTGGAACAGAGAGAATTGGACAAAGAGAATAACCAGTTAAAGAAGATACTCGAAGGACTTCCCATTGGTCCGGATATCGTGATCAGGGATTTTCATTTGACAGAGGATCTGGAACTCAGTATCATCCTCTCCAACAACGGGGAGGCGGACCTCCGGAGGGGCGTGACATTCAGGATTCGTATCTATTTAAACGATCGGAAGATTTCAGATTTTGAACATTTTATTTCAGAGGAATTAAAGGCTCATTCCGGAAATCTTTACACGCTTTCGCCCCCGTATCGGGTCAGCGTTAAGGGGATCTCCAGGGTGAGGGTCTCTCTTGCCCCCAAGCTCCGTTCGGATGATATCCGTTTAGAGAATAATATTCTCGAGAGGAGGTTCATCATCTTTCCCTTTCAGATAGGAGGACAGGGAAGGGAACAGTTCTCATTTTTTGTTCCACCCCCTCCGTTGAGGGGTGAAGAGTCATCAGAGAAGATAAAGATGGAGGTGAGGTGGGAAGGATCCTCTACTCCGCTAAAATTTTCTTTCGGGGGATCGGAAGATGGCAGGGCTCTTTTGGACATTTCAGGGATGAGTCCGCTTAAAGTCGAATGGCCCATCCCCGCCGGTGAAACTCAACGGGAGAGCCACTGGAGAGTCTCCGTGACCAACCCCATTGAGAATAGAGTGGAAGGGCATCTCATCATACAACATCCGTGATGAAATCATCACATTTTGAGGAACAGGAATGGAAGGAATCTATATTCTCTCAGGAGTGATCATCGCCCTGGCTGCGGTTTTTTTCTTCCTCATGGAGCAGAGGTTGAAGAAGATAGCGGAAGAGGTGAGAAAAGATCAGTCCTCCCAGACCGTATGGGCTTTGATTCAACAGCAGATTGAAAAGTTGAGAGAGCAGATGAATGACGGTCTTGCCAGAAATATCTCCCAGCTCTCCCAGCAGCAGGATACCATCAATGCACAGCTGAGAGGGATTACCGATCAGGTCAACCGGCAGCTTCAAAACTCAAGCGGGGAGATCAGTAAACGATTGGATAATGCCGCAAGGGTAATCGGGGATGTCCAGAAGAATATCGGAGAACTTTCGGAAGCCAGCAAGCGAATTTTTGAGGTCGGGAAAGACATTGCCACGCTTCAGGAGATCCTCCAGCCCCCGAAATTGAGGGGTGGGTTGGGGGAACAATTTTTGGGAGAACTGTTATCCCAAATCCTCCCACCCGAATTCTTTACCCTTCAATACACGTTTTCCAGCGGGGAGAGGGTGGATGCGGTGGTTAGGCTGGGAGAAAGGCTTGTTCCCATCGATTCCAAATTCCCGCTCGATAATTTTAAACGACTCATCGAATGTAAAACCGAGGAAGAGAAGAAGGCCTCTCAGAAGAACTTTGCGAGAGATGTGAAGAAACATATTGACGATATCGCAAACAAATATATTCTACCCCAGGAGGGGACTTACGATTTTGCCCTGCTCTATATCCCCGCCGAAAATGTCTATTATGAGACCATTACAAAGGACGAGGCCTTTGGAGAGGAGAAAGGGATATTAAATTATGCGTTGAAAAAAAAAGTTATCCCGGTTTCGCCCAATTCCTTTTATGCCTATCTCCAGGTGATCGTCCTCGGATTAAGGGGATTCAAAATCGAAAGGGATGCCCATCGAATACTGGATTCTCTCTCGGGTTTGAATAAAGAATTGGAGGCCTTTCAGGGAGACTTCCAATTGGTCGGAAAACATATCACCAATGCGATGAATAAATATGAGGAGGCGAGGAGGCGCCTGGATAAATTCGGCTTCAAGCTGGAGCAGATCGAGAGCCAGCCCGCCCTGCCACTGCCTGAAAGAGTTAATGGATCTAAACATGAGAAGATAGAATGATTCCGACAAGAGAAGATTGTTTGAGATTGATGGTTCAATACGGGATGCTTGAACATATAATCGATCATAGCATCGCAGTTGCAAGGGTGGCCCTCTTTCTTTCCATAAAGTTAAACAGAAAGGGGCATAGGATCGACCTTCCTCTGGTCGAATCCGCGGCTCTGCTTCACGACCTGACCAAAACGAAGTGTCTCAGGACGAAGGAAGACCATGCCCTGACAGGATCGAGGCTTTTGAAGGGAATGGGATACGAGAGGATAGGGGATGTGGTGGCGGAGCATATCCATTTGTCGAAAGAGATGGATCCCTCGCGGATATCGGAGGAGGAAGTGGTCAATTATGCCGACAAACGGGTTCAACATGACCGGATCGTCTCCCTCGAGGAGAGGTTTGAAGACCTGAAGGGACGGTACGGTAAGAGTGAGAGGGCCCTCGAACTGTTAGAAGGATTGAGAAGAGCCACTCTTGAGATTGAAAGAAAAATCTTTTCCATCCTGGAAATCGATCCGGATCATCTCCATGACCATTTGTGTGAAGAGGGTGACGTCCACATGGAGGGTACCAGCGAAGGAAAACAGTTCCTTTAGGATCGGAAGAAAGTGGAGAGATATTTCAAAATAAATAACTTGACTTTTAAAATATCAGTGATTTATGATGAACATCAATTTCAATGAGGCCAAAATAAGATTTCAAATAAAGGAGGAGGTGATTTAAATGACGAAAGCGGAATTGGTGGCCGCCATTGGCAAGGAAGCCAAGGTCTCCAAAGCGTCGGCTGAAAAAGCCCTGAATGCCTTTACAGCGACTGTGACAAAGGCTCTTAAAAAGGGTGACAGGTTGAGCCTTCCTGGGTTCGGGACTTTTTCTGTGACGAGGAGAAAAGCGAGGATAGGGCGAAACCCTCAGACAGGAAAGGAGATTAAAATTCCTGCCGCAAAAGTGGCCAAGTTCAAAGCAGGAAATCTTCTGAAAAGTGCGGTAAAGTAATTTTAAAAATTCTGATCCGTTCTCAATAAAAAAGGGGAGAAAAATCTCCCCTTTTTTATTGAGAAAAAGGTAGATAAGTGAGGATTTCCAAGGAAATATTTAAACAGGTTATAAACAGTGGCATATTCGGGGGGAAGCGAAGCACCCCAAGATTATGTATTTTTATATTGCGGGGGCACAACAATTTAACCTATTGAAATAACAAGACTACTTGGAACATTTCATGTTCTTTGATTTGTTTTTGCAATGAAATGAATAAGTTGGAAAAACAAAACCATTTTTTTCCACAGGATTTGCACATCGGCGGGGTATCCCCCTCCAGGGCTTGATTTTCTTGACTCTAAGGGGCATATCCTCTTCTTAGCCTTGACCTTAAGTTGATTGCATCTTCTATCTTCCTTTAAGGCAGTCAGGATCGATAAGAGATGACTCCATTCATCGGAAGAGCAGGAATATCAACTCATCCCTTTCATCCACTTTTGGAGGAGGCCAGGGTTAAGGGCAAGATTAAGGTTGAAAGAAATAAAACCTTAACCTAACCTTGTTTAGAGGGGGGAAAGGGAGTGATAATTTGTAATTCAGACAGTAAGACTATTGACCTCAGACGTCAGACTGAAGAGTAAAAATAGCCAGTGATGACACAAAGAGAAAGGACTGGCACCTGCGGCAGGAGCAGTGGAACTTACACTCCTGGTATATACGAAAAAATTTCAAAAGAGTGAAATATAGAATTAATTTCATATATTAGAAGAGTTTGATGTCTAACGTCTAAAGTCAAGTGTCTGAATTTCAAGGTAATAATAATCAGGGTTGAAAGAGAGAGGACTTTTTTGTTATCGTATAAGAGAAACCTTTTCAGGGATAGATCATGAAACATGTGATTCTTGGCACGGCAGGACATATCGACCATGGGAAGACCTCCCTGGTCAAAGCGCTCACCGGTGTGGATACGGATCGATTGAAGGAGGAGAAAGAGAGAGGGATAACGATTGAATTGGGATTCACCTTTCTGGACCTCCCCAGTGGCATCCGGCTGGGCATTGTTGATGTGCCAGGCCATGAAAGATTTGTTAAACATATGGTGGCCGGAGCATGGGGAATTGATCTGGTTGCACTCGTCATCGCGGCTGATGAGGGGGTAATGCCGCAGACAAAAGAACATCTCGATATCTGTACTCTTTTGAAGGTCAAAAAAGGACTGATCATCCTCACCAAGATGGACCTGGTCGATCGGGAACTATTAGAGATGGTTAAGGAGGAAGTGACGGAAGCTGTCAGGAATACCTTTTTAAAGGAGGCCCCCATTCTCGCTGTTTCTTCCACTACGGGCGAGGGAATCCCGCAATTAATCTCGATCCTTGACAATCTTTCAAAAGAGGTGGAGGAGAGATCCTCTGACGGTCTTTTCCGGTTGCCCATTGACCGGGTCTTCATCATGAAAGGATTCGGCACGGTGACGACGGGAACAATCGTCTCGGGTGGAATTACACTGGGAGAGACGCTGGAAGTCCTTCCCTCCGGGATTGAGGGCAAGATCCGAAATATACAGGTCTATAATCAGTCTGTGGAGAAAGCCGAAGCCGGACAGCGGGCAGCCATCAATATTCAAGGGATCGAGACTTCTGAGGTCAACAGGGGAGATGTGCTCGCCCGGCCCCACACCCTTACCCCAACAAGAATCATTGATGCCTATCTGGAGTATTTACCCGGCGCTCCGAGACCGCTCAAAAACAGAACCATCCAAAGATTTCACATTGGTACGAATCTGGCTGCGGCCTCGATCTACCTCATCGATCGAGAAGAGCTGTCACCGGGAGAGGGAGGATTTGTCCAGCTGAGATTGGACCGGCCCATTGTGGCCTTGCCTCAGGATCGCTTTGTGATCCGGGGTTCATCGGCCATTCAGACTTGTGGAGGAGGAGTCATTCTGGATACCCATCCTGATAAACATAAACGATTTTCAGAAAAGGTCATCTCCGATTTAAAGCTCCTCAGAGACGGAAGCGGAGAGGAAGCCCTTCGTCAGCATATCCTCAATTCGGGAATAGGAGGAATGATCCTGGATGACCTTCTAAAGCGAGTGGCCATGGCCCCCAATGAGGCCCAGGTCATTCTCAGGAGGATGGTTGAGAAAAGGGAACTCATCCTGATCGATCCGGAGAGACTTAAGGTTGTTGATTTCTCTCAATACCAAGGACTGAAGGAAATCGTATTGGCACAGTTAAAGGAATTCCATGTACGGTTTCCGATGAAATCGGGACTGGCAAAGGAAGAGTTGAGGACGAAACTCCCGTCGGCAGTGGATGTGAAACTCTTTCAAATCCTGATCGGCGAGCTCATCCAGTCCGGGAAGATCGTTCTGGAAAAAGATAAGTTAAGATTGCCTGAGCACCGGGTCTCCTCTTCCGACGAGAAGGGTCTGGTCAAAAAGGTGGAAGAGGCCATCCTGAAGGGGGGGCTCCAGCCTCCCTCTCCGAAAGATCTGTCTGAGACATGGTCTGAAAAGGAGGAGGGGATTCAGGCGATCTTTGAACACCTTGTTCATGAAGGCATCCTGATAAAGATCAAAGGTGGAATCTATTGTCATCACACACCCTTCGAAGATTTGAAGGAGAATCTGGTCCGTTATTTAAAGAAGAACAGAGAGATCACCACCCCTCAATTTAAGGAGATGACAGGGGTTTCGAGGAAATATGCCATTCCTCTGATCGAATATTTCGATCAGATCAGATTGACCCTGAGGTTGGGAGACAAGAGAGTTTTAAGGGCAGGGAAGGAAAGCTGATGTATCATTAGTCTTATAGTCTTATGGTCGTATAGTCGTATAGTTTAGGATAAAAGGCTAATTAAAAATTTTTAAAAGGGGTTAAACATGAAAGTTAAGAAGAAGATTACAAAGAAGAAATTAAAGCAGCCGGATGAATTTATCAGTTTCACGGAAAAGTCCTATCTTTTTATCAGCCACCATATCAAAAAGATAATCATCGGCACGATTCTCGTTCTGGTTCTTATCTTATCTTTCTTCCTGTTTCGGATGTGGGATCAAAGAAAGGAAGATGAGGCAAATCAAAAATTTATTTTAGCCCTCGAGGCCTATCAGATGGTCAGTTCTCCATACCGTGAAGGTTCGCCAGCTGAGTATAAAAAAGTGCTGGAAGGATTTGAAGAGGTGATCAAGACCTATTCACGAACCTCTTCGGCAAAGTCCTCTCTCATCTATAAGGGAGGTATTCATCTCAGTCTGGGTGAATTTGATGAGGCAATCAATGCCTATGACGCTTTCCTTAAGAAAGCCGGTAAAGAAAAGCTGTATCAACTTTTTGCCCTGGAGGGGTTAGGGTATGGTCATGAGGGGAAGAAAGATTATGAAAAGGCTGTGAAAGCCTATCAGGAGATCATCAAATTGGGCGAGAAATACCATTGGGCGGGTGTTCATTTGAATATGGCGAGATGTTATGAAAAGTTAGGTAAAACCGATGAAGCTCTCGAGAATTACAGGACCTTTTTAAAAGTCTCACCAAAATCGTCATCAAGCAATGCCATTCTCAGGAAAATATCTATTTTCGAGAAGTAACTCAGATGTTACAATATCAAACCCGGGCAGAGGTGCTTCCAAACCCTTGCAATTGCGGATTTTTCGAAAAGGTAGGGTTACGTAGGATTTTACTTTAGGTGTAGCCCTGGTTTTGCCTAAAAACGCATGTAGCCAACTTCCAAAGGTGCCGCTGCAAGGCTTTGGGAAAATACCCGCCGCATTGTGCGGCGACTTCCCGGCGAAGCCGCCCAGCACCCCAGCCCGGTTTCGATATTGTTTTTTTTGCAACTGGTGGGGTCATTTAACAAGTTAAATATTTCACTTGACAAATATGGTTTTATCGGTAAATTTGTGATAAAAATTACATAGTCAGAT
>Ga0315277_10008873_pt1 | contig 12882 bp, 10 predicted proteins | sample YL17G05_15_MG_FD_203695 | JGI IMG/M metagenome (GOLD analysis project Ga0315277, IMG submission 203695) | Sediment microbial communities from Yellowstone Lake, YNP, Wyoming, USA - YL17G05_15 | ecosystem: Environmental > Aquatic > Freshwater > Lake > Sediment | place: USA: Wyoming | collected...
GTCGCGCCGTCCTGGATTGCGGCGACATCCACGGCATTGTCGGCAAGTTCCGATGCGGTCACCGAGTCGGGGGCCAGGTCGGCGGCGGTAAGGCTATTGTCGGCTATGTCCGTCGAGCCGACCGTGCCGTCCACGATCATCGCGGTGGTAATGGAGTTGCCCTGCCCTTCGTTCACATAGGCGGCGTCGTGATTGTGGTCCGACCGCGCTGTCGCATTCGCACTGCCCGTGCCGGCGTATTGAACGTTCAACGTCACCGTGCCTGCCGTGCCCCCGCCGAGCAAACCTGTTCCGGCCACAACGCCCGTGATGTCGCCGCCGCTGTCGTTGTCAATGCCGTCGGCAAAGCCCGCGGGGATCGAGGTCGCTTCATTCCAGCCGTGCGTATGATTGGCGCGCGCCACCGACATGCTTGTCCCGTTGCCCTCGTACCAAACCATGAGCTGCACCGTGCCCGTCGTGCCGCCGCCGAGAAGGCCCGGTCCGGCCATCACACCGGCGATGGTGCCGGGGTTGATCTGGTCCACGCTCGTCGCCACGGTTCCGTCCTCATTGATCGCGCGAATATACTCGCCCGCTCCCGCAAAACCCATCACGCGTCGCTGGAGATACGCCGCGTTGGCCGAGAGCATTACACTACCGGTGGTGCCGCCGCCGAGAAGGCCCGTTCCGGCGGTCACCGCTGTGATGCCGCCCGCACCCGCTTGGTCAATCCCTGTGACGACCGTTCCATCGGCATTGATCGCCCGAATGAATTGTCCTGCCGGGGCCGTGCCCGTCACACGCCGTTGAAGATAATTGGTGTTGGCCGTCAGCGCCACATCTCCGCTTGTTCCACCCCCTGTCAAGCCCGTCCCTGCCGTTACAGCTGTGATATCGCCCATGCCGGTATGACTATGCGTAGCCGTCGCGAAATCGGTCGGTTGTTTTCCCTGAAGCCGGTCGGACTCCATCGCCCAAGCCGCGCCGGCCATCTTCTGTCGCGGCGCGTAAATCTCGTTGCCGGCATATGTGCCGTTCTTGTCCAGATCAATGGCCACTTGAAGCCAAAGATCAGAGTAGGTGGTGAAAAGCGTCCCGAAAAGACTCCCGTCGCCCAGCGTAGTCGAGAACAGACCGCTCGCCACCTGGACCGCCGCGTCCGTTTCGGTCCAGCGGACAATGCCCGCCGTGGCCGCATCATAGAGCCAAAACCGCATCGCATACGTGCCGTCGGCGACCGTGCTGCCGTCGGACCGCAACACCACTCCCTGATACGTGATCGTCTTCGGTCCCGCAAAAGCGACTGACGCCACAACAAACAACACCACCGTCCACAACGTTTTGATACGCATTGCCACTGCCTCCTTGCAGGGTTTTTCATGACGCTATGCGTCACGTGAAAAGAAGTGATATGAAGTAGGATGGGCTGTCAGCCTGACGAAAGGCTTTGGACTTCCCCCAGTCCAACGATTTGGACAGGTTGCCAACCTATCCTACCTTGTTTTCGCTGGGATGTGCTTGCTCTCCACACTTCACACGCGCGGACTGCTGTGCACTCGCACTCTCTTCCGCCTCGGCTAGACCTTGCTACCTCCGCGCCGCGAATCAAGCAGTGCGCCGAGAAGAACGCGGTCTTTGCGCAGCAAGCAAACCCATATAGCACCAGAATTCTGCCAGATTTGTAGCCGGTCTGTCAAGCTGAAACTCCCCGAGGAATTGCACTGAGGGCATTTCTCGACATTGTTACGAGGCGCCAGCGAGCCATTGCTATTCCATATTTTCCTTGCAGGTCGTCGAACCGTCTCGCTACCGTCGGCGTTCATAAAACGTGCGGTTCGCGGGAATCACCGCAATCCACTTACGGAGTATGACATGGCGGGTGAGAACGTTCTGGAGATTACCGACGCCAATTTCGATACCGTCGTTGGCAAGTCCGACATCCCGGTGCTTGTGGACTTCTGGGCGCCCTGGTGCGGGCCATGCCGGCAGGTTGCTCCCGTCATCGGGCAACTGGCGGACCAATATGCGGGCAAGATCAAGGTCGGCAAGGTGAATGTGGACGAGAACCAGGAGATCGCTTCGAAGCTGGGGATTTCCAGCATTCCGGCGATCCTTGTGTTTCACAACGGCGAGCGCGTGGATGAACTCATAGGCGCCTGGCCGAAAGCATCGTTCGAGAAAATGATAGACCGCCATCTGTAGGAGTCCGACCGGCGGTCGGGTCGAGTTGCGCTCATGCGCTGTCCCCACTGTGGTCACCCCGACAGTCGAGTCGTCAATTCGCGGGCCTCCCAGAAAGGGGCTGTGATTCGGCGTCGCCGCGAGTGTCTGGGATGTGAAGGGCGTTTTACGACTTTCGAATATGTCGAAAAAATGCCGATCCAGGTGATCAAGAGCGACGGGACGCGCGAGCAGTTTGACCCGCAGAAAATCGTGAAAGGTTTGCTGAAGGCGTGCGAGAAGCGCGGAGTTTCGCTCAGCACGTTGCAGCGAATCGCCGAAGAGGTCGAGCGAACACTGCAAAACTCCATGGAACAGGAAGTGGCGTCCAAGCGGATCGGCGAGCTCGTCTTGGAGCAATTGCGCCAGATTGACAAAGTGGCTTACGTGCGATTTGCGTCCGTCTATCGCGATTTCCGCGATGTCAGCGAGTTTAGCCAAGAGGTGCAGACATTGCTCCAGCAGGAGGAATCCAGCCGTTCCTGAAGGGCGGGAAGATGACCATGACCAAGGATGTATTGATTTACGATACCACGCTGCGCGACGGGGAGCAGTCGGAAGGGATTGCTTTCTCGCTCGACGACAAGTTCCGCATTGCCTACAAGCTCGACGAGTTTGGCGTGGACTACATCGAGGGGGGATGGCCGGGGTCAAATCCCAAGGCGATCGAGTTTTTCCGCCAAGTGGATCACCACCGGTTGAAACAGGCCAAATTGGCGGCTTTCGGCAGCACCCGCCGCAAGAGAATCCGTCCTGAGGACGACGAGAATCTCCGCGCTCTGATTGAATCACACACCCCGACCGTCACGATTTTCGGCAAGAGTTGGGACCTGCACGTTCACGAGGCATTGCAGGCCTCGCTCAAAGAGAACTTGGACATGATTCGCGATTCGGTGCGCTTCTTGCGCGCGGCGGGCCGCGAAGTTGTCTATGACGCCGAGCATTTCTTCGATGGTTACAGGAACAACCCCGATTATGCCCTGGAAACGATCGTTGCGGCGGCCGACGCGGGTGCCCATTGCATCGTGCTTTGCGATACCAACGGAGGGACTTTGCCCGCCGACCTCGTGAAGATCATTCTCGACGCTCGGCGGGTTGTGGACTTGCCGCTGGGCATCCATGCCCACAACGACTCCGGCTTGGCCGTGGCCAATTCGATCCTGGCCGTTCAGCATGGTGTGGTCCACGTTCAGGGAACCATCAATGGATACGGCGAGCGATGCGGCAATGCGGATCTCATCCCGATTCTTGCCAATCTCCAGCTCAAGTTGGGCAAAAAATGTTTGCCGGAGGGAAGAATCGAGTCGCTGACGGCGTTGGCGCACTTCGTCGCCGAAGTGGCCAATCTGATGCCCGATTCGCGACAGCCCTATGTGGGACGGAGCGCTTTCGCCCACAAGGGAGGCGTCCACGTCAGCGCCATGCGCCGCCACCGCAAGACCTACGAACACATTGACCCGCAGTCCGTGGGAAACGCCACGCGCATCCTGGTTTCGGAGCTGTCGGGTCAGAGCAATATTTTTGCCAAGGCCGAGGAACTGGGTATTGACCTTCAGCAGTTGGGCGAGAAGAGCAAAGTCGTTCTTCAGACGATCAAGGACCTGGAGAACCAGGGCTACCAGTTCGAGGCCGCCGAAGGTTCCGTCGAAGTGCTGGTGCGAAAAATCATTGGCACGCACAAGAAGTTCTTCAATCTCGAGGGTTTTCGTGTGATTGTTGAAAAGCGCGGCCCCGAGCAGAACTGCCTGTCGGAGGCCACAATTCAACTGTCCATAGACGCTGAGAAATGGCACACTGCGGCGGATGGCGATGGCCCTGTGAATGCCCTGGACCGGGCATTGCGTAAAGCTTTGCGTGACAAGTATCCGCAACTGGCTTCCGTCCACCTTCAGGACTACAAGGTTCGCGTTCTCGACGCCGCAAGCGGAACCGCGGCGAAGGTGCGCGTTCTGATCAACTCGACCGACGGCAGGGAGGAATGGGCCACGGTCGGTGTATCCGAGAACATCATCGAGGCCAGTTGGCGCGCCCTGGTGGATAGCATCGAATACAAATTGCTGCGTGGGGAACAAACCACCGCCAAGAAGAAAGCCAAGAAACCGAGTCCCGCGAAGTAGATTTTCGGCATCGGCCCATCGAAACAGCAACATATGTTTGCGATTGCGTCTTACCGGAAAAAGTCTTTCTTCGCGCTTGACTGACGCCCTCTGCAAGCTTAAAGAAACCGGACTTTTGCGGGAACTGACAGCGACTGAAAAGAGCGCATTTATCTATGAGCCAAGAGATCTCTTCCAACCTTCGCTCTTTGCCGCGCACCTGCTACTGCGGCGAGGTCCGCCAGTCGCACATTGGCCGGCGCCTCATTCTCAAAGGTTGGATTCATCGTCGCCGCGACCACGGCGGCCTGATTTTCATTGACTTGCGCGACCGCGAGGGCCTTTGCCAAATCGTTCTCAATCCCCAGGAAATGGATGCCGATCATTTCGAGCAGGCCCACAGGCTGCGCGACGAATGGGTTCTGGCCATCGAAGGGGTTGTGCGCGAGCGGCCCGAAGGAACGATCAATCCGAACCTTCCAACCGGCGCGATTGAAGTTGCGGCCGACCGCTTTGAAATCCTCAATACCTGCGAGCCACTTCCCTTCCAACTGGACGAACATGAACAGGTCAGTGAAAACGTCCGGCTGCGCTATCGCTTTCTGGATCTTCGCCGTCCCGAGATGCAGCGAATCATTCGGGGACGGGCAAAGTTCGTTGGCGCCGTGCGGCGCTACTTCGATAGCATAGGATTCATCGAAATTGAAACACCAGTCCTGACCAAGAGCACCCCGGAAGGGGCGCGCGATTTTCTTGTCCCCAGTCGTCTGAATCCGGGAGCATTCTACGCCCTTCCGCAGTCGCCCCAACTCTTCAAGCAGATTCTCATGGTTTCGGGCTATGATAAGTATTATCAGATCGCCAAGTGCTTCCGCGACGAAGACTTGCGCGCCAACCGCCAGCCGGAGTTTACCCAGATTGACGTCGAAATGTCGTTCATCACACAGGAAGACATTTTCCGCGTAATGGAAGGCATGATGCGCCATGTATATCTCGAAATGCAGGGCCGCGAGATACCGATCCCATTTCCGCGATTGGCTTTCGACGACGTGATGCTCAAGTATGGATCGGACAAGCCCGATCTTCGTTTTGGCCTGCCGATTGTGGACCTGACCGAAACCGTCCGTGAAGGATGCAGTTTTCAGGTCTTCCAGAGAGTCCTCGAAAAGCGCGGGGTGATCCGAGGCTTGCCCGTTGTCGGCGGAGCCAGTTTCAGCCGCAAGCAATTGGACGACTTGACCCGTTTTGCATCGGAACAGGGCGCAGGCGGATTGGTTTGGTTCAAAGTCACCGACGAAGGACTCCAATCTCCGGTGGCGAAATTCTTTGAGTCGGCAACACTGCGGCAGATTCAAGGAAAGGCCGACTTGAAGTCCGGCTCGCTCCTGTTGGTTGTTGCCGACAAGCCCGATATTGTTTGCACAACATTGGGCCAGATGCGTCTGAAACTGGGGCGCGAATTGGGGTTGATTGATCCGAACACACTCAGTTTTGCCTGGATCACCGATTTTCCTCTGTTTTTCTACAACGAGACGGAGAAGCGGTGGGATCCTGCCCACCATCCGTTCACGGCGCCGAAAGCTGAAGATGTTGCACTTCTGGAAACCGACCCGGGCCGTGTCCGTTCGTTGGCCTACGACATAGTTCTCAACGGCGAGGAGATCGGTGGTGGCAGTATCCGTATCCATGATCGCGATACCCAGCGCCGCGTGTTCAAGACCATTGGAATCAGCGACGAAGAAGCGCAGGTAAAGTTTTCCTTCCTGCTTGAGGCGTTGTCCTACGGCGCCCCCCCTCACGGCGGGATCGCCATGGGCATTGAACGGATGATGATGCTTCTGTTTGGACTTGATTCTATTCGCGAAGTTATAGCATTTCCAAAAACGCAGAGCGGGACGTGTCTGATGAGTGGCGCTCCAACGCCGGTGGGGGAGACCCAATTGCGCGAGATCTATGTCCGCACGATCGAAGAACCGCTTCGGAAATAGTCATCGTTCGGAGGATGAAATGTTTGCGATTATCGAAACAGGTGGAAAGCAGTATCGGTTGAAAGAGGGCGATCAGGTGCGCGTCGAGCGCCTCGACGGCGAGGAAGGCAGCCAAGTGGTCTTGGATTCCGTTTTGGCCGTGGGTGCCGGCGCCGAGTTCAAAATCGGGCGACCGCGTATCGAAGGCGCGAAGGTTATTGGAACCATCGTCAAGCAAGGTCGTGGACCCAAAATCCGGACGATTAAATACAAACGGCGAAAAGGCTATCGGCGTACGATGGGCCATCGTCAGGGTTTTACCGAAATTCGCATTGACCAAATATCTCTTAGCTGAGGTGCAACGACTGACGGAGGAATAGCAATATGGCACATAAGAAAGGTGTAGGCAGTTCCAGAAACGGACGCGACAGCAACTCGCAACGTCGAGGCATCAAAGCGTATGGCAGCCAACACGTCAAGGCCGGTACAATCATCGTCCGCCAGTGCGGCACGAAGTTCTTCCCGGGCCTGCACGTTGGAATCGGACGCGACAATACGCTCTTCGCCCGCATCACGGGAAAAGTGGAGTACGCCCTGCGCGGCGGCGACAAGCGCGTGGTCAGCGTCCGACCGGTAGCCTGAGCAGTGGGTCTCAATGGTGCGCGAAATCTACACGTCCGGCGAGTACTTGAAAAAACACCCCGAGAGGGGTGCCGGAACATCCTCCTGGAAAGCCGAACGAATCCTTCAAATGCTCCGGCGCCATCGCATGGAGCCGCGGACCGCATGCGACGTGGGTTGCGGCGCGGGAGAAGTCCTCAAACAACTGCATGATCGCCTGGACAGCTCTGTCCGGTTCGTCGGATATGAGATCTCGCCCCAGGCGCATCACTTGTGCAAGACGCGCGAGTCGGAACGACTTCGTTTCGTCTGCGGCGATTTTCTGAACGAGAACACCGAGACGTTCGACTTGATGCTGCTAATTGACGTGGTGGAACACGTCGAGGACTGTTTCGGTTTTCTTCGCGCGTTGCGCCCGCGGGCGCAGTACAAGATTCTCCACCTTCCCCTCGACCTTTCCGCCCAAAGCATTCTACGCAACGTGCCGATGCGAATGCGCGAGAATGTGGGCCATCTTCACTGCTTTACAAAAGATACGGCGCTCGCCACGGTGCGCGAGGCCGGTTACGAGATCGTGGACTGGACCTATACGGACGGCAGTATCTCGTTGCCCGCGCAGTCCGTGAAATCGTACTTGGCCCGCCTGCCTCGCCGCCTGCTGTTTGCGCTCCGGCCCGATTTCGCCGTGCGTCTCCTCGGCGGCTACGCACTGTTGATTCTGGCCAAGTGAGGGAACCCGCTTACATTTGCGGCCGCCGACACGAGGAGGCAGACGGAATCGCGTTCGGGCAGGTCCCCGTCGTTACCTCCTCGGCTACCAGGAGGAAGAACAGTGTTCGTCGATCTTGCTGAGGTTCATTGCAAAGGTGGGGACGGGGGCAGCGGTTGCATCGCCTTCCGGCGGGAGAAATATGTTCCCCGCGGCGGTCCTGCCGGTGGTGACGGAGGCAAAGGCGGCGACGTCGTTTTTGTTGCCGATCCCCACCTCATCACCCTCTATGACCTTCAGCTGCGCCGACAGTTCCAGGCCGAACGAGGCCGCAACGGGGAAGGTAGCAACCGCCACGGCCGAAGCGGCGCGGACACGATTGTCCACGTTCCTTTGGGAACAATCGTGCGCGAAGGCGAGACATCCCTGACCGATTTCTCGACACCCGGCCAGCGCTTCATCGCCGCTCATGGTGGGCGAGGGGGGCGTGGGAATGCCCGTTTTGCCTCGTCCACCAATCGCACCCCGCGCCACTGCGAACCCGGCCAAGAAGGCGAAGAGCGGAGTCTGATTCTCGAACTCAAGTTGATTGCCGATGTTGGCCTGACTGGACTTCCCAATGCCGGCAAGTCCACGCTCCTGCGGTCTTTGACAGCGGCAACCCCGGAGGTCGCACCGTATCCTTTCACGACCAAGCAACCCTATTTGGGCGTTCTCGATCAGGGGTATGAACGGCGCGCGATTCTTGCCGACATTCCCGGCCTGATTGAAGGCGCGCACCGGGGAGCAGGATTGGGCCATCGCTTTTTGCGGCATATCGAACGCACTCGGCTGCTCGTTCATTTGGTCGGCCTGGGCCCTGACCCCTTGGATGCGGAAATCCTCTGGAATGACTATCAAACAATCCGGCGAGAAATCGCCGCCTATAGCAAGGCACTGGCAAACAAGCCCGAAATTGTGGTTATTAACAAAATAGACCTCCTTCGAGGAAAAAAGCCGTGCAATGCTATCACGTCTTTTTTCCGTGAACACGGCATTGAGGCGATTTTGATTTCGGCTCTCGAAGGCAAAGGACTGGACAAATTGGTCGAACGGGTGTTTAGGTGCTTGGAGGAAATCGGTTCGAATGAGCGCGGAAAAAACCCTGAGTCAAAGTGAAATAAGCGCGATAAGCGATCCGGCTCTCCATCGTTTGAATATCGGCAAGGGAATCGTTGTCATCAAGGTCGGCTCGGCGACGTTGGTTGATGCCCAAGGCAATCTCGATCCCAACACCATGGGCCGGCTGGCCCAGCTGATCGCCGCCTGGATGGATCGGGGACGCCCGGTGGCGTTGGTTTCATCGGGGGCCATCGCAACGGGTCGGGGCGTTCTGGGCTGGTCCCAACAGCCGCGCACGTTGCCCGAAAAACAGGCGCTTGCCTCGATTGGCCAAAGCCATCTGATGTATGCGTATATTCGCGCTTTTGGCCGACACAATCGCAATGTCGCCCAGATTCTTCTGACCCGCGATGATATGGACGACCGCCGTCGCTACTTGAATGCCCGTTATACGATCGAGCGGTTGGTCAAATTGGGGATCGTGCCGATTATCAATGAGAATGACACGGTAGCGGTGGACGAGATTGAGTTCGGCGACAACGATATTTTGGCTGCGATCGTTGCGGTCAAGATCCAGGCCAAGCTGCTGCTGGTTCTCACAACCGTTGATGGTCTTCTGTCGGTCCGTCCGACCAGGGAAGACAATGCGCGCCTGGTCCCGCGAGTCGAGCGCATTACGCCGGAAATCGAAGGGTTCGTTTCCGAGGATCTCTCCCCTGTGGGCCGCGGCGGAATGCAAAGCAAGTTGCAGGCCGCCCGGACGGTCATCCGCGCCGGCATTCCCGCCGTCTTGACCAATGGTCGCAATCCCGATACGTTTCGTCTCCTCGAAAACGACCGGGTGCGTGGAACGTGGTTTGTTGCCCAAAAGGGCCGGCGTTTCTCCCGACGGGATCAATGGATCCTGGCGGCTCGCTCCGCACGGACTCCCTGTCTGATCGTGGACGAAGGCGCGCGGCGCGCTCTAATCGAAGGCAAGAAAAGCCTTTTGGCGGCGGGAGTGACCGAGGCTAGGGGAGAGTTCGAGCCGGGCGACATTCTCGACATTGCGGACCCAACGGGGCGCGTCATTGCCTGTGGGTTGGCCAACTATGGCGCCCATGACATCGAGCGCATCAAGGGATTGCATTCCAGTCGGATTGCCGCGGTTTTGGGCGATAAACCTTACGACGAAGTCGTCCACCGCGACAATCTGGTGATCCTGGAAAACTGAGACGAAGGAAAAAGGCAAAAGGTAAAAAACAGGAGATCAGGAGTCACTTCCGCCGCCACGTTTGTTTCATACTTTTACTTTTGCCTTTTAACTTCTACTCTCCGTTTTCATCGAAAGGACCCCAAACATGATCCCCGATGACCTTGTTCGATCCATCGCTCAAGACGCTCGCCGCGCCTCGCGGCGATTGGCGACCATCGAGCCGCATATCAAGGACGCCGCTCTGCGAGCTATGGCCGATGCCTTGCCGGCGCACCAGCCCGATTTGCTCGAAGCCAACCGTCGCGATCTGGAAGCGGCACAGGCGGCCGGTTTGTCGCGCGCGATGATTGACCGATTGACCCTCAACGAGAAGCGGATCCGCGAAATGGCGGAATCGTTGCGCAGGGTCGCCACGCTCGATGATCCGGTGGGGGAGATTTGGGACGTTCATGTCCGACCGAACGGTCTGACGGTGGGACGCATGCGCGTGCCGATCGGCGTGATCGCGATCATTTACGAATCGCGGCCCAATGTGACCAGCGACGCCGCGTCGCTTTGCGTCAAGTCAGGCAATGCCGTGATCCTCCGTGGCGGCAAGGAAGCGATTCATTCCAACAGCAAGATCGCCGAGATCATGTCTGCTGCCGGACGCCAGGCCGGTTTGCCCGAGAATGCCATCCAACTGGTCCCCACGACCGACCGCGCCGCCGTTTCGGCGATGCTGAAGTTGGCGGACTGGATTGATCTTGTCATTCCCCGGGGCGGCAGAAGTCTGATCGAAACGGTGGTTCGGGAATCCACGATCCCCGTCATCAAGCACTACGACGGCAATTGCTACATCTACGTGGACGAACGAGCCAACCTCGACATGGCCTTGGCCATCATCGTCAACGCCAAGACCCAGCGTCCCGGCGTGTGCAATGCCGTCGAGACCGTGCTGCTTCACAATTGTATCCTCGAACAGTTTCTGCCGCGGCTGGTCGAGGCGCTGCGCACAAAAGGAGTGGAAATTCGGGCCTCCGAACGGTGCCGCAAGGTTGTTCCCGATCTCGTGCCGGCGACCGAGGAGGACTGGCGAACCGAGTATCTTGATCTGATCCTTGCGATCCACTCCGTCGGTTCGCCGGAAGAAGCCATCGAATTCATCAACACATACGGTTCACACCATACAGACGCGATTGTGACGGAAGACTATGCGCGAGCAATGGCTTTTCTGCGCGGGGTGGATTCGTCGTGCGTTTTTGTCAACGCCTCGACACGCTTCAGCGACGGCGGTGAGTTCGGGATGGGCTGCGAAATTGGGATCAGCACCGACAAGCTCCACGCTCGGGGGCCGATGGGACTGCGCGAATTGACCACCTCGAAGTTCATTGTTCTTGGATCGGGGCAGGTAAGAACCGGCGCATCTTGATCAAGCTACGAAAGATACTGTGCTGGATGCGGGCCCAACGGTACCTTTGCCAAGATGCGCCCGGTAAGAATCTGATCAGGGTAACGATTTGGCGCGTGGCCCCCTGGCAGACCCTGGGTACAAAAAGCAAGATCAGGAGATTTTCCCCACGAATTTGAATTGACAGCCCAACTGGGGGGACCTAGGATGACATTTATGAACTGTGGGAGTGCGTCTGTGATTTGGTGGGATTTTGTAGGCCGATAAACCGGGAACTGGGTTGACAACATGCCGACCGCAATGGAGCGCAAACTGGGTGAACTTCTGGTAAATGATAAAATCATCACCCAGAATGACCTGGAAGTCGCGCTCAGGAAACAAGAAGAAAATGGGGCCAGCTTGGGGCGGATTCTGATCGAAATGGGGCTTGCCTCCGAGTGGGAAATGGCTGCCGCTCTCGGCAAGCAACTCAATGTTCCATTCATCACTTTGTCCCATTACGAAATCGACCCGCAAATTCTCGCCAGCATCCCTGCCGAAATCGTCAAGCGCTATCAAATTGTGCCCGTAGATCGAACGGGCGACACTCTCACCGTCGCCTTGGCGGACCCGTCGAATATCTTCCTCCTCGACGAATTGCGGCTTCTCACCAAGTGTAATATTGTGCCTGTGATCAGTTTTGAATCGGACATCAAAGAAGCGATTGAGCGCTATTACGGGACCGGCGAAGGCGGTTTCGACGAGATGCTCAAGGATATCAGCGAGGAAGAAGTCAAGCCGGGCGGCGACCAATCGATCGAAGAGGTCGGTACCACCGAAGACAGTTCAGAGGACCTTTCCATCCAAGCCGATGATGCTCCGGTCATTCAGCTGGTCAATATGATGGTCTCGGAAGCGATCAAGATGCGCGCCAGCGATATCCATGTTGAGCCAATGGAGAAATCGCTGCGCGTGCGCTATCGCGTTGACGGTGTATTGCAGGAAACGACCGCACCGCCCAAGAAGTTCCAGAACGCCATCATCTCTCGCATCAAGATTCTCAGCGAGCTGAACATTGCCGAACGGCGGCTGCCCCAGGATGGGCGGTTCAAGGTCCGCATGAACAATAAGGCGATTGATTTCCGCGTTTCCATCTGCCCGACCGCGTTCGGTGAAAAACTGGTGATTCGCATTCTGGACCGCAGCTCCCTGCTCGTCAATCTCACCGACCTGGGATTCGATGCCGACGTCTTGCGTGTTTTCGAAGCGCAGATTCGAATGCCGTGGGGCATGGTTTTGGTCACGGGGCCTACTGGCAGCGGCAAGTCCACGACTCTCTATTCGGCACTCAACACGATCAATGATCCCCGCAAAAACATCATGACGATCGAGGATCCAATCGAGTATCAGCTGAAGGGGATCAATCAGGTCCAGGTCCACCCGGCAATCAATCTTGGATTTGCGGAAGCTCTGCGGAGTTTTCTCCGCCAAGACCCGGACATTATCCTGGTAGGCGAGATTCGTGACGTTTTGACAGCCGAAATCGCTGTCAAGGCCGCCCTGACCGGGCACCTCGTGCTTTCCACCTTGCATACCAATGATGCGCCCGGCACGATCAACCG
>Ga0315277_10008875_pt1 | contig 12882 bp, 9 predicted proteins | sample YL17G05_15_MG_FD_203695 | JGI IMG/M metagenome (GOLD analysis project Ga0315277, IMG submission 203695) | Sediment microbial communities from Yellowstone Lake, YNP, Wyoming, USA - YL17G05_15 | ecosystem: Environmental > Aquatic > Freshwater > Lake > Sediment | place: USA: Wyoming | collected...
CCCACCTCAAACTCGGCCTGCTCCTGCAGGAAACCGGCTACGACTTCAGCTCGGACGAACGCCTCGGCATCTTCCTGACCAACACTCTCGAAGAAGCGGCCAAGAAGTCGGACATGCTCTTCGCCCAGTGGATTTCCGAGGAATCCAACGCCGCCTCGACTATCAAGAAAGACAAACCCGTGATGGTCGTCTTCGGCAACCCGCCGTATTCGGGTCATTCGGCCAACAAGGGCGACTGGATACGCGGCCTCGTGCGCGACTACTACTTCGTAGACGGCCAGCCGCTCGGTGAGCGCAACCCAAAGTGGCTGCAGGACGACTATGTGAAGTTCATCCGCTGGGGCCAGTGGCGGATAGACCGAACCGGCAGCGGCATCTTGGCGTACATATCGAACAGCACCTATCTCGATGGTGTGACTCATCGGGGAATGCGGAAATCGTTGCTCGGGAGCTTCGACGACGTCCACCTTGTTGACCTTCACGGTAGCACCAAGCGCAAGGAAGTCAGCCCTGATGGCTCCAAGGACGAGAATGTCTTCGACATACAGCAGGGCGTCGCAGTTGGCATCTTCGCCAAGTCCGGTGGAGCGGCGGGGCCCGCCACTGTCCGACATGCAGACATATGGGGAATGCGCGAGCCCAAGTATGCTCACCTTGCGGCTCATTCTCTCGATGATACCACTTGGCATCAGCTATCTCCTGAGGCCGACGGGTGGTTTCTCGTGCCGAGGAGCAACAGATATAGTGACGAGTACGGCCAATACTCGGCGCTCGTAGACGCGCTAGTACTCCAAGCAAACGGCGTGGGCACGGATAGAGATGCGCTCTTCTACGACGAGAAAAGGGCAGTGCTGGTAGACAGGATGAGGATTTTCTTCTCACCAGACGCTCTGAGCGACCCATTCGCTGAGAAGTACGGAGTCAGGGATTCGTCGAGCTACAACCTTCTCGCACGGAGACGCAAGACGGCTTACGACGACCGCCACTTCGTGCAGTGTCTCTACAGACCGTTCGACACGCGGTGGCTCTACTACGACCCCGAGCTGACTAGCCGAGCGGCACACGACGTCATGCAGCATATGCTGAGGCCCAACCTCGCCTTGCTGACGACTAGGCTGCTGTCAGCCGGTTTGTTCCGGCATGTGCTGGCGACCCGCCTCCTAGCGGACAGAGACCCGTTGTCGCTAGCATCGCGGGAGAGAACGCAGGTGTTCCCGCTGTATGTCTACGCACAGACACCACGTGCGGTCGCTCAGCAACGATTCGGCGATGATTCGTTGTGGCCGGCGGGGAAGGATGGGCGGAGGCCGAATCTGAATCCGAAGTTCGTCGCGGAGATGGAGGCGAAGCTGGGGCTGACATTCGTGCCAGAACAAGAGGGCCTCAAGCCGCAAGCCTCAAGCTCCAAGCTGTTCGGGCCTGAGGATGTCTTCGACTACATCTACGCGACACTCCACTCTCCGACGTATCGGAAGCGTTACGCCGAGTTCCTGAAGATTGACTTCCCGCGCGTGCCGCTGACTTCGGACAAGAAGCTGTTCTGGAAGCTCGTCGCGCTCGGCCGCGAGTTGGTCGCCCTGCACCTGCTGGAGTCGCCCAAGGTCAACGACTTCGTGACCAAGTATCCGAAGAAAGGCTCGGACACGGTCGAGAAGGTGCAGTTCACGCCCTCACCCCAACCCTCTCCCAGAGGGAGAGGAAGTTCCTCTCTGCTGTCAGCGGGCGAGGAGGCGAAGGCGAAGCGAAGCCGTTCCTCTTCCATTCCCTCTCCCTTGAAGGGAGAGGGCGAGGGTGAGGGTGAGTTCGGCCGCGTCTACATCAATAACGAGCAATACTTCGAGGGCGTGAAGCCGGAGTGGTTCGAATTCCACATCGGCGGGTATCAGGTGCTCCAGAAGTGGCTCAAGGACCGCAAGGGCCGCAAGCTATCGAACGACGACATCACGCACTACCAGCGCGTCGTTGTGGCCATCAAAGAGACCATCCGCCTGATGTCCGAAATAGACAAGGCCATTCCGAAATGGCCGATTGAGTAGGAGAGCATAGTGGCTAAGCGGCAACCAAGTTCCCAGGCAGCACAGCGTGCGCGTCCTCGTAGACCGGTCTATCCAAGATGGAGTGAGGCGGAAGACCGCGTTGTGAGTCGTTTCGCCCGAGCAATCGTGAGGGGTCGGTATCCGCACGTGAAACAGGCGTTGCCCGACTGCCGGCGCGAACTGGCGCCCATTGCTCCGGGGTTGCAGCGGACCGATGATGCTATCGCCTGGAGGCTTCTGTGCCGTGCGTACGATTTCGGCCTGCAGCGCTGGATGCACTTCTGGACCGACCAGGAGAGGCGGCTATTGGAGCCCCATGCCCTGGCTCTCGCGCGCGGAGAGTACCCGGACGCGCCGACCGCGGTCCGCCTGGTCAATCGTGCGTTCAAGCAAGCCGGGCTGGCGGTGCGACACCCTGACGAGAGCGTTCGTGACGAGATATTGATGCGCGCCCGCGCACTGGGTCGAGCGCCGTGTTCAGGCTGCTTCAGTCCAGAGGAAGACCGTGTCATTGCCCGCTTCAGTCGGGCACTGGTCCGGAACGAGTACCGGCATGGGGGAGCGGCGGTCGCTGACTGCCGCCGGGCACTTGCTCGGGCCGGCATCACACGCCGCAGGTCAGATAGGGCGCTGGCTATCCGCATCAACACCGGTGCGCGCGCCTTGGGCTGGATGCTTAAACCTGTAGCATGGAGCGCTTCCGGCGCTCGTATTGTCGACCGTTTCGCCCGTGCACTCGTCTCCGGCAGGTATCCGAGCATAGCCGCCGCGGCCCGCGCCTGCCGGTACGCTCTGGAGCGTGCGGGACAGCTCGGGAACCGCACCGACGGCGGACTTCGCGCCAAACTGAGGAAACAGGCCCTCGGTATGGGCAAGGCCGGGTTCAGGCCGCGATGGAACGCCGAAGAACTCCGCATCCTCGACCGCTTCGCACGTGCCATCATGCGCGGCGCATACCCGACCGCGTCGGCGGCAGCGGAACCCTGCCGGCGCGCTCTTGAGCGTGCGGGTCTACCCGGTCACGCGCGCGTTCGCGCGGTCGAGGACAAGCTCTGCCGCCTGGCGCTTGAGCTTCGCCACAAGCGGTAGCCATAAGCCGCTCGCTCTCCCGTTCGGAAGAAGTCGGGACGCCTCCAATTTCCTGCGTATCAGGCGAGAATCCGAAGCCTGTAGTCGGCTTGGGTACAGCGCGCCTGCGCGCAAGTGACCAGCCTCGGCCCGAATCCGCTCAAGAACTAGCCCGTACCGGATTGACACGTCCACAGACTTAAGGGTCGGTTCCGTTCTGCTCCTCGCCATGTTATCTGCCGGACAGCCCGGATTTCACGGAATTGCGTCGGGAGGGCGCGTAAGTCACCAAGAATGCGTCCGGGGGCCGTTCCACCCATAGTTGGGCCAGTGGTTCGTCCGAGAGTCCGCCCGATCCCTCGCCCGGCAGTTCAACCCGTGGTTCGACCGGTCGTCGGCCGGTTTGCCGGGCCGGCAATTCCATCAACTACCGGGCAAGTTGCCCGTCCAATAGCAGGGCCGGCAGTTCCACGGGCAATCCGAGCCGCAGCCGGGCCGGGTACCGGAGGAACGATTGGACGGGTTGCTCGACCGGTTGCCGGAGGAGCAGCTCGACCGGTTGCTGGCCCGGCTGTTGGGCCAGTAGTTCGACCGGTTGTCGCCCCTGCAATTGCGCAAGCTATCCGCTCCGCTGTTCGACCAGTAGTCTGCCGAAGACACACAGGAACGCGCATGCGCGCGAGTGACGAATTGCGGACGGCGGACTAGTCACGGTGACACAATAGGCGATTCCTGACGCGCGAGTACCCAGTTCCCGACAATCCATATGTAGTGGTCAGGCACAGCCGGAACCACAATTCTCCCGTGGAGTGGACGGCCCAGGGACCGCTCCCCCGGCTGCGTCTGCCGATACAACACGAGACACAACAAACCCCGCAACTGCTGGTACTTCTAGACGAACAACAAGCCGAACGACAATGCGAACGACTTCCGGAACAACTGCTGGAACGACTTCTCGAACTTCTCGCGATTCAACTCCGCGAGCAACTCAGGATTCAGGTAAAGGTAAAGCTAGAGATACAAGTGCAGACACACGTCTCGACGCAAGCGAGCACACGGCTGAAGACACCTTTGCCGGTACTTCCCGGCGAACTTCTCCGCGTACTTCTCGGCGTACAATGAGCGACGCGACGCGCGAAGCAATGACGCAAGCGTCTGAGCGAGCGATGAGCCGAGAGCTGAACTAAGGCCTAAAATGAGAACTCGATTGTGGTTTCCAGCGGGGCTTCAGACGAAGTTTCGGACGAGGCTTCTGGCGAGGATTCAGCGCAGCTTTAGGCTGCGAGTTTCCAGGTGTGTGCTGCCGCTAGGCCAGGCCGGCGAAGCGGGCGTAGATGCCAAAGAGCTGCGGACCGAAGAGGAGACCGACGAGCGCACCGAGCGCAAGAAACGGACCGAACGGAATCGGCTGGCCGCGCTGGTTCCGGCCGGCTGAACGGGCAATGAGCCCGATGATGACACCGAAGACCACTGCGGCGGCCAGCGCCACGACCAAGCCCTTGAGCCCGACAAACGCGCCGATCATCGCCGCGTAGGGCAGGTCGCCGAAGCCCATCCCCTCTTTCTGGTCCACTCCGAAGCGACGGAACACACCGGCCAGCACGTACCGCCACAGGAGCATCGCGAATAGTATGAAGCCGGCTCCGACTGCCGCAGCGGTGAGCGCTCGGACAAGGTGTGGCGGCGGCGCTGCCACGCCGCCGGTCAGCCCGAGCACTAGGCCCGCGACGCTGAATCCGAACGGAAGGATCTGGTGGTCGAGGTCGATGAACGCGGTGATGATGAGTAGCGAGATGAACACGATTGCCTTGATTGTCAGCAGGCTGAAGCCGAACCGGGCGTAGGCCGCGACGAAAAGCAGCCCGGTGAGCGTCTCAATCAACGGATACCGGACCGAAATCGGCTGTCCACAGTCGCGACACCGGCCGCGCAGGAGCAGCCAGCTCAGGACCGGGATGTTGTCGTAAGGCCGTATCGGTTTCCGGCAGCGCGGGCAGTGCGACGGCGGCGATGAGATGGACTTGTGAAGCGGTACTCGCCAGATGACGACATTGAAGAAGCTGCCGAACACGAGCCCAAGCAGGGCTGCTAGGGCCCAGATCACCGGAAGGCCGGCATCAAACCACCAAGACACCAAGGCACCAAGAACCGGGCGAGGTCAGAAATCAGAATGCAGAGACCAGAATTCGGAGCTTTCGAACCCGTCCTGCGCGCTTCATTCTGCATCTTGCCTTCCCTGCTTCGTGTCTTTGTGCCTTGGTGGTGAATTCCTATTTCGGGGCCCGGGGCAGATCACCGCGTACCGGGCTGGTCCTGCATCTCCGGCGGCGCGAAGAGCTTCTTGTCGGTCGCTACCGCGTAGGCGGTGTCAATCGAAATAAGCCCTTTGCGCAGAAGCATCGACAGGCACTGGTCCATGGTCTGCATACCGTGCTGAACACCGGTCTGAACCAGCGAGGCGACCTGGTGCGACTTGCTCTCGCGGATCATGTTCTTGACCGCGGGCGTGGCAATCAGCACCTCCATCGCCGCGACCCGGCCCCGCTGGTCCTTCCGCGGCAGCAGCGTCTGGGAGATGATGCCGCGGATGACATTCGCGAATATCTGCCGCACGTAGTCGTGCTGGTCGGCCGGGAACACGTCGATGACCCGGTCGACGGTCTGCGCCACGCTGTTGGTATGAAGGGTCGAGAGGACGAGGTGGCCGGTCTCGGCCGCGGTCAGCGCCAGCTGGATGGTCTCGAGGTCACGCATCTCGCCCACGAAGATGACGTTCGGGTCCTCGCGCAGGCAGGCCCGCAGCGCGTCGGCAAACGACCGGGAGTGCGCGCCGATTTCCCGCTGGCTGATCAGGCAGTTCTGCCCTTTGAAGATGTACTCGATGGGGTCCTCAATGGTGATGATCCGGTCCTGCCGCTCCTGGTCGATCAGGTCAATCATGCTTGCCAGCGTCGTTGACTTGCCGCAGCCCGTCGGCCCGGTCACAAGCACGAGGCCGGTCGGGCAGCGAGTGAGTTCGGCGACCGAATCCGGCGCCGGGAGCTCCTCGAGCGCCCGGATCTTGGCCGCAATGATGCGGAACGCCCCTCCGACCCCGGACATATCCATGAAGACGTTGACGCGCGCGCGGACCCGCTCCGGCGTCGTGTACTCGAGTACGACACTGGCGGCCGGGGCGGCCGTACCCCACGTGTAGGACAGGTCGAGCTCGCGCCTCTGTTCGACCGCGGCCCGCTGGTCGTCGGTCAGTATCGAGTAGAGCAGCGCCTGGGAATCGTCGGCCGACAGGGCGGGGCCGGGTATCTTCTTGAGCTTGCCGTTGACCCGGATGATCGGCGGGTTGCCGACCGTGATGTGCAGGTCGGACGCTCCGTACTTTGCCGCGTAGCGGAGCAGCTCGTCAATACTCATGAATGCACAAAGCGAAGCGCCCGACGCCGGACCCGGTTGGTGTGCGACGTCGGGCGCGAAGCGTCAGTCGACGAAATACTTCTCGGGTCTGTTGGAAGACTCCACCTCCGAAGGTACCACGTGCGGGATGATGAATATAATCAGCTCGCTCTTGTTGTGGTTGATCGTGGTCTTCTTGAACAGGTGTCCCAGAATCGGGATGTCGCCGAGCAGCGGTATCTTGCCGATTGTCCGGGTTTCCTCGTCGCGGGTGAGACCGCCGATCACCGCGACCTCGCCGTCGCCCACGGCGATGTCGACATCGGCCGAGCGGCGTGAGACTATCGGCCGCTGGTCGTCGGACGACCCGACCCAGCCGGTTATCGCTTCAACGCTCGGCTTGACTTTCATGTTCACCTGGCCGTCGGACGTCACGTGCGGCGTGACCTCGAGCGCGATCGGCACCGACCGGGTCCGCCAGGTCGCCAGCACCAGCCCGGTCTTGGGGTCGGTGCTGATCTCGCGGACCGGCACGTCGGTACCCATGCTGACAATCGCGGTATGGTTGTCCAGCGTCAGCGTGCTGGGATTAGCCAGCACCCGCGAGTTGCCACGAGTCTGGAGGAAGTCCAATGCCGCGCTGAGCCCCGAGTAGTCAATCCTGCCGAGTACCATGTTGTTGAAGATCAGCGGGAATGAGTTGTCGGTGCCGATGTTGGTAGCGCCGGCATGGGCCGCGAGGCCCAGTTTCCACTCGACACCGAAGATGTCGGTGGCACTCACCGTCGTCTCGACGAACTTGGCCTCAATCATGATCTGCGGCAGGGGCCGGTCATACTCGGCCAGGAACTCGGCAATCCGGTCCAGGGCCTCCGGGATGTCGGTGACAACCACCAGGTTCGTCCGGTTCGAGCCGCCGGCATCCGCGACGCGCCGGTAGCCGACATCCACGTTCCCGATCGTCGAGAGCATCTTCGGTATGATCTTCACGACGTCGATGGCCTCGGCGTAGTTCAGCTCAAACACGCGCACCTTGGTCTCGCCGAACATCTGCTTCTTTTCGGGCTTGACCACGATGATGCCTTGTTTGTCCTCGACCATGTTGCACAGCCCCGCCTTCAACAGGGCATCGAGCCCCATCCGCAGCGGCACATCGTTCAGACGGACGGTGACGACCGACTTGACGTCTTGCGTCGCCAGGATGTTCAAGTCGAACTGGCTGGCGATCATCCTGATTATGTCGGTCAGGTCCGCGTCTTTGACGTAGAGGGTCAGCCGCTTGCCGGCAAACTGGTCCTTGTTCTCCATGACCGGGGCTGGCGCAATCGGGTGGGTGCCCAGGTCCGCGACCACGAGACCGTTCTCTACCGACACCTTGTGCTCGACCGGGTCGCGCAGGCCGATCGTCACCCGCAGCCCTGAGGCCGCATCGCTCGGCTGCACGGTCACGCCGGTGACCGGGTAGTATGCCGATTCGATCCGGTCCTGCTTGAGCTTTGAGGTCGCGCCCATGATATCGACCACCAGGGCCGGCGGGTCGTAGGAGATGAACGAACTCACGTTGGGATTGCCGTTGCAGACAACGGTTACCCGGACGTTCTCAAGCAGCTTGTCTACCGCGACGTCGGTGACGCTGACCGGCTCCTGCGCAAGCAGCACCGAGCAGAGGCAGACGACTGCAAGGAATGGAATCGCTGTTTTCCTGGTCATATTTTCACTCCCCCAGCAGCAAGGTGAACGTCCGTCCGCCCTGCTCCAGTGTTACGTTATCGCTCTCGATCTTGACGACCTTCTTGCCGCTGATCTCGTCTCCAATCTGCAGAATCTGGTCGTTGATCAGGGCGTACGGGCGATCGCCGCCGAGCGTGATTGCCTTAAGTTTGAGATTAGCCAGTTCGTTCACCATGACCCAGTCACGGACGAACGGGTCCGCGCCCCAGGTCTCCGGTGGCAGCACCTTTGGCGTCAGCGCGCCGGTTGCCTCCGCGGGCTTTGCCGCCGTATCCGTGGCCGTCGGTGCCGGCTGGACCGCCTTGGTCTTGGCGCCGGTCGCCTCGGCCGCCGCCGCGCTCACGCCCTTCAGCTCCGGTTGCGGCCGGAACGCGAAGGTGTAGAGCGCCAGCACCGCCACGGCTATGCCCAAAAGAACCAGAATCCTCTGTCTCAAGATACCCCTTTCTGCATCAGCATGCCGGCAGACGCCTTGTCAGAATAGAATCGAATCAATCTATTTCCCCAGCTTCGGGTTGTATGATGGAGGCAGCAGGCTCTCGCCGACGCGGACTGTGCTGCGCTTGCCGAACGCCTCAATCTCAATGCGGTCCGGGCTGATTCCGACGATCTTACGACCGAGCACGAAGTCACCGACTTGCACCTTTCGACTGTCAACCAGCGCATAGTTCTCGCTGCCGGTGGCGACGACCGCCCGGAGCACGTAGAGTTCGCCCTTGCGGGTCGAACGGCCACGCCGCGTGCGGGCAGATTTCGACAGCAGTCGCTTCTTCTCCCGCGCCAGCCGCTTCAACTCCTTCTTGCGGGCGCGCTCCTCGGCGCGGATCTGCTTCGCCTTCGCGCTGCGCTGTGCCTTTGTGCTCGCCTTGAGGTTGCCGGCGACCTTGCCGGTGCTCTTCGCGGTCCGGCTGCCGGCAGGACGGACGGCCTTGGCGGCCGACCCGGTCGAACCGCCATACTCAGACGTATCGGCGAGCACGGTCCTCGTCTTCGCCCGCGCCGCAGCCCCCTTCGGCCGCAGCAGCATATAGCCGGCGATGGCGAGCACTACGACCAGCACCAGGACGAGGACAATCCTTCTCATAGCTTTCCACCCGTGGCCAGGCTAGAAGCGACCAGGTTGACCAGGAGCTTGGCCTCGACTTCGGGGCGGATGTCCTCACGCGCGTTGACCTCAAAGTCGGGCACGCGCACGAAGTAGGGGAACTTGTCGAGGCTCTCGACGTACTGGCCGATGTCGATGTAGCGCCCCTGGACGGTTACCATGAACGGCACGGTGCGCAGCGGCGTGGTTGGGGATTCCTGCTGCAGCAGCGTATCGAGCGACGGCGGCGCGATCTCAAGGAACCGGACCTTCCGATCCGCCCCCAGCTGCGCCAGCTGCCTCAGCATCGAGAGCATCTGCGAGCGCGGCACGACCCGCGCGATGAACTGGACGTTCGCCTGCTGCAGCTCGGCGACCCGCTCGCGCAGTTTGCCGATGCCTTTGACCCGGGCCCGCGTTTCATCGAGCTGCTTCTGCAACGTGGCGGCCTGGGCGGCGTTCTGCTGCCGTGCCTTCAGTCTTGGCTGGTACAGGAAGAACACCGCCAGGAGGGCCAGCACTAAGTAGACCGCCAGTCCGATAATCAGTACCCGTCTCTCAAGAAATGCCATGGTTCACTCCGTTACGCACTGGATTTCGAACTCCAGGACCGCTTCGCCCTGGAGGCTGCTTCGGTTCTTGGACACGAGCTGAACCTGCTGAAATCCGGGGCTGTTTTCGAGGTCAATCATGAACTGGGAGAGGTCGATGTCCAGCAGGAACGGATCCGCCGATACCACGCCCGTCAGCTTCACCGACTTCTGTCCGGTCAGGGCCACGGAATTGAGCTGGATGTTGTCCGGTACCATCCTCGTGACTTCGGCCATCACCGGCACCGAGATAATCTGCTCGCCGACGACCGCGGTCAGGCTGCGCTGCTTGGCTTCCATTTCCTTTATCTGGGCATCGAGCGCGAAGTACTCCTTGTTCGCGTCCTCGGTCGCCTTCAGGTCTCGCTTCAGGCGGCTGACCTGCATCGCCGTGGCCTGGGCCGCGCCGGCCAGCACGACGTAGATGACGACGAGGATTCCCACCCACAGTATGCCGCCGACAATCGCCAGCCGGATGTCCCGGGCGATGAACTTCCCGGTCTTCATCTCGACCGGCAGCAGGTCGACCGACGTGTGGTCGTAGGCCAGACCCAACGCCGTCACCAGCCGGTAGCCGAACTCGCTCTCCGGCATCGTGCCCTTCTTGTAGATCCCGCCTTCCTTGAACGGGTCGAACAGCTGGGTAGTAATGCCGAGGCTGGTCTGGATGTACTCGCGCAGGCCCCTCATCGCCGCGGTGCCGCCGCAGAGCAGGAGCCGGTCGATCTTCGTCTCGCCGAACTCGCGGCGGTAGTAGTCGATCGAACGGTTGATTTCGGCCACGAACCGCTCGAGGGCGGGCCGCTGCAGGGTCGCCAGCCGCTTCACCATGACGCCGGAAGGCAGCCGTTCGGTGGAATCCTCCGACGGCAGCCCGTACTTCCGCTTCATGTTCTCGGCGTCGTAGGCGTCCAGCGCCAGCTGCCCCTCCTCGGTGGTGATGGCAACCGTCATGGCTTCGGTAATGGCGTTGCCGGCGGTCGTTATGGTCCGGGCGAGGTCAAGCCGCTCGCCCTTCATGAACACCATGTCGGTGAACTCGGCCCCGATGTCGAGCAGGCAGATGGTCTCGTCCGGCCGTACCTTGCTGTACTTCCTCACCGCCGCCTGCAGGGCGAAGGGAATGACGCCGATGCCGGTGGGCTCGAGGCCGGCCTTGCGCAGGGTCGAGATGTGGTCGGACACGATGTCCTTGCGCGCGGCCACGACCATCACGTTGTCCTTGATCGCGCCGGCCTCGCGCACCGGGCCCAGGGCCTTGAAATCGAGTATCGCTTCGTCGACGGTGAACGGCGAGTACTTCTCCAGCCGGAGCATTATGGCGTCTTTGAGCTCGCGGCGGCCCATCTTCGGGAACGGGGCCTGACGCAAACTCACCGACGGCCCCGACACGAAGCTGAACACCTCGCCGGGTTTGTAGTCCTTAACCAGTTCGCGCAGGATGGAGGGTACGTCGAACGCCTCGCCGATCTCCTTAAAGCCGTAATCGGTGACGCGGCCGCCTTCCATCTTCACGAACTTCACCGAATTGGAACCGATATCAATGCAGAGCGTGCCTTTGCCGCCGCCGCCGAAAAGATTGCCGAAGATGCTACCGGTTGCCAATATTCCTCCTTATGTCTAACCTCAAGGGATGGCGGTTATCTTCGAGCCGTCACTGAAGCGAAACTTGAATGTATCGCCGACCACGCGGACGGACGTGTCGCCGACCCCGGTCGGGGTAACGCGAAAATCATTAAAGTACAGCTCAACCCAGTCGTCCGGTGCAATCGTCACGCCCGGTGGCGTGAAGGGAACGGTGCCGCCTGGGCCGTAACCAGGCGGCCCGGGCAACAGAGGAGTTCCACACCAGTCCATGCCGATGCGGAATTCCCTCATGTACAATGACTCCGACGTCGCTAGGAACCGGAGCGAATCGACGGTGACGTTCTGCGTTCCGTAGTTTGCGACGTGGATCAGGAAGCCCTTGCCACCAGGGGCGGTATCCGGCTCACCGACCATGCGCAGTTTCCAGAACGGCGAGGTGAACTTGAAATCAACGATTGTCTTGGAGCGGGGCAGCACCGTCACGTAGCGTGTGAGCGACTCGCCGGGGATATGTGCGACCAGTTTGTGGATGCCAATCGGAACTGTATCGGCCCCGGCGGGCGAATACTCGTAGAAGCCCCCCGGGGAAGGAACCTTGACCCGTGGCGCCGGATGGAGAGCTTCGTTGTTGTAGTACAGCCTGAGAGTGCAGCCACTCGCGGCGGCGGAATCCGGCGCATTGTCATCGATGTCGGTGATGGTGCCGGCGATTATGTTGTTGTACAGCTGCGATGTGTCGTCGACTATCTTCATTGTCATCGGGAACTTCCCGTTGCCGAAGGTGTGGATTGTTGCCTCAGTCGGGATGTAGGTGTAGAGGTGACCCCATCCATCAAACCGGTAGCTGGAGTCGGCGGTGTCCGCTATCAGTCGCAGGTACGGGCCGTGCCAGTCTGTGTCGCCGGGGTTCTTCACCAGGGCCCTCAGGCTGTCCGGCAACTTCTCCATGTCTCCGAAGTACCCGAAATCCACCCGCCGGCCGTCGTAGGTCAGGTCCGGGTTGCCGACCATCGCCTGGATCAGTTGGTTCATCTCTTTCGTGGTCTGGTCGAACAGCGACCGGTCCCGGGTCGCATCAATCGTCCGGAGCGCGACCGTGCTCAGAATGCCGATGATGAGTAACACCACCAGCAGTTCCATCAAGGTAAAGCCCTGTCTGCCTTTCACGTCACACTTCCCTGTCACAGAAAATGAACTTGATCCCAGTCGACGGAAAGCCGCATAAGTATGCCACTCGCCCCGACGCTGGGAGCGAGCGGATAGACCGGCACATCCTGGGTCGTCATTGTTGACTCACGTTGAGTCCAGTGGAAGTTCACAAACTTGGCGACAATCCGGCGCACCCCTTGGGGTTTGCCGATGAAACGGAAATCGGCAGCCGGCGCACCAATGTATT
>Ga0315277_10008876_pt1 | contig 12882 bp, 16 predicted proteins | sample YL17G05_15_MG_FD_203695 | JGI IMG/M metagenome (GOLD analysis project Ga0315277, IMG submission 203695) | Sediment microbial communities from Yellowstone Lake, YNP, Wyoming, USA - YL17G05_15 | ecosystem: Environmental > Aquatic > Freshwater > Lake > Sediment | place: USA: Wyoming | collected...
CTAATTGTAACTGATGTTATGGGTCTAAGATCTTTACACTATGGTTATTGGGATCAAATCAAGGAAATTACGTTGGGAAACGTAAAGAAGGCCCAAGAAAGATACACAGAAACGCTAGTCGATATGGTTCCTACTGGAGTAAAAAGCGTTTTGGATATCGGTTGTGGTATTGGCGACAACGCAGAGGCGATAGCAAAAAAAGGTTGTAAAGTTACTGCCGTATCCCCAGACGTTAACCATAAAAAATACTTTGATAAGTTTCAAAACCCCAACATTATTTTTGTTCAAACTTCTTTAGAGAACTTTCAACCTGAAAACTTTCAAACAGACCAAAGGTTTGATTTGATGCTTTTTAGCGAATCACAAACGTACTTTGATCCGGAAATTAGTTTTAAAAGGAGTCAAACTTTACTGAATCCAAACGGCTACATTCTACTCTCCGATATGTTTACAAAGAGAAAAGGAAATCACACCAGAATAGATTTTACAGAGGAGGATTATCTTGCTCATGCGCAAGAATATGGCTTTAAAGTCATCGAATCTGTAGATATTACAAAACACATTCTACCAACCATAGAATTAGTAGACTCCTTTTACAGCACTTATTTAAATCCCACAATAAAAGTAATGGACGACTATCTAAGAAACACCGCCCCAATTAAATACCGTCTGGTAAAGCTTTTCTTTGGACCACAGATTAACAATCTAAAAAAGATTAAGGAACATTTTGACAGAAGGTTTGACCCGGGATTTTTTGAAAATGAAGTCACTTACAAACGCCTCCTTCTACAAAAAACCTCCTCTGCGCTATAATGATTTAGAGCATGGAAAAACCCTATCTTAGAAAACTGGAGGATGTGGGCGATTTTGAAGTCTGGGAAGTGGATGGTATGTACGTACGCAATAACTTAAACCGCGAGTTCACCAACTTTGGTCAGCATTTTAGATTCCCGTTTATACCAAAACATCAATTTTGGATCGACAAACAAAACTCGTCGAACGAAACACCCTATTATGTGGATCATATGATCATTGAATGGAACCTTATGAATCAAGGAGTTGATTATGATACAGCCATAGCCAAGGCAGACCAACAAGAACAAAAGGAGAGAAAAAAGTCGGCGCTCATGGGAAAAGTCAGAAAGGAGATGTCGGACACGGGCGTAAAGGTCCCCAAAGAAATTTATGTGCACAAATTAACGGGCAGTGCGTCGCCCCAAATTTGGATTGTAAACGGCGAGCTAGTACGCGATTTGTTTTTTATTGACTTTACGGAAGGCGGACATCACTTTGTGTACGACTTTGTACCTTACAACGAAGTCTGGTTAGACAATGACCTTACCCCCAAAGAACGCGAATTTGTCTTGCTTCACGAACTTCACGAACGTTATTTGATGTTTAAGGGACAGACCTATAATCACGCCCATAATTCGTCGAGCTATGTTGAGTATTTGTGCAGACGAGACCCGAGTCTGCTTTCAACAAGTTTAGAAAAAGAAATGGTCAATAACGCCTTGATTAAACGTGAATTCGTATCGGAGATCGCCTAGTTGGGTAAAACCACCGGTTGACCGTAATCCTTGATGTAAATCGGAATAAACTCTTTGTTGACTAGTTTTGCGTCCTCAACTGTGTATTTTCCAATCACGCCTTTTTTAGTTTCCTCGCTCCACATCTGATCAAAAACTAAATTGCCGTGGGCGTATTTAATATACGTGTTGTTATACACTTCGTCGCCTTGAACCCAGTGTGGGTGGTTACCGATAACAAGGTCCGCGCCAGCGTCAGCTACCAAATGTGCCAGTTCAACTTGTCGACTACCCGGAGTTGCGCGGTATTCCACACCCCAATGCATAGAAACCACTACTACATCCGCATTTTTACGCGCCTCCTCCACTAGTCGTTCGATAGTTTCCCTGTCCGCTTTTAATACCGGCGGAATACTACCGTAAATGTCGTTAAAAGCCAAAAAAGCAAACTTGGTACCTTTCACCGTCTTATACAAAATGTCACCCTCCAACCCCGCAACACCTATGTTGTTTTCCCGCAGAATTCTTACGGTGTTTTCTATTCCCGCCACTCCGTAGTCAGAAACATGATTATTTGCCAAAGTTGCTACGTCCAAACCTGACGCCACCAAGCCCTTAACCGCATCCTCCCGTCCACAAAAAACCATTCCCTCAACCGTGGTTGGACAGTCTTTTATAAACGGAGCTTCTATGTTGGCGACAGTAATATCCCCAGACGACAAAACACCCTTAACCTTTTCAAATGGCCACAACGGGTTGTTATACTTAACCATCTGATAATTTACGCTTCGGCCCATAACCACATCACCCGTGGCTATAATCGTCACCATTTCTTTCTTTTTTTCTTGGGATATCGATCCGGCATCCCGCGGACTTGATGTTACAACCGAGCGGTTTTTCACCAACACACCCACAAACATCAAAACCGCAATAGCAACGACCAGAACTTTTACCATGTCTGAGGTTTTTTAAAATTGGCAAGAGTCGAAAGCAAAAACAGAACCAGCATGTCGATCTGACAAGCTAAACATACAGGACAGACTATCTTGATACTAAAAAGCTCCAAGAAAGTTAACCGCAGGCAAAAGAGCATTCCAAACGCCGCCACTGCAAGAATCACTTTTTTATTCTTAAAAAATGCTGCCGCCAAAACACATACGTAACCTACAAGTCCTACAAATGACACAGGAACCCCAAATAAAGTGGCTAAATCTCCCTTGGTGACAGCGTCGCAATTGACTTGTTCATTAATAGTACAAACCTCAACGGAAGGTTTTGTTAAAAAGTTATAAAAAAGGAAAGACGCGAAAACCGTCCCTAAAGCGGCCAACAATATTGTTATCTTGTAGAATTTCTCGTCTTTCATATCATAAAATTTTAGCACCAAATGAAACATTTAGGTTAAAGGGGTAATATTAATACGTATGGAACCTCAGACCATCTGTCGTCATTGTAAAGTTAACATATCTCCATTAGATTATTTCTGTCCAAATTGCGGAAAAAAGCTAAGAGAGAAGCCTTTATCGACGGGTTTGTTAAAACAGGCGGCAATTTACGCTCTAAGTTTTTTTCTACCCCCTCTTGGACTTTGGCCTGCTATAAAGTATTTGCGACAACCGGATCAAAAGTCAAAAAATGTAGGAATAGCGGCCATTATTTTAACAATAATTTCAATAGTAATATCAGTATATTTGAGTGTTAATTTGCTAAACTCGCTTAACACGGAGCTAAACAGCCAACTTAATGGTTACCAAAATATGGGTTTTTAGCACCTCGACCTCCTTAATATTTCCTCGATTTGCGCCTTTAAAACAGGTAATTCGCTCTTAATCACATCCCATGTTAAATCCAGATCCACAGTCATGTACTCGTGTATGAGCCTGTTTCTCATGTCGACAATACTACTCCAGGGAATTTCCGGATGGGTTTTCATAAACTCTTTTCTAACCCGACTCGAGGCTTCTCCAATAATTTCTAATTGTCTAATAACCGAACTCTGTAAAAGACCACTGTCGTCAAGAAAGTCCTCAAAAGTGCTATCCTGTACCCAAACCTCTATTCTGTAAATTGCGTCCAGTATGTGACCTAAATAAACTTTACTGTCCTTCATATAAAACCTTTAGATCTTTGTAAACATAATCCTTGATACGTGGATTCAAATATTTACGCGTCACTAAGTCTATTTTTCTTCCAAAAACATCTTGAAACTGGGCTTCTAAACCTGGGAGATCAAAAAGGTTTTTTATAGGGGATCCCGGAGAGTAGTCAATTAACAAATCGACATCACTTTTGCGGTCGTAGTCACCACGGGCAAAGGAACCAAAAAGTCCTAGGTAGGCTATGCCGTTTTGTTTGCAAATTTCTTTAATTAATTTAAGTTGTTCCTGATTCATAGGTATATTTTAGCAGGTGTATATGAATTTGGCTGGCAGTCTTGTATGCTATTTGAATTTTAGTAGCTAGAAAATATGGAATGACTTATAGTTACGGCCTCAAGGAAAAAAGCAAGTAAGATGGAAGTGACTAGTTTACATCAATGACTTTTATAATGACTTATATAGTTCTCTTTGAAGGGATACCTTTTCCATAATAATTGAGGGTTCTCTTGTAATAAATTACCGACTATTCTTATATTGTCTTTATCCTTAAAACTTTGAACGGCTGTAAGGTCTCCGTTTGGCCACAGCAAGGCACACCGTCCCTCTAAAGACCAATCCACGATATTTAAACCAAGATTCCAAGAGTTCTTTTTAGCAATACTAAGAATCTTATTAAATTTCGTTTCTATTTTATCAAAAGGTACATATTCTCGGTCATACAAACCGCTTCCTCGTCCTCTTGAGATTAAAGAGAAAAAGTGCAGTTTCTCAATCCCCATATTCTTACATTGTTTTGCAACAAAAGGCATATCTATAAAATTCCGGGAAATTACAGGCATAACAATTGAAACGGGAATTCCTAAATCGCTTGCAATTTTTACGCCTTCAACAACTTTTTTAAAACTCCCTTCATACCCTGTTATTTTATCGTGCGTTTCTTCCTTTCCATGCATACTAAATCTAATATTGTCTATAAATGGTTTGAGTTCTTGCAACCTACTCTTATTTAAGATTAACCCATTGGTAGAAAGAGTTATTAAAATCTTTTTATTGTGTATGTATTTTAAGATCTCAACCAAATCATTCCTTAGAAGTGGCTCACCCCCTGTAATACATATCTTTTTTAATCCATTACTTGATAGTTTATCAACCATAATTTCTATTTTATCTAAGGAGTTGTCGGGTACCTGTTCAGATTCACAGCAATGAATGCATCTTAAATTGCACCTTCTTGTAACTTCTAGCCCTATATTGATGAAAAAATCCACGGATTCTTTTCTAAACCTATATGAGTCCTTTTTAATACTGTACTTGATCACTTCCGTTAATCTCCGAGATGTTTATATATTATCACGGGCGGGGTACAGTAATAAAAGTTCAGAGTTTGGCTGGGGAGCTAGGACTCGAACCTAGAGTCTTTGCGTCCAGAGCGCAATGTCCTGCCATTAGACGACTCCCCATCAACGCCGGTAACGGGCGTATTTTACCTTTTTATGCTGCACTATTCAAAAAGCCACGCAAAGCGTAAAATGATTGTGTGCCACAAAGTCAAATAAAAAACCCAAATTCTGCAAAACATAAAGAACAGCGCGTGGCCGTGTTTGTGGACGTACAAAACATGTACTACTCCGCCAAAAATTTATATAGCGCCAAGGTGGACTTTGGCAAAGTGCTAAAAGATGCTGTGTCGGCCCGCAAACTTGTGCGGGCGTTCGCGTATGTCATCAAAGCGGATGTGGGGGCAGAAAAAGAGTTTCACGAAGCCTTAAGTGCACAGGGTTTTGAGGTCCGCATAAAAGAGTTGCAGGTGTTTTTCGGTGGGGCTAAAAAGGGCGACTGGGATGTAGGACTTTGTATGGATGCGGTGCGAATTATGTCAAAAATTGATGTCATGGTTTTGGTTTCCGGTGATGGCGACTATGCGGATTTAATTGAGTACGCCAAAAGCCAGGGTGTAAGAACGGAAGCCATTGCCTTTGACAAAACTGCTTCTGGCAAACTGGTGGAAATGGTTGACTCCTTTACTAACATGAGCGACGATCCCAAACGCTTTTTAATTGGCTATCGTACATCAACTGACCGACGCGAACCCCCAACCCCTACTATAGTTTAACCTAAACCGAACAATCCTATAGTTTGCATTTGGCAACTTCTGTTGTAAAATAAGCAAAGCTGGCAATGGCCAGTTGACAAATGAATTAACAATATTTTCCATCCACGGAGGCTAGACAATGGACGAGGAACTTATGAGGTGGCACGCTTTCGCGAGCATTCTTGGCGAGAGCATAAAGGTCCCAGCTTACGCGACTGTCGGTCGTATAAGCAAAGATCAATCAGTGACCTCCTTTGGATCCTGGGTCGGTGGCACAATTACTGACGTGGAAAGGGCCACGTCACGAGTGCCGCGAACAGCCTATGCAAAGTTGGGGGAGCTGGCAGCTCAACCTGGGGGAGCAGGGTGTGACGGCAAGCTTGTCATGACAACCACGAAGAACCTGGGGTACGAGTACCGGGAACTCGGGTACGCGGCACAGAACGGTGTTGCGGTAACGGTGGGCGGCTTTGATGCACAAGAGCACGACCAGCTGCTGGCGTTGCTCACACTATACAACGCTATTCGTTCACCGCTAAGGCTACATCACGCGGGCTTTCGCTTCCCCTGACCCGGGCGCCTATAAATCTGCAGGTGCAGATTATCGAGACGGCATAGAGAGGCCCGCGGAGGACCATCAGCGCATATACTTTCCCACGGCTGCGGGCTACTACCGAGAGCACCAGTTTTCCCCCGGTGGTCCTCACAATTGGGCACGACATTGGGATATCGTATGTGCAAACCCGGTAGCACTGTTGCAATTCATTGCACAGGTTTACGGCCAGGAGCCGATACTTTGGCAACCCACACCCAACGATCCAGTCGGTGTGGTTTGGGTCAACGACCCAAAAGGCTACAGCGCTGCACTCGGCGTGAGGGCCCGCAAAGAGTGGTGGGAGGTGTAGACAACTGGCCGGAGACACTCCGATGACACAGCTGATATTTGGCTGTCGAATCGGAGTGTCTTCTTGGTAGTTTTTAACCCATCCCGTATAATGGGGGCATGAAAATCCGGCTGGCCAAACTCGTAAAACCCGCCCTTTACGCCGTGGTGGCAATGTTGCTCCTCTCAACAGCCTATCACACTTACTTTGCCAAAAAAATCATTCCTGGAGTCACCTTGGCAAACGTAAAAATAGGCGGACTTACTTACGCACAGGCACTGGAAAAAGTCGTCCAAAAAGACGCGCAAACAAAGAAAGAGTTGACCTTGTGGGCGCAGGGAAAAGACTACTCGATAAAAGCGGCCGACATTGAGCTCAAGTACGACTGGGAAGCCGGCGTAACCCGCGCTTTTGAGGTAGGTAGAACGGGTAACATAATTGTTGATACTAAAGATAAAATAGCCGGGCTTTTTAAACCTCTGCGACTTAATGCTAAGTATAGTTATAACAAAGACCTTTTGGGCGGTAAGGTGGCGGAAATTAGAAGTGAGGTAAACATTCCGTCTGTAAGCGCCAAAATGGCGCTAAACGCGGACGGAAAGTTAGAAATTGTGCCGGAAGTTTACGGAAAAAGCTTGGACGAAAATAAAATGTACAGCGTTATAAGAAACTGCTTTGACACTTTGGACTTTGAACAAAAGGCGCTAGAAGTGGAAGATACCCAACCCCAATTTGTCAAAGCCGACTTGGATAAAGTTATAAACGAAGCGCAAAAACTTGTAACAAGAGAAATTGAACTAAAGTCGGGCGACAAAATATACAAACTGGGTCCTGCGGATCTGCTAAAACTTATTAAACTCTCTTCTAACGAAGGGAGACCGGAGGTCCGTTTAGATAAAGTCGAGCTGGAAAAAGTTGCTCAAAACGTTGCTCTAGAGTTAAATAAACTGCCGTTGGGTCAAGTGATAAGCGTAAAAGATGGACGCGTGCAGGAATTTAAAATTATTCAAGACGGGTTGGAAATTGATAAAGATAAATTTGCAGACGACTTTAAGAAACTGTTTTTCAATAATGACGGCCTGCTTAGTATGGAAATTCCCCTTAAAGAAGTTAAAACCTCCAAGAACGGCTCGGAATATGGGATTTTCACTCTCTTGGGAACGGGGACCAGCAAATTTACCGGCTCTGCTCAACCAAGAATCACCAATCTAACGCTCGCTGCCCAAAGAACCAGCGGTGTTTTAGTACCTCCAGGAAAAGAATATTCCTTTAACCAAGCGGTAGGAGAAATTAGCGCCAAAACAGGCTACGCCATTGCTTATATTATCTCCCAAGGTCGCACGGTCTTAGGAGAGGGGGGTGGCGTTTGCCAAACATCTACCACACTTTTTAGGGCCATCTTAAACGCGGGACTACCTATAACTTCCCGTCATCCTCACGCCTATAGAGTTGGGTACTATGAAATCGAGTCACCGGTGGGGTTTGACGCCAGCGTCTACCAGCCGTCGCTGGATCTAAAATTTAATAACGACACTCCGGGATACGTTTTAATTCAGTCATCCGCTGATCTTGCTACCAACACTTTGGAATTTAAAATTTATGGCACCCCGGATGGTCGCAAGGTAGAAATAAGTCAACCCAAACTTTACAATGTTTCTCCCGCGCCTGCGCCGCTTTACCAGGACGACCCCACTCTACCAAAAGGCGTTGTTAAGCAAGTGGACTTTTCTGCCTCGGGAGGTACTGCGGAATTTACCCGCAAAGTTACCCGCGGCGATGAGGTTCTATTTGAGGACTCGTTTAAAAGCGTGTATCAACCCTGGCGGGCGATTTTCCTAGTAGGAACCAAAATATAGTATTCCGTCACTCCGTATAGGAAACAGAAAACACCGTCTCCACACTATCGCCCAAAGATAAAACGGAAACCTCAATCCTCTCCTGGTCGCGGGTGTAAACAGTGGAAAGCAGATCCTCCGCACTGTCTTTTGGCTTCCAACCTTTTGACACCAAAACACTTCTAAAAAACTTTTGAATCTCATCGCCCGACTTGGCGTTAGATAGAGTTACTTGAGAAAACCCCTCACGAACATTGCGCCCAATTTCCTGTGATCCCGTTGGTAAAGGAATACTGTCCAAATAGTTTTTTTTCTCTTTGACCGACGTGGCACCCTTTACTTGGGGAACAACACCGGGCTTGTAGATAGAAAATAAATAGTAGGTTAATCCAAAAACAAAACACAACGCAAAAAATATAGGCAAGGCGTTTTTTGCTGACTTCATAATGTATTCATTACAGCAAGCCACGTACAGTGGCGCTGATAACTTATACGATTATAGCACTTGTGAAGAATGCTAAAATACCCACATGTTGATTTTAGCTATCGAATCAAGTTGCGACGAAACCGCCTGCGCGGTGGTGGAGGATGGAATTAAAGAAATCGCCTCTGAACTAGCCACCTCCGCAGACCTGCATCACAAAACGGGGGGAATTGTACCTGAAGTAGCCGCCAGGAAGCAGGTGGAATTTATTGTGCCCATAATAGAATCTACTATAAACAAAACCGCTGATTATTTTAAGATCCCACCCGATCGAGTTAAGGACAAGATCGATGCCGTCGCCGCAACCGTGGGTCCGGGTCTTGTAGGCTCGCTTATCGTTGGGGTAGAAGCAGCCAAAGCTTTGGCGCTGGCCTGGAATAAACCCTTAATTCCCGTAAACCATCTGGTTGGGCATATTTACGGAAACTTTGTGGGCGACAAAGTAATGGGTGTGTTTCCTGCCGTAGTGTTGATAGTGAGTGGCGGACACACGGATTTGGTTTTAATGAAGAATCACGGCGATTTGGAGTATTTGGGCGGAACTATTGACGACGCGGCAGGGGAGGCTTTTGATAAAGCTGCCAGGTTATTAAATCTGGCGATGTACCTGGGTGGGGCCAATCTTTCCAAAACGGCCCATGATTATAGCGGCCCGACGCTTCTTGAAAAACTTCCCCGCTCCTTTATGCATGAGGACAATTTTGACTTTTCTTTTTCCGGATTAAAAACCGCCGTTAAAAGAATGGTCGACAAAAACATTTACCCCGTCCCTGCTATCGCCAAAGAATTCGAAGAAGCCGTGGTGGAAGTATTGGTGGAAAAAACCCTTAAGGCAGTTAAACACACGGGCGCAAGGTCGATTATGTTGGGCGGAGGCGTTTCCGCCAATCAAAAGCTTAGAGAGGAACTAGCTAATCGGGTGAAGATGTTGGCGGGGGTGTCGCAGCCTTCTCGGAGTGGGTCCCGGATCTCACCGCCCACTCCTGCGAATGTCTGCGACGCCCCCCACCCACTCCGCTTGTTTATCCCACCACTAAAGCTTTGCACCGACAACGCCGTTTGTATTGCTTCTACCGCCTTTTTCAACCAAACGGTTAAGCCTTTCGATCAAATAGTCCCAAACCCTTCTTTAACCATCAAAGACTACTAAACAGATACAAAGAGGGGGCTTGCAGCCCCCTCTCAAATACCAATTCGTACGAATTGTATTTTTACCTCAATACGCTAATTATTGGAATACCCAATTCTGTGGCAGGAGCGCTAACCGTAATTCTGCTATTTGTTAAGCTTTGTGATACCTCATAGTTGGTGTCCCAACCTCCAGCAACCGCACAATCGCTCACGGGAGTCCCGTTATTCGTTAACGGATCTACAGGTAAAGCAGCTATATAAGTGGGGACAAGAGCGGTGCATAGAGCCATAAACGATGTGCTGTTTATAACACCGGCGACATTAGGAATAGCTAAAGCTGTGAGGTTTCCTTTGTTGTCGGCACTATATTGATGTATAGAATTCAACAAAGCATTTACATCGCTGGATCTCTTGGCGTTGTTAGCCTGTGCAAACTGTCTGGCCGGGTTAATAGCAATCAAGACGATGGCTAACAAAACGGCCAAGATACCAATAACCACCAAAAGTTCAATAAGAGTAAAACCCGCTTGTTTTCTTTTTAACATATTTCCACCCCCTTTCTAAGCCCAATCTTTTTTATCATCAGTTTTGGGCAGTAACATAATCTTCTTTATTATTAGTCAAACAATCCCCTTATGTCAACCTCTCTAATTAGAACAAAATATGCCATCGCCGCTAGTACAATAAGAAGTAGGCCAAAAAACCCTAGCATAATTTTTAGATGTTTAGTATCTCTGGGGCTATTTCTGGCAATAAACGAGTCCGACACAAACCGCCTTTCAAAGTCGCTCAAGAAGTTAAATTTTTTATAATCGTCCAAATTTTTGATCAAATTATCAACTTTGATTTCCTCCGGCGACTTAACTTTTAATAGCGACGCAGGAAGAAGGGCCAAAACCCTAAAATAGCGCCTCTCCAGAAAATCCAACAGCAAATCATAATAATCTCTACCCAATGCAATCGCCCGCTTAGAAGCGTCGTCCACCAATACACGGCTAACTACCTGCTCTAAAGGAATTGTACCCAGATATGTTTCTATTTCATTATCAGCAGAGCCGTCGCTTGCCAAACTTTGAGTGGCGTGCTCAAAATATACATTTTCACTAAGAACTAAAATAACATCACAGGGAGGAATTTTGTTATTATCCATCCAAAAAGCCAAGGACTGAACAAATTTTTCTTGGGAAACAATCTCCATATCTTTTATCACATCGGGTTCAAGCGTTAGCACCAAGGGTTTTTGACCGCTTTTGGCATAAAATGAGATGGTGTTTTTATCCACATACAAGATGCTCTTTTGTCTTGTTGACTTATTGAAGGGCAGTTTCATATTATCTGCTTCCAGCTTACCAGAGAAACCTTGCCGTTAGCAAGGTGGACTTGGGCTAACACTTTTTTGGTAAAGCCGTTGTAAGTAGCCGTGGAGGTTATAGTGCGATCGTCCCCGTTTGCAACTACTTGGATAGTTATGGTGGCATCCGTAGCAATTGATAAATCTCCGCCATTATAGCTTGGGTCTCTTATAAGTCGTAAAACCGACTCTTCTGCTCCCGCTTCGGCATAATTTGACGCTTGCTCGCTTTGAGCGAGTTTTGCGGTGTTTTGCATATTTATAATGGTAAGAGTCGCCGAAAGAGCAACAACGCTTAGCCCAAAAGCCATAAAAACCAAGACAGAGGTTAGAATTTGCCCAGACGTGTTATTGTGCGATTTTAAGAGCCTCATCTTAACCCTCCTGCCCCCACAAAAGTTTGACTCTCGTACTGCGCCGTTCCGCTAACACTGGAGGCCGCTTTAAACGACACGGATATCATAGGCTTGCCGTCGGTATTTCCTTGTCTAACAAATTCTAATTCCGTTATTTTAGTGTCCAGGTTCGATATTAAGTAGTCGCCCGTCCCGTCGTTTAGATAGAACTTGTCGCCGTTTACATAATAATGAAACTGGGTACTGCCCACGGTGGTTGTAAGCTCAGCGGATGTCTCGCCCAGACTTGCTGGCACGGTTATCGAGTCTGCGTTATTTATCCCGTACTTTAGCCGCGCCATAATATATCTGCCATCCGTTTGCACCGCTGAGTAGTTTTGTGTTTTCGTACTCTCATCTAAAATACTCACAAAAAGCTCACTTAAGACTACAAGCATGATTGTTGCAAGTCCAAGATATATTAACAGTTCGACTATTGTGATTCCCTTTTTGTTTAATATCGTCATGGCGAATAATTAACCTCAAAAGAATTTAATGTGGGAGTTTTATCCCTACTACTGTCTGCATAAAGCGACACTTTATATTTAAAACAGCGCGCGGGATTAATATTTGTAGAAGGTAGGTTGTGGTAGGGTATAGGTCCACCTGTGGTGAAACTGGAGTCTGAGGTTCCGTCCGGACCGTAATAAGTGGGAGTAGTAAGGTTGTCGCAAGCTTGGGTACCGTCGCCATAGGTTACAATCTGAAAATCTAAGGTTGTACCAGAAGGTGTTGACACATCGGCATTTACCCTATTAAACATTACAGTCTTATTTGGACCGGCATCAAAGACTTCTGATTCAAAAACACCGCTGGGCATATAAGTCCCATCCTCCCCACCTTGAATAATCTTAAGCTGTTTTTCCTGCGTATTTGCCACCATATAAACAAAGGAGTCGCTGTCAGCTTCGACCACGGAAACCAGGTCGTTAAAGCCGGCATTAAAATTTACACCGCCGCACCACTCCGGGTTCTTCTCCCCGTCGCTGCCTACCATTTTTAACACCTGGTATTCCTGCGCGTCGTTTTCATCCTCCACACCGTCCTTACCAACTAATACAGCCCGCTCCCCGTTTAGCACA
>Ga0315277_10008877_pt1 | contig 12881 bp, 10 predicted proteins | sample YL17G05_15_MG_FD_203695 | JGI IMG/M metagenome (GOLD analysis project Ga0315277, IMG submission 203695) | Sediment microbial communities from Yellowstone Lake, YNP, Wyoming, USA - YL17G05_15 | ecosystem: Environmental > Aquatic > Freshwater > Lake > Sediment | place: USA: Wyoming | collected...
CAGCGCCCCGGTGTGCAATGACTGTCACGGCAATCACGGCGCCGCGCCGCCTGAAGTGACCTCGATCGCCTTCGTCTGCCGGCAGTGCCACCCCAGCGCCGGCGACCTGTTCACCAAGAGCCCCCACAAGGAGGCCTTCGACGCCCTGGGTATCTCGGAGTGCGAGGCCTGCCACGGCAACCACCGCATCTCCCCTCCTTCAGATGACATCCTCGCCGGGGGGAAGCAGGATGTCTGCGTTCAATGTCATGACGCCGGGACAGCGCCGCACCAGACCGGGCTCGAAATCAAGCAGCAGATCGACGGTTATGTCGCCTCCTCCGAGGCGGCCAAGGCGCTCCTGGACAGCGCCGAACAGAAGGGCGTCGACGTGGGCGAGGCGCGGTACAAGCTCCAGGACGCCACGACGGCCCTGGTCCTGGCCCGCAACCTCACCCACGGGCTGTCGCCTTCCGAAATCGAGGCCAACCTGGGCGAGGGAGGCAAGGTTCTGGCCGAGGTCAAGGTCCGCGGGGAAGCGGCGCTGCGGGAGGCCAAGTTCCGCCGATCGGGGCTCGTCATCGCCACCCTCTTCATCCTCCTCTTAGCCGGGGCCCTCTACCTCAAGATCCGTGACTTGAAAAGGCCGCCGACCCGCCTCGAATAGTCAGGCCCAGGCCCCCTCCTCCCGTCCCGGCCTCACCCTTCACCTTCGAGCGTTCTTATAAAACATATAGAGTTTATCGGAATTGTATTGACAATCCCCCGAAACTTTCCTAAAATGGAGATTACTCATTTCGGGACCCCGACCAGTCGTTCGGGCCCGTGAATCCCAGGGAGGACCGATGAAAAAGACCGTTCTTCTTATCCTCGTAACCGCGGTGGCGGCGGCCGGACTCTACGGCCAGACGTGCACCTACGTCGGCTCGGCCAAATGCGCCATCTGCCACAAGACAGAAAGCCAGGGCAAGCAGTATCCGATCTGGCAGGGCACCAAGCATTCCCAGTCATTCGCCGCGTTCAGCACCCCCCAGGCGGCCGACGTTGCCAAGCAGGCCAACGTCCAGAACCCCGCTGAAAGCCCCGATTGTCTCAAGTGCCATGCCCCCCTGTATGAAAAGGCGGCCGAGCTGAAGGCGGAAGGGGTCACCTGCGAGGTCTGCCACGGCCCGGGAAGCGAATACAAAAAGCTGAATATCATGAAAGACAAGGCCCTGGCCACGCAGAATGGACTCATCATCTATGACAACCAGGACGCCATCAAGAAGCAGTGCCTGACTTGCCACGCCAATGCCCACGGCAAGAGCTTCGATTTCGCCGCGGCCCTCGAGAAAATCAAGCACAACAAGCCGGCGCAATAAGCGCGGCCGGCTGGCTCTTTCCAAGGTTTGAGACTCCGATGCGGCATGCCTGGTCTGGTCTTCTGCTGTTGGTGCTGATCAGCCCGTTTCTCCAGGCCCAAAAGACTCTCTCATCTGCTTCCCCAAACGCGGCCTGTCTGGCCTGCCATGGCTCGGCTGCAACGGCCAGCAAGCTGCGGATCAATGAGAGCCACCTTCCGGCCTCTGTCCATTCCGCTCTGCTCTGCACGGACTGCCATGCCATCAAGGCAGGCGAAACGCAGAGAGATATCCCTCACCAGAAGGATATCCCATCACCCAACTGCACCTCGACCTGCCATCGCGAAGACCACAAAGCGAAACCCGGCCTCGACCCTCTCTCCTACCCGGACAGCGTCCACGGGCGCGCCTATCTCGAACGCGGCGTCGCCGAAGTGGCCAAGTGCTGGGACTGCCACGGCAAGCACAACATCCGCGACGCCTCGGACCCTGAGTCTCTGGTCAATCGAAAGAATATCCCACTGACCTGCACCTCCTGTCATGAGGACATGGCTGTGGTCGTCAAGTACCACATCCACAGCGAAATGCCCTATCAAGAGTACATGAAGAGCGTTCACGGAAAGGCGCTTTTCGAAAAGGGGCTCGTCCAGTATGCCGCGGTCTGCACCGACTGCCACGGGGTGCACGATATCAAGGGAGTCGGGGAACCCCATCTCATGGCCAAGCAGCCTCAGACCTGCGGCCGCTGTCATGAGCTCATCTTCAACGAGTACAAAGAGAGCATCCACGGACAGCAGGCTCTGGCCGGCAACATCGACTCTCCTCTCTGCGTCGACTGCCACGGCGAGCACGGGATCACGTCGCCCATGGACGAAAAATCTCCTGTCTTCAGTAAGAACATTCCCGACACCTGCTCCAGCTGCCATGCCCGGCCCGAGATCATGAAGAAATACGGCATCTCCGAGGATAGGATCGAGACGTTTATCGACAGCCTCCACGGTATCGCCGTCGGGTTCGGCTCCGAGTCCGCGGCCACCTGCGCCAGCTGCCATGGCGTCCATGATATCCGGCCCGCCTCCGACCCCAGGTCAAAGATCAACCCGGCCAACCTGCGCTCCACCTGCGGCCAGGCCAACTGCCACCCCCAGATGCCGGAGAAAATCGCCTCCTCCAAGATCCATGTCGGCCCCGAGTCGAAGTCTTCACCCCTGCACTTTTTCATCCAAAGAGTTCTTATCATCCTGGTTTTCATCCTGCTTTTTATTACGGTCATCTGGTTTGTCCCGGGGTTTATCAGAAAAGCCAGACTGTTGAAGAAATGACCGGCGCCCAGGCTCGACCTCCTCTCCTCCTGACCATTGCCGCTGTCCTCTTTATTTTTCTTTCCTTGTCTGCCTCGGCCCAGTCCGACGAGGACTGCCTGGCCTGTCATACGGATAAAGAACTCAAGTCGGAAGCCGGGACGCCCCTGTTCGTGGACCAGGCCAAGTCCCAAAGCTCGATCCACGGGCAGGCCGGGATCTCCTGTGTCGACTGCCACGCCGACCTCCAGAAGGTCAAGGATTTCCCCCATGCATCGCCCCTTAAGCCGGTCGCCTGCGGCCAGTGCCACGAGACAGCCCTCCAGCAGTTTGAACGCAGCGTCCATCAAGCGGCTAACGAGAAGGGGACGTCCGGGATCACCATCGGCTGCAAGGACTGCCACGGGACCCACGAGATAAAGCCAAAGGATGATTTCGAATCGCCAACCTTTGCCATCAACCTTCCCGCCACCTGCGAGAGATGTCACCTGGAGAAAGTGCCGTCCAAGAAAGGTTCCGGGTTCATCGGCGGCTACAACCAGAGCTCCCACTTCAAGGCTCTGGAGAAATCCGGGCTGACGATGTCGGCCAACTGCAGCCACTGCCACGGCGCCCACGAGATCAAAAGTGTCGACGACCCGCTGTCTCTCGTCTCCCGCAAAAACATCATCAAGACCTGCGGTACGTGTCATGTGGGGATCCAGAGGGGCTATCTGGACAGCGTCCACGGCAAGGATTTCGTCAAGGGCATCAAGGATGTTCCCGTCTGTACAGACTGCCACAGCGAACACGAGATCCTCTCGCCCGAAGATATCAATTCCAAGGTCTACTCGACGAAGGTGGCCCTGGTCTGCTCCCGCTGCCACGACGACATCGCCCTGAGCCGGCAGTACGGATTCCTGACCTCCCGCCTCAAGACCTACAACGAAAGCTTCCACGGCACGGCCGCCCGGTTCGGCGAAACCCGGGTGGCCAACTGCGCGTCCTGCCACGGGTTCCACGACATCCGGGCGTCTTCGGACCCGAAGTCCTCCATCAACAAGGAGAACCTCCCCGCAACCTGCGGACAATGCCACCCCGGAGCCAGCCGCCATTTCGCCGAAGGCCGCATCCACAGCACTCCCGAGCAGATCGACAAGGCCAAATACAGGACCTCACACGTCGTCAAGAACGTCTACATCTTCGTCATCGCGGCCATCATCGCGGTCATGCTCGTCTTTATCACCGCCGACTTCCTCCGCCGCGTCCTCAGGAAGGAGAAGCATGGATAGCGCGCCGCTCATCCGGGACGAGGAAGTCTTCCTGCGGATGAACTTGGCTGAGAGGATTCAGCACTGGCTGCTGATCTCCACTTTCTTTTTTCTGATCGTCACCGGCCTGCCCCTCTTTTTCTACGACGTCAAATTCTTCAAGTGGCTCCTCCCGAGCGGACGCAGCTTCCACATCCGCGGCGTCATCCACCGCATCGCCGCAGTGCTCATGATCGCCAACCTCATCTGGCACCTGTTTTATGCCGCCTTGACCCGCCGCGGCCGGAACAACCTCAAGGAGATGCTTCCCCGGTGGCAGGATCTCAAGGACGCCATCGAACTCTTCGGCTACAACGTCGGGCTGACCCGTTTCCTCCACCGGCGCGGGGTCGGCAAGAAATTCTTCCAGAGGCACCCCTTCTGGCTGTTCGATAATCACCCGCTCTACGGCCGCTACAACTTCGTCGAGAAGTTCGAGTACTGGGCTCTGGGCTGGGGAACGTTTGTGATGATCTTCAGCGGGTTCTTCATGTGGAACGTGGAGCTCTCGCTGCGCCTGTTCCCGCTCTGGGTCCACGACATCTTCATCATCATCCATGGCTACGAGGCAATTCTTGCCTTCCTGGCCGTCATCATCTGGCACATGTACAACGTTCACCTCAGCCCCGAAGTCTTCCCGATGAGCAAGATCTGGCTCACCGGAAAGATCACAGGCAAGGAGCTCCGGCTGCTTCATCCGCTCGAATACGAGCAGATTCTCGAGGAGCGCCGGAAGACCCTTTCGGCCGAAGCCCTTTAGACTCTTGGTGCTTTCCCCTGAAAAGACATTGGTAGGACTTTGTTCAACTCAGGCGAGAACCCGCTCCTCCCATTCGGGGCCGAGGAACTCTCGCCCGAAGAGAAAACCCAGGACCTCCCTGGCAAAGACTTCACCCAACCGGCTAACGTCAAACGAGCTGATCCTATAGAAGATGCCTGCTTCATCCACCCCGCCCTCGGTCGCAAGAAAATGCGGCTGTGCGTGAAAATTGATGAGGTCTCCGAAGGTCTGGATGACGGCAATGATGCCGGGCTGGAGGGTCGTCCCTGTCACAGCTTGAAAATGGAATATATGGGCGTAAGTTTATCTAAAGGTTAGGGTAAGGGTTTTCCTAAGGGTTGGAGTATGGGTTAAATTACAAAATTGACGATTTCCATTTTTACCCTTATAATTCAATAAAGGGGTGAAGGGCGATGAGCAAAATTTGGAAAAATAATAAAAAATATTTCATTCCTGCTTTTTTGAGTTTGATATGCCTGTTTGTTGGATACATCTACAGAGATTGCAGAGAATCAGAAAAATCAATAATAGTCAGCGGGATTAAAATTGAAGACCTCAGGGCGGACTTGAAAGCTAATTCTGATTCGCTCAGGCAAATAGGCGAAGACTTCAATAAGGCGAGCAGAAAATTAGATAAAATCGGCGACTGTCTGAACAGAGAAATAATTCCCGCTTTGAACAAGATTAACAAAAGTGTAATTCAACCGATTGAGCTTACTTCCCTATCTAAATCCATAAATGAATACTTAGGAAAGCTTGATCTTCACCTCGCCTCAATCAAAGACAGCCAGGAAAAAACCTCTTTCTTGATTGCCAGTTCGATACCCGAAAATCTAATTACTGTGGATGGAAAGATCAAATCTATAAATGAAGGGCTGCAAAAAATGGAATTCTGGACTTATGCACCAATGATTGCAGGACAAGATATACCTGATAAGAAACTCTCATTCAACTACACACCAGATATTTTGGTTGTTAGTGGTGATAGACCTATCGTGGACACAAAAGCCATAAAGTCCGAACAAAATGCGGAAATAAAATACTTCAAATGGAAAGGAAATCTGTATATTAAATCAATCAAAATTCTAGAAGAGCCTCAGACAAAGAAGAAATAGTTTCTTTAAAATCAACTCCCAAACATCGTCTTTTTGCGTGCATCTATCGCGTTCCTGCCGAGGGCTAAGGAAGTCCTGTAATCAGCTATGAAACCCGTAGGATACTGCCTGTTTTTTATGGCGCTATCGATGGCTGGGAGTGGATCGGCGTTGTGGCATGAATAAATCCGGTCGCAGTAATGGGGCTTGCCTTCTCGGGCGCCCTTGAGGATCTGGGCGGCGCAGCTCGGGCTTGCATAGCCAAGCGAGCTGGCGATTATATACGCGCAGAGTGGACTATTTCATTTTAGGGTTTCTTCACGGGTATAGATTTTGGGCATAAATTATTTATGGGAGGGAAAAAACATAAAAAAGCAAAGATCCTCAATCTCATATATTTTGCTTACTCTTTCTTCTGTTTTGAATTTCGTGAGTCGCTTTTATTTCAGGCGGGTGACCTTTACAATTAAGAATAAATTAATAATAATCCTGCCGAAGTATACTAGGGGAGCAAGAAACATGAAAACTTTTTCTTATGATCCATCAAAAGACTCTGAATTTAAGCTTTTTTCTGAAGAACTCGAAAAAGAATCGGATAGAGGCATAGCAATTATTTGCCATGCGTACATCGAAGACTTACTTAAAGAGCTTCTAAAGAAAAGGCTAATAGAGAACAAAGACTTTCTTAATAACCTTAAAAAAGCTATTTCGTTTAATCACATACTCACTCTTTGTTACATAACAGGTATCGTCACTGATGAAGAGAAACAAGAAATAGAGATACTCAATAGAATTAGAAATCAATTCGGCCATAGAAGAAAGGTTAATAAATTTAGCCACACCGATATTCGTGGTATATGTAACAATCTAAGAATGCCGAAATCTATAATGGACAAAATGACCACGAGGAAAAAGTTTGTTTCAACAGCTGCCTATTATGTTCAAATGCTAAACTTGAAATTAAAATATACAAAGAAAGTTAAAAATATTGAAGTTGAATCTCGCGGCCTCAAGATGCTCGATAACCTTTACATATAAGCTCACATTAAAATAAAAAGTCCAAATTCCCCAAATCTCCTTCGCCTTCTCGTCTTGCATGCTCAAACCAATTATAACAATTTTACATCCCGAACAATATAATCTTCTACGGGGGTATGAATGAGCCAAAAGCGTGCGTCAAATGGCATCGACGATTACTTGTTGAAATAACAGCTCAGCAGCCTTTCTCCTGAGATCAAGAGGCTGGGGCGTAAGGCAGTCTGCGCCTAAGTTACCTCCACATCGTACATGGTACGAGAATGGGTGGCATGGCGCCAGTCCCTGACCGCCAGAGCGGGATGGGGCGGGTGGGCGGGTCTTGAGCGAGGGCGGAAGGGACGCGCCATGACAGGACCCATTCTCATCAGGGAGACGGAGTTAGCAGATTGCCTTCCGTATACCCTTTTCTTTGTCCTAAAGAATCGGTAAAATAGCCCAAATGCGCGCCAAAGCTCAAGGGATGAACCTCACCCTGAGCTATTCCAATAAGGCTTATCTCGTCCTCGAGGACGGCACGGTCTTCGAAGGTTACTCCTGCGGACACGAAGGGGAGGCGCAGGGTGAAGTCGTCTTCAACACCGCTATGACCGGCTACCAGGAGATCCTCAGCGACCCCTCCTACAGGGGTCAGATCGTGACCATGACTTACCCGCTCATCGGCAACACCGGCTGTAATTCTGAGGATGTCGAGTCGGGAAGGCCGTGGGTGGAGGGATTCGTGCTCAAGGAAATGGCCGCAGCTCCCTCCAACTGGCGCTGCGGCGAGAGCCTCCCCGATTACCTCAGGCGTCACAGGATCCCTGCTATCCAGGGCATCGATACGAGAAAGTTGACGAGGATTCTACGGCGGACCGGCGCCCAGCGCGGTCTCCTCACAACTTCGCCGGCCGACCTCCCCGCTCTTCGCGAACGGGCCAAAGCGGTCCCTTCGATCGTCGGCCTGGACCTGGTCAAAGAGGTGACCTGCTCCAGGCCCTATCGCTGGCGGGATGGGACCTACGGCTGGCCGGACGGCTACCCGGCCAAGAGCCACTTCGATTATTTTGTCGTCGCCTATGATTTTGGGATCAAGCGGAACATCCTGCGCTGCCTGGTTGACCGGCGGATGGATGTACTCGTCGTCCCCGCCACGACTCCCGCCGATGAAGTCCTCAAGCTCAAGCCCGACGGCGTTTTCCTGTCCAACGGGCCCGGAGACCCGGAGCCCATTGCCTACGCAACAGAAAGCATAAGAGAGATGATCGGGAGAGTCCCGCTCTTCGGCATCTGCCTCGGCCACCAGCTCATCGGGCTGGCGCTCGGAGGAAAAACCTACAAGCTCAGGTTCGGTCACCACGGGGCCAACCACCCCGTGAAGAACCTGGAGACGGGCGCCATCGAGATCACCTCCCAGAACCACGGTTTTGCCGTGGACATCGATTCGCTCCAAGGACTGGCCAAGCTGACCCATCTCAACCTCAACGACCTGACCTCCGAGGGACTCTCAGTCCGGGAGAAATTCCTATTCACGGTCCAGTACCACCCCGAAAGCTCGCCGGGCCCCCATGATTCCCATTACCTCTTCCGCGATTTTGCCCGGATGATGGACGATTTCAAGGGGAAATGACGTGCCGCGGCGCCAGGACATCCATTCCATCCTGATCATCGGCTCCGGTCCGATCATCATCGGCCAGGCCTCGGAGTTCGATTACTCCGGTACCCAGGCGCTCAAGGCCCTTAAAGAGGAGGACTTCCGGCTGATCCTGGTCAACTCCAACCCGGCCACGATCATGACCGACCCCGAGTTCGCCGACCGGACCTATCTCGAGCCCCTGACCGCAGACTACCTGGAGCGGGTCATCGAGAGGGAGAAGCCGGACGCCCTGCTCGCCACCCTGGGCGGACAGAAGGCCCTCAACCTCGCCCTCGAGCTCGACGACCGGGGCGTCCTAGAGAAACATGGAGTACGGCTCATCGGCGTGAGCGCTGAATCGATCCGCAAGGCCGAGGACAGGCTTCTCTTCCGCCGGGCCATGGAGAAGATCCGGCTCGAGGTCCCGGAATCCGGCTATGCCTCAAACCTCGAGGAGGCAGTAGACATCGCCGAACGACTCCAATTCCCCCTCGTCGTCCGTCCCTCCTTCACCCTGGGCGGCACCGGCGGCAACATCATCCATAACTGGGACGACTTCCACAGGTTCGTCCCGCTCGGGCTGGCCATCAGCCCCGTTTCCCGCGTGCTCATCGAAAAGTCCATCAGCGGCTGGAAAGAGTTCGAGCTCGAGGTCATGCGCGACAAGAAGGACAACGTGGTCATCGTCTGCCCGATCGAGAACTTCGACCCAATGGGCGTTCACACCGGCGACTCTATCACCGTTGCCCCGGCCCAGACCCTGACCGACAAGGAATACCAGAGGCTGCGCGACGCCTCGGTCGCTATCATGCGGGAGATCGGTGTCGAGACTGGGGGGTCCAACATCCAGTTCGCCCTCAATCCGGAGGATGGCCGGCTGATGGTCATCGAGATGAACCCGCGTGTCTCCCGCTCCTCAGCGCTGGCGTCCAAGGCGACTGGGTTCCCAATAGCCAGGATGGCGGCCAAGCTGGCCGTCGGCTACACGCTCGACGAGATCCGGAACGACATCACTAAAAAGACACCGGCCTGTTTCGAGCCGGCCATCGATTACGTCGTCGTCAAGATCCCCCGCTTCGCCTTCGAGAAATTCCCCGAGGAAGTCCGGCATTTGACCACCCAGATGAAATCGGTGGGCGAGACCATGGCCATCGGCCGGACTTTCAAGGAGGCGCTCCAGAAGGCCATCCGTTCACTCGAATCCGGCCGCTCCGGCCTCGAGCCCACGGACGGCAAGGGCGATCGCCACTTCCTCGAGGAAAACCTCCGTCAGCCCAACGCCGACCGTCTCTGGCTCATCGCCGACGCCTTTCGCCTGGGCATGACCGTCCAAGAGATCGCCGCCCTCACCCGCATCGACCCGTTCTTCCTGAGGAACATCCAGGATCTCGTCGGGTTCGAGGAGGGGCTCAAGGCTTGTCGGAAGAAAGCGCTTCCCCCTTCCCTCTTGCGGCACGCCAAGGCTTTGGGCTTCTCCGACCGGAGGATCGGGCAGCTCATCGGGATGCCGGAGGGCGATGTCAGGGCGCTCCGGGAAAAAGAGGGGGTTGTCCCCGTGTGGAAGGTCGTGGACACCTGCGCCGGCGAGTTCGAGTCCGAAACTCCTTACTTCTATTCGACCTACGAAGAGGAGGACGAAGTCCCGGCCATATCCGGAAAAAAGGCCATCATCCTCGGCTCCGGGCCGAACCGCATCGGCCAGGGCATCGAGTTCGATTACTGCTGCGTCCACGGAGTGTTCGCCCTTCGCGACGCAGGATACAAGACGATTATGGTCAACTCCAACCCGGAGACGGTCTCCACTGACTATGACATCTCCGACCGCCTCTATTTCGACCCGCTGACCTTGGAGGACGTGCTGGCCATCTACAGGAAGGAAAAACCCGAGGGCATCATCGTCCAGTTCGGAGGGCAGACGCCGCTCAAGATCGCGGTGGGGCTCCATGAAAACCGGGCCCGCATCCTGGGGACGAGCTCGGAGGCCATCGACGAAACCGAAGACCGGGAGAAGTTCGACCGGTTCCTGACCCGGCTCGACCTTCTCCGGCCGCGGAACGGGCTGGCCAAGAACTCCGCCCAAGCCCTCCGCACCGCTGGCCGGATCGGCTATCCGGTGCTCGTCCGGCCGTCCTATGTCCTGGGCGGACGGGCGATGAAAGTCATCCACGACGAAGTGGAGATGGTGGACTACCTCTCCCGGAACCGTGAATACTTCAGGGAACATCCGCTGCTCATCGATGAGTTCATCGATAACGCCGTCGAGCTCGACGTCGACCTCCTGGGCGACGGCGAAGATGTTTTCATCGGCGGGATCCTCGAGCACATCCAGGAGGCGGGAATCCACTCCGGCGACGCCACCATGGTCATCCCGCCCTTCTTCCTGGCCGACCGGCTGGTCGAGGAGGTGGGCCGGCAGGTGGAGGTCATGGCCAAGGCGCTGGGTGTCGTCGGCCTGATGAACGTCCAGATGGCCGTCAAAGGCAGCAAGATCTATGTCCTGGAAGTTAACCCCAGGGCCTCACGCACGGTGCCTTTCGTCTCTAAGGCGACCGGGATTCCTCTGGCCAAGGTCGCGACCCGGCTCATCATGGGAGAGAAGCTCAAAGACCTCAGGCTGCCGCAGAGGAAGCTCGGCCTCTACGCGGTCAAGGAGGCGGTCTTTTCCTTCGACAAGTTCCTCGAGGTCGATCCTGTTTTGGGTCCCGAGATGCGCTCCACCGGGGAGTCCATCGGCATCGACCGCGAGTTCCCCCTGGCCTTCCTCAAGTCTCAGGAAGGAGCGGGATTTTTCCTGCCCCGGGAAGGAGAAGTCTTCGTCAGCGTGCCGGACGAGGACAAGCCCAAGATCCTGAACCTGATCGAGAAGCTTGACCTGCTCGGGTTCAGCTTCCTGGCCACCGACGGAACGGCCCAGTACCTGCGGCGTCACGGTTTCCGAGTGGACACCATCGGCAAGGTCTACATGGAGCGAAGGAACATCCTCGACGATATCAGCCAGGGCAAGGTTAAGATGATCTTCAACACGCCGGCAGGAGGCCGGGAAGTGAGCGACGCCCAGAAGATCCGGCGAGTGGCGTTCAGCTACCGCGTCCCCTGCTACACGACCATCCCCTCGGCCAGTGCCGCCGTCAAGGCCATCGAGATGAGGGAAAAGGTCGCGCCGTCGCTGGTCTGTTTGCAGGACCTTTGGGGAAAGCCCGAGGATTAAGAATGCGCGACAAGATTGAAAAACTGCGTCGGCTTATGAGAAAGCACAACATCCAGGCCTATCTCGTCCCTGGATCCGACCCCCACCAGAGCGAGTACGTGCCGGAATTCTGGAAGCGCCGGGCGTTCATCACTGGCTTTACGGGTTCGGCAGGCGATGCTTTGGTCACGTTGAAAAGCGCCGGCCTTTGGACCGATTCGCGCTACCATCTCCAGGCCGAGCGGGAACTTCGCAACACGGGCTTCAAATTGTTCAAGTGCGGAACACCCGGAGTCCCCTCCTGGCAGGAATGGGCGGCCCGGAACCTCAAGCCCGGCGATTCACTGGGCCTCGACCCCCAGCTCATTAGCCACCGAGATTATACCAAGCTCAAAAAAGACCTCGCCGCGAAGTCCGTCCGGCTCAGACCGGTTGCCGCCAACCTCGTGGATGTGATCTGGCGAGGTCGGCCGGCTGCCCCGGCAGGGCCGGTCATCGTCCTGGAAGAGAAATATGCCGGGGAGAGCAGACGAAGAAAGCTTGACCGACTCCGCCAAAAGATGACGGTTGAGGGTGTCGACGCCCATATCCTCAGCCAGCTCGACGCCGTCGCCTGGCTCTTCAATATCCGCGGCTCGGACGTACCGTTTAATCCCGTGGCTATTGCCTACGCCATCATCACCCGGAAGAAAGCCCTGCTTTTCGTGGCCCGGGAAAAGGTCAGCCCAGAGGTCAGGACCGTCTTGAAAAAGGACGTGAGCCTCAGAAGTTATACCGAATTCCCGGCGGCTCTACGTAGCCTGGCTGCGGCCAGGCAACGGATCTGGCTGGACGAGGCGGGTGTGAATCAGTGGGTCGTGAGCAGCCTGGCCGGAGCAGAACTCGTCTTCAAGCCGAGCCCGATGACTCTTTCCAAGGCCATCAAGAATGCTTCGGAAATCAGGGGGTCGAAGCAGGCCCACCGCCGGGACGGCGCCGCCATGGTCAAGTTCCTCTGTTGGCTGGAGAAGGCTGTGCCCAAGGGCGGAGTGACCGAGTTTTCGGCAGCCCGTAAGCTCGAGGAAATCCGGAAATGCCAGCCCCGCTTCCGAGGACTCAGCTTTCAGACAATCTCCTCTTACGGGAGCCATAGCGCTGTCGTCCATTACGCGGTCACTCCGGAAACCGATATTCCTTTGAAGCCGAAAGGGATTTACCTGATCGATTCGGGAAGCCAATACCTGGATGCGACCACGGACATTACCCGGACGGTCTGCCTGG
>Ga0315277_10008878_pt1 | contig 12881 bp, 7 predicted proteins | sample YL17G05_15_MG_FD_203695 | JGI IMG/M metagenome (GOLD analysis project Ga0315277, IMG submission 203695) | Sediment microbial communities from Yellowstone Lake, YNP, Wyoming, USA - YL17G05_15 | ecosystem: Environmental > Aquatic > Freshwater > Lake > Sediment | place: USA: Wyoming | collected...
CGGGCAGCCTCGCTTGGGCGGCCGCATGACGGGCCTGGTTGATTCCCGCGTGCCAGGCCGCCGTGGCCGAAAGAACCGCGAGAACGGCAACGTAGTGCTTCATGATGACTTTTCCTTTGTCGTACCCGCGGGGGCTACTTTCCGGAAGAACCCCTCCAGGGTGAAGAAAAGCAAGAAGGCCAGTGCAAACATGAGAATGCCGGAGACGTCATGAAAAATCCCGCCGGCGGTCCTGCTGCCCCATAGATAGCCCACGACACAGAGCAGAAAAATGCGGAACACGTTCGCAACGATGGCGATGGGGACCGACACCGCAAGCGTAAGCGCTCGCGCCCACGTCTTAGCCTTGCTGAAATAGGCCATCAGCGCACCGATGGCGAGCATGGAGATCAGGGACCGCAGCCCGCCGCACACCTCGCCGATAAGCAGACTGTCGTCACGGAAGTACACAAAAGAGCCTTCGTGGATCACGGGAAGCATCGCCAACCTTGCCAGCCAGACGGCGCAGGCTGTCGCGAAGAGCTTCAAGTCCAACGCAACACTCTGGGTGAATGACGGCGGGATAGGAATCATGGAGAACAGGAATACTATCGGAAACCACACAACGCCCAGATGGCCTGTTCCCAGCAGCACCAATACTACCCCGGCCAACATCGGCACGAGAGAAATCTGACCGAGAACCGCAAATCCCAGAAACGCGCCGACTAACAACAGCGCCGCGGCGGCGCCGAGGAAGGCGTAGCCCCAAAGACTAGGACACGCCGGGGTATCGCGGAGTTGTCTTCGTCTTAGCCACACCAAGTAAAAGCAGATGGGCGGGACAAGAAACCCGTGCGAATAGTAGGAGTCAGGTAAGGTCCAAACAACGTACATCTGGCGGAACGGCTGCCAGTAAATGATTGCCAGCAACACAATAACAGGAATCGCGCCGGACCACGCGCGCAGGCGTCCCATAGACCCCGCACGAAGACGGTTCGATCCGGCATAAGGGGCACTGTGTTCCATTATCCGCCCACCCCTCCATTCTCCTTTTGAAGCAGTTCGGTAAGGCGTTTCAGCCGGTCGGGATTACCCTTGGCGCCGCTAGCCAGTTTTCGCTGGGCGGATTCGTGGTATTGAAGCGCCGACTTTCGGTCGTCGACCCCCAAGTAGGCCTCGGCCAGTGCCATGTCCAATTCGGCTGAGTTGACGTCCCGCGTCCGGTTGACTTGCAGCAAATCCGCCAGCGCCTCCTTGTACCTCCCGAGAGCAAGGTACAAGGTGCCGCGGAAGAAAACATACTCTGTTTTCTGATCCAAGGCAAGGGCCTGCTGGATCGCGGCCAACGCGCTCTCCAGCTTGCTCGCGTCCCGCGCCAGAAGAAATGCCTTCCGATAGAGGATATCCGGCGACATGGGCTGCATCTCGAGATACCGGTCGCACAGCAGCAACACCTGGACGGGATTGTTCATCCGTAAACTAAGGTCGATGAGCCCTCGCAACGCGAGAAGATAGTTGGGGCGGATGATGAGCGCTCGCGTGAACGCTGAAGAAGCCTTGCCCTCACTTAGTGCGCCGCTCTGGGAAAGATAGTACTGTCCCAGCATGACCCATGCGTCTTCGCGGTCGCCATGGTTTTCCGCAAACGCCTTTAGGAGTTGCTCCGCTTCGGCGGTGCGTCCCTGACGTTGCACGGCAATGGCCAATTCCCGCAATACGTCAATATCGTCCGGGTTCGCGACGTAGCGCGCACGCAACTCCTCTTCCACGCGCCCCATCTCCTCCCCGCGGGCCACAAGCACCTTGCCGCGCAACATCGCGAGACGCCACGAGTCCTCGCCCCCTTCCGGCGTGGCGCGTTCAAGACGTTGCAACATGGCCCGGGCCTGCTCCACGCGCCCCGTGTTCAGATACGCGTCAAGAAGCAATTCCAGAACCCGGGGCTCATCGGGCGCGATGGTAAGGATGCGTTCGAGGGTGGCCTGGGCTTCGACGTACTGTTTCGAGCGCACTTGCACCTCCGCCAAGGCGAGCTGCACCGACACATCTTGCAGCGCGCCCGCCGCCGCGCGCCGGGCATAATCCAACGCCGCTACCAGATTCTCTTGACGCATGGCCAGGTCCGCCATAGCAACCAGGACCTGAACGTTCGAGGGATTTTCTGCCAGAAGCCCTGCAAGCACTGCGCGGCTTCCTTCATAATCCGGCGGGTCTTGGCTTGCCAGCACGCGCGCATCGAGCAGCTTATAGCGGATTTCTTCGGGGTTCGCGCCGCACAGTTCTTCCACGAGGCGTTTGGCGTCCGCGAGATATCGCGGCGTCTTCGATTCGAGGAGAAGATGCACCAGTTGCTCTTTCTGGTCCATTAACGAAGATGCCAGGTCCGAGTATTGGCTCGCCCGGCTCTCCAACGCAGCCACCAGTTCCAGGGCTTTGTCCAAATCGCCGAATCGCGTGCAAAGAGCCACCTCTTCAATTCTAAGGACCTCTCCCTTCTCCGGAGGCATCGCGTCAACAGCCTGTCCCAAGACCGCAAGCCCCCCCTCGAGTTTCCCGCGCGCCGCAAATGAATTCGCCCAACGAAGAATCTCATCCACCGGCATGTCGCGGCGCGCGCGCTCCTCTGCGAAGGCATTCACGGCACTCTCCACGTCGTTCTGCGCCAAGGCGAGCCATGCGCGGACCAGCGCAGTCTCGGCGCCCGCTGCGCCCGCACGGTCCAGCAGGGACGCGACTTCGCCGAGTTCTCCGAGCCTAAGGTACAGATCGGCTAACAATAAATAGGAACGACCGTAGGACGGGTCCGTCTGGATCGCCTTTTCCCCGAGTTTCCGGATGATATCCGCGTGATCCCGCCAACTCTGTTGCTGCAGCGCCCTGGCGAGGAGCATCTCAGCGCCCGACACCAACGTTTCCGCCGAGACCTTGTCTTCGGCCAGCAACTGCTTGGCCCTTTGCAGGGCCTCGTCAGCCGTTTCGCCCGGCCCGAACTCCCGCTGATACAGGGCGCGGGCACGCTCGAAGTCCGGGAAATTGCGACACAGCGTTTCCAGCGTGCTCCGGGCCCTCTCCCGCTGGTACGACTGCAAATACGCAAGGGCCAGGAAGTACTGGGCCTGCCGAAATGCGGGGACGTTCTTCACGACCGTCGTCAGCTTGGTCACCGCGCCGGGTGCATCTCCTTCGGCCAGCAGTTCCCGGGCCTCCATGTACTCAAAAACCATACCGTGCTTCGGGTACAGCTTCCGGTACTCCTTCAACACCTCACGGGCGTCGTCCAAACGGTTGGCCAACACGAGTAGGTCGTGATGAAACACGAAGAATTCCGGGTTGTTCGCCCGTAGATACGGGTCCATATCTTCAAGGAGACCGATCGCCTTCTCGATTTCCCCCTGCTCCTGGCACGCGAGTAGCACGGCCACATACGCCTCGACGGGGTCCGGTGCGGACGGCAGCGCCTGCTCCCCATACGCAATCGCTTCCCGCCACTGCCTTTGCATTGCGGCGAGCCGAGATTCCATCAGCAACACCTGGGGATCGTCCGGGCGAAGTGTCTTCGCCTTGTCCAAATCCTGTTGGGCGGCCTTCGGGTCGCCTGCGTCGAGGAAGTAAGTCACCCGCTGGAGAAAAGCCTCCGGATCATCGGGGCGTTGCGCGATCAGCCCGTTCAACAGCGCCACCGCCTGGCTCTCGAATCTGAGTCTGCGCCACAACCGGGCAAGCCTGCCGTACACGTCAATATGCTCGGTCCCCGACTCGACCAGCTCACGATACGCCTCCACGGCTTCCTGGGATCGGTCGAGTTGCTCCAAAGCCAGTGCGCGGTAATATCGCAGCCACGTGTATTCCGGGTATTGGACGAGAAAACGGCCCGCGTAATACTCCAGGTCTCCCCAGGCCCGAATAGCCAGGCAATGCTTCGTAAGGCGCTCTACGGCCTCCGCGTCGCCTGGGAGATTTACGGCTATCTGGTAGTACGCGACGGAGACGTCCCGCAACATCCTGGGACGGTCCTCCAGGACCTTCGAGCAAGCGTCGGCATACTTCAGGAGTCGTTCGACGTCTTGCGGGTTCTTGTGAAGGTAAAAAGCGAAGTTTCGCCTTGCGGCCTGCCAGTTGCCCTGGGTGTAATACTGTTCCGCCGTATCCCGCGCCCGGACGAGTTGCCTTTCCTTATACCAGAAAAACCCTTCAACGGCGCCCACGACGGAAAGGAGGAGCAGCAGCAGGCTAAGGCCCAAAAACAACCACCATTTGCGCGACAACAACCTGAAAATCCCTGTCTATTCGGTAACGTCCCGGTACGCCGCGTCGGCGCCCTTCCCACCGCCTGGAACCGGTCAGCTACACGGCTTGCGGGGCCTTCCAACCAGTACTCACGGCGTACCCGAGCCCCGTTTCCCTGGGTCGACGCCCATTCTACGCCATGGGTCCCGAGGGCGACGTCCGCCCTTACGGAACTCCGTAAAACGCGCTATGTCTGCTCCGTTTTCTCTCGGTCGCTCTCTTCGCTGCTCGCGGTCAACAGAATGATCGGTTCCGGCTCTTCATCCGCAGCCGCGTCCACAATCTTGATCTCAGGGATATCTGAAATGTCCTCGTACGACACCTTGTTCTCAGTTTCATCAGAGTACCGATAGTACATGTCCAGGTTTCTTCGGAGATACCCGCCGCGCGTGGGACGAATGCCGTTGACCACAATCCCGATCACCTCGGCGTTGACCTGGCCCATCTCGTTCAGACACCGCGAGACCATCCCTCGTGTGGAGACTCCCACGCCGATTACTACAAGGACGCCGTCGACTATCGGCGCGAGGAGCTTTGCGTCCGACATCAACAGCGACGGCACGGAATCAATGATGACGTGGTCGAATTCGCGTTCGACGCTTTCCAGGAACTCGGTCATCTCTCGCGAGGCCAGTTTCGATGAGAGATCCTTGCCGCGAAGCCCCGGTCCGATAATCTCCACATTCGGCACTTCCGTCGGACGCAAGACCGCGTTCGGCGGAATACCCTGGTACAACACCTCAGACAGTCCTCGGGACGGCGTCAAACCGAAGCATTCTTCTATGCTCGGGCTGCAGCCGCACGTGTCCACGAGCAATACGCGACGGTTCGCCCGAGCGAGAAGGATTGCCAGATTGCAGGCCACAGACGTTTTCCCGTCGCCCCGACTCGGACTGGCAACCAGGCACGACGTCAACTCGACCGTGCTGTCGGGCGGATAGACAATCCGCGCAAGGATGCGCCGGTACTCATCGGCGGTCGGCGAGTGCGGGGAATCCGCCGTCACCATGTGCGCCTGCACCGCCTTAACGAGCCGGTCTTCTTTGAAATGCGGAATGGCGGCCAGGACGGGCAGCGTCGTGATTGCGGCCACGTCCTGCGCGGAACGCGTGTGCTGGTCGGTGAGTTCCCGCAATACCCCGGTCCCAAACCCGCACGCCAGGGAGGCGGCAAACGCCAGTCCCAAGAAGCGGAACCGCGTGCCTTGGTACGGCCTGTTCGGAACGGACGATTCCGAAGCCAGACGCACCCGCGCCGGCGCGTTGCTCTCCAGAGTCAATGTGGTGATCTCGTCGGAGATTCCGCCCAGAGTGCGGCGGGTTTCTTCGACCCGCATGTTCATCTCGTCGTACTCGGCCGCGGTGCTGGCGGCCTTCACTGCCCGCGCTTCATACTCCTTCGCCATATCCTCAATCCGCTTGTTGACTTCCTCCACGCGCTCCTTGGAATCGGCCACGTCTTTCTCATACGCCGCGACTTGTTCCTCCAGCCTCGCCCGCATCGAACGCAGCACCTCCCCGCGAACGGTATTCTCGGTGCTACTGACCTTCTGTTCGAGGATCGACGCCTCTTCCCGGGCCCTTCGGAGCCGCATCGAACCCTCCGTCAACTGGGCGCCCAACGTCTGCAGTTCCGTCTCGCGCAAGACTTGCTGCTGTCGCAACGAGGTCACGCGGCCATCCTGTTGCACCGCATTCTCTATCTCCAGCTCGTAGATTGGCGACCCTGGTGAAGCCTGGTAATGCCCCTCGATCTCTTTGATCTGCGCGATTGATTCTTGGGTCTTTCTAAGCCGGATTTCCGCCGCTGCCTGGGCCTCCTCGGCACGAACCAGGGCGTCCCGGTGAATATCGATGGTCGCCGCCCCCAATTGCGTCAGCTCCGCGGCCGGCAGTTCGACCCGGCGGACCATTTCCGACTTTTGCTCCAGTTGCCGTTCACGTTCTGTCTGGAGCCTGTCCCGCGCCTGCATAAGGGCGAGCATGCGCTCTCCTCCCGCGGTCGCCTCCATACTCGCGCTGTAGTCCAGATAGGCGCTGACAATTTTCGCCACAACAGCCTTGGCCGCATCCTTGTCCGCTGAACGGAAGGAAATCCGAACCAACTCGCTGTTGCGCTCGACCCGCGCGTCCACCTTGCGCTTGAGGAACTCCAGCGGATCGTCGACGCCCGCCAACGCAGGGGACTTTGCCATGGCAGGGTCGTCAATCACGCGCTGTAGAATCGTCTCGTTCTTGATGAGGGCGATTTGCGTACTCACATATTTCTCGTAAGAGGGCTGACCGCGGCTTTCCCCTTCGCGGGACATGACGCGCGGGGTCGAGGCCAGGAACTGAAGCGTGGCCGTGGCCTCGTACTCCAACGGAGTCAGGAACCACGCGGCAAGCAATGACGGCGCACCCAGCAGCGCGAACACGGCTATCATCACCGGAGCGCGCTGGAGCAGCATCCGTTTGACGTCGAACGCGCGGTGAGGCGCGCTCGGCGCGCCAAGTTCGTCCGGCACGGATAAAATACGGCTCGAAATATCGCTTGTCATGGGAGGTCCTACTATTCAGTTCAACCTCCGCCCGGAAGCAATCCGGGCAAAGCATTGATGGTTCTAAGGGTCTGTTCAATCGTAAGCAGGTCCGAGCCGCTGGAAGAGCCGCGCAACAACTGATTGTATCGTTGGTCCGTATAGTATGCGTCGTAAGCCTGCATATACATGCTTAGGTTGGACCCGATGACTGCATTGAGCTGCTGCATGAACTGCGAGATGCGCGTAAGCCGCTTCCTGGGCACGTACACAATGTCGCCGGGCTGCATCAGCAGGTCCGCCCCGGTCTTCAGAATCTTGCGAATATCGACAAGCTCGATGCGCGTATTCGCCGCGTCCACCTCATGCAACACCACGGCCTGCCGCAAGCGCGCGGTTCCTTCCATGCCCCCGCCCGCCAAGGCCAACAAATGGAGCAGCGTCATCCTCTCGTTCAACTGATAGGCGCTGGGGCGCCGCACTTCGCCCAGCACGTAGACCAGATTCACGGCCTCGGGCACATAGACGATGTCTCCCGGATACACCGGCGTGTCAGAAGGATGGCTCCCCGGCTGTGCCAGATACCGGAGGTCATACTCGGCCACTTCGCGCTGCCCCTCCCTATGCCGGATAACAAACGCCTTGGTCAACTGCCCCTGCGAGGCCACAAACGACTCGCCGGAACGCATATTCACGCGCAGGCCGCCAGCCAGATTAACAGCATCCAGCAGCGTCAGCGGACGCTCGTAGAGCTGCTCGCCCGGCCTGGCCACGCTGCCCATCACGTGGAACGTCTTACTGCGCGATTGTCTCACGGACAGGCTGATACGGGGGTCCAGGAACTCCGCTTCATACGCCTTGCGCACGCGCTCCGTCGCCTCGTCCCGCGTGGCCCCCTGCACGGAAATGTCCGGTATCAGCGGCAGCGATATGCAGCCGTCGTAGCGGACCACCACGTCGCCGCTGAGCGCCTCGTCGTTGAAGCACTGAAAGAAGAGCACGTCGCCCGGCCCTATCCGATACTCTTCCGAAAGAACCGCTGACGGGGCGGGCTCAGCCGGGCGGTCTGACGTATCCCCGGCGGTTGAGGGAGCCGGTTCGACCGGGCCGTGTACTTCCGAGGTCGGTACGGTGACGGCCTCTTCCACGGCCCCTACGGCTGTACGGACCGGGGCGGTTGCGTTCGCAGCCGTCGATGCGGCAACGGCGCCGCTATCTTTCGCACAACCCGTTAGGGCGACGCCCATACATAAAGCCGCCAGCATGTACCCAAGGCGCGCAGACCGGTATCTCTTCATAAGACCGGATTCCTTCCTCTAAAACTTGCCGATGTTGTACGCTTCTATCCGCCGAAGCAGCGAACTGTAACTGATGTCGAGCAACTTGGCGGCCTTTCTCCGGTTCCATAGCGTATACCGCAGCGCCTTCTCAATCAAGGCGCGTTCAGTTTCCTCCACGGCCCGCCGGGTGGCCTCCTTCAACGGCGTGAGATTTCTTGCCGCAGTCTGCTTTCCGGAGAGGGGCGGTTCTGCGGCCCCGCCCACCGACGCCTGCGCGCCGCGGCGAGCCGAGCCGTTCGGTTCCGTAAGCGCCGCCCTCGAGCCTGTTATCAGGTATTCTTTCACTCGGGCCGCCAGCTCCCGGGCATTGCCGGGCCACTCCTGAACCTGCATCTCTTCCACAGCCTCGGAAGGCAGCGGCTCATACGACTTACCGAACTGTCTGCACAGGTTGTAGTTGAAATGTTCAGACAGAACCGGGATGTCTTCGGCGTGCTCTCTCAGCGGAGACAGATGGATTACGACTTCCGTAAGCCTGAACAGCGCGTCTCTGTGCAGCCTGCCCTGCTGCACCAGGATGTCGAGTGGTACGTTGGTGGCCGCGATTACCCGCACGTCGGCGGGTCTCGGTTCTACACCGCCGATGCGTACGATCGGTTCCCCGTCTAACGCCAGCAGCAACTTGCCCTGCACGTTCAAAGAAGCCTCCGAGAACTCATCCAAAAAGAGCGTGCCCTTATGCGCCAACTCCAATCTGCCCGGACTGGCTGCAAATGCCCCCGTGAAAGCCCCCTTTTCATGACCGAACAGCTCATTCTCAATCAGCGTTTCCTGTTGGCCCGGGCAATGGAACTTGATGAACGCCTCTTTTCTTCGCAACGACTTGGCGTGCAGTATCCTAGCGACAAGGTCCTTCCCCGTCCCGGTCTCCCCGGTAATCAACACGGCAAGGTCGGAAGGCGCCACCTGCTCGATAAGGTCCCGCACCTCCTGTATTGCCTCACTTACTCCCACTAAGTCTTGGTGAAGGGGCTTGCGAATCTGTGTCTGTACCTCATTAGTACCCAGGTCCAACGATGCCACCTCGCGCTCGCTCCTTCTTCATACCTGCACCCACATTGGGCCCCGCTCCCGGTCTGCAATCCATCGACCTGACCTGACCTGGACTCGGAGCACTTTTCGTGCCAATGAAACCCGCTTTACAGCCGTACCGCCGGCATACCCACGTTAATCCGGGCCGGATCGCATGATTACAGCTTCGAGATGTCTTGACTATCGCTTGTTGGGCGCATCATCCTACATAGCACAAGTTTATCGCAGTTGACTAACATTTGTCCAGTCCGGCGCAATCGCAGCGCAAACTCACAAACCCTCTGTTCCCACCGGACTACGATTCCGTCAGGATCGACAGCGACCGAGCAAGCTACAGACAGCCACACTGCCACAAGTATCGGCGGAAAACGCGAACTTGACGGGCACAAACGAAGCCAAGAAGCGCCCATGCCCCCTATCTGCGCATGGCACATGCCGCACCTTTATGGGCGAGACGAAGGCTCATAAACGACGGCCCTCTTGGTTTTCGCATACACCGGTTTGGCGCAAGCGCTACGGCGACACCGCCCATGCTGTGGATCTCAATGGCGAGTCCCGTTCTGCCTCGCCACCCCGTATTCCCGTTCCCGGGGGCTTGCATTCAGTTCTTCGTGACCGGTATCATGCACTGGCGCAATGGGTTGGCCGTCTGGTTCGAATGCGGCCTGAGCCGTTCCTGGACTGTCAGGGTGCGGGCCGGAACGCCGTGGGGCCGGGAGAATGATCGGGGGCACAGCAGCGTGGTGCTTCTGTTTCGGCGCCCGGGGGGCATAGCCATGACGCGCCGATCTCGCGTGCGGAGGCATCGCCGGTTATGAACAAGGCGCCGCAAGTCGCCATCATCATGCGGTCAAAAAACGAGCAGCCCTATGTCCGTGACACTCTTGAGCGATTCTCGCGGCAGACCTTCACCGATTATGTGCTATACAATGTGGATTCCGGCTCAACGGACGGCACGCTGGATGTCGTCAGGCAACACAACCCTCGTCCCGAAAACGTTGTCGAGATTGCATCGGAGGCTTACGTCCCGGGGCCGGTGCTGAATACGATGATCGAAAAGACGACGGAACCGATCATCGTCTTGCTCAATGCCGACGCCATCCCGCTGGACGACCATTGGCTGGAGCGGCTCCTCGCTCCCATTGTCGCGGGAGAGGCCGACGCGACCATGAGCCGGCAAGTGGTTCGGGGATCGGCTCGGTTCATCGATCAGTACGATTACGAGCGGGCCTACAGCGAGAAGAACCTCGAACGGGACGCGGACTTCTTTTCCGCGGTGGCCTGCGCTTTCAGGCGGAAACTATGGGAAGACACGAAGTTCTACACGGATGGATATGCTGAAGACCTCGCGTGGTGCAAGGCGTGCCGGGAGAAAGGGGCTCGGTTCCGGATCGTCACGGACTCGGTGGTGGAGCACTCGCACAACTACAGCATCCGGGGCCTGTACGGCAAACGGTATCGGCACGGCATTGCCTACGTTCACATACATAACGAAAGGCCCCGGTTCTTCCGGCAGTGCGTCCAATGCGTCAGGGAGATCGCGCGCGACCTGCTCCATGCGCTCCGAAAGGGCAGGCTGGACACCGTGCCGTACAACGTGCTCCATCGCGTCGTGATCCATCTAGCGTACTACCGCGGAGAACGGGAAGGCCGGCGCCAGCAAGAGTCCAACCGGAAAGGGGGTAAGACCTGATGTGTGGCATTGCAGGAATACTGGATTGGAGAAGGTCCCCCGCCGACCGCCTTGCGCCTATGCTCCGGGTCATCCGTCACCGAGGCCCGGACGACGAAGGGTCGTTCGTCGCCGGGCCGCTGGCCATGGGGATGCGGCGCCTGTCGATCATCGACCTCAGCACGGGCCATCAGCCCATCGCCAACGAAGACGGGTCGGTGGTCGTCGTGTTCAACGGCGAGATATACAACTACCTCGAGCTGCGGGAGGAACTCGTTCGCCGGGGCCACCAGTTCAGCACACGCACCGACACGGAGATGCTTGTCCACATGTACGAAGAACAGGGGCCGGAGTTCCTGTCCCAACTCAACGGGATGTTCGGCTTCGCCATCTGGGATTCGGCCCGCCGCAGGTTGTTCGTGGCGCGCGACCGCCTGGGCGTCAAACCCATGTACTACGCCGCCACGCCTGGCGGCGTGGTTTTCGGCTCCGAACTGAAGTCCCTTCTGGCCACCGGGCTCGTGCAGCGGGAGGTCGATCCGAGCGCCCTCTTCGACTACCTTGCGTACTACTACATTCCCGGCGAAAAGACGCCGTTTCAGGGCATTCACAAACTCCTTCCGGGCCACTATTTCCTCGCTGACGAGAACGGCGTTACGGTGCGACGGTGGTGGAATCTCGCCGACCATACCCAGCCCCCCAGCATATCTAAGGAAACAGCGCGCGACCGCATCCGGGAACTCTTCTTTGATTCCGTGCGCCTGAGAATGCGAAGCGACGTGCCCGTGGGCTCGTACCTTAGCGGCGGGCTGGACTCCTCTCTGGCGACTGCCGCCGCCGCCCGGCAAACGGAACTCCCGTTCGCCACGTTCAGCGTCGAGTTCTCCGAGAGCGAGTTCGACGAGCTGCCTTATGCGCGCGCGGTCGCGAAGCATGCGGGCACGAATCATCACGAGGTCCGCGTTACCCCAAGCAACGCGCTGGAGCGCCTGCCCGGTCTCGTGTGGTACATGGATGAACCCAACGGCGATTCGGCCATTCTTCCCACGTACCTGGTGTCGCAGTTGGCCTCGCGCCACGTCAAGGTGGTGCTTTCCGGGATCGGCGCTGACGAGCTTTTCGGCGGCTACCATCGGTATCACGCCGTGCTGGGGAAATTCGAGCGGCTGGCCGCGCTGCCGAAGTGGATGTTGCGCCTGTTGCAGCCGCTGGCGTCTTCGCTGAAACACGAATGGGGGTTCAAGATGGCGCGCATGCTGAACCCGCCCCCCCCGTGGCGGGCTTTCATGGAGAAGACGCACCGGTTTGACGCGGAGGTGGCCGGCGCGCTCCTCCGCCGTCCCACGGACGCGCTGGGGGAACGTATGCGGGAGCTCTTTCAGCAGTATCCCGGAACCGACTTTGTCAATCAGCGGATGTTCGTTGATGCGCACAGTTATCTGCCCGACCAAATCCTGGCCCTGACCGACCGCATGAGCATGGCGGTCTCCATCGAGGCCCGCACGCCGTACTTGGACTATCGCCTGGTGGAATTCGCCACAAGCCTTCCCGGCGATTGGAAAGTGTCGGGCGCCGAATGGAAGATCATCATGAAAGACGCATTGGGCGACCTCGTGCCCGAGCGAATTCTCAAACGCCCCAAGTGGGGTTTCGCGGCGCCAATCCACGGATGGATGATCGGCAAGCACCTGGAGTCGCTCGTCCATCTCTGCCGCCACAGCCACATGGTCCGGACCGGCTTATTCGACGGACGGGCCATGGAACGTCTCCTGGCGAATCCCGACACGATCAAGCATGACGCGGAGTGGCTCTGGGCTTTGGCCATCCTCGAAATCTGGTTCCGGGTCTACATAGAAGGGGACGGCCTTGTCGCGCCGACGGCGAATCTTGTACAATTCTCCCGTGATTCGTGAGTGCGTCGCCCAAGGGTCGCGCATTTCACCGCGCCCTTCTTTTGAGACAATCGGAATTCTCTTATGCGGAATCATTGGGGAAGGTTCACCGCGAAAGGCGACGCGTCGGTCGAAGCCACAATCACCGATTTGGTCGGCGA
>Ga0315277_10008879_pt1 | contig 12880 bp, 11 predicted proteins | sample YL17G05_15_MG_FD_203695 | JGI IMG/M metagenome (GOLD analysis project Ga0315277, IMG submission 203695) | Sediment microbial communities from Yellowstone Lake, YNP, Wyoming, USA - YL17G05_15 | ecosystem: Environmental > Aquatic > Freshwater > Lake > Sediment | place: USA: Wyoming | collected...
TCCAGGGCAAGAGCGTTTGAATAATAAGGCGAGTCCGGATATCGATTCATAAAACTCCGGATCGCGGGACGCGCGCCTTCATCAAACCGATCGAACAGATTTTTGGCTGACTGGAAATCCTCTCCATCCCCGGCATGGCAGATCTGGGTAAAAATAAAACCTATAAATATAAGACAAATAAAAGGTATAAAGATACGAGTCTTTTGACGATACGGACTGAATTGTACTTTTTCATAAAACCTCCCCAGGAAGAATAACATTCCTCTCTCCTTTCATTTTTCATAATTTTGAGAAACGCATGTTAACTATAGTAGAATCGTTACCTTTCTTTTCCCTGTGATTGACATTCTTTATTATAAATCCTATGGAAGGAAGGAAAGTCTGATGAAAGGCGAGAAAGGAGGAGGAAAGATAATTGAAAAATATGAGAGATCATAAACGCTCGATTGTACCATAGTTGAATGGTAATAAATTTAATTACTAAGAATTTTTTTACAAAATCAAAATTCAAGCGTCAAGATATATTTTTATTATTTTTCTAGCTTTATTCACGAATTTAATAAAGTTTTTTCAATGACATCTGGTATTCAATCCCCTTATAGAAATCTGATATTATTCGATTTAAATATAATATTTTTACAGTTATTGCAGAGTCTGAGTCACTTAATTTTTTTGAATTCTTCTTTGTTGCATAATGAGCTGAATAATAATGGAGACGAGCACGGATGTGAATGCGACAAGGATCGCCATGACTCCCAGGCGGTCTGGGGAAACGAGACCGGTTCTGCCGGCGATCTCTATGGCGCCAACAGCCGCAAACGGTCCGACAAGGTTTCCAAGCCCCAGAACCGCCTCGTGAATGCCTCCGCTCCGGGCGTGATTCCCGGGCACAAGAAGCGAATAATAGATGCTGAAGAAATAACCTGTGCTCCAGCCGAAGCCAAAGAGGATAAGTCCCAGGCGGAGTAAGGGAACGCTCCCCGATGGCGCAACCAAAAAAATTGCAAGCCCTGCAAGCATGGTTCCCTGCAAACGTATCTGCCATCTTAGTTTGTAATGCCATTTCTTGAACAAGGGAAAAACCAGGAATGTCACGGCGCAGACGAAAAGATTCATGCTGAGGACACTGCCGATCTGTCCCTCTGAAAAATTGTGGAAGTCGCGTCCAAACCGGGGAAAGGCTGCGGAAAGCGCGGAAAACGCCATGGACCCGAAGAAAATCCCGATTCGCGCCAGGCTGGCATGAAAAGGCGCTTCAGGCCTGATATCCGCCTCGCCCACATCTCTATCTCCGAATTTCCTGTATCCATGCCTTAACCAATCCATCCCAATGATGACAACCGCAGCAATGCCAAATAAAGCCAGGATGCGGAACATCCCTTGCGCTCCCCTGGTTTCCTTGATATAACCTGTCATGAATGTCCCGATCGTATCGCCGGAAGCCCATGAGAGGCAATAAATGCCCAACCTGCGCGCCAGCGGCATGCGGTGATCCTGGTAATCGGAAAAAAGCCCCTCCACGCTTGTAAAATAAAGCGCCAGGCATAAACAGTTCACGCCCCAGTATAAAAAGAAATGCCATAATCGATAAACACCCAGGAGATTCCATCCCATGACCGCCTGAAGAAGGAACACAATGATGCAGCTCCAGAAGACGCACGGAACACGCCCCCATCGATCCGAAAGCGGCGCAAGGAAAAGGCTCCCAAGGGCATAGAACAGCGCGCCCCACCCCGCCACGATCAGCTCCCATCCGAATCTGGGCGACCAGGATTGTCCCTTCATCAGGATGATGAACTGGGTGTTCAGGATGCCGCCCATATAAATGCAAGCCATCATCGCGGTGAGAAGATAATAGAGGAATTTGCGTTTCATGAAGATTTCCACACGGAAAAAATCGTCAAGGGTGGAAAACTATGAGGGCAGCGACACGATCTTCAACAGAAAAATCGATCAGGAAGGGAATCTTTTACCGAAAAGGAATGGCCATATCCTTGAGAAAGGCTTCGCATTTTTTCTTCATCAGGCGGTCATAGAGTTGTTCCACTATGGGATATTCGACTTGTCTCAACCTGCAGTAATTTTCGTGGGGGATATAGATATTTTTCATGTAATAGAGGTTGGCAGCCGGGCAGCCTCCGGCGCATTGCACCACAATAGGGCAGGTTCTGCACTCCTCCTTCTGATGTTCCTTAAAATTGAAATTGAGAAAGGCATTGGACAAATTATTATTGTAATCGCCTTTGAACACATTTCCCATCTTGAGTTCGTTTTCCAATCCATGGAGCTGGATGGCTCCATCGAAACGGTGACAGGGCCAGATGTCTCCGTTGAAGTCAATCATCTGGTAATTATAACCTGCCCCACAGGGAGAGGAGCGTTTTTCGATCGGCATCCCCTGCTTTTGGGGATGGATGATTTTTTTCAATAACCAGCTGAGGATTTTCAAACTGTCATTTCTGCCACTATGATAGGATTCTTCCACCTTGTCTGCGATGATCTCCAATTGATGTTTATATTCCTTCAGATATTCCTCCGTCCAATCGGGATAATCTGCTGTGGATAGCACCACATTTTGGAATCCGATTTCCCGTGTCAGGTACTCAAAGCTTCTCGATAGTAAAGAGACATTTTTGGGGATCAGCGTCATGCGTGCGTCGGATTGAGGACGTGTTCTCAAGAGAGATCTGGCCCAATACTCAACGGTTTTATAACGATGTTCGGGTTTTATGGCGACTCTCTGGATATCGTGGAGTTCCGGGCATCCGTCAATGGACATCAAAACGCCGAATCCGTTTCGATCCACATACTCGCGGATTTCATCATTCATCAGGGTGAGGTTGACCGTCATGGAGAAATAGACGCTTTTGCCGTAGGTTTTGGCCCGGCGCCTTGTCCAGGGCGCCAGCTCCTTGATCAGCGGCCATGCCAGAAGCGGTTCTCCTCCCATGAAATTCACGCTGATCTGAGAATGATCCCTTGAGGCGCGGATCACCCAATCCACAGCGGCGCGCGCGGTTTTCATCTCGATATATCGGGTTGTTTTGGGGCCTTTGAAACAATACACGCATCTGAGATTGCAATCATCCGTAACATCGATGTCAATGGCTGTGGCTGTGAAATAACGCGGTAGGCATCGCATAATGGTTTACTCTTTTTTTTCTTTTTCGCTGGAATAAACGACAGCCCGCGCCTTTTCCCATCCCCCGCTGATATACACGGGTTTGTTTAAATTCAAATCAAGGGTCAGGGGGCGATTGCCTTCAATGCTTTCTTCGCATTCCTTAAGGATCGCCTGGATGAGAAATTTTATGCAATCCTCATAAATACCGGCATGATAAATGACCAGATCTTTGGAAATTGGTTTAATCCTCCCTGATCTTTCCTCATAAGAATGAAAAGGCAACAGGCTGGGAAAAAGTTCGCCCAAAAAAATCGAACGCAAGGAAAAATCCTTCCAGAGAGAGGAGCGTTTTTCCCGATCCACTTCCTTCCATTTGAAAAAAGAATGATTATTCACCAGGAAAACAAACCGCTTTTCCAATGGTTCTATGAGAGCGGTAAAGAGCCTTATAAAATCTCTGAATCCCAAAATCGGATAAGATTCTTTTTGAATCCAGGAGGAAATCAACCGTGTATAATTTTCCATGTATTCCTTCTTTTCCCTGTGATTTTTCAAACCTGGAATACAAAAGGGATCGATCTCGATATACCTGGCAAGTCCGTTTTGAATAATAGTCTGAATAATGATTTCTCCGTGCGAATGTATCATGCTTTGGGGGGAAGAAAACAAAACGGGGAAGGTATATCCTGAATCCTGAAGCGCTTCCAGCCACTGGAGAATCTTCTGCTGTTCCACAAGAAGCGCCTTATCCGGAATAAAAATGGCTGTATTAAGGAAGTCGCACAAAAATAAACTTTCCAGATGGGATGCGATCTCCCTTCCCCATCCTGGATCATAGACAATCAGAAGTTGAAGGGTAATCCTGTTATCAAAGATTTTCTTTTCCGTTTTTTGTGTGTCTGAAATCTCTTTTAGCCATGTGAGGCTTGAATTGATATTATCCGGATTAAGCTTTAATTGAATGTTCCCAAAAACACTTTTCTTTTTTGTCTGCTGCTTTTTTATATCATTCAAATAATCATTGAAATGAGAGAAATCCGTTTCGATCAGGACATGCAAAGACTCTTCTGATTGAGAAAAGTTCCCCTTCAGAAAATTCAGGCTCTCCTGATAGAGTTTTAGAATCAATTCCTGATAATTTTGGGGGAATTGGGCAGTGTCCTTGAGTTCTTTATCTCTTAAACGAAAAAATTGATCCTTGTCAAACGCGACGTCTTTAAAATAGGCAAGTTTTGCTCCCTCCGGAGTGCTGGCAATCAACAGATTCCGGTTTTCGCATGAAATAATCCTTAAAGCCCGGTTGATGTTGTGTATATGAATTCTATTCATAAAATCTTATAACGCGCTTCTTGCGCCATTACAGGGCTCTATTATTACTCCGAGGACTGCAGTAATTATTCGCCGCCACGTCACAGGTATTTCCATTTCCATCCAAACCGCCATTGCAATTATTGACAGATCCTCCTGAACAGGCGTTAACGGAAGCGCCTTCACATCTATTGGAACTGGTTCCTGAATTATCGCAAGTATTCGATTGGCCCCCAGAACAACTATTATTCGAATTTCCACTGCATCCGTTCGCATGATTGCCTGAACATTCATTATTTGCATTGTTGCAGGAATTATTGGATGTGCCGCTGCAATTATTCGTTGCTCCCTGTTGGCAGTTGTTGTTCGCCTGTGAATCGCAATTATTCGTCGCTGGACTTGAGGGTGTGCCGCTGCACGTATTCCCCGGATTTGAGGAATTGCAGGAGTTGTCTGTACCCTGTCCCTGACAATTATTGGTGGCTCCTCCGGAACAATCGTTTCCTGCAAAGGGGCTACAATCGTTGTCATACCCACCCTGACAATTGTTGGTCTGGGAACCCGAGCAATTGTTATTATCCCAGGGGTATCCGGAACAGGAATTGTTATCGCATCCACAGGTGCCGGCAAACACGGAGGAAGGAAAGGCAAAAAGAGCGCCCCCGGCAACGATCCCTTTCAGAAGCAATCCTAAAAAGGTTCTCCGTTCAATAGGTTTGTCCCCTATTTTGAAGGGGTGCGACTTTGTCTCCGGATGATTTTGCCTTGTATTTTCAATATATTTCTCGCTCATGATAAAACCTCCTTGGAAAAGGATTTTTCTCCCGATTATTTACATGAAATCGCGATAATGCCGCCGTCGGAATACATGCCGTTCAACGGCTCGTTCTCTTTTAAAAGAAAAAGAAATTGTTTAAGATTTCCCTCCCACCGAATCCCATAATAAGACATAAAGGGAAGTTTTTCCTTGAGGGGCTCGGTATTGACATTTTGAAGGGGGACCTTGTTAAGATACATCCCATGGGGGGTGACTTCTCCGTCTTTCCCGTACTCGACACTTCCCGTAATATAATACAGTGTGTCTGAAGATGAATCGATTCCATAGGCAAGGAGATTTTCGGTTTTGAATAAAACTGTAATCTCTTTTGTTTTGAGATTGACCTTTATAAGATCATAAATCGCCTTGACCGGGTCTTCGGATTTCAGGAGCCGCTTCATAAAGAGATCTTCATTTTTAAGGAAAAATTCCCGGGGAGAGGATTGACAGGTTAATTTGGGGATCAGGATGGAACTTTTAGACTCCTGCGGATTCAAAGAATATTGGTCTATGCGGAGGTCAAAATACGATTCCTCCGAAGGAACCTGGTACAAAAGGAACAGGGCGTGAGGGCTGGGGATCATCTTCAGGGGATAATCCTTTGGCGTCGGATTTCCTTTAATCGGAGGGATTTGCGCAAGTGTTTTTCCTCCGGGATTCTCCTTGTCATATATTCTGAGATGGTACCGGGTTTCCTCAATATACTTGAGCAGGAGATCGTCGGGTTTGCCCTGGACTGCGTCAGCCTCCTTTTTAGCCATACGGATGGCATAACGGGGCAGAGTTTCAATTTCCAACGTGTAAATTTTTCCTTCGATTGTTTCAAAGAATTGTATGGGATGAAGTGTTTGAATGGAGAAAACAATCTGTTCGGATTCATTCTTGACAATAAGGGTTCCCCCTTCATCCGGATTCGCGGCATCTTTCTCTTCCACCCATTGAATGCCCTCAGCTGCATTCAGGCTTTTCACTAATCCCTGGCTGCCTTTCAGGAAGCGCAGGGTATTAATCCGGAAGGCTGAATTATCCCCACCTGCGATAATCTCAGCCCCATTGATATACCCTAGTAACACGAGGAAAAATAATGCGAAAAGTCCCATTTTCCTTGATTTCCTTATCCGGTTTTCCATCATATGTTCCTCCTTTTCCTGGAATTATTTTTCTTTATTCCCCCCACTGGGTAAATGATAAGATTCATAGATCTTTCCCGCTTCCTCCATCCGTCCCTGAACAGCATAATTCCGTGTCAGGATTTGAGACAGAACTTTTTTCTGTTCTTCGGAGAGCGCCTCATCCGAAAGATAGAGTTTCCCCAGGGTCTCAGCTTCCTCATATATCCCCGCATTCACAAGGGATAGCAGGGTTTTCTCCTTTAAGGAAAAGGTCCAGTCCCGGGGCATCGGAACATCCTGGAGATTTTTATAAAGTTGAACGGCCTTTTCCGGCTGGCCGGTTTGCTTGAAATATTCCTCCGCCATGGAGAGGTTCTTTTTAAACCATGTTTCCTTCTGCATCTGGGCAGCAAGTAAAAAACACTCGTGAATAAGGTCTTCAATCGTTGGCCATTCTTCCTTGATCTGGGGGAGATCCTGAACATTATCGAGAAAGAGATAACTTTCCAGCCGCAACTGGATGAGGGTGTTTTTCAAACTCGTATGAGGGTACCTGGTCCCTATGAAATCCAGAAGACTGCGTGCCTGGGCGCCCTTCTTTTCCTGAACCAGGGACGAACATTTGACATACAAAATGTCATCAACAAAATTGGAATCCAAGAATTGATTGATAAAGTTATCGCATTCTTCATAAAATTTTTCCCGGTCTTTGGAATGATACAAGGCATAGCATAAATGATGACAGGCGTCCTCCAAACGCCAGTTGTTCGGATAATTCCTGATAAAATCCCTATAGATTTGGATGGATTTTTGATATTCATTCTTGTGATAGGCTTTGTCTCCTTTATCAAACTCCTCAGCAGCCTGATTCTCTGTTCTTCCGTCTTTGCCTCCCATTTTTTTGACATAGGGAGAAGCGGGATATTGCGCAACCAGATTGTTCGCCCGTTCCAGTGCGTCGGCCCATCTTTGAAGCTTTTTGAGAGACAGTATCTCCCAAAACATTAAATCATCACAAAACGGATCCTTGGGATGCGTTTCTCTGAATGCCTCGGATTCTTTGAGGAAATCTTCATATCTTTCGATATTGTGAAACACCATCAGGGGGTGGTATTCAGACTTGTTTACAGAAGCAGATATCATTTCCGTATAAGGGGATTCCGGATAAACCTTGACAAAATTTTTAAAGACCTGGAGCGCCTCGTCATACTTCCTAACTCCAAGGAATGCCAGTCCCCTTAAAAATTCAAGATCATCCCGGGAGGGATGGGTGGGATGTGACTTCAGGAACGCCTCGACATCCCGGATGACTTTGGGAAAATTCCCTTTCTGGTACTCATATTTTGCCGAATTGTAATAGCTGACTTTCAGCCTGTCCTGTACTGCCTGGAGATAAGACGATTGGGGGTACTTTTTGCCGTACTGCGCCAGGAGGGGGATGACATCGTCCCATCGGTTCTGCTTTATTCTGATTTCGATCTGGAGAAATTCAAGATCGTCGAGTGCGGGATGGTTCGGCTCTCTCTTGCGCAGTTCCTCGATTTTTTGTTCCATTATCTCATATTGTTCCAATAGATAATAGCACTTGATCCCATAAAATTCCGCGGCAGGACGATAGGAGTGTTTGGGATATTGCCGGCAAAACTGGTCGAACTTTGATAAGGCTTGTTCATAGTCCTTAGATTGAAATAGGGACATGGCGTTCTGATATAAATCCTGCTCGGATGCTGTAAGAACAACTGTCAGCAAGAGGAGCGCGAGGAAGATAAAAGAGATTTTAAACATTTTAATTATAAAATCTGTTATGCATTATTAAGTTACACATTTATGCAGCCTTGTACTTTGATAAATTAATTTATGTCAAGAACAAATAACAATAGTACTGATTATTTTTTTCAGGGGGGATCCTGCGAAACGGAAAGGTGGTTATCATGGAGATCCGAGTTTCTTATCCGGAATCTCTCTGAGGAGTTTGGGATTGGCTTTTCCTTTCGAGGCGCGCATGGCCTGGCCGATGAGAAATCCGGCAGCCTGGGTCTTTCCTTTTTTAAAATTTTCCACAGCATCGGGATTTTCAGGGATGATCCTGTCGAGCATTGCTTCCAGCTGGCCGGCATCGCCGATCTGGGGAAAATGATGCTCTTCCACAATGGCTTCAGGAGTTTTATCCGATTCAAAGAGGAGCTCGAGCGCCTCGCGGGCTGCGCTGGCATTGATCTCCTCCCGCTCCGCCATGGCAAGCAAGGCGGAGAAGCGCTTTGGTGTGACGGATGTTTCCGAAATGGTCTGTCCCCGGTCTTTGATCGCGGGCAGAAGCCTGGATGCGATCCACTGGGCTATGGTGCGGGGTGAAATATGCTCCTGAACAACGGTTTCAAAATAATCCGCCCCCTCCCGATTTGCGCGCATGGCGCCTGTCTCCATGCTGCAATCCGCGGCGCCCACATACCAGATCTGGGTTCTGAGGGCGCGGAGGAATTCCATGGCATCATGCGGACTGCGCATATCCGGTTCTGTCACGATCTCGACCAGGGTGTCGGTGACAAGCGCAGCGTCGCAATGCCCATCATCCAGCGCTGTACCAGAGGTATCGCCCACAAGGCCGAATCCCAGCTCACTCATGTGGGTGCTTCCCACAAGCAACGCTCCTGCGTTTCGGATCCGGCTGATTACTGTGGCATCCTCCAGCGCGATGTAGTGTTCCAGGGCGGGGGATCCTGCCTCAGTGGGCCAGCCGCGCACGGAAAGATTCGGCTGAATTGCGATTTTCACTCCCGAGAGGGGGCTGTTCTTTTCTTTCGTTTGGGGAGACGATTCCCGATGGAAAAAGATTTTTTCGTTCATAATCACTCCAGAATATTCACCACCTTGAAATAATCACCCTTGACACCAGGGGCGTTCTTTAAAAGCGCTCCATTTTCCGCAAGGGGATGCATTCGTGCCGTTTTCCCATCCCGCATGCGACAGGGAAGTTCAATCACACTGTAAAGCGGTTTTTCATCCCCAGCCGACTCTGGGGGATAGGGGGTCGGACATTGCCCACAGAGATTATCATCGAAGAAAGGTCTGACCCCTCAATGTTGAATCATCAATAATGGGAACGGAGTCAAGATGCGCCCTATTGAGGAATGCTTGATCTTTTTTATTTGCCCATCCACTCCCTTTTGATATAGAAATATACCAATTCAAGTAAGGAGGATATTATTATGAATAAAAATACAGGGAAGATAAGGGGATGGGTCTTGTGTATTGTCTTTCTTTTCCCGGCTGCGGTCGTCTTCGGACATCCGCCACAGGATATCAGATTGAATTTCAATCCGGATACCAGTGATCTCGCCGTCGAGGTCATTCACCAGGTGAACGATGCTCAGAAACATTATATTGCACAGATTGAGATAACAGTGAACAATGAACAACCCATAAATAAAACATACACGAAACAGACGAGCCTGGAAAAACAGGAGGATGCCATCAAGATGGAAAAGGTCAAGCCGGGCGACACCCTCAAAGTCAAGGCCACATGCTGTATATTCGGCTCCAAGACCGTAATGATGGTCATCCCGCAGAAGGCGGCAATTGCCGTGAAGGAGGGAAAAAAGATGACACCGATAAAAGAGGAATCGCAGCCCGGAAAGCCGGCAAAGCCGGAGGAAGGAGATGCCAGGATGTTAAAAATCGGAGACAAGGCGCCGGAGTTCTCCCTGAAGGATCAGGACGGGAATCTCGCGGAGCTGAAGAGTTATCTCGGGAAGAAAAACGTTGTACTGATTTTTTATCCCGGAGATAATACACCCGGATGCACAAAGCAGATGTGTGCGATCCGGGACGATTATTCACAATTTTCCGCAGCGGACGCTGTCGTATTCGGGATTAATCCCCAGGACAAGGATTCCCACAAGAATTTCGCCAACAAAAACAAGCTCCAGTTCCCCCTTCTTGTGGATGCGGATAAGAAGGCGATCACAGCCTATGGGGCAAAGGGAATGCTTATGACCACGCGAACCGTATATGGAATAGACAAAAAGGGAATCATCGTGTTCGCCCAGAGGGGCATGCCGCCAAACCAGGAGATCCTGAAGGCGTTTGCAAAAGAGAAGCTACAGGGAAAAGCCGAAGAACCGGGGAAAGAGAAAAAGTGAAAGAGACAATAAGAAATAATTCTTGACCGCGATCCATCAGACAGGATAGTCCTGTAAGGAAATATTAGATGAGTAAGATTAATTATTAAAAGTAAGGAGAACATCATGCCCCTCTCCACCATCACCAGTAAAGGTCAGATAACAGTTCCCAAAGAAGTGCGGGATGTCCTGGGACTAAAAACGGGGGACAGGGTGGATTTTCGGCTTGAAAAAGACGGATCTGCAAGAATGCTTCCCCTCTCCCGGAAGGTGTCCGATGTCTTTGGAATGCTCTCGCATTACAAAAGAAAACAGCCTGTATCAATCAAAGAGATGCATAACAACCTGAAGAAAGCCTTTAAAAAGAAAAAGATATGAAGGCCGTGGATACAAATATCCTCGTTCGATTTCTCGTCGGCGACGATCCTGTCCAATCGGAAAAGGTGAAAACATTCCTCCAAAATGCTGAAAAAAGAGGATTGGTTCTTTTTATTTCCATCCCTGTTCTTCTCGAAACCATATGGGTTCTCGAATCATCTTATTCATGTCCCAGTCATGAGATTCTGAATGCCATTGAACAACTCATCCTCATGCCGATATTCAGATTTGAAGCGCCGGAACGCGTGAAAGATATGATTCAACAGGCTCGAGAAAACAAAATGGAATTGGCGGATCTCCTGATAGGTCTCACGGCCAGAGATGCGGGATGCGATGCCGCAATAACCTTTGATAAAGATGCATCCCAATCCTCTCTTTTTGAATATCTTGCTTAGGCTATGTGCGATAAAGGAAAAAGAAAAACACGATCCTCCCATCTCAAAACGGGTGATCTATTATTACTTTTTTATCTCCTTCTGGATTTTTGCAGCCAGACGATTTGCGGATTCCGTGACATCGATATATTTAAACCGCTGTTCCGTCACGTAATTTGTATTGATAATATCCTGCAAAAGATTCAATGCGTTTTGGGAATCACCTGTCTCATAAAACGCCCGGGCTAACCAGTAGTGCGCAATCGGAGATTCGGGAGTATCCTGAAACTCCCTGAGATAGGATTCGGAACGACTGACCGCTTCCTCGAATTTATTGTCACGGCACAAGGACTCGATAGCCATAAGGGCGGCGGTGGAGCGGGTTTGAATATTCACCGTGGGGAATCGTGTCAATAAATCGTCGCAAATCTCCCGGCTCTTGGAAAAGGGAAGTTTTCCGTTATAGGCTTTTTCCAGAAGAATTCCGGCGCGCTGCATCCGGGCGAAGGCCTGAACTTCCGCATCGCTGGTCGCCTCTTCAATGACCTTGTATCCCGCTTCGGCTGTATCCAGGTCCCGCATCCGGTAATAAAGCGCAGCACATCGAAGCATGGCTTCCAGCCGCACCTCTTCCCTGGAGGGCGCCTCTTTCCGCGCCACCTTGAGGAACCGTTTTAAAACTTCGGGGGCCGGACTTTGATCCAGAAGCATCAGGTACGCGCATCGAAGATGCGCCTCTCCGGCTTCAGGCGTTGAGGCATGTTCCTTTGCCACGGCTTCAAACTGCTCCCGAGCTGCGGAGCGTTCCTGTTTCTCCAGAAGCCAATATCCCCGCATCATCTTCGCCTGGGCCAGTTTATCAGATTGGGGAAAACGACGAATAAACGCATCAAAAGCCTGAAGCGCATCGTCCGACTCGATCTTTTTCCTGAAAGCCATCCCCTTGGTAAACAATTCCCCTTCTCCGGCTTTGTCATTATTCAATCCCCGCAACGCCTCTGTCATCTCCGGACGTTCAAAAGGCTTACGGGTTACTTGAAAATCGATCCGCAGGCTCTTCAGAGCGGGCGATTCCACAATGGACTTCACCTCTCCGTACGGGGAAGCAGGAGCAGCATTTTCTTTCACTGCGAATGTATCATTAAATCCTGCGGCCCGCACTTTGGATTTATAATAATTCGCCTCTGCATACGAATCGAACGCCCGGGTCAGAACCTTGTAACCATTCCCTGCATCGCGTACTTCCGCGGGACCCAATCCCATCTCTTCAATCTGAAGGGCTGTTTTGTCAGCCTTGCCCTTATCCGCAGTAAACACAAGCTGAAGACGGGTCGGAACCTGGGAAAAAAGCGATACGGCCAATGTGGATAAAACCAGGACCATAAAGGAAATCCGGTGATTGTTTCTTATCATTCTATTTCCTCCTTTTGACTCTTATCCTTGATTATGTGCGTTGGTTTATCTCTCCATTTTATCGAAACACATGACCTTCAGTTCCTGGTTGGGTGCAATGTGCTGACTGCCGAGGTTGATATAAATCTTCATGTTTTCCGCATACGTGACATAATAAGCGGCAAAACGTCCCCAGCTAGAGCGGGTGTGGTCACAAGCGACCTGGTGCAATGTGCCCCCATTATCCTCAAAGATCG
>Ga0315277_10008882_pt1 | contig 12878 bp, 11 predicted proteins | sample YL17G05_15_MG_FD_203695 | JGI IMG/M metagenome (GOLD analysis project Ga0315277, IMG submission 203695) | Sediment microbial communities from Yellowstone Lake, YNP, Wyoming, USA - YL17G05_15 | ecosystem: Environmental > Aquatic > Freshwater > Lake > Sediment | place: USA: Wyoming | collected...
CACGGGTCCTGATGCGAAACCCTGGTACAATACCTTTGTTGGAGTCGGAGGAAAAACATTTGATATTTATGAAGGGAAACCTGATGGTGAATACCTTTGTGATCTTGCGTACAACTATACAAAGAATGCGATTCCTGGCCTCAATCAGGTGCAGGTGTATTCAACAAACAGGGATACCGGTGGTCTTGTGCCAAATGATGAAGGTATTTCTGCGGCGTTTAATCAAGGCGCTGGTTTTGTTGATATGGAAGGGCATGGGTCTCCGATGAAATGGGACACGATCTGGTTTGATGGAACGTATCCAGTTGATTGGGTTGGTGGCCTCATGCTATACAACTTTAACAAGATATCGAACGGGGACAAACTACCTGTAGTCGTTGTCGGTGGATGTCACAATGCTCTGTATAATGTGTCTGCCATTCGATGTATTCTCGAAAAAGCGGATAACACCTACTTTACCTATGGATGGCCTGTTCCTGTCTGCTTCAGCTGGGGACTTATCGTAAAACCGCGTGGTGGTGGTGCAATCGCTGCAACTGGCTGTACCGGGTATGGCTTAGGAGGTGCTGTCCCAGTTATATTAAGTGGAGAGCTTGAGTCGAATTTCTTCTGGCAGATTGGTAACAACAGCATAACAAATCTTGCCAAAGCTCACAGCCAAGCCATTACGAAATATATAAACGAAAACTCTGTATCCCAAAGTGGCGCGTTCTGTATTACCAATTGGGCGCTCCTTGGCGATCCGAGCTTGAAACTCGGTGGGTATTCCTCGTAACCGAGGAATCTCTTTTTTTTCTTTTTTTTTCGAAAAAATTAGTTAAAAAAATATGAAGAGACGTTACCGCTATCAGAAATAATTTAAACTTCTTGCATCAGAAATGCTCCGAGACATTTGAGCTGTTCTTCGTACGAATCGGGGTATAAAAATCGCTCGGTTGCTGCAATACTACTCAACAGTGCATTCCCGTCTTGCGGAGTAAAACAGAAACCAATAACTTCGTTGTCATTGATCACATGAATCGTTGGGATAACGACGACGGTCTGATCCAAGATTCTTCCATAATGACCATGATCTCGTCCGAATGAAAAAACAAGGTTCGCGGATTTTTTATGAGTGACTGCAACACGCGGATTTTCCATAAACTTCTTGATTGCTATTTCTTTTGTGATTTTCGTATCAAGTTTCAGGTCATACCAGATACAATGCATATACTGAGTATTGAGTTTCATAGCGCTGGAAAACACATTTAAGTTAATTCCTAGAGTTTTATAGAGATGGTAGACGTCAACAGCATGGTGAGTCCCCATTTTCTCGTCTTTATGAGTCCCGACTTCAGGGGAGGGTACAAAGCTTTTCACTTGACTGATATCATTTGCTCGTCGAATGCAGAGGAACCGTCCCTCTTTCAAATGATTTTTTTTATTCTCTATCGCGAGTGTATTAATAAGTACTGCCATATTATGAGTATTGCAACTCACCACGTGAATAAATTGATCTTTTTTGGTAATTGCTTCGTCATTAATACCAAGAGCGTACATCTTTCCGAAGCCGAACTCCGATCCCTGTGCGATAAATCCTTTGATTTTGTTCTTGTATTTATTGTAATATTTTTCTTTGTTCATCAGCCCGGTGCCTTTTGGTGTACAGTCGATGATAACTGATGCTCGTTTGATCGATTCTTCTGCCTCGTACATTGGTTCAAGACCGAGCTCTTGGAAATCCTTGATCTTGTCAACAGAGACGCTGAAGTTTGCACCTCGATTTATCATACCTTTTATTTTTGGTCGATCCTCAAGTGTGGGGCTGTGTTTATAAAACGTTACTTCGTCGATCCCGAGGTCATCTTTTGCATCGCACAACAACCCAATCAATGGCTCTCCTATAGTCCCTGTGCCTACAACGTGAACAATATTTCCATTACTCATCTTCTAACTCCCCAACTTAATGGGTAATCAGAATGTCACATTTAATTGTTACTATTATCCTGGTTTTTAATAATTTTTTTCCTCTTTAAATTTCGATACCCTTATTTCAATGCAAAATATACAGCCACGTCTATGGACATTTTTACAATACCTGGTAGAGAGTACGACTCTAATGTATATGTCGTTGTAGGGAAGATACCTACCATAATCGATACGGGTACCGGTTTTAATACCAGAATGATTTTAGAAACAATTCAAAGTATTGTCAAATTGAATCGAATACAACAGATACTTCTCACTCATGAACACTATGATCATGTCGGCGGTGTTAAAAATATTATTCAGGCATCAAAAGGAAAAGCGAAAATCTTTGCACATAAGGATGTCGTGTCGAAACTCAAAGAAGGAAAAAGTACATTTGCTGAGATGCTTGGTGGGGTAATGCCGAAACTCAAGGTTAATGTTCCATTATCCGACAGAGAACAAATCATTATCGGAGATCAACCTTTTGAAGTTCTATTCACTCCCGGTCATAGCATCGGTAGTCTCTGTTTCTACAGCAAAAAATCACAAATTCTCTTCTCTGGTGATACGATTTTTGCGCATGGCGGTTTTGGGAGATATGATTTTCCTGGCGGTGATTTCAATCTGTTACTGAATTCTATTGAACAACTAGCAGTAATTGACATAAAAAATCTTTATCCTGGACATGGGCCGATCATTGAACAACAAGGAAAGAGCCATATATTAAAAACACTCCATAATATTCGCTCATTGATGTAGATGCCAGACATTCGTGATATCCTTAATGAAATAAAATGGACAAAGGAATTGGAAAAGGTAAAAATCTGGTATATTCATAGAGGAGCATTGAATAATACAAAAATTATTTCTGGTATTGAAATTATTAATATTGGGAGGTCTTTCCTCGAAACAGCAACAGCGACTATTCCATATCATCGTATCATCAAGATTCTCTACGCCGATAAAACAATTTTTGATAGATGGAAATTCGATTCGAAGGATAAACAATTATAAAAACAATAAACTGTTTTACAAAGCTGTATATGAGGAGGTATTAGAAATATGTCAACGGTAGAAAAAACGTCTGTTGTCTCAGGATTTTACAAACTTCCAATTGAAAAGCGGAGAGAATTTGTTACGCATTTCGCAAATTTAAGCGAGGATGACGTGAAGATTTTTTCATCCTGTCTCGATCTCGCAACAGCAGATCGTATGATTGAGAATGTTCTGGGAACCTTTGAGTTGCCACTTGGTTTGGCTGTAAATTTTCTCATTAATGGAAAAGACTATGTTATCCCAATGGCAACAGAGGAATCTAGTGTCGTTGCTGCGGCGAGTAATGCAGCTAAAATCGCTCGAATAAACGGTGGTTTTTTTGCCTCTTGCTCTGAACCTCTTATGATTGGTCAAATGCAGTTATTACACGTTGAAGATGTAGTCACTGCAGTGCAAGAAATTCTGAAACACAAAGAGCAGATCCTTATACTTGCGAACTCTCAAGATAAAATCCTTGTCGATTTGGGAGGTGGTGCAAGAGATTTAGAAGTCAGAATTCTTGATAGTCCTCTTGGTACTATGATTGTAACTCATCTTATTGTTGATGTGCGTGATGCAATGGGTGCAAATGCAGTGAATACTATGTGTGAGGCGCTAGCTCCAATGTTAGAAGAGATCTCCGGTGGGAAAGTCAGATTGAAAATACTTTCAAATCTTGCGGATAAAAGACTGGTAAAAGCAACCACTGTCTTTGACAAAGAAAAGATGGGTGGAGATCAAGTCGTCGACGCGTTTCTTGAGTCCTACATACTCGCTTCTATCGATCCTTATCGAGCAGCGACACATAACAAAGGTATAATGAATGGTATTGATGCTTTGATTATTGCCACCGGTAATGATTCTCGTGCTATTGAAGCAGGTGCTCATGCATACGCAGCCAGAGATGGTCAATATACAGCACTCACTCGATATCACAAGAATAACAATGGAAATCTGGTTGGTGAAATCGAATTACCAATGGCGGTTGGTGTAGTTGGTGGCGCTGCAAATATGCATCCAAAAGCAAAACTCTGCAGAAAGATACTTGGGATTAGTTCTGCACAAGAGCTTGCTGAGGTTGTTGCTTGTCTTGGTCTCGCCCAGAACTTCGCTGCCCTCTTTGCACTGTCAACAGTTGGAATCCAAAAAGGACATATGTCTTTGCATGCGAAAAACATCGCGGTAATGGCAGGTGCACAGAGCGATGAAATTGAAAAACTTGCAGACCAACTTGTATACAGCGGCAAAGTAAAACTTGATTATGCAAAAGAACTTCTCGAAAAAATGAGAAAGAAGGTTAAATAATTCCTTCAGCGATATCCTCAGGTTCTCGCTCGCAGTAATAGCATTTGATACGTAAAGGCTCCCTACTGATAACATGAAACCTACTTTCGACTGGCTCATGTGAATTTGAAATGCAGGTCGGGTTTGAACATTTCGTAAGTCCGACTACTTCATTGGGAAGTTCCACGATATGTTTTTTGACAACATCATACTCTCGGATAATGTTGATGGTTGCTTTTGGGGCTATCAACGCAATCTTATCTAACTCTTTAGGATCCAATTCTCGATTCTCTATCTTTACGATATCTTTTTTCCCTTTTTTACCGTTCACATTCATAATAATACTCACAACAGAGGAAGTCGATTCAGGGATTTTTAAAACATGTAAAACTTTCAACGCGTGTCCAGGGGTGATATGATCAATGACAGTCCCATCTTTGATGGGTGTAACTTTCAGTTCTCTCATAATTTTTTACCTCCTAAGGCGAGAGAAAGAAGTGCCATTCTCACTGGGAGACCATTGAACGCTTGTTTAAAATAGAGCGCATGATTTGTCTTGTCGACTTCAGGATCAATTTCTACCACTCGAGGGAGTGGATGCATCACTATCAGATCATTCTTTGCTTGCTGCAACAATGTAATATCAACCTTGTAACTACCAATAACACGGTTATACTCCTCAGCATCAGGGAATCGTTCCTTCTGAATTCGCGTGACGTAGAGAACATCTGCTTCTTTGATTGCTTTTTCTAAGTTTGAGGTGCTAACAGGTTCCACTCCGAATTCTTTACATTCATTAATTACTTCTTTTGGCATCTTAAGCGTTTCAGGAGAAACAAATGTCAGATCTGCTTGAAACAAGGACAATGCATAGGCGAGTGAATGAACAGTTCTCCCATACTTTAAATCACCAAGCAGAACCACCTTATTCCCTTTAATCTTTTTCTTCTCTGTTAAGATAGTAAATACGTCAAGAAGACATTGAGTTGGGTGTTGCCCGGCACCATCTCCTGCATTAATGATAGGAACTTCAGAAAATTCCGCAGCGAGTCGCGCTGCTCCTTCCTGCGGGTGACGAATCACGATGACATCACTATACGAATCAGCCATTCTGATTGTATCAGCGAGACTTTCCCCTTTTTTCTGGGAGGTACCGCTCGGGTCTGCAAATCCGATCACACTTCCACCGAGCCTATGCATTGCACTTTCAAAACTAAGTCTCGTACGAGTACTTGGCTCGAAAAAGAGGGTAGCTAGGATATGTTGGTTTAAAAGTGTGGTATGTTTCTCCCCATTTGCGTAAGGAATCATTCGCTTAGAATATTCAAGGATGTTTTCAATTTCCTCTTTAGAAAAATCTTTAATTGAAATAATATCCCTGTTTTTAAAGTTCATCTGTATCAAAAAGAAACGAATAGGATAGTTACTTAATAACCTTTTTAACGAATTAATTTATAAAGCAAAATCGTTAAAATAAAAACAACAGAAAGAAATTTATTAATATATGTGGAATCTTATACACTTTGAATATTATGGTTCGAGAGAAAAAATCTAAAGTAGATGATGTTGTAAAACTACGGAAGATTTTGGATAACTCATCAGACCCAAATATTAAAGCACTGATTTCGGCAGATGAGAAAGCTCTTGATTCCGTTCGTAGGAGATTAGCAGGTGATACAATAAAATCCAAGCCGCATCCTGACCGTTATTCCCGCGCATTCAATTCATTAGAACCAAGAGTAACAGTTCATCCAAAAATTGGATTGAGTCCTAGGTTGATAACCCCCCTTCCAAAATATACACCATCAACGACTCTTCCTGAATTTTTACAGGTATCTACTTCTAAACCCGTGAAGTCAAGTCTTTCACAGGAATTACCTTTTACCAAGCAGGAACTCTACGAAGTTGAAAAAGTTGATATAAACTTACCTGAACCTGCTTCGGACTCTATTCTTCCAGAATGGCAACCGGTCGAAGAAACACAACTCGGAGAGCCACTGAAAACTCAAGCAAAATCAGAGATTGATTATATCCCTGAGTTTGAGCGAGTGGATATCTCGATAACTTCTGAAAAAACAGAAAAAGTTGCTGATTGGAAACCAATCCCTGCAAAAGAAGAACCTGCTGAAGTGCTTGTTCAATTCACAGCTGTAGAATCCTCTGAATCCCAACTCAAAAAATCATCAAAGAAACAAGAACGAGATACAAAAAAACTACAAAAAACAAAAGAAAAAGAAGCGAAAAAACTGAAAAAACTCGAACTGAAAAAATTAAAAAGAGAAACAAGAAACAAAGAAAAAGAGGCAAAACAAACAATCATAGAACAACAAGACAGACAACAAACACCAGAAAAGACAGAGTTTATCCCGATAAAACAAAAAAGAAGTACAAAAAAACCAAAAAAAAAACCGGAAGATTCAACTGAGTGGGAATCATACTACGTTGAGAAACCATTAAAAAAAACGTCTCTTAAATATATATGTAGATATAAAGAATACACCCTTTATAAAAGAGAAATAGGTAAACAAGGCGAAGGAAAAAAAACAATTCATTTCTTTAGTAAAGAAAAACCAGATAATAGCCGCCCTGTCCAGTTACCGAACGGGTATAAAATCGCGGTCAATAAGAAAACCGGAATCCCATATTTGAAAAAGAAACAGTAAATCACGTCTAATAGTGTTTATAAATACTTTTTCATATTTGCAGGTTGAGAAGAATCATGAACTGGAATGGACCATTACTAAAAATTAAAGATTTTCGTTTTGAAATTCCTTCAAGTTATCAAGGTGAACAGAAAAATCTTCATATGAAGACCTCTGCTGTGATCTACGCAAACAATGGGATGATTGATACTATTCGCAAGGATAACGCCCCCGAGCAGGCTGCCAATGTGACAATGCTCCCAGGTATCGTCGGAAAATCCCTTGCGATGCCTGATATTCATTGGGGGTACGGATTTCCTATAGGTGGGGTCGCAGCTATGGATGAAGAAAAAGGTGTGATTTCTCCGGGTGGTGTCGGATATGACATCAACTGTGGTGTACGATTGATGCGAACAAATCTCCATTTTACCGATTTGGATCCACAAAAGATACAGCGTCTTATTGATACAATGTTCCTCAATGTCCCGTCTGGCCTTGGTTCGAAAGCTAAGGTTCATCTGAGTAGAAAGCAACTTGATGATGTTTTGAATCTTGGGGTGAAATGGGCTATCGAGAATGGGTACGGCTGGAAAGAAGACGCAGAATATCTGGAGGAACAGGGTTGTTTAGAATATGCGGATATCTCAAAGGTTTCCAATGAAGCAAAGCAACGTGGTGCCCCTCAACTTGGTTCTCTTGGCGCAGGTAATCATTTTTTAGAGATCCAGAAAGTCGCTGAGATCTATGATCCTGTTGCGGCAAATACATTCGGCATCCATAATGAAGGCCAAATCATGGTGATGATTCATACGGGTTCCCGTGGGTTTGGTCATCAGGTGTGCACAGACCATCTTCGTGTGCTTGAGCAAGCAGTAAAAAAATATAATATTTGGCTTCCAGATCGTCAACTTGCTTGCGCCCCGGTTACTTCAAAAGAAGGACAGGATTATTTGAAAGCGATGGCATGTGCCGCAAATTTCGCTTGGTGTAACAGACAAATGATTGTACACTGGGTTCGGGAGTCTTTTGAGAACGTGCTTCGTCAACGTGCTGAGGATCTTGATATGGGCATTGTGTATGATGTCTGTCATAATATTGCAAAACTTGAGGAACATGATGTTGAAGGAAAGAAACGAAAATTATATGTTCATAGGAAAGGTGCAACCCGTTCATTCGGACCAGGAAAACGGGAAGTGCCTCTGAAATATCGTGATATTGGGCAACCTGTGTTAATTCCGGGGAATATGGGGACGGAAAGTTACCTGTTGCGTGGTACCAAAGATTCCGAAGAAACATTTGGCTCGACCTGCCATGGTGCAGGAAGAGTGATGTCAAGAACTGAAGCAGTTCATCGTTATAGAGGCGAACAAATTATGAACGATTTGAAGATGAAGGGTATCTACGCCCATCCCGCTAGTTGGAAAGTAATGGCAGAGGAAGCACCGGATGCATACAAAGATGTCAGTGAAGTCGTAAACGTCACTCATGGTGCAGGAATTTCGTTAAAGGTCGCAAAGTTGGTACCGTTAGGTGTCGTAAAAGGTTAATCGCAGTGGTTTTCTACCAATTAGTTTTAAATGCTTGGGGATTATTACAGTGTATATATTGAGTGGTGATGCAGTTGGAAGATATTCAAATCGTTGATTTTGAGGATATGAATTTAGAAAGCGGAACCGTTATTGCAGGATTTCCATCCATAGGCTTGGTTAGTACAATTGTTGCCAATTACATGATTGATGCATTAGGCTTAAAACAGATTGGCGCGATGGATTCAACGTATTTTCCGACCCTATCTGTTGTTCATACCGGTGAGCCGCTCTCCCCGGTACGGATCTATGGTGGGACACTGAACAATGGTCAGAAACTCGCTGTCTTTGTCTCTGAGTTCAAACCAAAAGCAAACTTGATTAACTCATTATCAGACGCGATTATGGCTTGGTCAAAGAAAAAGGGTTGTAAACTGTTGATTTCTCCTGAAGGGATGGTTGTTGAGGGGAAATCATCAGAAACTGAGATGATTGTTGATGCGTACGCGATTGGGTCAACAGAAAATGCTCGAGCGACACTTACAACAAAAAATATCCCTCAGTTTAAAAATGGAATCATTGCTGGTGTTTCCGGGGTACTGTTGAATAAGGGGAAACATGAAAAGTTCGACGTGATATCGATTCTTGCTGAGGCGCATCCGAATTATCCTGATGCTCGAGCTGCAGCCTCCGCGATTAATGTCATTGCTCTCGTAATTGGTATTGAGATACCTGTCGGTCCGTTATATGATGAAGCAGAACGGATTGAGAAACAACTCCAGAAATTCCATAAACAGGCAAAACCGATTGTGTCCGGTGCAGGTCAAATCCCGCAAGCAGAAATGTATGGATAACGAGAAAAAACATTTTTTCTTGTTTTCTTTTTTTTCTCCCTAAATTTTAAAAAGGTTCTCTGCTTATTTATGGTGACCAAATGAAGAAGATACCAACGAGTCATCCAAGGTACGTCTCCTTGGTTACAAGAGAACAGATTTCAGAAGCTATGAGAAATAGTATCGTTCACGAAACCGGCTTGATTGCTCATGGTCGTGGTGAAGCATTTGATTATCTTCTCGGCGAAACCACGATACCTCCCGCTGATTTAGCAGAGAAGGTTGCGGCAGCGGCTTTATTGTATGCAAGAAATCCAGTGCTTTCTGTAAACGGAAATGTAGCTGCACTAGCTGCTGATAATTGTATTTCCTTATCAAAAAGTATTCCCGCAAAACTTGAAGTAAATCTGTTTCATCGTACTCAAATACGGATGAAGAAAATAACCGCTTTACTTCGTAAAAAGGGTGCGAAAACTGTATATGGTTTGAATCCTGATGCTAAGATACCTGGACTTGATTCTGATCGTGCGCTCTGTGAGAAAAAAGGGATTTTTACTGCTGACGTCGTTCTTGTCCCTCTTGAGGATGGTGATCGTTGTCAAGCGCTTCAAAGAATGGGAAAGACTGTTATAGTAATTGATTTAAATCCTCTATCTCGTACGGCACAAGCTGCTACAATCACCATCGTTGATAATGTGATTAGAGCTATTCCACGGATTGAACATTGGGTTCATGAATTAAAAGATACAAAACGATCTGATCTCTATAAACTAATAAAAACATGGGATAATACAAAAAATCTTGCTGAGGTAATGTCTTTTCTCTCAAAAAGACTAAATTCCTTATCTTGATATGGTGTCTCATATGTATCGAAGTCATTATTCAAAAGAAATCACAAAAAAGGAATATGATTCCTCAGTTGTTGTTGCTGGCTGGATTGAAGATATTAGAAACCTTGGTTCGATAGCATTTCTCATCCTTCGTGATAAAATAGGGACCTTGCAGCTGACGATTTTAAAAAAGAAATCCCCTGAACTTTTTGAAAAGTTAATTTCATTACCACGTGAGTCTGTTATTTCAGTGAAGGGTTTCTGTAAGGAAAATGAAAAAGTTAGAAATGGATATGAGATCCTCCCTGAATCTGTTGAGGTTCTCTCTGTTGCTGAAACTCCTTTACCGCTTGGTGTTGTCGATAAGGTTGAGTCTGATTTTGACACACGACTTGATAACCGTGTGATTGATTTACGAAAACCAGAGATTCAAGCAATTTTTAAGATACGCAACGCAGTACTTGCTGCAGCTCATGAATATTTAAGGTCTCAATTTTTTCTTGAGGTGCATACCCCCAAGATTATCGCGAGTTCCTCTGAGGGTGGAACAGATATGTTTAAACTTCAGTACTTTGAGCAACAGGCTTATCTTGCACAATCCCCTCAGTTATACAAACAAAGTTTGATGGCAACCGGTCTTGACCGTGTTTATGAAATCGCATGGTATTTCAGAGCTGAAGAGCACAACACACGACGACATCTAAATGAATCCACAGCAATTGATGTCGAAATGGCGTTCATTAAAGATGAAGAAGATGTAATGAAGATACTTGAACATCTGGTACATGCATTGTGGAAACGTGCGGGTGAATGTAATGAAGAGCTCGAGATTCTAAAAAAGACTATTACTGTTCCAAGTTTACCATTCACCAGAGTCCCTTATGATGATGCAGTCAATAAGATTCAACAGAGGAAATCACCGATCCAGTGGGGTATGGATCTTAGCACTGAAGACGAACGACTTCTTGGAGATATCATGAATGAGGCTGGAAATGATTTCTATTTCATCACAAAATATCCATTGGAGTCAAAGCCGTTTTATACAATGCCTGATGGAGATAAGTATTCTCGCGGGTTTGATCTGGAATGCAAAGGTGTTGAGATTTCATCTGGTAGTCAACGAATCCATGATGTCACATTATTGATAGAACGGATGAAAAAATGTGGTCTTGATCCTAAGGATTTCGATGCATATCTGAGAGCATTCCGATATGGGATACCACCACATGGTGGGTTTGGTTTTGGTATTGAACGATTCTTGATGGAACTGTTAGATCTGAATAATATTCGAGAATGCATCTTATTCCCGCGTGACCGATCACGTCTTACTCCATAACGATGTAAATTTCTCTTCTAATTCAAGGATAGTACGATTTTTACTGATATCACGATAATAGGGCCCTCCGTGATATAGAAATACTCTACCCGCTAAAAGAAATTAAGAAAGAGATACAAAATTTATGTAAGATTTTCTATCCGAAAAATAAATTTATAGATGTATGTTTATCTAGTGAACAGAAAATGTATAGAATATTCGTTCAAGGTATTGTTCAAGGGGTTGGATTTCGGCCATATATCTACCGGAAAGCTAAAGAACGTAAACTCGTCGGTTCTGTAAAAAATATCGGCAATGGTGTTGAAATAATAATCAATGCTAGAGATTTCATTCAACAACTTACTGGTCTTCCTCCGCTTGCAAAAATCTCAAATTACACGGTCGCAGAAATTAAATCAAAGAAGCATTTTTCTGATTTTTCAATCCTCAAAAGCTCATTAACTGAAGGAGCAACAGATCTTCCTCCGGATATTTTCATGTGTCCTGATTGTCTCACAGAATTTAGAGATAAAAAAAATAGACGACATAACTATTATTTTATCACATGTACAAATTGTGGACCACGATTTACGATGATAGAAGATTTCCCCTATGATCGACCATTTACATCAATGCATCAATTCAAGATGTGCCCTCCATGCAAAAGAGAGTATACTGATCCCCTTAATAGGCGATATCATGCACAGACAATCGCTTGTAATAAATGTGGTCCAAAATTACGTTTTCTGAGTAATAGAAAAGACATCAGCGGTAGATCTGATACGGAAACAATTGGGAAAGCTATCGATCTCATTAAATCTGGGGGGATACTATCAATCAAAGGTGTGGGAGGGTTTCACGTTTGTTCATTATGTGATGACAGAAGTGTACAGAAAGTAAGGGATCTTTTTAACCGACCTCACAAACCATATGCTCTTATGGTTAATGATGTAGAGATGGTCGAAAAATTTGCTTATGTATCTGAAAAAGAGAAAGAATTATTGCAAAGTCCCCAACGACCAATTGTTGTTTTAAAAAAGAAAAAAAAGCATTCCTTCAATTTCGTCTCAGAGTTAGATTCCATCGGGGTGATGTTACCCTATACTGCGTTACATTACCTCCTATTTAATTATATTAATGAGCCGCTTTTAATGACATCGTGTAATATTCCAGGAGAACCTGTGTCAATTACAGAAGAGATAGGTAAATATTTCTTGACTCATGAACGCAGAATTGTAAATAGATGTGACGACTCTGTTTTAAAGGTTATTTGTGATACAACGTTTTTTCTCAGACGATCACGGGGATATACTCCCATTCCTGTTATTTTTCCGATAGAGTGTCAGGAAACTGTTGCGGTGGGTGCTGAGTTAAATAACGTAATCTGTACAGCAAATAAAAATAAATGTTATCTTTCACAGTACATTGGTGACACATCAAAATATAAAACATATTTTGATGTG
>Ga0315277_10008883_pt1 | contig 12878 bp, 5 predicted proteins | sample YL17G05_15_MG_FD_203695 | JGI IMG/M metagenome (GOLD analysis project Ga0315277, IMG submission 203695) | Sediment microbial communities from Yellowstone Lake, YNP, Wyoming, USA - YL17G05_15 | ecosystem: Environmental > Aquatic > Freshwater > Lake > Sediment | place: USA: Wyoming | collected...
CTCTCAAAAAGCAATGACCTCATTTCGAAAATTAAGTCGCTTAATCAGTCAGAGTGTCGCTGTGATCCCACCGTAAGGTAACTGCCTGTGCACTGTTATAGCTATATCCGGCGACAACTCAAAGCTTTTTCTCCCTTTTTCGCAAAATATTTTCGCGTGCCAGGTCTGCCGTTCTGGCTATGCGGAGGCGCACGTCACCGTTGTTCGCCTGCACACTGCGCCTGGTGTTAACGCGCAGCAGGCTATGCCCGCAACACCAAACTCACCATCATGTTGTGGCAATAGAATACCCCCGCGTCAGAAGGAATAGAGGCAGGAACGACGATCTGCGCCGTGCAGAGTATGGTATGCTTGAAGCGTCACTCACCCGAGGTAGTCAGGTACCAGTTTTTCTGGTCAAGCAAGCGTGTCAGGCTGTCCTTCAGAGGGTAGCCGGGTACCGTAAAGGCCATCCGGAACCCCACGTCCGAGTACCCCGTTTTGGCGAACTCCCCCCTGCTTGCGGACAGGTCAACCGGGTACGTTGTGTCGTACGGCTTGTCCCTTCCGTTCCACAGTTCGGGAGACGAGAGAGCCGACCCTCCGATTACGCGGATTGCCTCGGGGTTCTTCAGAAGCAGCTCATGAAATGCCGGTGCGGAGTACTTGCCGATCTGCTCGGGGGCTTTGGGGGGTTCATACACAAACTCAGCCACGTTCCCCACCAAATGATGAAAGCCTTTGCCGCCGCCCCCCTGGACTTCGCCAAACCACAACGCGCCGTCGTCCCCCGTCGCAACGCTCTCGTCGCGTCTTGCGCCGTCGCGTCGCGCGCGTGCGCCCCCAGGCCAAAACACGTCCTTGTCAGGCATCCAGGAGTCCTCGCCGGCGCTTGTGCCATAGCCATACTGCCTCTTCCAGAAGACGTCCCGAAGATTGGGGGCTTCCTCCGGCCCATACGACGGGTTGGCGTCCAGTGCAGCCTTCCACTCTGAAGGTGAAGGGAGACGGCAGCCGAGCAAGGCGCAGAAATACATCGCCGCTTCGGGAGGGACGTATTGCATGGGGTGTTGCAGGGAGGGCTCCGGTGGTTCGAAACCCGCGGGGTACGGCGTCCAATTCGGGCGAAGGGGGAAAAGCCACTCTTGGCTTATCGTGATGCGGCCGCCGCGTTCACGCTCCCAAGTGCGCGGCCCGCTTCGTGAATCCACATCGCCATAGTTCGGCAGCAAGTTCGAGAACTCGCCTTCTGTGCCAAGGCTTCTGATCGTTTCGATGAAGAACCCGGCTGATACTTCCGTCGCCGAGACATAGGACATTTGCGGCGGCGATGCGCCCGGGTGAACCCTCAGGAACTTCAGTGTCGGCGTTGCGCTGCCGGACCATGGCGACCTGTATTCGATTGCGTCGCCGCTCGCGGACGCGTCCACAGTCCAATCCGCGGCCCCCGGTCCCGCCTTGCCAAGATGTCCTGCGGCGTCAGGTTTGGACCTGATACCTTCGAGTCCTCCGATCAGTTCCCGAACCTTGCCGCTCTGCCCTACGCCCTGCCCGAGGGATTCGACAGACTGAACGAAACTCTCCAACGTCCCTTTGAGCTCGTCGGTGTCCCGCAGCGTTGCGCATTGCCGCCTGAAGCTCGCGAGTGCCAAGTTGAACCTCAGCCGCGGTTCGAGCTCGGCGTCCGACACGCCGAACTTGTCCCTAAGCTGCGCGGCCTGCTCAATATCGCCTCTGTCAGAAAGCCGGCCAAAGCAGTTGCTCCACCTGCGCGGGCCTTCGCCATCGAGTCTGAGATGCGCCCGGAGTGCGGTGGCGCGCTCGGGCTGCCTTGTTCCGATGCCGGTCAAGACGTCAAGCACGGCCTGGCGCAGGTTGCCTTCCGCCCGAAGCTCGCCGACGTCTCTGGGCCAGTCCTCGATCGAGCCGGCCTTTCGCCAGATCCCTACCAACGCCTCCTTTTCCTTGCCTGGGGCTTCCTTAGCCATCGCCGCGATGCCGGCGTGGTCCGCGACCTCCTCAATCGCCAGGAGCTTCTCCACGCGGCCCATAGGCCCCGCAAGAGCCGCGCGGATGCCGTCTTCTTTCACGTACACGTCGGCCTTCCTGCAACGTTCGAACAGGCTGCCAAGCGTTTCGCCGTCCTCCGGAGTTTCCCGTTCATCAACCATGTAGCAGGCATCGAGGCGGCTTTCCATCTTGCCGACGTAACCCAAGAGCGACGAAAAACTGGCGACCCAGGCGTCATGCTCGCTCTTTGCCTGGGCCTCGACCGAAGGGTCGGATTCGAGTGCTTCACCGGTCCATCTCGTAGATTTAAGGACACGCTGCAGGTGCCTCTCCCTTGACTTCAGGGCTTCCGCCAGCAGCGTCTTCTGAAATGAGCTTCCCGGCAGGTCGACCCCGGCTGCGGGGACGAGCCCTTCGAGGCGCCTTAGCTCGACTTTGAGCCCGTCGACCTTCGGCCTCAGGTTCAGGAACTGTTCGGCCGTCAACGTTTCGGGGGCCGGGCTGGGCAGCAGCCTGTCGCGGTAGGCGACCCACGCGGCGTTGGCGGCCGGCGAATCGCTGATCTTGTCGGCGGCCCTGACGAAGCTGTACCACTCGTCCTTGTTAGCGGTGAGAGATGCGATCTCCTCTCTTATGCCGCGTATTCTTTTTTCAAGATCCCGGGTGCGTGCGCGGAGGTCTTCGTCGTTTTTCTCGATGCCCGCCACTTGCCACATCTCATCGACGCCCCTGCGGACTTCAGCCAACGAGTCCCGCAGGCGGGCCGCGCCGTCGGCGGGAAGCGTCGCAAGGAGGCGCGCCGTCTCGTCGATCCTGGCCTGCCAGTCCTCCCGGCGCCCGCGCGGATCCGGCTCCATCTTGCGGTAGCGGCGCGCTTCCGTCAGCCAGTCTTCAAAGGCGGTCGCGCTCAGGCCGCCCTTGCTGAGTGCTTGCACCTTGCTTTCTTTGTTGAAGAGCTCCCTGTCGACAAGCGGCCAGCCGGTTCTCATGAATTCGTCGATTCTCTCGGCAAGCTTCAAGTGCCCCTCGAGGCCCGACTGGAGCGCCGCCAGCTCTTCCGCCCCGGCAAGGTCCGCCACGACGAAACCATAGAACCCTTCCAGAACCGGGTCTCCCGGTTTGCGCATATTCTCCGCGAGGGCGCGAACGCCGTCCTCGGTTTCTTTCGCCTTGAGCACCGCGGGACCTTCCCGCAGGATCGCATCCAGGCCGGCGGCAAGGCTCCGGCTCTCTTCCGGCTTTGCGTTCTTCACGAGCTGTTTCAACTCTTCGGCGGGCTTGTGCCAGCCGTTCTGAGCGTAGTGTTCGACCTGAGCTTTGATCGTCGCAAGCAGCGGCCACGATTCCGGAGCGAGGAGTTTCTCAACCTCGTCGACAATCTTCAGCGCCTCTGCGGTCTTCCTTGCGTTGGCGCTGTTCATCGCCGCCTTGGGCGGCGACTTGCCGAGGTCCTGGATGTCAACCGCGGGTGTGTTGGCGATCTCCCGGGGGCTCAGGACAGCCCTCGGATCGTCCAGCGCGGACAGCACCTTGCTCAATTGGGAGTCGCGCCCCCAGGCGGCCCGCCTTTGCTCGTCTTTCAGATCTGTCAGAAGGCCCCCAAGCCAGTTGTAGTAGTCCTCGCAGAGTCTTTGCCAGTCTGAGGGTGAAAAACCCGCCGCTTCCGGGTGAGGCTGGGGCGCGGTTGGGATCTCCCGGGGGCTCCGTTGCGAGAGGGCAAACATAAGCCCCGCAAGGATCAACGCAAGCAGCAACACGCCCAGAACAACGACCCAGTGTCTCTTGAGCCATTCCTTCGCATCCGTAAGGCCGGCGGAAGCCGCAGCCAGAGCACCGCTGGCAGGCGCTCCCTCCGCCTCGCGGGGCGCCGCCGGGCTTTCTGCGGCCGCGTCCGCCGCGGGGCCGGCTGCCGGGGGCCCCGCCTCGCCCGCGGCCTTTTCTATCAGCGCCGCGACCCTTGCGCGGAATTCACCGTCAATGCTGTACGGGATCTCCGTCGAAAGGGGTATTCGCTGCGGGGATGCCTGCACGCAGAAAAGCTGCCTGGCCGAAGGTTCCCCGATGATGATATCGACCCACCGCTCTCTCAACGGAAAAATCAGCGTGACGTCCTGCTTGTCGCCAAGCTGGCTGGTCATGAAACCGATCCAGCGCAGCGCCGACTGGGGGATGGAATCGCCGCACGCCGGCACGCGGATGTGATGTGACCTGTCGGAGACTCCCGTCAGCGCCGTCCTGCCCGTGTGCGCGGCGAGCCCCGGCATCTCTCTTTCGATTTGGTAGAGGACGCGAACCAGGCCTTCGCCGCGAGGCCCCATCTCGCCGCAGCGCGCGAGTTCCGCAATCCCCGAAGGCAAGGCAGCCTCGCGCCGCTCCGCAGGCGCCTGTTCGGCTTTGTGCAGCAGTTCGCCGCGGTGGAAGTCGACGATGGCCACAACCTCCCGGGCGGAAGTGGTCGAGGTGCAGCCGTCTTTGATCTGGGCAAGTTCCGGCAGCAGGTTGGTGAGCGCCCACTCAAGGGACAAGCCCCTGCAGTGAGCCGCGACCACCATCGGGTAGAGCGTCCGCCCCTTGCCGTCGCGGGAGGACCACATTTGGCCGGCGACGCAGTCGCCGCCTGAGACCCGGATGAACACGTGATCGAAGCCCCGCGTGCGCTGGGCCTCGTCAAGCTGCTGCCAATCGCCCGAATCGACGAGGGTGCTTATCCCCTCGGTGTAAAGCGTCCGCTTGACGGCGACAAGGACCTCCGTCTCAAGGCCTATGTCGTCGATATGGTCGTCCCACCCGGGGTGCTTGCCGAAGGCCCCCAGAAACACCTTGGCGCTGATTCCCTCGGCTCTGCCTGACGTCCGCCCGCCCAAAAACCTTTTAAGCAAGCTAATGGGACCTCCATGGTCAACTGGAGCCCAGGGAAGGCCATTCTCCGATCTCCGGCAGAACCCGATTGAACCGGAGCTCCACCCACAATACCCGCAGCTTCCCCGTGTCGTCCAGGAGGTCTATCCTTACGTCCCAGTTCGTCGGTTTGTCCTTCGACCTTCTGGCTTCGCCGACTCTTATCTGGGGCTTGCCCTCCCAGGCCTGTGCATCGTGCCTTTGGTGCAGCATCCAGACGCACGTCCACGGGCTGTCTATCTGCAACCGCCGCAGCAGCTGCGGGTCGTCGCTAAACTGCCAGAAAAGCAACTCGATGGGTTCGTTTCCGGGGCAGTCGACGGCGCCGATGGCGATGTCGCCGCCGACCTGCGCCTTTTTCCCCTCCGTCTTGCCTTTGACAAGGCTGACGCGCTTCCATATCCAGGTGGCGTCGCCGGCCTTGTCCGACAATCCGGCCTGCTCGATCAGTTCAGAGTTCCGCTGCGAGGTCAAAATCCACACCTGGCAGTTGACCCCGGCTTCGGGAATGGTCTTGAACAACTCCGTAGCCTTGGCGAGCCACATGCTCTGCCGCACGTCCTCCAGGCGCACGGCAATCAGTTTGGCAAACGCCTCGTCAACCTCGCGGTCGCCAAGCTTCTCTCCGGTGGCAAACACCTTCTTTCCGCTGGCCGCCGGAGGGGCCATGTGCGACAACGCAGCACGGCACTCGTTGAACTCGGCAAGCGTCAACTCAGGCGTGCCGGGCGCCGGCGGCGCGAGGGGGAACCGCTTCCCGTAGCGGTTCAGCATGTCTTTCGCGGCAGCCTTCGAATCGGCCTGAAACTTCCCGGCAACGGCTTCAAGCATTCCGACCGCGAGCCGGTGGTAGTATTCGATCACGTAGTCCGGCGCTTTGTCGAAGACGACGACCAGGTACTTCGTCTGGAAGTCCGCGGGCTCGAGCAACAGAAGCTCCTCGCGGGCCTTCTTGGCGTCAGGGTCGACCTGCTGCCAGGCCGTGAAAAACTTCTGACATTGCCTCTTGAGGTCCTCGTTGTCCAATGTCTTGAGCGTGTGATCGGACTTATCAAGCGCTTCGCGCGCCAGCGTGCTCAAAGTCTTGCCGACCGCTTCGTCCGTCACTGCGGCGGCGGCCCCTGCGACCTCCATCGCGCGCTTGATCCGTTCCACGGCCTTCTTGAGCCTGCTGGTGACGTCCCATTCCTGAACGTCGCGGAGTTTGCTGCTGTAGTCCGCCCAGGACAATGGCGCCATGGCGAGGCGTTCGTCGGGCACTTTCTTTGCCCAATACTGCGAGTAAGCGACGAAGTACGCGTCAAACTTCATCTGTTGCTGACGATAAAGCTCGCCAAGCGATCCCTGGTCGAGAGGCTGGATTTCGCCGCCCTGCGGAGCCTGCGTGTCCTTGTCTCGGCGAATCCCGACCCCCTTCGCCAACGCGCCTACCTGAGCGACGAGGTCCTTGACGGCCGGCGGGTAATACGCGGGGTCAAAGGACGTCAGGCCCGTAAAGGGCACCGCGGCGTCAGGCGCGCTGAGTTCTTCCCCGGCCGCCTTGGCCATCGCGCTGACGTGCGCAGGCACGTCTGCGCTTACGCCCGCGACCGCCTCGATAGCCCCTGCAAAGGCGTCGTAGGCGGCCTTGCGTGCCCCGAGTTCACTCGTGTACTGAGCCAACTGGGCAACGGCTGCGCTCGTCTCCGGCGCGGCGCCGCCTTGCAGCTTGCGAATCTGTTCGCCGGCCGACGTCAGCCCGTCTCGTATTTTGGCAAGTTCGTCCGAAAGGTCCGCGCCGCCCGCCCGCTGCTGCATCAGCGAGTCGGCCAGAGACAGCATCCTGAAACGACGGTATTGCAGGTCCGATTTCTCAAGGGCCACCTTGTTTGCGGGATCTTCACATTCCTTCTCCATCTTCGAGAGGGCCTTGGTGAGTTCGCCATCGATGAGCACAACGACGACGCCCTTTGGCGCACCGCTATCCCCCTCGGGAGTCTTTACTGCCGTCGCGCCTGCCTCGGCCGCCTTTTCCCCCGCGCTGCCGGCCTTGGCTGTGCCGGCCTTGCCGACGCCGGCCTCAGCCTCGCCGCCCTCGGCGGCCCCCGCCGGCAGCAGCGCCTCCGCGCGAAACGTCCCGAACTCTCTCCTGATATCCTCCAACTTCTGCTTGACGGCTCCCTTGTACCAGCCGGCCAGATTGCCGGGGTCGTCACAGCCCACTTTCCCGGCGAACTCTTCCCGGCTGCGTGCGGCCGCCTTCGTCTTCTGGAAGAAGCCGTCCCATTGCGATTTGAACTGGTCGAACTCCGCTATAGTTCGGGGCTCGGCCAACGCCGCGCGAAACTGCGTGAGGGCCTTTTCCGCGCCATCGTACTCTACGACGGCGGCCTTCAAGCCCTCGATGCCTTCCGAGGAGAACCACTGCGTTTCGCCCACTTGCCTGAGGTAGTTCGTCAGGCCGGACTGTATCGCGGCGCGCGCCTGTTCGCCGCCTGCGTCAAGGGCTTCGAACGGCCAGTTCCATCCGTCGACGCCTGCTTCGCATTCGAGGTTTAGAGCGTCCAGCAATGCCTGCCCGTGGCTCTCGGCGCCGCCCTTCGCTTCGGCGGGATAGCACATTTCATAGTCGCCCGGGCTGCCCGCCAGCGCGAACTTGAAAAGCTTCGGGAGATCGAGCGGCACGGCTGGCGCAGCGGCTTTGTCGGCGGGCTTGGGGAGGGTAAATCGCTTGTTGGGGGCATACGGCGCCAGCGATTCGACGCGGATAAGCTGGGTCAGCGCCCCCGTGGCGTCGGCGTTCCACGCATCCGGAGCCTCCGATGTCTTGAGCATCCGTTCGCGCACGGCCGCCAGAAGCGGCCTGAGGACTCCCGCCTCGAAAGCCGCGCACCTCGCCTGCTCGCGGGGCCTTTCAGGGCCGGTTATGTCCGACGCAAGCCTCGCGAAACTGAATATCCATGGAGCTTTGATGGGCATGTCGGCAATCTCGGCCAGCTTCTTGTGAAAGAGGCCGACGGGGACAACCTCGCTGCCCACCTCCAATTCCTGCATCCCGCCGTAACGGTAGTTGGCGCTGCCCTTATATTCCTGGGAAACGATCGGCTTGCGGAACTTGTACCCCACGTCGAAGCTCGATGCCGCCGCGCGCCAGTAGTCGCGGTGCTTGCCTATGCTCGCGTGAAGGCTGTATGCAAGATAGCCCGTCAGGCAGAAAAGCGCCGCGACGGTGACGAATCCCGCGGCCAGAAGCGCGATTCTCCGCCTCTTGTGCTGCGCGGTGGCGTTGGTGGCGCGCGTCACCAGGCCCTTCTCCCGGAAGATCTTGTCGATGAAAAGATCGCGCAGGAAATACGCCCGGTCTTTCGTGAACATCCGCCCTTCGGGCAGCGACTCGAGCGTCACCCCCAGGGCCTCGGCCAGTTCCGCGTCCAGCGCCGCGCCCTCTCGCATCGACGATGTGAAATAGATGCCCCTCAGAAAAAGCGGCTTGGCGGACCATTCGCCGGCGACGAAGATCATCTCCATGTACCGCCTGAGCCTCGGCAGTATCGTCTCGGTCATGTGCTTCGGGAATGCGTACAGGTCGTCTATCTGGTCCGTGCGGCGGGCCTCCGGATTCTCGGTGCTGATCGGGTCGAGAAGAAGTCCCAGCCGCCGTACTTTAAGGTGCTCAAGCAGCGAACGCAAATGCTGGTCCAGAAGCTCGGGCCTGAAGGGTTCGTCAAGCGCAAGGGGGTTGGACCAGCCGAACATCTGGTGCTGGGACTGGGGGTCCTCCAGGTTCTCGAAGAATTCCTTGAAACCGACTATCCTGTCACACTTGGTTACCACGATGAACACGGGGAACCGGACATCGAGCGTCCTCTGGACCAGGTCGAGCTGTTCGGCGAACTTGGCGCCCTTTTTCTCCAGCGCCTCGGCGGTGTCGGCGATCAGGCTCTCGGCCGATATGACCAGCAGCATCCCGTTGATGGGGCAGTCGACCCGGTGCCTCTTGAGCAGCGCCAGGAACTCTTCCCATTCGCCCGTGCGCCCGGCCTCGACCTCCTCGAACATCAGCCGGCCGGCCGTGTCCAGAATGACACCGTGGTTGGTGAACCACCAGTTCATGTTGATGGTGCCGCCGGCCCCCTGGAATCGGTCCTGCAGGCCCGGCGGGAAGCCCACGTTGCAGTGGCGGATGGCTTCCGTCTTCCCGGAGCCCGGCTCTCCTACGACAAGGTACCACGGCATGCCGTAGAGGTCCTTGCCGGCCGTCCGGAACTTCGCGACGCCCTCCTCGAATCTCTTGCGCAGGTCATCCAGCCGCGCGCGCCTGGCCGGCTCGCTGACGTCAAGCGGCGATGCTGCCGTGTTGTGGAGAATATCCTGCTCCATCGGCGCGGCCTTGCGCTTCTTGAGCCATCGCAGCACGGCGACGTAGCCCACCAGTATGATCGCCACCGCCGATAGGCCGATGAGGAAGATCCATTTCGACTCGCTCGGCAAAAACGCCACGGCCCCCACGATCCCGCCTCCGGCGGCGATCACTATCGCCGCCTGCAGCGGCGCGGAAAAACGCTTGAAGCTTTCGAGTTTTACAGGCATATCGACCTTACTCTGTCTTCTGGCCGGTCACCACGGCGCCGGAATCGGCTGAGAGGCTGACCGACGGCTTGGGCTGGGAATTGATCGTCTTGAGCGCCGATCGCAGGTCGCCCTGGGCCCAGCCGTACGCGAAGAGGTTCGCCAAAACCAGCACGATCGTGAGCACCACGAGGGCGAGCGCCATGCCGAAGAGCTTCGTGCCCGGAGGCGTCACCAGGTCCCTTTCGTCGATGTGTTCGTATGCTTCCGGCGAAATCCTGGGAGTCTCTTCGGCGCGCAGCCACTGGCGGACGCGGACGAAGCACTGCCCCATGAGCTTGCGCAGCATTTCCGGCTGGCCCGCGTAGATGCCGGTGAACCCGATCCCCATGCAGTCGTAGAAAATCACAAGCCTTTCGCTTGCCGCTTCGCTCGGGTCGGCCAGCGTCTCCTCAAGGAGGTCGAAGAATTTCTCGTCGCCGGCGAACTCGCTCCTCTCCGCGGCCAGTTCCGTCCAGTCTTTCGCGAAATCGAGCCAGCTCTCCCTTACCATGAAATCCACGAAGAACATCAGCACCAGTTCAACCTTGGCGAACTGGTCGCTCAGGCGCGGGTCGCTCGAGGCCCTGGACTTCATGTCCTCAAAGATCGCCTCGATCCGGCCCCGCGTGCGCTCCAGCCCGTAGGTTTGGGCCGCTTTGCCGGCGTGGCTGAGGCGCCCGATGCGGTTGAGCTGGCATATGTATTGGAAAAGAGGCTCGCAGAGCTCGTGCAGTTTCACGCCCGTTACCCCAATTCAGGGATTATCATATATAATGCGATATTGAAGTCCGACGTCTCCATGTCCGGCCAGCGGATGGCCAGGCCCTTGTCCTTCTCCACCTGCTCCCATACCCGCTTGCTCTCGGACCTCATCAGGCGGAAGTAGTGCAGCCCCGCCTGCGAAGGGAGCTCCAGCGGCGGATGTCTCTCCTCGACGAGCTTGACGCCCCGGATGAGCTTCATCGCAAGGCTCCTGGGCATCAACTTGAAGCTGTCGATGTTCTCAACCTTCTCGGCCAGTTCCCTCGGGTCGATCTTGGTCCTGATGCCGAGGAAGTACTCGTTCGGGACCTTGAGCTGTTCGTCGGCCAGCACGGCCACGAGAACCCTCTCCTGCGCATCGAGCGCGAACTGCACTTGCAGGAATCGCCGTGCAACGACCCCCCGCAGCAGCGCCCTGATCTTGGGAGACAGTTCGCCGAAGCAAAGCGCCAGATTATCGTGATCGTAGGCGGCGACTTCGAAGGCGTCGCTTTCCGGATGCAGGGCGGCGAGCTCCGCCAGGAGTTCCTTCAACGTGAGGTAAATCTCGAAAGGGGTGATGCGCGGAGTCCTCACGAGCGTCCCCAGCCGCGCGCTGAAGCGATTGAGAGTGCGCAGCCTCAGCATCTGCTCAAACTGGATCCCCCGCATGTTTTCGACGCTGAAACCGCCGCGGCTGAGCTGTATGACCAGTTCCCTCCGGCTCGCCTCGACCTGGCTGGCCAGCCCGCCCACGAGCTCCTTGAGGACCGAAGACCCCTCAAGAATCAGACACGGCGGGATGAATCCGGGCTCCTGCTTCGGCAGGCCCACCTCCTCGCCCGCCGCATGGGCAATCCTCAGGACCGCAAGGATCTCGAGGTCGGTCTTGTCGTCGTCCTCAAGCAGCAGCCTCCCGTTGACGCGCCTGACGAGAACAGGCTGCGGATTCTCCCCCGTGTTCTCGTCCACGCGCTGGGTTTCCTTGACCGTGTAAGTGCGCTTGACCCTCTGGTCGGCGGCGCCCTGCTCTATGACGTTGGCGCGGTCAGGATCCCAGAGCGGCACGCCGAGGTAGACCGTGAAGGGCCTGTCGGTGGACGCGAACACCTCTTCAATGGACAGGGACGGAAGATCGGCGGCGTCCGGGACGTTGACCTCAAGGCCGCTGGGCATAACCGCCCTCAGCCGCTCGAACCTCACGCGCATGTTCTCGAGCTCGTCAGCAGCCAGCCGCGCCTCCACCAGCCCATAAGGATACGACAGTACCAACCGACGGTCTTCCGCCAGTTGCTCGGACGCCGTTCGCTGCATCATCTGGAGATGATGCTGCTGGAGAAACAGCCCTTCGTGCCAGTGGATTTGTCCGCCTGCTGCCATAGTCACTATCGCCGCGCGATACTCGGGCCTACACCCCCTTCATCAACGATTCCGCGTATTCAACCAGCGTATCCCTTATCGCGTTTTCCAGCGCCTGTTCCGTCAGAGCTTCGCGCGCCAGCTCCGAGTACTTGCGCCAGCACCTGACCTCGCGTGCGGTGAGGAACCCGCCCCCCTCCATCCTCACGATGGACTCGATCTCATCGGGCGAAAACGTCGCCAGATGCTGGCTTGCGAACTGACGTCCCAACTGGCCGATCGACGAGACGAGCGCCGTGACCAGCCTCAGCGTCTGGTCGAGGCCCTGCTCGACCTGTTTCGCGCTGGCCGACTGGTCGCCCGAAACGAACTTCGCGCACAAGGTGCGAAGTTCCACCTGACGGATTGCGTTTGACTTGGGCGCCATCACTTTCCAGGTGCCCCACCCCACGCGCCCGACTCCCATTTGGAAGGACAATAACAGGGTGAAAAACTTCGCGAGCCTCTCGCAGTCGATTTCCTGGTCGCTCGTCATGCCGAGGGCCGCTTTGAACTCGCTTAAATCCATGGGCCCGGCTGCGGGTTCGCCGCTCGCGACGAGCCCCGCCTTTCTGAGCCTGCCGACCACGGCTTTCCTTTCGCTCTCCGGAAGTCCGGCGACAATCTCTATCAACCTCGAGGCAACGAAATCCGGGTCCCGAAGTCGAGAATCGTCGGCGGCAGCAGTGGCTTGGGGCGTCTTGGGAGCCCGCGCGGGTGCAGCGACCGCTCCCCACGCCGGGAACCTGCCCATGAGTTCTTCCAGGAAAGGCCGCCGCTGGCTGGGTACAATCTGGGCAAGTGCGGTGTCGAGCACCTCGCGGATGCATTCATCCCTGAGTTGCGGATCCTTATCTGAAAGACTGGTTTGAAGGCTCCGGAGCCTGCTCGCAGTGGCCCCCACGACGTTTTGCAGATCGCCCGTAGCCACTGTCATGAAGCCAATCCCCCTAACACTCGTCCGAACCGGCTCCGACACCTCGGGGACATTCTATTGCCGCCTTTCGGGCGCCGCAAGCAAAAAATGAGGCCCGAAAGCCTGGCAGGGCCCGTGCCCGGCAGAGCGCACCTGCTCACTGTGGCGTCGGCGCGGCTGGCTTTGACCGCCCGTGCAACGTAATGCCCACGATGTCACCGCTCTGCCGTGAGGCAAAACGCCTCTCGTCGGCCAAGCAGCACGAGGGCACTCCTACAAGGCGAAGGTATGCTTGGAGAGACAATTCCGAAACAGAATCTGTGCCATCCCGGAGGACTGCCGAACG
>Ga0315277_10008885_pt1 | contig 12875 bp, 10 predicted proteins | sample YL17G05_15_MG_FD_203695 | JGI IMG/M metagenome (GOLD analysis project Ga0315277, IMG submission 203695) | Sediment microbial communities from Yellowstone Lake, YNP, Wyoming, USA - YL17G05_15 | ecosystem: Environmental > Aquatic > Freshwater > Lake > Sediment | place: USA: Wyoming | collected...
GGACGATGACATAGATGACGATACGGTCGATGATGACGCAGTTAACGACGATGCGGCAGACGATGACGCCGATGACGATACCGCCGATGATGACGCCATTAACGACGATACGGCTGATGACGACACGATCGACGACGATACGATCGATGATGATACGGCTGATGATGACACGGTCGATGACGATACCATCGTGGACGACGATTCGTCGTTTGAGTTCCCGGTCGAAATCGAAATGATCGACGGCACCGGCGACATCGCCGACCGTTCTCCGCTGGTGATCGACCCCGACGGAACACGCCACATCGCGGCCGTGCGCGGACGAACCCTCAGCTTGTACCACGTGGCGCCCGATGGCGCGGTGGATGTCGAACCGCTGTGGAATGGGGCGAAGTTTGCCACGCTGGCTCAGACTTCGGACGGGTTTTTTCTTGTCGCGTATCAAGATGCTTTTATAGACGGTCTGTGGCTGCTGCGCGAAACCGAGGATGGCTGGCTCAACGAAGCGGTGGATGCCCTGGACCCATGGGTGTCGCGCCCGGCCCTGGTCGCGGGACTGGACGGGGCACGGCTCGTGTATTGGACGACCGAAGATGGACAGTCGGTTTTGCGGTATGCGCGTGAAACCCAAAAGGGCTGGTCCATCGAATCGATCACGCCATTTACTCCCGGCAGCTACGGCCAGCCAGGAATGGCTTTGACGCTGGATGGCGTACCGCACGTGACGGTTTACGACCGGACCGCCGGCGACCTGTGGTATGGAATCCGGACCGAAGACGGATGGACCTGGGAAAACCCGGCGCCCCGCTTGGTTCAACAAGGTTATTCCAGTTTTGATGTCGATACAGCCGTGCTGATCGGCCCCGATGGTGTTTACCTATTCGATTCCGGACCGGCCGCGGCGCGCATGACGACGAACGCCGACGGCCAATGGCAGACCGCCAAGATCCTAAGTCTTCCCAGCTTGCTCGACGGCTATGGGATCGCGGCGGCGCTGGGGACCGACAACCGCCCCCGCGTTGTTTTCGGCACGATTTACACGTTCCTTTGGCAAACGGAAACCGCCCTCATTTACGCCGAGCCGGGCCCTGCGGGTTGGCATCGCGAAATCATCGGCAACTCCCTCAGGTCGCCCGAAATCGCGCTGGACGCCGGGGACGAACCGCAAATCACGGCCAGGAACGGTCAACTGTTGCACCTCTTCCAGCCGGCCTCCTCAAAGGCATGGAACGATCAAGTGCTGACCGAACGGAAAGAACTCGGCGATGGAACAAGCTTCGCTGTGGACGCCGTCGGGGGCCGCCATCTCTTGTATATATGGCGTGACCTTGACGCCTTAGACTACAAGCCGGTTTATGCGCATAGCACGGGCACGGGTTGGACTTCCGAGGTGCTGGATATCCCCATGTCACATGATTATGGGTTGCGCCTCGTGGCCGAACCCAACGGTACGCCGCACCTGTTCTTTGTGTCCACCTATACCTACGACCTGTGTCATTGGGTGCGCGGACCTGAGGGTTGGACGTCCGAGGTAATTGCCGCCGACGCTGGCATCTCGATGACGCCGTTGGTGGCGCGCCAGGGCGATGGCACCTGGCACGTGGTTTATTTTTGTGTGGATCCGTGGGAAATCCGCTACGCTAAAAACGCCGGAGCCGGTTGGTCAATTGAGACCATCGTTCCGATCTCTGAAAACATGAACGGCCCTGCCATGGCGGTTGACGAATCCGGCGTGGTGCATGTGACTTATACGATTTGGTGGACGCCGGTTACCTCATATTACGCCAACAATGCCGAGGGCGATTGGACGGTCGAAGTCTTATTCCCCGGCAGCGAGGTAAACGGCCACGTGCGTCTGGCCGCTGACGGTCTCACCTTGCACGCGGCCTATTATGACAGCCAGGCCATGGAGTTGATCCACGCCTGGAAAATAGATGACCAGTGGCAAAATGAAATCGTGCCCTACCATGATCTTATCAGTAGTCCGAACCTGGCGGTGTGGGACGATCACGTGGCACTGCTCATCAGTAATTCCCCTAGTGGGCTGGACTTGGCGGTCAAGACCGGTGGGGAATGGATGGTCGGGAGCCTGGTGTACGATTATCCCTTGGGCAGTTTCGACGGACCGTACCCGGAGGGCGACAAGATCCACTGTTCCTTTATTTCCTCGGATTCGGTGTGGCATGCCACCGTCAGCCTGACGGATTTAGCGCGTTGAAAAGACGAAGGTTGCGGTCTCCAGTCCGCACGCTTTTTTCAATTTGTGATGCTCAATTTTCAATCCTAAATCCCGCTTCCGCCCTCGAAGGCGTCATAGGACAATTGTCCCTGCGTAATGTGGCTGCCCGGCGGCACGCTGTGCGTCAGCCACACGTTGCCGCCGATGACCGAGCCGCGGCCGATGGTCACGCGGCCGAGAATCGTTGCGCCGGAATAGATGATCACATCGTCTTCGACCAGCGGATGGCGCGGAATGCCTTTGATGGGGTTGCCGTTTTCATCCAGCGGGAAACTTTTCGCGCCCAGCGTGACGCCCTGATAAAGCCGCACGTTTTTGCCGATGGTGCACGTTTCGCCGATGACCACGCCGGTGCCGTGGTCGATGAAAAAGCCTTCGTCAATCGTCGCCCCGGGATGGATGTCGATGCCGGTCAGGCTGTGCGCGTGTTCGGTGATGATCCGCGGGATCAGCGGCACGCCGAGGCGGTAAAGTTCGTGCGCCAGGCGGTGATTGGTGATGGCCATGATGCCGGGGTAGCAAAAGATGGTTTCATCCGGGCTCGAAGCGGCCGGATCGCCGATGTAAGCGGCCCGGACGTCGGTGGCCAACAGCCGCCGCACCTCGGGCAGGCGATTCAAAAACTCGCGGGTGATCTCGACGGTGCGTTCGTCGCATTTGATGCACTCGGGGCCGAAGTGATTGCAGGTGAAACACAGGCCGCGCTTGACTTGCTCGCGCAGCGCGCGCAGCAGGTGGTCCAGCGTGGCCCCGACGTGAAAGCGCATGTTTTCGGCGGTCAGTTCCGAAACGCCGAAATAGCCGGGAAACAGCACCGACCGCAGCGCCTCGACGATCTCGATCACCGCATCGCGCGAGGGCAGGGGCCAGTCGTTCTTGCGCCGGCTCAAGTCGCCATACATCAGGCCGTTGGCTTGGATCAATTCTGAAACTACCGTGCCGAACCGGGCGCCCTGCGTCAGGTTCCGGCTCGATCCGGCGGACGCGGCGAGCGTCTTACTTCTTGGGGTTTTCATCGAACAAATCCTCGAACAGCCAGGTGCTGAGATAGCGTTCGCCTGAACTGGGAATAATGACCACGATCAATTTGCCTTCATTTTCCAGGCGCCGGGCCACTTGCAACGCGGCCCACACGGCGGCGCCGGAAGAAATGCCGACCAGGATGCCTTCCTCGCGGGCCAGGCGGCGCGAGGTTTCGCCGGCGTCCGCTTCCTTGACCTGGATCACCTCGTCGATCAAGTCGCGGCGCAGCACCGCCGGGATAAAGCCGGCGCCGATCCCTTGCAGCTTGTGCGGGCCCGGTTTGCCGCCCGACAGGACCGGGCTCCCCGCGGGCTCGATGGCGATCGCCTTGAATGAAGGTTTGCGGGCCTTGATCGCCTCCGCCACGCCGGTGATGGTGCCGCCGGTGCCGACGCCGGCCACGAGAATATCGACTTTCCCGTCGGTGTCGCTCCAGATTTCCTCGGCCGTGGTTCGGCGATGGACTTCCGGATTGGCCGGATTTTCGAATTGTTGCAGCATCAGATAGCGCGGATCGGCCTCGACCATCGCCTGCGCCTTGCGGATCGCTCCGGACATGCCTTCCGCGCCGGGTGTGAGGATCAAATCTGCCCCGAACACCCGCAGCAGCTTGCGCCGTTCGAGGCTCATGGTATCGGGCATGATCAGCACCAGCTTGTAGCCGCGCTGGGCGGCGACGAACGCCAGGCCGATGCCGGTGTTGCCGCTGGTCGGCTCGATCAAAATGGTATCCGGCTTGATGCGGCCCTCGCGTTCCGCCGCTTCGATCATCGACAACCCGATGCGGTCCTTGACGCTGGAGGCCGGATTTTGAAATTCGAGTTTTAAAACTACCTGCGCCTTGGCGCCGGCCGTCAGGCGGTTTAGGCGCACCAAGGGGGTGCCGCCGACCAACTGCGTAATATTTTCAGCTATGCGCGCCATTTGTTTTCTCCTTCCACTCGTCCTGATTTCATTTCAGGATCTCATACATATCGTATAAAAATCCACCCGATTAATTTTTGGCTTTGGCCGATGAGGGTCGACAGTGGGAAGTGGCGGTTTTGGCCTGGCGGGCCGCCAGGTCGGCCAGGGTGACGGACGCGAACAGGTTTTCGATATCGGCGGATAATTCGCTCCACATGTCGTGCGCCACGCAATTTTTGGCACGGCGGCACAGGCGTTCGTCTTCCACGCAATCGGCCAGGGCCAGCGGACCTTCCAGCACCTGTAAAATTCGCGCCAGGGTGATTTCCCGCGCCGGCCGGGCCAGCACATAGCCGCCCTGGCTGCCGCGCCGGCTGCGCACCAGGCCGGCGGCTTTCAAGGCGATCATCAGGCTATGCAGATAATTGCGCGAAATCGCCTGGCTTTCCGCGATGGCGTCCAGCCGTCGCGGTCCGTCGTCCGGGTGCGCGGCCAGATCGAGCAAGGCCCGCAATCCGTAGCGCCCTTTAGTCGAGATCTTCATGCATACTCCACCAAATCACTATACATTATACACTAAGTTTTAAAAGGCGGCCTGTCAATGTGTGCCGAGGGCGCGCGTGGGTTGTCTTCGGCGCCGGATGTATGCTATCTATATTTAACACTTGGTCTCGCAACTTTGATTACATTTTAGTGCAGGAAAATAGGGAGGGGAAAGATGTCTTTACGAACCATCCGGATTTTTTTCGTTCTGGTCCTGGTTTGCTTGATCCTTTCGGCCGCGGCCCGGGCCGACGAACGAATCGCCGTCTGGTGCCTGGCTTCCTCCACCCCGGGTTGCGCCGGCTTGGCGGATGGGGCGCTGCAGTACTTGCGCGATGAAAACGACTTTTTGGTTCAGTACGGCGGCGTGACGAATCAGATGGCCGAACAAAAGGGATTCAATTTATCCAACTTGCCGGATAAGGAGGCCGCCCTGGCCGCCGCTCAAGCCTTGCAACTCGACGCGCTGTTGCTTTTTTCGATCAAGAACAGCGGGCGGAAGGATTTTCCGGTTCTCGCGGCGGCCGAACTCCTTTCGATTTCCCCCAAGGCGGTGCGCCCGAGAAAAATCGAAGGTTTAGTCGACGGCGCGGAGAATTCGACCCTGCAGCATTTCGGCTACGGCGTGGGAATCTTGATGTTCCGGAAGAAAGCCGCATGCAGCGCCGGTCTGGCGGAACAAGCGCCGATTGCCGTCAAGGACCTGCGGGATCGATATTTTAAATGGCGGATCGGCAAAGTCATGCCAACGGTTTTTCTCCTCTTTCAGATCGATGAGAAAGGGGAGGTTAATTTTGTTTCCCATGCGGGCTCCTATGAAGAAAAATTGGTGGATTATGCGAGCACACGCCTCACTAAAGATTATGTTTGGGAACCGGCGCGGCGGGCAGAAAAGCCCCAGGAGGTCTATGGTCTATTAAAAATGAATTTCATTTCGCTCACCGAGCTTGAGCGAAAAGAGCATGAACAAAAACGCAAGGATGCCGCCGCTGAGCATCAGGCCAAGGGTGAAGAGCCCGGAGATTGGTTGAAGACCAAAATCGAGATTGATGGGATGCTGGCGGTCGTTGAATGATTTGATGCTGGTGGTTTCTCCTTGCATTCCTCTCGGCGGCTACGGCATAATCCACCAAAAGAAATAGATGGTTTGCTGAAAAATATGACTGATTAATTTGGGAGCAAAAATGGAACAGTTGGTTTTAACGGGCAACGAAGCCGTCGCGCGCGCCGCCCGCGACAGCGGGGTGCGCGTCGCCGCCAGTTATCCAGGCTCGCCGACCGTGCAGATCCTGGAAGCCCTGGCCGAATACGAGGGCTTGCATACCGAATGGTCGCCCTCCGAAAAAGTGGCCATGGAAGTCGCCATCGGCGCCTCGATGGCCGGCGCGGCGGCGCTGTGTTCGATGAAGCACGTCGGCATCAACATCGCCTCCGATCCGTTGATGACCTTCACCTTTTCCAAGATCAACGGCCCCCTGGTCATCGCGGTGGGCGACGACCCCGGCCAAATCTCCTCGCAGAACGAGCAGGACAGTCGGATGTGGGCCGAATACGGTTTCATCCCCATGCTGCAACCCGGCTCGCCGCAGGAAGTTTACGACCAGACCCGGCTGGCCTTCGACATCTCCGAACGTTTTCACGCGCCGGTTTTCGTGCGCCTGGTCGATCGCACCTGCCATATGTCCGGCTCCGTCCAAACGGCGCCGGCGGTCGAACGCAAACCTCTGGGTTTCACGCCCGACCCCGACCGCTACTACATGGTGCCGCCGTTCAGCCGCCGGGCGCGCGCCGCCGTCGAAGGCCGGATTCCGGCCGTCCAACAATGGATTGAAGAAGGGCACGGCTTCCAGGAGGAACTGCGTGACCCCGCGCTCGGTATCGTCACCTTCGGTCTGCAATACCATATCGTCCGCGAACTGCTGCCGAACCTCTCGACCTTCAAATTGGATATCATCTGGCCGCTGCCGATCAAACAGTTGAAGGAGTTTCGGCAAAAAGTAAACCGCATGATCGTCATCGAAGAGCTGTTTCCATTCGTGGAAAACCATTTGAAGCTCGCCAGGATCGATTGCGAGGGGAAGGCGTTTTTCCCGACCTACGGCGAGGTCGACGCCGGCTTAATCGCCGAAAGATTTGCGGAGTTGGGCTGCCGCGAGCCGATTAAACCGCCGCTGGCCGCTTCCCCCGCCGAAGCGCCGCGCGGCGCGATGTTCTGTCCGGGCTGCCCGCACCGCCCAGTGATGGTGCTGCTGCGCGACCTGGGGATTTTCTGCCATGGCGACATCGGCTGCTACTTGATGGGCTCCTATCCGCCGTTCGAGGTGTTGAAAACCTCCGTCTCGATGGCCGCGTCGATCGGCATCGCGCAAGGCATGGCCAAGGCGTTGGAAGGAACCGAACACCAGATCGACAATATCGTTTCGGTGATCGGCGATTCCACGCTGATGCATTCCGGCCTGCCCGGCGTCATCAACTATGGCTACAACCTGCACCACACCAAGTTGTTGGTGCTGGACAATCGATCCACCTCCATGACCGGCCTGCAGGATAACCCGATCACCGGGAAGACGGTTCGCGGCGAGCAAGGCCACGCGGTCGATATCGAAACGGTGCTGCGCGCCCTGGGCCTCGACAACGTGGTCAAAGTCAACCAATACAATATGGGCGAGGCGAAAAAGGTTTTTGTCAAGAAATTCCAGGAGGAGCCCGGCCCGCTGGCGGTCATCGCCACCGGACCCTGCGCGCTCAAGTATAAGAAGAAGCTCAATTACTATTACGTCGACCCGGATATCTGCACCGGCTGCCGCACCTGCATCCGCGTGAACTGCCCGCCGATCAGCATGCGCCAATACGCGCACAAGCCGGCGGGCGAATTGAATTCGCACATCGACCGGCATCGCTGCGTCGGTTGCTCGGTCTGTTTCCAGGTTTGCCCGGTGCATGCCATCAAGCGTTCCAATTTGAACGAACAACCCAATGTGCCCGCGCCGGTGGATTGGAACCTATAAGGAGTCAGGAAGATGCAAAACCAGACGATCAATGTGTTCTTGGCGGGAGTCGGCGGGCAGGGGCTGGTGTTGGTCAATCGGCTGCTGGTCCGCGCAGCGGTATTGTCGGGTCTGGACGCGAAATGCACCGATACCCACGGCCTGGCGATGCGCGGCGGCGGCGTGATGGGCACGCTGCGCATCGGCGCGAAAGTGGGGACCTCGATCTTCGCCCCGGGTGAAGGCGATTTCCTGCTCGGGCTGGAACCGTTGGAAGCGTTGCGTTGGTCGCACATGCTGAAAAAGGGCGGCACCGTCGTCGTCAGCACCGATCAATTGCGGCCGACCTTGATCTTATTGGAGCAACTGCCATTTCCGACGGACTGGCGCGACGTGCTTTCCAAGGCCGGGTTGAAAATTAAGGAACTTTCGGGCGCGGAATTGGCATTGGCGGCGGGCGATTACCGGATGATCAACGTGGTGATGGCCGGCGCGATCTCGGCTTGTCTGCCGCTCGATTTTGAAAAGCTCAAGGAAGCCCTGAGAGCTTCGGTGCCCGAGGGAACTTTTGATAAGAACTTGACCGCGCTGATCGCGGGGCGGGAGAGTTGTCGATAGGCATGGTGTGGCTCCCTTTGTAGGGGCAGACCCATGTGTCTGCCCGACCCCGAGGGCGAACACATGGGTTCGCCCCTACAAGAACGAAGGGCGAACACTTGGGTTCGCCCCTACGAGACGATACATGGTTCCCGGATCGGAGTCCGGGATGACAAGGCTGAATCGCCAATCGCCAATCCACAATTTCAAAGCCTCCAGCCTCCAGCCTAAAGCCGTCCTACTCTTGATTGACTTGCGCTTGAAAAATGCATGATAATCAACCCGAGGCTGCCATGCGGGCCTTTTCTTCGATTTTGATTGCCGCTGATCGGGTGGGGGATGGGACAACCACAACAACGCCGGCGCCGCAAGTGGTTCCGCGGCCTGAAATTCGAAAATCAGTTGCTGATCATGGCGCTGGTGGTGGCGATCGTGCCGCTCCTCGGCTATTCTATTTTTAGCATGAATAACTTCCGGCAGTTCAGCTACCGCGCGGCCATGCACGACCTGGAAAGCGTCACCAAAAGCCTCATTATGCTCTGCGAAGCCCAGGAAGCGTTGGACCGGTTGAAACGCGGCAACGACGCCAACGTCGACGCCGTGTCGGGCGCCTCGCAGCTCTGGCGCGACGGCAACGAGCTGAAATCCCTGCGTTCGATCATCAAAGGCATCCGCGTGGCCGAGCGGGGTTATGCCTTCGCCTTCGACGGCGCGGGGCTGGTGGTCTCCCATCCGCAGTTCGAGGGGCAAAACTACAACCACCTGGATGAACAGTCCCGCAAGGTCTTTTACCAGTTGCGCGATATGGGGAAAAAATTGGCGCCCGGCGAAATCGCCACGCTGGAATATCTGTGGCCGGATACCGCGACCCATAAACTGAAATTGAAAGTCTCCAAATTCAGTTATTTCAAACCCTACGATTGGATCATCGGGGTGGGCGCCTTTGAAAACGAAATCCTGCATTCGTATTATAGTGAGCAGCGGTTTTTTCTGCTGATCCTGGTGGCCACGATGCTGGTAGTGACGGTTTTCGTGTTCGTCCAGTCCCGCCTGGTCATGCGGCCGATCAAACAATTGACCCAGGCCAGCATCACCATCGCGCAAGGCGATTTCGAGGCCGAGTTGCCTTCGGTGGGTTCCAAGGACGACATCGGCATGCTGGCCCGATCGTTTAAATTGATGGTCACCAAGGTGCGCAACACGCACCAGGACCTGATTGAATGGAGCAGCACGCTCGAGCAGAAGGTCGAGCAGCGGACGCAGCAGTTGAAAAAAGCCCACGAGCAGATGCTGATGACCGAAAAAATGGCCTCCCTCGGCAAGTTGTCCGCCATGGTGGCCCATGAAATCAACAATCCGCTGTCCGGCATCCTGAGCTATCTGAAGTTGTCCATCAAACTGCTGCACAAACAGCCGCCGCCCGAGAACGTCCACGACCAGATCATCCACTACCTCGATATTTCCGCCACCGAGGTCAAACGGGTCGGCGACGTGGTGCGCAACCTGTTGATGTTCTCCAAACGTTCGTTCGGCGAATTCGGCTATGAACACCTGAACACCGTCATCGACAAGAGCATCGCCCTGATCAAGCACAGCCTGGAAATGAACGGCATGACCCTCGCGAAGCAACTGGACGAAAAGGGCAGCGATTACTTGTACTGCGATCCCAGCGGCCTGCAACAAATGTTCATCGCCCTCTCCATGAACGCGATCGAGGCGATGAGCCGCGGCGGCAAGCTATCCTTCGGCACCGATTATCAACGGCCGAACGAGGTGCGGCTGATGGTCATTGACACCGGGAAGGGCATTCCCGACGACATGCTGCCGCATATCTTCGAGCCGTTTTTTTCTTCGAAAAGTTCCGAAAAAAGCATCGGGATGGGGCTGTCCGTGGTGTACGGAATCGTCCAATCGCACGGGGGCACCATCAGCGTGGAATCGAAAATCGGGCAAGGCACCGCCTTCACCATAACTTTGCCGCGGGACAAACCGGCGGAAGCGCCGCCGGCGACCGCGAATTAATTTTCCCGCGGCTGGGCCAGGAGATCGCCAATGGAACCTCAAGATGTGGGCATTTTGATCGTCGACGACGAATTTTCCGTGCGGGATTCGTTGTGCAGTTGGTTTTTAACCGATGGCTATCGCGTGGAGACCGCCGCGGACGCCACCGAGGCCCTCGAAAAAATGCAGCAGGGCAAATGGAACATCGTGCTGCTCGACATCAAGATGCCGGGCATGAGCGGCCTCGAACTGCAGCGGCACATCCGGCAGATCGATCCCAACATCATCACGATCATCATTACCGCCTTTGCTTCGGTGGATACCGCGATCCAAGCCCTCAAGGACGGCGCGTTCGACTATATCTGCAAGCCCATCGACCCCGACGAACTCAGCCACCTGGTGCGCAACGCCATCGATCGCATGAAGCTGCTTTCCGAAAACATCTCGCTGAAGGAGCGCGTCGAGGAACTGTTCACCACCGACGACATCATCGGCCAGACGCCGGCCATGCAAAACCTGCTGAAGCTGGTGTCGGAAGTGACCAAAACTGACGCCACCGTCATGATCCGCGGCGAAAGCGGCACCGGCAAGGAATTGATCGCGCGCGCGATCCATAAAAACAGCCACCGCCGCTATTTCCCGCTGATCTCCATCAACTGCGGGGCTTATCCGGAAGGCCTGCTGGAAAGCGAACTGTTCGGCCACGAAAAAGGCGCCTTCACCGGTGCGCAGTATCCGCGCAAGGGCAAGCTCGAGATGTCCAACAAGGGCACCATCTTCTTCGACGAGATCGGCGACATCAGTCCCAAGATGCAGATGGACCTGTTGCGGGTCATCGAAACCAAAAAGTTCTACCGCCTGGGCGGCAACAAGGAAATCGAGGCCGACTTCCGCGTGATCAGCGCCACCAACAAGAACCTGGAAGAGATGGTCAAGCAGAGCACCTTCCGCGAAGACCTGTATTACCGGCTCAACGTCTTCATGATCACCGTGCCGCCGTTGCGCGAGCGGGTGGCCGACATTCCGCTGATCGCGGATTACGTGCTGAAGAAATTCACCATGTCCATGGCCCGCAAAATCGAGGGCTTCACGCCCAAGGCCTTGGAACGGCTGACCGGCTACACCTGGCCCGGCAACGTGCGCGAGCTGCGCAACGTCATCGAACGGGCGCTGGTCGTGGCCAAGGGCCATCACATCGAGGACTCTGACATCTCCTTCCCCTCGAGCGCCGAAATCGATAAGCCGTCGCTGTTGTCGCTCAACGACGTCGAGAAAAATCACATCAAACAGGTGCTCGACCAGGTCTTCTGGAATATCTCGCGCGCGGCGGAAGTTCTGGGCATCGACCGGGCCACGTTGTACAACAAGATCAAAAAATACGACTTGCGAAGCTAGGATGTCGCATGGCCGGCCTCTATCTGCTGCCGTTGGGGGGAATCGAACTGTCGGTGCTGCGCTCCGCCGAACAGAGCCTGAGCGAGGCCTTTAATCTCGAGGTCAAAATCGATCCCCGTAAAATCGATGTCCAACTGTCCTATGATTCGGTGCGCAATCAATACCATTCGGCCAAGCTGTTAACCGCGATCATCCATCAACCGCCGCCCGACGCGCTGAAAGTGTTAGGCTTGATCGACCTCGATCTGTTTCTGCCGATCTTCACCTTTCTGTTCGGCGAAGCCCAACTGAACGGCCTGGGCGCCTTGCTGTCCACCGTGCGCCTGCATAACCGGTTTTACGGCCTGCGGGAAGACGAACAACTCTTTCACCAGCGGCTGAAAAAGGAAGCGATTCACGAACTGGGCCACACCTTCGGCCTGCTGCATTGCATCGATCCCGCTTGCGTCATGCGCTCCTCCACTTACGTCGAGGAAGTCGACCTTAAAAACGCCGAATTCTGCCGCAACTGCGAACGCAAAATTCAGGCGCAAATCCCCGGCCGCAAAAGATTCGGACTCTGGTGACGGCGAAGCCATGAACAATGAATTGGATGCTTCTTGCGGATTACGGCGGCAGGCGAAGTTTGTCGCAGGAATAAATGGACTTGAAAAAAGGATCTCATAATCGGAAAATCAAGATTAAGGAATGGGTAATGAAAAAACTCGATCAAATTCAGAACGAGAAAATCAAAGACTTTTGTCGAAAATGGAAGGTGTTGGAACTCGCGCTTTTCGGCTCCATCGTCCGCGAGGATTTTAAAAAGGAAAGCGATGTGGACGTCCTCATAACTTTTGAACCCGCCGCGGGTTGGAGTCTTTACGAATTGATGGATATGCAAGACGAGTTGGCGGATATCTTCGGTCGAAAGGTGGATCTGGTCGAAAAAGACGGCCTGCGAAACCCCATTCGCCGTAAAGCAATTCTAAACGAGGCGCGAATCATTTATGCCGCGTGACAAACTGGATGGCGCCTATCTCTGGGATATGCTCGATGCGGCCAAAACCGTCCTGGCCTTTACTTCAGATTTGGGCTTCGAAGGATATATCAGCGACCGCAAAACTCAATTGGCCGTCGAACGCGCCGTAGAAATTATTGGCGAAGCCGCACGGCATATTACGGAGCCCTTCAAACAACAGCACCCCGAA
>Ga0315277_10008887_pt1 | contig 12873 bp, 8 predicted proteins | sample YL17G05_15_MG_FD_203695 | JGI IMG/M metagenome (GOLD analysis project Ga0315277, IMG submission 203695) | Sediment microbial communities from Yellowstone Lake, YNP, Wyoming, USA - YL17G05_15 | ecosystem: Environmental > Aquatic > Freshwater > Lake > Sediment | place: USA: Wyoming | collected...
GTGCCAGATGTCCCCGTGCCGTCCTTGTTTGCGACGAAGAGATCGGGCATAGGTCGGTCCAAACTTCATGCACCAGTTTCGAATGGCTTCGTATGAGACGGTGATGCCACGTTCTGCAAGCAGGTCTTCGACATCGCGAAAGCTGAGCGTGAACCGATGATACAACCACACCGCATAGCTGATGACTTCTGGCGGAAACCGGTGTCGTCTATATGTAGATTTCATCAAGCCATTGTCGCTGAAGTCGGCTTAACTTGACAGTACCCCCGTCTGACCTTAGCTTGAAGCCGGTCCTGTAATGAACGGTACTGGTAAAGCTCAGGGAACTGCGTAGGCGGAAAGTTTTTTTGTCGGAGGTATGGAACGGTGTGGCTGCTTGGGAACGATAGAAATCCCGGGCGCTGATGGTGCAGAATCCCCATGAGACAGCTTAATTGGAAATGAAGACGCCGCTTCCTCAACACTGTTGTCCAAGCTACGATCTCGCGAAGGGTGTCTGTGTGGAAAAACTTTTGAACCCAGCAGGGGACAAGCCGTAGATCGATCTTGGTAGATAAAGCAATCGCGGCACTTGCCACGCTCTCGATGTCTTTTAGTGCAGCTTCTAGTGATTTGTAAGGGAGTAATTTCGCCCGCGTCAACAGACCGGCATACGGGCTCAAATCGTTGGCAATGACACGGCGACCGGCCAGCCATGCCTCGAGCGCCACGGTACCGGAACCTGAGAATGGATCGTAAACAAGCTCGCCTTCCTCAGTAAAATGCGAAATGAGCGAGGCTGCTATGGACGATTTGATTTTCCCGATGTAGGGCGAAAGCTGGTGGAGGGTTGTCTCGGTCCTTGCAGCGCTTCGTCTCCAGTTCCCATACAAGCGAGCTGGATAGGGGGGTATCTCTTTAGCCAAAGCCGACTTGGTTACCATCGGCGAAGCATTCTATCGCTGTTCCCATGCTACGTCGATAATGAAACGCGTCCCAACTCAAGCGCTGAGCAAATTAACCGTCCATCCCAATACACCCTTTGCTTGTGTCCGAAACTCCAGGAGCCCATCGCTGTTGCAGTCACAGTTATCTATTTCGGTCGCCAAAACATCTTGCTCACTGAAAGGTCGCCATTTAAAGGGATCGAGGCTTCAGATCGGATGTGCCAGTGCGGCAGTAACGCTTCAAAACCAAGGGCTAGACCGCTCTTTCCTGAATAAACTCGGAGTCTGTTTGTGGCGGCTTTCTTCTAGCGCTGGATGCAGGCGACTCCAGACGCCGGGTGGTGGTCCGCGCTTAAACGATTATCCTTGCCCGCAAAAATGAGATCTTCCACGGGATTGCGACCACAGTGCTGCGCGCAAAGCGTTCTTATGCACGAGGAGTAAGACGTCATTCATGGCGCAGGGCGACTATGGGGTCGACCCGGGAGGCGCGGCGCGCGGGAAAATAACCGGCAAGCCCAGCGGTGGCGGTGAGCAGCACGGACACTCCCGTGAAGACGAAAGGATCTGTGGCGCTGACGCTGTAAAGTAGGCTGCCGATCACGCGCGTGAGGGCAACCGCGGCGGCCAGGCCGGTGGCAACTCCGATGACGGCCATGGCAAGCGCACGGCCCACGACCATTCTCAGCACGTCGCCCCGCCGGGCTCCGAGGGCCATCCGCACGCCAATCTCTTGCGTTCGGCGCGTCACAGAGAACGACACTACACCATAGATCCCGACTGCCGCCAGAACGAGTGCAACCCCCGCGAAGATCGCAAGCAACACTACGGAAAACCGGCGCGGAGCGAGGGAGTCACTGAGAATCTGCTCCATGCTTCGGATTTGCGAGACAGGTTGCTCTTTGTCAATGGCCGCAGTGGCGCTGCGCAACAGGGGAGTGAAATGTATGGGATCCGTAGCGGTGCGGATCGTTAGGGATAGGCTCCCCGGAGCGTGCTGCTGGTAGGGCCAGAAGACTTCCGCATCCGGCTCCTGGTCCAGGTTTTTGTGACGCAGGTCGCCAACCACGCCTACGATCGTTATCCAGGTGATCGGCTGCCCCGCGCGCGGCAGACCGGGAGTCCATCGTTTTCCCAAAGGATCCTCGCGGGGCCAGAAGCGGCGCGCCATGGTTTCATTAATGATTGAAACCGGAGGTGCGCTCGTGTCGTCGTGGCCGGTGAAGAGCCGACCTTTCAGCAGCGGGATATCCATGGCTCGGAAGTAGTTGGCGTTGGCAATCCGGAACCAGATGATGGGGACCTCCCCGGGACGTGGGAATGGCCTTCCCTCGATGATCAACCCGGTGCCAGTGTTGTACTGGGTGAGCGGCAACGCCGAGACAAGCCCACCAGCCTGCACTCCCGGCAGCGACTCTACGCGTTGGACAAGCTCTTTGAAGAATGTGACACGTTGAGTCGCCCGGCCATATTTGGATCCGGGCAGATTGACGCCCGCGGTCAGAACATTTCGGGCATTGAACCCCGGCTTTACATCGTTCAATCGCAGGAAACTCCGGATCAGGAGGCCGGCACCGATCAGCAGAACCAGAGCCAATGCCACTTCTGCCACCACCAGCAGGGACAGCAGCCGATTCCGCGCGGAGCCTTCGCCCGATCCCCGGGCGCCTTCTTTCAGAGCGTTGGGCAGGTCCCCGGTGCGGGACGAAACGATTGCCGGCGCCAGGCCAAATACAATGCCCGTAAGGAGGGACACCGCCAGCGTAAAGAGGAGCACCGGAGCATCAATGGTCGCGTTCTTCAACAAAGGGTAGCGTTCAGGAACCAGAGCCAGGAGTGCCTTTACACCCAGGTACGCCAAAAGCACGCCGCAAGCACCGCCGACCAAACCGAGTACGCTGCTCTCGGTCAGCAGTTGCCGGATAATGCGTCCCTGACTGGCACCGAGAGAGGTCCGAACGGCGATCTCTCTCTGGCGTGCGGCGGCGCGAGAGAGGAGGAGATTTGCGACGTTCACACAAGCGATCAAGAGGACCAATCCAACCGCCGCCAGCAGGACAAGCAGGCTCAACCGGACGTCTCTCACCACGAACTCGCGCAGGCCCCATATCTTCGGGTTCTTTCCTATCGAGTTCGGATACTGCTGCCCCAGTCGCCGGCCGATGGTGTCCATCTCCGCCTGCGCTTTTTGTTTCGTGATGCCCGACTTCAAACGGGCAAAAACGGATACAGTGGTGTCGTTGTGAGTCTCCCGGACGTTGGCAAGTGCCAGTGGCGTATAAGCGTCTCTATTCCGGCCGATAAGCTGGAAATGCGCGGGCAGAATTCCGACAACGGTGTAGAGACGGCCGTCCAGCTTGACCGAGCTGCCCACAACCCTCGGATCGGAGCCGAAGCGCCTTTGCCACAACCCGTAGCTCAGCACAACAACTTGCGGGGAGCCCGGTGAGTCCTCCGCAGGAAGAAAACCTCGCCCATGGAGAAACTTCGCGCCCAAAAGCGGGAAGTAGCCTGCGTTCACCCTCCAAAACGCCACCCGCTCGGGCTCCTCACCCAGAATCAGGTTCCCCGAACCCGGACTGCAGGCCACCATGGACTCGAACGACTGGCTCTGTTGTCTCCAATCCACCACGTCGGAGTAGAAGACATTGTGGAAGGGAATCCCCTGGCTCGGAGTAGAACCCCAGATCTGGACTAGGCGGTCTTCCTCCGGATAGGGAAGGGGACGGAGCAATACGGCGTTGACAACGCTGAAGATCGCGGTGTTGGCGCCAATTCCTAAGGCAAGAGCTACGATTGCGACGGCCGTGACACTGGGATTTCCGGCAAGGATGCGAACGCCGTACTTCAGATCGCGAAAAAAAATCTCCATGGGCGGCTCCCTTCTAATGCATTAGAACCCGCTTACACTACCAGGTTCCATGATCTGGCTCACCCAGGTTGATCCGATCGTTACCCTGCTCCACAAATAAAAAAGCCGGCAGCAAGCGGCCGGCAGCAGGCAGTCTGCGTCTCAGATGCCGTTTCTCTCTGGGCTCAAACTGCCGGCTGCCTGCTGCCGGCTTATATTATTTGCTGTCGAGGACGCCGGTGGAACGATCCAGCTCTACCAGAGCCTTGGCGTAGCTGGTGCGTGCCTGAACCTCGGCAAGCTGGGCGGCAAGGAGATCCCTCTGCCGCTGGATCACCTTATAAGGAGTTGAAACACCGCTCAGCAGTTTCTGCTCCTCGGCGGACAGGGTTTCGGTGCTCAGAACTACAGCATGGTGCGCGGCCTCGACCTGTGCCTTGGCCTGAACTAAACCGATCAAGGCCTTACGCACCTCCAGCGTAATCTGGCTGCGGTCGCGCTGCAATTGGATTTCCGCCTGACGCTCTTCCAGCCGGCCCCGAATACTGTCAGCCTGCGCGCTCCTGTTCAACAGAGGGATGGAGAGCGACAAACCGAAAGCATACTCAGGGTGGCTGAAGCTCCTCACCTGGCCTAAAGCCTGGGTTATCCCGCCGGGAAGCACGATGGGAGCGCCTCCGGCGGGATTAGGTATGACCTGGTCGCCGAACAATCCCGTGCTGCCGAAGAGCCCGAAGAGTGTCAGGGTAGGCTTGAGCAGGTCCTTGGTATACTGGATGGCGATTTCTTGGTTGTGGATGTTGCCTTCGTCCTGCTTGATCTCCGGTCTGTTGCGCATGGCGGTGGCGAGCGCTTCTGTCAGCTTTGGAATATCGGAGTCCTTTGGATCGGGCAGCGGGTCGATGGTTTCGATTTGTGCGGAACCGAGTGCCGCATCAATCTCCTTGCTCAGAATATTCTTCAAACTGACTTCCGCAATTTGTAGATTTGTCTGCGCGACTACCAGATCACGCTGCCGGGAAGCCATTTCCGATTCCGCCTGGACCACGTCGAGGCGCGCGAGGGTCCCGATTTCCTCCCGCATTTTGTTATCCTCCAGCAACTTCTGCGATACCGCGAGCGATTTTTCGGCCACTCCAACGTTCTCCCGCGCCGCAACTAAATCCCAGTAGGCGTTTTGCGCCTGCGCCAGCGTCGTAGAGACCTGCTGGCGATAGGACTCATTAGCGATCAGGCGCTCGTTCTTCGCCACCAGCAAGAACCTTCGGTTCACGGCAAAGCCGAAACCATTTAAAAGTTGCTGCGTGAAGTTGAACGAAAAGGAGGAGACAAAATCCGGGTTGTACAGGAGGAACTGCTGTGTGGAACTCTGGCGCTGGTTGTTAAAGGTGACGCTGATTGTCGTCCCCGTGGCAAGGGCCTGCACATAGCGGGCCTGCAAAGCTGTGGTTGCGGTGGTGACCGTGGGAATTCCAGAAACCCTTACCGTATTTAAAGGGCTCGAAGATCGGTCGATACTGTAGTTCAGAAGGAAGGTGGGATCTAGGCTTCCACTCGCGCGAACCGTAACCGCGCGCGCGCCGCCGCTGATGCCTCCTGCGGAGCCGAAGCCTCCCAGTCCCGCCGCGGTGCCGAGGCCTGCTCCGATCGCACCGGAGAACAAGCTGCTCGGAATCTGAACACCCGGCGCTCCGCGAGGCGCTCCGCCCCCTTTGGCGCGTAACAGGTCTGTCTCCGCAAATGCAGTGTTGAAGCTTGCGGACGCGATGTCCAGATTGTTGTCTCTGACCGCCGCTCTCAGATCCGACAGAGACAACCTGACCTTTCCACCGACGATGAGCTTTGTCAGGCTCTCGCTGTTAGCGAACTGGACGTCCGGAACCCGCCTGGAAACGAAGGGCTTTATAACGTGGGGAAACCACTTCGGGCTTTGGCTGTAATCCGGCCGTTTTGTGGCGTCCTGCTGCGCAGGCGCCGGCAGCGTCGCGCCGAGGAAAATGAGGATAACGAGGAGCCGGCCTCCTGCCATAAACAGGCGGGCGACTGAGAGGGCCGCGTCTCCGTGCATCCTCTTTGGGTATCGGATCAAGGTGCTCATGAGCCTTTACTTGGCCTCCTTGTTCGGTCCCCGCAGAGTAAAGGGAGTAGTAGGCATTTTTGAGACGGTCCCGCTCAGTGCGTCGGCGAACTCGATTCCATTCCGATCGAGCGTTGCACCCATCGCACGGTCCATCTCCACCATCGCTTTGGCATACCCTGCCACTGCGGTCACCTCGGCCTGCAAAGCTGTGATTAAGTCGCGCTCGCGGAGGATTACCTGGTATGAAGTCGAGGCGCCGGCCTGGAGCTTCTGCTGTTCACCCTCCCAGGTCTCGCGCGCCAGGCGGGTTGCCTGGTGAGCTGCCTCCACCTGGGCTTTGCCCTGGATCATTCCAATGATCGCCTTGCGGACCTCAACAGCTACCTGGTTGCGTGAGCGCTGCAGGCTCACGCGTAGCTGCTTGCCTTCCAGCTGAGAGCGCACGTTGTCGGCTTGCGCTACGCGGTTTCGCAGTGGAACGCTGAGAGTGAGCCCGCCCGCATACTCAGGGAAGGAACCCTGGAACGTCTGCGTGAGCGCATCGACGGCCCCCGTTACCAAAGCGGCGCCATTGCCTTGCAGGCCCGATCCAGCCCAGAAGCCGAAAACATTGGCTGAAGGCAAGAGGTTGTTTTCAGTGTACTTAACAGCGACGTCCTGATTCTCGAGATTCCTCTCTGCCTGCTTCAGATCAGGCCGGTTTTCCAAAGCGGCCGCAAGTGCCGTCTGAAGGTTGGGAAGATCCGAATCCTTGGGCTCCGGCATTCGATCTTTAATTACGATATGGGCCATATCCAACTCGGGGCTCACCTTCTTGCTGAGGATGTTCTTCAAAGTAGCTTCCTGCATCTGCACGTTGGTTCTGGCCACAGTGAGGTCGCGAGTGCGGGCGGCAACTTCCGCTTCAGCGGAGATTACATCTAGCGGCGACATGGTCCCGATTTCCAGCCGCATCTGGTTGTCCTTGTACAGACGTTCCGACACGGCCAGCGATTGCTCCGCCACTTTCACGTTTTCCTGCAGGGCGGCAAGATCCCAGTAGGTGTTCTCGACCAGCACGATCGTGGTGATGATCTGCTGCCGGAAGACCTCTTCGGATACCTTCATGTTGTTCCGTGCCACGCGTATGAAGCGTTCGTTGGGCGTGAAGCCGAATCCGTTCAGCATCGGCTGGTTGAAGCCGAAGGCAAAACGAGTGACGACGGCGGGATTGAACCTCAGGAACTGCTGCGTGGAACTCTGGCGCTGACCGCTCAAAGACAGGGAGTAGCTGCCCCCTTCGTGAAAGAGCTGCGCATAGCTTCCGGTGTAGGCCGTTGTGTAGCCTGTGACGGTCGGCACGCCGGACACCTGGACGGTGTTAAGCGGCGAGGTGACACGGTCCCAGCTGAAATTGAAGTTGAAGGAAGGATCGAAATTTCCCGTCGGACTGATCTGAACGGCGCCGCCACCGCCGGTTATCCCGCCGGCGCTTCCCACCCCCGAGCCCGCGCCCGTGCCGCTGACGCCTGCACCCAAAGCACCTGCGCTCAAGCCGCCTGGGACGAGGGCGCCGGAGAAACCGCGCGCCGCCTGCCCCGATTTTGTACGCAATACATCAATCTGGGCGAAATTGGGGATGAAGCGCTGAACGGCAATGTCGAGGTTATTCTCCAGCGCCAGGGCAACGGCCTCGGCGAGCGTGATCTCCAGTTTACCGTCGTGATTCAAACTCTCAAGCCTGGGCGAATTCTCCAGCACCAGCGGTGGAATCATCCGTTCCTCATAAGGGCGTAAGATACTGGGAAACCAATTCGGTCCGGTTGAGTAATCTGTGGGCGCCACTTGCGGATCTCGCCTGGTTTGTGCGACGAGACCCACCTGAGGCATAAGCCAGTAGATGCAAAGGGCTACGAGCAGGGTTGATCTGCCGGGTCTTGGTTTCATCTAATAATACCTCCTGAAACTAACGCACATCCGTTCGGCGACGGTTGGATGCCGGAGAATATCAAAATGGGTCGATTCATAGCCACAGAATCCTACCCCCTCTTGGTGGGGTTTTATCTACAAGATTCATTTTTCGTCCCTCTGGCCGATCGGCCGAGATGCGAAAAATGAATCTTGCAGACACAGCCCCCACACGAGGATCACAAAGAAAAATACTGAATCGGCGCGTTTCTGTTTCTTTGAATCAGCGATTGAGCCCGATCCAAAACCTGCGCAGAATTTGCATTCAGCGCCTGCCCGGCGTATGATAAGAGCATTCGATCAGGTGCTTGTGCTGGTTTTGGTACGAAAAGAGACTGCATACTCCTGAGCCCGGAGCGCAGTTTTTTTTTGCTTCAGAGCAGTCGATAGGGAAGCAGGAAGTGGGTGGAAAAACGTTAGTCCTGGATTTGGCAAGAGCCTGAAGTTACACACCCAAGCCGGGGATTCGTCCTTAAAGAATCTTCGGACATCAAGCAGGATGTTTCTGCAACGAAACGAGAGAGAATGCCGGGTAAACTCTTTATTGGCAACCTATCCTTTAGAGTGTCGGACACGGAATTGAACGACCTCTTTGCCAGCCTGAATATAGCTGTTGATAACATTCGGGTGATGCGTGACCTGGACACGGGGCGCTCGCGGGGCTTCGCCTTCGCTGAGCTTGCACCGAACGTCGACTTGGCGGCAGCAATAAAGGAACTTAACGGCAAAGTCCTTGACGGCCGGGCCTTAACGGTGAACGAAGCCCGTCCCCAGGTCAAACGGGACTTCGGGGGAGGCGGCGGTGGGCACTTCTCCAGGGGAAGACACAGGCCCGGCGGAGGAGGAGGCCGAGGGGGGAACGATCGCGACCGTCCGAGGCGCAAAAAAGGCCCCGACCTCTATTAGCTGCTTGCCGCGAGACTTGAATTCCTCTCCGTCCTCTCGACTCGTTCTTTGTGTCCATCGTGTCTTCGTGTTGTCTTTTCAAAGGACAACAACACAAAGAACACGAAGAATCAAACCAGGCTAGCTTCTGGATGTCGACGTCGGTTTTCCACTGCTGATTGGATTTCAGCAACTGGTCCCAGGTCAGCTTTTTCGATTTGCAGGCCGCCGTTCCGCCCAGAATCGCGCTGAGCGTGCTTTCCGCGCCTTGCTCGAGCTGATTGTCCAAGTGCCCGCTCCTAATGCCTTCCACGAAGGCTCTCACTTTCTCCGGGATGGCCTCGGCAAGTGGATCCACTTCCGGCCCCTGCCGCGCTGCTGTTGCGGGAGGCGTCTCTACCCTCCACTCGTTCTGGCCGCTGATGAACACGCCGCCAAAGTAGTGCGCTTCCTATAAAGGAACACCACAGAGAAACAGAGATCGCAGAGATTGAAAGTGCGGCTGGAAAGGGCTATGTTCGAGAAGCTCTAACCCAACCCGAGGTTAACGACCTTTCATAAGCGAGGACACCATGTGTGACGTGACACGGCGCGATTTTCTGGCGGGCGGTACTGCGTTGCTGGCTATGATTTCGGGAGATGAAATCCGTCCGGCATCCGCAGCTGAAGTCGGCAAAGTCGACAACGTCTCGACAGACGTTTATTTCCACGAAGACAACCAGGGCTGCAACACCGGCTGGGTGATCCTGGAAGATTATGTTCTGGTGATTGACGCAAATTATCCATCGGGGGCGAAGGAGATCTTGCCCAAAATCCGCGCCCTCACGGACAAGCCGATCCGGTTTGCCTTCGACACCCACCATCATGGAGACCACGTCTATGGCAACCAGATTTTGGTGGACAACGGCGCTGTACCGGTTGCACACACCGGCGTGATAGAAGAGTTGAAGAAGTACGAGACCGGCTATTACGGCGGCCAGCCCGGACGATGGGAGGATACGGCGAAACAGCGGCCCGACGTGAAGGCGTCCCGGCTCAAGCCGCCGTCGGTGCTCTTCCCGCGCGAGCTGTTTTTTGATGACGGAAAGCACAGAGTTGAATTGATCCACCTCGGCGTGGCTCACACTCACGGCGACGCATTTGCCTGGCTGCCCAAGGAGAGCATCCTGTTTTCCGGCGACGCCTGCGTGAACGGCCCGTACAACTACGTGGCGGACGGCAACGTCGAGCAGTGGGTGAAGACTCTCGACACCGCGCGCAAGCTGGGTGCGCAAGTCGTCTGCCCCGGGCACGGCCCGCGGGGGACCGCCGATCTACTCGGAGATCAACAGGCCTACTTCCAGGCGCTGCGCGACCAGGTTGGAAAGCTGGTCGGCGCCAAGAAATCTCCCGGTGATATTCAGAAGGCTGTGGAGCAGATCCGTGCAGAACTGTCCGCCGACGCACGCATCGCGCGGTATGTCTCGAAAGGAGGGCTCGCCGGGCAGGTGGAGAAAGTCCTAACCGAAATGACGGGCGCCGGGTTCCCGGCCGCGCAGAGACCGGGCGAGGAAGCCCGCTTGCGGCATGCGCAGCATCATGGTTTGCCGCTCTATGTTGCCTGACGTTCACCATGAGGACACCGGTCGTGAGAAAAAACGTGGTCTGGACACGGATTGTCACAGATCCACACGGATGAGACTAGCTTCTGCTGCCACCGCATGGGCTTGCGGAGGGTCGATCCGTGTCAATCTGTGTAAATCCGTGTCCAGGCCTTCTGCTTGCGGCCGTTAGGGCGCGCTGTGATTTGCGTGTCTTCGTAGCAATACACAAATCCATATGACCTCCACGAAAAGCAACTCACGCGAAGAAATATTGCTTCTCGGAGATCCGCGGCTGCGGGAAATCTGCGCTCCCATCGAAGATTTCGACTCGCCGGAATTTCGCGCAAACGGACAGCGGCTTCTCCGTGCGCTGGAGCAGTTCCGCGCGGAATATGGTTTCGGCCGCGCTATTTCCGCGCCTCAAATCGGAATTCCCCGGCGCATGATCGCAATGAACCTGGGCAAGGGACCCTTTCTGCTCGTAAATCCCGAGCTGTCAGGAAAGAGCCCTGAACGCTTCACTCTCTGGGACGACTGCATGAGCTTTCCCTGGCTTATGGTGCGTCTGGAGAGGCATCTGCACGTCGACCTGACCTACAGCAACGAGAAAGGATCCCGGCAGCACTGGGACAGTGTGGAGCAGGCCGTGTCGGAGTTGCTGCAGCACGAGGTGGACCACCTGGATGGCGTCCTCGCCGTAGATCGCGCCCTTGACCGCAACTCTATCATCGCCCGCCAAATCTACGAGCAGAGGAAAGCATTTTTCGATCGCCAGGTCGACTACGTGATCGTGCCGACCATAAAATGAAGCTCGAGCAGAGAGTGGCATGAAAGAGCCAGTCAGGTGAGGAGCCAGCCGACTGCAAATTGAGAATTGCAGATTTAAACTCGGGCTGAGGTCAACGCTTAATTTGCAGTCTGCAATTTGCAATCACGGGGGGTTCGTTTACCCTCGACCAATTCGCTTGTTCCAGAGACTCTTTCACCGAACTCATTTGTAGATCAGCCAGATCGGGCTGGACTCTGTGGTGTAATTCATTTGTGGCAGTGATAGGATGTGTAATCTCAGGTTATTATTTCTTAGCCCTTGGGAGAAGATGGCGCATGACGATGTTTCCTTCCGCTTGCATGTGGTCCTACAGGATGCCGATGACGGAAGCGTTGAATCAGGTCAAGCAGACGTCGTTTCATTACATCGATGTCGAGCCCGAGACCCTCGACGCGCCCGATGCGCTCCAGGCGAAAAACGATCTGGGGCTCAAGGTTTCCTGCGTTGCCCTGGACCACAAGATGCCCTCCGGCACTTCACTCGACGGGAAGGATCAGGCTACGACGCGCAGGGCAATCAACTGCCTCAAACAGGCCCTGCAGAAGAGCCAATCGTTGGGTGCAACGGCAGGTTACGTGGCTCCCTGTGCCCACCGCAAGCATCTCAAGCCCTTCGGCGAGGCACTGCGTGAGTTGGCCGAGGATGCCGCGAGAAAGGGAATCAAGCTCTGCGTAGAACACGTCCCGGGCCGTTCGCTTTCTACCGCGAAGGAGGCGCTTGCGTTCATCGAACAGATCAATCATCCGAACCTGTTTCTCCTTCTCGACGTCGGCCATACGCTGCTCTCCAAGGAGAAAGCCTCGGAAATTGTCGCTGCAGCGGGAAAGCGCTTGGGATACGTGCAGATGAACGACAATGACGGCAGAAACGACCGCCACTGGGCCCTCCTGGACGGGCGACTGACCTGCACCGATCTGCAGAAGACATTGGAGGCCTTGAAGAGGGCTGGATACGAAGGAACCTTGGGGCTCGAGTTGAGCTACGATCGTGTCGGTCTCGTTTCCGGCCTCTCCAGAAACCGGAACCTGCTGATCCGAATTCAGGAGTGTTCGGACCACAAGTCCTTGCAGGAACCAGAATCCCGGAGAAAGAAGTAGGGCCGTGAAACCCGACGAAGACGGATTCCCCGGATTGCCTTTGTGTTTCTAGGTGATCTTTGGTTCCTCGTATTGTTTTATTAAACGACACCACGAAGACGCGCAAAGAATGCTGCGTCAAAGAGGAGCGCCGTCATGCATAAACCGGATCCGATCAAGCTGGAGAAGAACAAGAGATTCCTCAAGAATCAGCTGGACCTCAGCATCGAACTCTCGGCGCCCGAAGACCCCGCGCTGCAGGAGGCTCTCGCCGGTAACGTAAAGCCGGCACACGACGTGGAACTTGGCAAGGTCGCGGCTCGTGCCTCTGGGGGCATTCCTGCCATCGAATTCGGCGGGGATGCCAAGGGCTCCGTTTCCTTCAGCGGTGCCGCAAGCCTTCTGAGCGCATTCGGCATTTACCTCGACCGGGATCGGATGCTGGCGGCGCTGCAGCTAGACCCGCAACAAAACCTGCAGTCCACGCTCGCGAGCCTTCCGAACGACGCGTCCGGCTACTATGCGGTTCTTCGCTGGGGATACGACCTGTCCGCGAAAGGAACTGGATCCATGGCGCTCGGCGCAGCGGGTTCGGTGAAGTTCGGAGGCGAGGCCGGCCGGGAAGGGCTATATGCTGTTGTCCGGCGTTTCCCGGCAGAGGCAGGCATGCTTACCGCGGCCGCCCAAACCGCCAAC
>Ga0315277_10008888_pt1 | contig 12872 bp, 4 predicted proteins | sample YL17G05_15_MG_FD_203695 | JGI IMG/M metagenome (GOLD analysis project Ga0315277, IMG submission 203695) | Sediment microbial communities from Yellowstone Lake, YNP, Wyoming, USA - YL17G05_15 | ecosystem: Environmental > Aquatic > Freshwater > Lake > Sediment | place: USA: Wyoming | collected...
ATACAGCGTTGGGCTGGATGTACCACTGGTGCCATTGTTATAAACCGCCCCGCCGCTTCCTGCGGCGGTGTTCTCCTTGAATGTCACACGGGAAAAAGACGGGCTGCTGTTGCCGCCGTTGATACCATGGTTGGAGATTGCAGCGCCGTAGTTCGCGCTGTTGTGTTCAAAATAGGCATCTGTGAAGCTTGGGCTGCTCGTCCCGGAGTAGCTGCCATCATTGTAAACAGCCCCGCCATTGAGCTCAGCAGCGTTGTAGCTGAAGGTGGTTTTTAAAAACACCGGGTTGCTCTGTCCCCCTTCTGCCATGTTGAAGACCGCTCCACCGGCCTGGCTTGAAGCGCTGTTATGGTCGAAGGAAACCTGAGCGAAAGTGGGACTGCTGGTTCCGTTCGATCCCGAGTTGTACACTGCACCACCCCCGCTTGGTGCGTCGTTATAGCTGAATGTCACCCGCAGCAAGCTCGGATTACTCGTTCCGGAGGTTCCGCCGTTGAAGATCGCCCCGCCTTTGTCTGCATAATTGTGCTGTAAAACGCAATCGGAAATCGCCGGGCTGCTAACGCCGTTGTTATTACCCAGGTTGTAAAGGCCTCCGCCATACTGCTGTGCGTAATTGCCAACGAACGTAATGTTTGTCAGCGTGGGACTGCAACCCCCTCCCGAATATGCGCCGTCGCAATGTACTCCTGCACCGTTGATGTACTCGCCACCGCCGCTAGCTTTTCCGGCTGTGATCACAAATCCATCCAGCACGGTACTCCCCGTAACTGGTGTGGTTGCGCCATTAATGTACACGACCCGGTAGGCATTCGCTCCGTTGATATTGGCATAATCCTGCACAATTCCGTTGGCATCGGTCGTATCGTCATTGTCGATGTCACCTGAGAGGACGGTTATGTTGGTACCCCAGTCTCTATCGATTCTTGTTGCCTCTGTCCCATCAAACCCGCCATAGACCGCCATGCCTGAGCGAACGGGAAATGTGTCGGTGCGTAATGTTCCGGGCTTGTATAAGCCCTCTGCCACCCAGATCTCGGTGCAGTTCGTGTCGCCGAGCGCCGACTGCAGGCTGGTGTAGGCATCAGTCCACGAGTCCCCATTGTTCCCGCCCGTGGCATCCATGTCCACATAGCACAGCGGGCCGGTTGCGGCATGCGCTGCTTGCGGGCCGACGGGAGCCGCCAGGACGACCGCAGCCGCAATTGCGACGATGAAACGCAGAATTGATTTCTTCATGGTTTATCCCTCCCAAGAAGACACAGCAAGCCCCTGGGTTCGCTGCACTGCGACGCTACCTCTAAGGGCCTGCAAACACGACGCTCATGCAACCTGTGTGCATTACGTTAAGCATCATCATTGTAGCATGATGCCCGCGTGATCCAGAACCCTGCTGGGATGAAGCAAACGGCCCCCGGGTGAGAACTCGGAGGCCGTTTGCAATGCGCGTGCGCTGCTATCGGGCGAGCTGATCTCCCGACGCGCCCCAGGCAGCGAACATGTAGTTGGCGTAATTGGTGGACGACTTGGGGATGATCCATACGCCGGCGTTGTTGCGCCAGATGGCCGGATCGGCCAGGCCATCGCCGTCGTAGTCAGCAGGCACGGGGGTGTCGCCGAGTCCCGGCCAGCCGGCAGGGATGGTCACGCTCATCGCTGGATTGTAGCTCTGGCTGGAGAGCAGGATGCGATAAGCGCGGCTCTGGCCACCTGCGGGAGGGATCACCACAGCCGGATCGGCCAGGAGGTCGCCATCGTAGTCGGCCATCACCGGGATGTCAACCGCGGTACCCCAGTTGAAGAACATCGGGCTGGCGAAGCTGTAGTTCTGGCTCGAGAGCAGGAAACCCCACACGCCCGTGGAGGGTCTCCAGTAGCCGATATCGGTCTGCAGATCACCATCCACATCCGCGGCGATGGGCTTGTCGCCGCTCTGTCCCCAGCTGTAGAAAGCATAGGTGGTGAAGTTGGGTGAGAGCGGAATGATCCACGCGCCGGTGCTGCCGCGCCAGATGGCCGGGTCGGTGATGCCGTCGCCGTTGTAGTCGCCGACTACGGGCGTATCCCCCAGTCCGGGCCATCCGGCGGGAACCGTCCGCGACAGGCTGTATTCATAGTCGTTGTTGGAGAGCAGCATCAGGTACGCCGCGCTCTGTCCGCTGGCGGGCGGCCTGCGCACGGTGGGATCCATGCGGCCGTCTCCATCATAGTCGCCGGGCGCGATGATATCGCCGGTCTGCCCCCAACTGTAGTAGCGCGGGCTGGAGTAGCTGAAATCATCGCTTGATTGCAGAATGGCCCACAGGCCGGTTGCCGGGTGGAAGTAACCGATATCGCTGATGCCGTCGCTCTCAAAGTCGGCGGTGACCTTTGGCGGCACGCGCTCCAGCGCGCCAATGTCGCAGTGCGTGCCCTGAGGCCGATCAACGGCACGCTGGTCGAGACCGCTCACGGGGGAGGCCGCGCAGGTGGCATCATTGCCGGCGTCGATGGCGGAGCTGCCCCAGCGGAGGGGAATAGTTCCAGTGTGCCTGCCGTTGTCCGACAGCAGTCCCAGCATGGGGTCAGCGTCCAGGTTGTTGCCGTCGTCGGCTCCCAGGCTGCTGTCCCATGATCCGCCGCTGCCGCCGGACCCCTGCACCACGCTGTAGCTGATGGCGGCAGTGGCAGCGTCGTTGTAGATCTCGTCTCCATTGGCCGCGGCGCTGTCTCCCCACAGGATGACGTTCGTCAGGATCAAGTGGGCAGTGCCGCTGTTGCCGCTGTGAAAGATCGCGCCTCCGTCAGCAGAGCTGTGGTTGCCGTTGAAGGTCACGTTCCGCAGCGTCGGGTACGATGTGCCCGAGTTGTCGCCGAAATTGCACATCGCCCCGCCGTACGTCGCGCCGTTGCCGCTGAAGGTCACATTGGTCAGCGTGGGGCTGGCATTGCCGGAATACTCGCCGAAATTCAACATCGCGCCGCCGCTGCCCACGGCGGTATTGTGGTCGAAAGTCACACGTGTTAGGGTGGCGTTGCTTGCGCCGCCCTCGCCATTGTTGTACATCGCCCCGCCGTAGTTGGCGCTGTTGTTGTAGAAGGTGACATCGGACAGGACCACCGTGCCCTCGCCGCCGTCCGTGCCGTCAGTGTATATCGCGCCGCCGCCATACTGCGCGCTGTTGTTACTGAAGGTGACCTGGCTGAGATACCCGCCGCTGGTGCCTGCCGCTCCAAGGTTGAACATCGCCCCGCCGTAGCCGTCGGCAGAGGTGTTATCGCTGAATGTGACGTCTGTAAGGAACGGGCTGCTGATGCCATGGTATCCGTTGTTGTGCAGCGCACCTCCGGCAAACGGGGCGCTGTTTTGCTCAAACTTGACACGCACAAGGCTTGGGCTGTTGTTGCCGCCCCAGCTGCCATCGCTGTCCATCGCGCCGCCATACATCTCCGCATGGTTGCGCCTGAAGGTGACATCTCTGATGATGATGTTGCTTCGGCCTCCATCTGTCCCAAGGTTGTAGATCGCCCCGCCGGTCAATCCCGCGAAGTTGCTGATGAACGTGGTGTTGGACACGGTTGGGTAGCACCACGTCGCCGCGTGGGGAGCCAGGCAAAACAGCGCGCCGCCGTGGCTTTCGAGTGCGGTGCCATTGGCCTTCCCTGCGGTGACAACGAAACCGTCAAGGACGGTCGTTGATGTCACCGCCGTCAGGGTCCCGTCAAAAAACGTCACGTGGTAGCTGTTGTTGCCGGTGATATCGGTGTAGTTCTGCACCACGCCATTGGCATCAGTGGTGTCGTTATTGTCGACGTCGCCGGAAAGCACCGTGATGTTGGCGCTCCAGTTCCTCTCGGACCGTGACGCCTCGGTTCCGGCGAACCCGCCGTAGACCGCGACGCCCGGCCGTACGTTAAAGCTATTGGTCCGGGCCGCGCCGGGCTTGTAGAGTCCCTCTGCCACCCAGATCTCGGTGCAGTTCGTGTCGCCGAGCGCCGACTGCAGGCTGAGATAGGCATTTGCCCACGAGTTGCCATTGTTGGTGCCGCCCGTGGCATCCATGTCCACGTAGCACAGCGGTCCGGTTGCGGCATGCGCCATCTGCGGGCCGACGGGAGCCGCCAGCACGACCGCAGCCGCAATTGCGACGATGATACGCAGAATTGATTTCTTCATGGTCTATCCCTCCCAAGAAGACACAGCAGGCCCCTGAGTTCGCTGCACTGCGACGCAACCTCTAAGGGCCTGCAAACACGACGCTCATGCAACCTGTGTGAATTATGTTAAGCATCATCATTGTAGCACGATGCCCGCGCGATCCAGAACCCTGCTGGGATGAAGCAAACGGCCCCCGGGTGAGAACTCGGAGGCCGTCTGCAGAGCGCGTGCGCTGCTACCTGGCGATCTGGTCTCCCGACGCGCCCCAGGCCACGAACATGTAGGCCGTGTTGTCAGTGGACGACTTGGGGATGATCCATACGCCGGCGTTGTTGCGCCAGATGGCTGCATCGGCTTTCCAGTCGCCGTCGTAGTCCGCGGGCACCGGCGTATCACCCAGTCCTGGCCACCCCGCGGGAATGGTCACGCTGTGTGCCGGGTCATACGCCAGGCTCGAGAGCAGGATGCGATAGGCCCGGCTCTGACCGCTGGCGGGCGGGATGACCACTGCCGGATCGGCCAGAAGGTCGCCGTCGTAGTCCGCCATCGCGGGGATGTCGCCGGTTTGGCCCCAGTTGAAGAACACCGGGTGGTCGTAGCTCCACCCGTACGACGATTGCAGGAAACCCCACACACCGGTGGATGGCCGCCAGTAGCCGATGTCAGGCCCCCCATCACCATCCACATCCGCAGCCACGGGCGAATCGCCGGTCGCACCCCAGGCGAAGAATCGATACGTATTGAAAGTAGGGGACAGTGGAATGATCCACACGCCGGTGTTGCTGCGCCAGATGGCCGGATCGGACTTGCCGTCGGCGTTGTAGTCGCCGACTACAGGCGTATCCCCCAGTCCGGGCCATCCGGCGGGCACGGTGAGCGACGAACCGTATTTGTATCCCGTGGAGGAGAGCAGCATCAAGTAGGCTGCGCTCTGGCCTCCACCTGGAGGTCTGCGCACGGTGGGGTCCCAGCGGCCGTCGCCATCGTAGTCGCCCGGTGCCACGATGTCGCCCGCCTGGCCCCAAGTGAGGAACTGCGGGGCTGCGTAGCTGAAGTTGTCGCTGGAGTGCAGGATCCCCCAAAGTCCGGTTGCTGGATGGAAGTAGGCGATGTCGGTGCGACCATCGCTTTCGAAGTCGGCGTGGAAGGTGGGTGGCATGCGTTCGAGTGCGCCGATATCGAAGTACAGGCTTGTCATACGCGAGATGCCGCGCTGATCATCGCAGTTCGCCGGCATCGGCTCCTCACACACCGAGTTGACGCCGTGCTCAATAGCCGGGCTGCCCCAGGCGAGCGACATGGTCTTTGTGAAACCGCCGTTGTCGGCCAGGGGGCTGAGCTCGGGATCGGCATCGAAATTTCCACCCCCGTCTGTGCCCAGGTCGCTGTCCCAGGAGCCTCCGCTTCCGCCGGATCCCTGCACGATACTGTGATCGATCGTCGATACGGCCGTTCCAAAATTTGCGATTTCCGCGCCGAATGAGGCGGTGTCACCCCACAGAATTACGTTTGTCAGCGTTGCATTGCTGGAGCCGGAGAGGTAGATCGCGCCGCCAATGCTGGCGCTGTTGCCGTTGAAGGTCACGTTGGTCAGGGTCGCGTTGACGACGCTGGTTGAGCCGTCGCTGTAGTATGCGCCGCCCGTGCCCGTGGGAGCGCTGTTGCCCTGGAACGTCACGTTGGTAAACGTCGGGCTGCTGGTGCCAGTCTGGGCATAGTTGTACACTGCGCCGCCCTTGAGGGAAGCACTGTCGCCCGTGAAGGTTACGTTCGTGAACACTGGATTGCTTGCACCGCTGGTGCTGCCGACGCTGTAAACGGCGCCCCCACAGTCCGCGGCTCTGTTGCCCGTGAAGTTGACGTTTGTCAACATGGGATTGCTCGCGCCGCTTACAGTCCCATCGTTGTAAATTGCACCTCCATCTCGGGCTCTGTTGCCGCTGAATGTGAGCTGCGACAGCGTGGGGCTGCATTGATGCCCCGGACCGTTCACACCGCTGCCGTTGCAATGCAGGCCGCCTCCATCAGCCTGTTGTGTGGTTGCTCCATCCCCGCCGGTGATCGTGAAGCCATCCAGCACCGTGCTGGCGGTCACCGTGATCCAGGTGCCATCCATCTTGACCACGTGGAGGCTGTTGGCGCCAACGATATCCGTGTAGACCTCGTTGATATGGTTGCCGTCGGTGTTGATGTCGTTGTCGTCGATGTCACCCGAGAGGATCGTGACGTTTGCCGCGGGATTCCGCTGGTCGACCGAGATCTCGAATCCGGCAAACCCGCCGTAGACTCGCTGGCCTTCCCTGACAACGAAAGAATCTGCCCGGAGAATGCCGGGTTTGTACACGCCCGCTTTCACCCAGATCTCGGCGCACGGGTTCAGCGCCGTTTGGAGACTGGTATAGGCAGTTGCCCATGAATTGCCATCGTGGGTGGGACCCGGGGTGGCAGGGTTTACGTAGCACAATGCCTGACCGCCAGCGTGCGCCGGCTCGGGGCTGGCGCACAGCGCGCAAACCAGCACCGCAACTGCGATCAGCCTGAATCCGAAGACCGTCTTTTCCATTGCAGGACCCTCCTGTCGATACAAGATAACAAAAAGCCCCTCGATGCGCTGTGTTGGACGACGCAACCTCTAAGGGCCTGCAGGCATGAAGCTGACGTGAGATGTAGGCAGCAGGTTATGCATAGTCATTGTAGCACGATGCCCGCGCGATTCAAGCCCTGCCGGGGAAAAGCGAACGGCCTCCGAACGAGAGCTCGGAGGCCGTTGGGCTGCGTGTGATGCCCGCCGGGATGCTATCTTGCCAGCTGATCTCCCGGTGCGCCCCATGCCGCGAATATGTAGGCCGTGTTGCCGGTGGACGACTTGGGGATGATCCACACGCCGGCGCTGTTGCGCCAGATGCCCGCGTCCGCTTTCCCGTCGCCGTCGTAGTCCGCGGGGACTGGCGTGTCGCCGAGGCCCGGCCATCCTGCAGGAATGGTCACGCTTTGGGCGGGATTAAAGGATGTGCTCGAGAGCAGGATGCGGTAGGCCCGGCTCTGTCCGCCGGCCGGAGGGATCACCACCGCGGGATCGGCAAAGCCGTCGCCATCGTAGTCCGCCATCACGGGGATGTCGCCGGTCTGGCCCCAGTTGAAGAACAGCGGGCTGGCATAGCTGTAGCTCTGGCTGGATTGCAGGAAGCCCCATACGCCGGTCGACGGCCTCCAGTAGCCGATGTCAGACCTTCCATCGCCATCCACGTCCGCGCTCACGGGCGTGTCACCAGTGGTTCCCCAGCTCTTGAATAGGTAGCTGCCGTACGTAGGCGACAGCGGGATGATCCACACGCCGGCGCTGCCGCGCCAGATGGCCGGATCGGACTTGCCGTCGCCGTTGTAGTCGCCCACCACCGGTGTATCACCCAGTCCAGGCCAGCCCGCAGGGACCGTGAGGCTGGAGCCGTAATCGTATGCTAAGCTGGACAGCAGTATCCGGTAGGCCGCGCTCTGCCCGCCGGCCGGAGGCGTGCGGACAGCAGGATCCCACAGCTTGTCACCGTCATAGTCGCCGGGCACTACGATATCGCCGCTCTGGCCCCAGCTGAAATACTGCGGGGTGCCGTAGCTGAATGAATCGCCCGAGTGGAGCAGGCTCCACAAACCCGTCGCGGGATGGAAGTAGCCGATGTCTGTCAGTCCGTCCGCATCGAAATCATCCAGGCGCACGTCCTGGGTGATGTGGAAGACAAGCATGCCGCCTGCCTGTTCGTTCACGTCGGGGGCTGGAATTGCCTTGGCCTCAACATCGGTTGCTGCCGTTGGAGCCGGAGGGCGGGCTTGGCCGTACCAGACGGCGTATTGCGCGACCTCAAGATAGTAATGGGTTCCGCCGGTGAGATCAAGCCGCAGCATGGATTGAGTCACGTCGAGACTGAGGTCGTCGTTGCAGTCGACGAGCGTAAGACTGCCCGGCGAGCCCGTCCACACCGCGATCCACGTGTCGTAGTTGCTGCCCATGGTGTCGAGCTTCACACTGGTGTCGCCGCCGGGCGTGCCTTCGTACCAGACGGATGCCCTGCCCGGGTTCAGGTAGCACGGAGCGCCCACCTGGGGATCACCGGTTCCGCGCGTCGCACCGCTTACATCCACGTAGGAATCGGCAGACGGGATGTTGCTGATCGTCTTGGCCGCAGCAATATCATCGTGGACCGGTGCGGCCGGTGCGGCCGTCACATTCAGGGCATACCCGGTCGAGATATTGTTGGTCTCGTTGGCCTCGGTCACGCTGCAGCCGCTGTCGACGAAAGCGTAGATGTTGTGCGAGCCCGCGGAGAAATCACCGTCCCGAAACGTCATGTAGAGTGTGGCTTCACCATTCGGATCGAGGCCGTAGTTATCGGCGAAGTAGTCGCCCCAATCGGAGCAGCCCACGGGTGTTCTATCGACATACACGTCAACGGTCATTGACCCCGAGGATGCAGACCCGATGTTCTTCACCTGCACCTGTGCGCGGACATCGTCATTGGTGTACGCGACACTTGGACTGAAAGTGATGTTCAGTACCACCAGGTCCGGGCCAACGGGGCCCGCGGTGGCAACCTCAGTGAAAAAGATGCTGGCCACGAGCGAGCCGGCCAGTGCAAGCCTGCTGATGACCCCTATACCTCTTTGGGAAACGGAAGTGCCGTGCATTGTGCCTCCCTGTGCCTGGGATGTGGTGCTCTTAACAATTACAGTCTAATGATTCTGCTTGCGCCTTTCAACTGACAAAAGTCACTAACTTCCCCGGGGCTTCAAGCATGGTGCAACCGGCAGACCGGCGGCTGCGCCTTTTTGTCGAGCGATCCTCTTGAGTGCCCTGCTAGGGCAGCTTGAAATACCGTTTGTGTGCGCGTTTGCCCCGGCGCCTGCGCCACGCCCATGGCAGCACCGCGCCCAGCACTATCAGGCCTGTGCCCGCGTACGGCAGCAGCGAGTCATGCCGGGCTTCGGCTTCCGCTGCTGGTGGGATCCCGACCTGCAGTCCTGCCTGCGATTGCGCGCTGACATCCGAGTACTTGTAATCCGAGGGTTGCGCTCCGGGTATGACCGCTTCGGTCATGACCGCGGTTGGCGTCCAGGTGGGAAACAATGTCGGCGTGAACGTTGGAGTCGGGCTTGGCATACCGCCGCCGGATCCATATCCACCCGAGGCGGCCTGGCGCGTTGGCCTCTCAGGCTCGGGGGCAGGCGGGAGCGCCGCGAGGATCGCTCTATCCATCTGGATAAGTCCATAGCCATAGAATGCGTCGACGCCCGCGGGGCCAAGATCGAGTGCGGTCGATTCCATTTCCCATGCGATCACGTCAGCGGAGCCGATGCCGGGAATGCCGCGTAGGATGGCCGCCAATCCGGAGACGAATGCGGTTGCCAGGGATGTGCCGCTCAGCGGGCTATAGCTGCCCCCTGGAGCCGTGGAGTAGATGCTGACACCCGGCGCGGCCAGCGCCACCTCGGGCCCATAGTTCGAGAAGCTTGCGCGCGAATTGTTGGCGTCAGTGGCCGCGACCGCGATCACATGCGGCAGGCGCGCCGGGTACAGGACGAAACCCGCGCCTCGATTTCCAGCCGCCGCCACCAGGACAGCCCCTTTGGCATTGGCGTACTCCACGGCGGCTTCCAGCACGGTCGAGGCCTTCGCCCCGCCGAGGCTCAAGTTGATTACCTGCGCTCCCTGATCCGCCGCCCAGATGATGCCCGCGGCAACATCGTCGTAGGTCCCGTCGCCGGCAGCATTCAGCACCTTGAGAGGCATGATGCGCGCGCCCCACGAGACTCCGGCAATACCGGCTCCGTTGTTCGCCAGCGCGGCCGCCACTCCTGCCACATGCGTGCCATGACCATTGTCATCCCGCGGGTCGCCGTCATCATTTACGATGTCGTACCCGGGAACGATCTTCGCTGCAAGATCCGGATGACCAGGATCCACGCCTGTGTCCACGATCGCGATCGTCACCGCCGTCGAGCCGGTCGAATAGTCCCAGCCCTGTGGCGCGCGAATATTCACCAGTCCATACTGAAGGCCCCAGCTCGTATCCGAGGGAATGGTGTCTGCAATATGCACAAGGTAGTTGGGTTCAACTAGACGTATGCCTGGGCACAGCGACAGGCGCGCCATGGCCTCGGCCACGCCGTCTTCCGGAACCTTTAGCACGAGGACCGATAGCTCCGCAATCTCAGACTCGATCGAAGCGCCGGCCTGCTGCAGGCACTGGTCCTTGGCCGTCCTCGTTGCCCTTGGCCGAAAGCGCACCAGGACCTCGTCCGGTGCGAACTCACCGCTCAGATGGGGAACGCTCAGGATATTCCCTTCGGCTGTCTCGATCGTGGAGGTGGGGGAGGCAGTCGGGCTCGGAGTCGCTGTCGCCGTTTCGGTCGCAGACTCGGTGGTCGATTCCGGGGTTTCGGTCTCCGCCGCGGCTGGCGTCTCAGAGGGCGTAGGCCTATCGCCTGTTTCCGCGCTGGGGGTCGCTGTGCCGCGCTCCGCTCCGTGAGCAGTTGTGAACGGGATCCCCGCCAGGCTCCAGATGATGAGCAGAGCCAGCATTAAATGAAGAGATCTATTGTGTCCTGCTGCCCCGCCCGGCGCGACCCGTCCCATGCTTGGAATTCTATCTCGAATCAAACGCTGAGCCCCCGCAACTTGAGCAGCTCGCGCTGTGAAGGGCGCCTGTGCACTGCGGCGGAGAAAACCACGGCCTCCGAGGGCGCCCTCGGAGGCCGTGGGCAGTTGGATCGTGACGGCTTACCTTGCCACCTGATCTCCCGACGCGCCCCAGGCTGCGAACATGTATGAGGAGTATTGGGTGGAGGACTTGGGGATGATCCACACGCCGGCGCTGCTGCGCCAGATGCCCGGATCAGACCTGGTATCCCCATCGTAGTCTGTGGGTACTGGTGTATCGCCCAGGCCGGGCCAGCCGGCGGGGACGGTGCCGCTCTGGGCCGGATCATAGTTGGTGCTGGAAAGCAAGATGCGGTAAGCCCGGCTTTGTCCGCTCGCCGGCGGGATGACCACCGCGGGGTCGGCCTTTCCGTCGCCATCGTAGTCGGCCATCACGGGGATGTCACCGCTCGTGCCCCAGTTCACGAACCACGGGCTGGCATAGCTGTAGCTCTGAGTCGAGAGCAGGAAGCCCCACACGCCGGTGGATGGGCGCCAGTAACCTATGTCAGTCCGGCCATCGCCATCCACATCTGCGCCCACGGGTGTGTCGCCTGTCGCTCCCCAGCTCAGGAACTGATAGCTGGAGAACGCGGGCGAAAGCGGGATGATCCACACGCCGGTGCTTCCGCGCCAGATGGCCGGATCGCTGATGTGGTCGCCGTTGTAGTCGCCGACCACTGGCGTATCCCCGAGTCCGGGCCACCCCGCGGGAACAGTGAGGGACGAGCCGTAGTCGTACCCCGTGGAGGAAAGCAGCATCAGGTAGGCCGCGCTTTGGCCCGTGCCCGGGGGTCGGCGCACCGTTGGGTCGAGCTTGCCATCGCCATCGTAGTCACCCGGTGCAACGAGATCGCCTGTCTGTCCCCAGCTGGCGTACTGCGGGCTGCCGTAGCTGAAACTCTGGCTGGACTTCAGGATCGCCCACAGCCCGGTTGCAGGATGGAAGTAGCCCATGTCGCTGGCGTAGTCGCCGTCAAAGTCGGCGCGCTCCGGTGGGACGCGCTCATAGGCACCGATGTCGCAGTGCAGGCCGCGCGGCCGCGTGATCGGTCGGATGTCCACGAACGGACATGCGCTGTCCAATCCTCTATCGATGGCTGAACTGCCGCCCAGTAACGCGTTGCTCTGGGTGAAGCCGTGGTTGAGCGCCAGGGGACCTAGCTTCGGATCGGTTGTGATGAGATTCGTGCAGGTGTTGCCTGCGGGACAGCCTCCCTGCACCACGCTGTGGTCAATGGTCGCTACCGCAGTGTTGCTGTAGATTTCTGGCCCTAAGTTGAAGGCATCATCTCCCCACAGGATCACGTTGGTCAGTGTGGACTGGCTGGCACCGGATTGGCCATCGTTCAAGATCGCGCCCCCCCAATCGCCTTCGTTGGCACTGAAGGTCACGTTGGTCAGCGTTGGGCTGCTGTGGCCGCCATTCTTTCCGTCATTGAACATGGCGCCCCCGTTGGTGATGCCAAGGCTGCCGTTGCCATGGAAGGTTACATTCGTCAGGCTGGGGTTGCTGTTCCCGCCTTCGCCGTCGTTGTACATGGCACCGCCGTTCGTGGCATCGTTGTTGCTGAATGTGACATTGTAATAGATGGGGCTTGCGGTGCCGCTCCCACTTGCGCTGTGTATCGCCCCGCCACTGTACGCCGTGTTGGTATCGAAGGCTGTGAGCTGGTAGTTGGGATTGCTCACGCCGCCATCCGCCCGGTTGTAAATCGCCCCGCCATTCAGGTCCGCATAGTTGCCACCGAAGGTCACCCACCAGAAGCTGGGGCTGCTTGTTCCGTTATATCCGTCCATATAGATTGCCCCACCTTCCTCACTGGCAAGGTTCCCTGTTAAGAAGCTGGCCGAGATGACCGGGCTGCTGTTCCCGCCGGCGGCACCGGTGAGGTACATCGCCCCGCCATGTGTAGCCCTGTTTCCGCTGAAGTCCAGCAGGTTTAGCGTGGGGCTGCATAGACCTGAGCTGCTTCCGCCCCCGTAGCAGAGCAGGCCGCCTCCAACGTAGGTCCCTGCTGCATCCCCACCCGTAATCACGAATCC
>Ga0315277_10008891_pt1 | contig 12869 bp, 12 predicted proteins | sample YL17G05_15_MG_FD_203695 | JGI IMG/M metagenome (GOLD analysis project Ga0315277, IMG submission 203695) | Sediment microbial communities from Yellowstone Lake, YNP, Wyoming, USA - YL17G05_15 | ecosystem: Environmental > Aquatic > Freshwater > Lake > Sediment | place: USA: Wyoming | collected...
ACTGGCTGAGAAGTACGGGCGCACATCTATGGCGTTCCCGGTTCGACTATTCGTCCCACGAGTCTCTTTTGACTGTCGTCATGAGCGACTGGCCCCAGCCATTTCTTGAGGCGACTACGAAATTCATTGAACCGCCGATGGTTCCGCGAAACAACGATCATGCTCACCGCGCCAGCGTAGTAGGCAAACGCGTGGCATCCCTTTAATGGATTGCTTCGTAGAATGTCGTCCAACTTGGCTCTCGCATAGTTTTTCTTGTGGAATCTATTCTGGTATATCAACAGAATTCTCGCCGGCGCGTCGTGCAAAAGGCTACCAATCTCGCCAACCCCAATATGCTTACTTCCCGGATTTGTTTTGGTCCAGACACCGGTATCTGGGTCAACAAACAAATCATGATTCCCGAGATCGCGAAAATAGTTGCCTCTGGTTTGTTTGGAGAAGGTCACATTCGACTTGACGATGTTGCCGCGATCAACACGGAGCAGCCCAGCATAAAGAACAATGTGTCTCTTGTCCCACTTGTCCGTTAACATGGGGACGACGCGAATCTCCTTGTCCCCCATTTGGTCGATAACGGCACCCTTCCAGTGATCCAGGGCATCTCCGAGGTACTTCAGGTTCATTTTCCCTTTCCCTGGCTCCGCGACTCGGGGCTCACAATATCCTCAGAAGTGCCATCGCGTCCGCGCGAACGGCCTCGCCGCGGCCGACGGCGTCCACGCCTTCGCCGGTCTTGGCTTTGACGCTGATTTGCTCGACCTCGATGCCGAGTGCCGCCGCGAGTTTCTTCCTCATCTTGGGGATGTGCGGAGCGAGCTTGGGGCGTTCGAGCCCGACAGTGGCATCCACATTCACGATGGCGTAGCCGGCTTGGCGAAGGAGTTTTCGCGCGTGACGGAGGAACAAAAGGCTGGATGCGTTGCGCCACTTCGGGGAGGAATTCGGAAAGTGCGTGCCGATATCGCCCCGGGCCGCGGCGCCGAGCAGCGCGTCGCAGATCGCGTGGGCCAGCGCGTCGCCGTCGGAATGGCCGAGCGGGCCTTTCTCAAAGGGAATCCGCACGCCGCCGAGAATCAGCTTGTGCCCGCCGGCCAGCCCGTGGATGTCGTTGCCAAATCCGACGCGGTAGGAATTCTGCATTCTGAATTCTGAATGATGAGTGGAGCGCGGAGGAGCGAGCGATAAGCGTGAGGAGCGTCGGGAGCTACGGGCAGATCGTTTCATAGTTCATAATTCAGATTTCACAATTCAGAATTTACACTTCAAACTTCACACTTCATCCTTGAAGTTGATGTTCCCGTTCCTGGGCGATATAGAGGCGCGCCAGGGGCAGGTCCGACGGCTTGGTGATTTTGATATTCCGGTCCGAGCCCATAAGCACCGTCACGTTGTGGCCGAGGCGTTCGGCGAGGCTGGATTCGTCGGTGCCGTTGAAGCCGTCCGCTGCCGCGCGCGCGAAGGCTTCCTGGATGATTGAGTAGCGAAATGCCTGGGGCGTTTGCGCCAGGACGATTCGTTCACGCGGGATGGTGCCCAGGATGGTCTGCCGCTCGACTTGCTTCACCGTGTCGACACTGGGGATGCCAAGGATGGCCGCGCCGTCCTTGCGCGCCGCCTCTACCACGCGCTGAATCATGGCCAGTTCGATGAAGGGCCGCACGGCGTCGTGGACGACGACGATTTCAGTGGAGGGAGGGGTTTCGGCCAGCGCCCGCGCCACGGTGTCCTGGCGCGTCGCGCCCCCGGCGACCAGCCGGACAGGCTTCGCGAAGTGCTCGCGTTCAACGTCGGTTTGCGCTCGCTCCATATCCTCGGCGCGCAGGGACAGGATAATCTCATCGATGGCGTCGGAGGCGTTAAACTTCCGCAGCGTGTGGACAAAGATCGGCACGCCTTCGAGTGAGAGAAACTGTTTGGGCGTGCCGCCACCCATGCGCACGCCCACGCCGGCCGCCGGGATGATAGCGAGTACACTCACTCGAAAGGTCAAAAGTCTAAAGTTGAAAGTCTAAAATCCAAACACCCGTGCCCGTAATCCCGAATCCGTGAACCGCCCTTCAGCCTTTAGACTTCATCCTTTACACTTTCACTGGTGGACTTCGACACGTTGCCGGTCGTCGTACTTTCCGAAGATCATCTTTCCGGCGGTGGTTTGCAGGACGCTGGTCACCGAGATGTCGATGGTTTTGGATATCATCTTCTTGGCGTTGTCCACCACCACCATGGTTCCGTCGTCCAGGTACGCGACCCCCTGGTTATACTCCTTGCCTTCCTTGAGAATGAAGACGCGCATCGTCTCGCCCGGCAGCACCACGGGCTTCAGGGCATTGGCCAGCTCGTTGACATTCAGCACCAGGAGTCCCTGGAGCTGGGCGACTTTGTTCAGGTTGAAGTCGTTGGTCACGATCTTGGCTTCGTACAGTCGGGCCAGCTCGATTAACTTCATGTCCACTTCACGCACCGCAGGGAAATCATCTTCAACGATCTGCACGTGGATGGTGGCCATCTTCTGCATGCGTGCCAGGATGTCGAGGCCCCGGCGCCCTCGGTTGCGCTTCATCGAGTCGGAAGAGTCCGCGATGAGCTGCAGCTCGCGCAGCACGAACTGGGGAATGATGAGCGTCCCGTCAACGAATCCAGTTTCGCAGATGTCGGCGATTCGGCCGTCGATAATGACGCTGGTATCGAGGGCCTTGTAGTTCTTCTTGGGCTGGCGTTCGCCGGCAAACAGCCCCCCCAGCGCCGCCAGGTTGAGTAAGTCGCCCTTGTTGGCTCCCAGGACCAGCCCGCCGTAGGCCATCAGCAATAGCAACATGACTTGGAGGAACGAAAGCGAACTTCTGTCAATGGCCGTCAGGTTGAGCAGTTGGCTCATCATCAAGGCGCCCAGGATACCGAGAATGGAGCCGACTGCGGCGCCGATGAGTCGCTTCAGGCTCGCTTTTTCCAGGCGCATCTCAAAGAGGACAAACGAAACCCCCAGGGTTCCTCCCAGTAATGCCGAGTCCAAAGAGGACAGATGAAACGGTTGCAGGTGGTAAGACGCGGCTGCGAGGACGACGACGAAAACCGCCCTGACAACCGTCATTTCCCAGGACATTTGGTTAGTACCTCCTCTCCAGAGGCCTATCAAGCTTCTTCTTTATGATGCCGCCCCTTGGGGCTTGTCACCGCGATGAGTATAGCATTCAGACGGGAGGGGACAAAACGCGTGCGGGCCGGAGGCGCTGACGCCTCAGCGTGAGTGCTCCCCATCACGCCGGGCGGCGGAAGCATCTCCTTGGAAACCCGCTCGATTCTAACGGCGCCCCCCGCTGCCCACCCCAGTGGCCATCGGGACGGAAACCTGACGCAGACTGTTTCCAAACGAGGTCGAGGCGTGTACACTCACAGGCTCAACAGCGAGTCCGAGGTGACACCCTGGTAAGAGAAACCACGGACCCGCTCAAGCTGAAGACCACGAAATCTTGAATTCGCAAGGAGCGTGATGATGGACCAGAGTAAACCCGCAAGCGCCGCCGCGCCGGCCGCCGCGCCGTCACCACGCATCATGTCAGTGGACGCGTTGCGCGGCTTCGATATGTTTTGGATCGCGGGCGGCCAGGCGTTCGTGATGGAGTTTTTCAAGCTGTTTTCCAACCCGCTGCCGCCGTGGCTGGAACGGCAGTTCGACCACGTCGAATGGGAAGGATTCGTGGGCTGGGACCTTATCATGCCTTTGTTCCTGTTCATCGTGGGCGTGGCCATGCCCTTCTCGTTTGGTAAGCGCCTGGCTCGGGGCGACAGCCGCAGCAACATTTATAAGAAGGTGATCTATCGTGTTGTGATGCTGTGGGTGTTCGGGATGGTCGCGCAGGGGCACCTCCTGGCCTTCGATCTCAACAACCTGCAGTTCTACAGCAACACGCTCCAGTCCATCGCCGCCGGGTACTTGATCTCCTCGATTGCCCTGGTGGAGTTGCCGGTGCGCTGGCAGGCGGCGCTGGCGGGCGCACTGCTGGTGGTTTACTGGGCCCTGATGATGTTGGTGCCGGTGCCGGGCCACGGCGCCGGCGTCCTCACACCCGACGGCAACCTGGCGATGTGGATTGATAGGACTCTGCTCGGCCACTTTCAGGACGGCACGCCTTATACGTGGATCCTCAGCAGCCTGGGCTTTGGCGCCACAGTGCTGATGGGAGTTCTGTCGGGGCATCTGCTGCGGTCGTCGCTGCCGGGACGGCGGAAGGCTCTGCTGCTCGCGGGCTCGGGTCTGGCCTGCCTCGTGGGCGGGTGGCTGTGGGGCTTGACCTTCCCGATCATCAAGCATATCTGGACCAGCTCGATGGTGCTGTGGTCGGGTGGTTGGTGCCTGCTGCTCTTGGCGCTGTTCTACTGGGTTATCGACGTGCTGGGCTACCGGCGCTGGGCGTTCTTTTTCATTGTGATCGGCATGAACGCAATTGTCGCTTACTTGGCCCCGGACATCATCCCCTTCTCGCATATCAGCAACACGCTTTTCGCCGGCCTCGCGAAGCACTTGGGGATGTTCGGGCCCGTTCTGGTGGCCTTCGGAACGCTCGGCGTCCTCTGGCTCGTGCTGTACTACCTGTATCGCAACCGGACCTTCGTCCGTATATAGTGATGGCGTCTGCCGCACTCGGCAGCGCGCGGCCTCCATCCTGATGGGGGTCTTATCTTGTCATTTTGTCCAAGGAGGACCTCTTGAAGCGGCGTTGTTTTCTGGAACGCACCGCATGCACGGCGGCGGGATGGCTGGGGGCGACTCTCTTGCCGCAGGGATCGTTGCTGGGGCAGGACGATTCCAAACGTGCTCGCATCGGCGTTTCGACCTGGAGTTTTCACAACCTCTTCCCCTCCACCCTCGACGACAATACGCCGGCGCCCGCGACGCCGCTCGAGTTGCTCGACTTTCCGGGGATGATCGCGGACCGCTATCAGGTTCACGAGTTGGAATTCGTCGCGCCGCACTTCGCTTCGACGAGCGCGGCTTACTTAGGGGACGTCAAAGCACGCCTCGCGAAGGCTCACTCGCATCTGGCCAACATCCCCGTCGATATCGACGAGTTGGAGTTGGGGGCCGGGCTCTCCGATCCCGACGCCGAGCTGCGCGAGCGGATCATCGCGGCCTGTTCGAAGTGGATCGATATTGCCCAGGAGCTCGGCGCCGGCTCGGTGCGCTGCGACCCGGGGAAGATTAACTCCGCGGATCTCGCTCCGACCGTTGAATCCTACCGCAAGCTGGCGGAGTATGGAGCTTCGAAAGGAGTCGCCGTGATCGTCGAAAATCACGGTGGGGTCGGCTCGGAACACCCGGAAGAGCTGGTGCGGATTTTCCGCGAAGTGAACAGCAAGTTTTTCGGCGCGCTGCCGGATTTTGGCAATTTCCCGAACCAGGAGACGCGCGAGCGCGGCCTGGAACTGCTGTTCCCCTTTGCCCGAACCGTCTGCCACGCCAAGGCCGGACGCCGCCGGGAGCAAATCGACGACGCGAAATTCGTGGCGCGCTGCGTCCAGATTTCCAAGGAGGCCGGCTTTAAAGGAGTCTGTTCCATTGAGGCCGGAGGACCCGACGCGTACGGCGCGGTACAACACGTTCTTGATCTCTTGATGCAGAATCTCTAAGGCTAATTCGCGAGGTGGCGATATGAAGAATCCGAATCATTCCGACGGATTTATTAGGAATCGTTTTTCTCGGCGCAAGTTTTTGGGTCGGGCTGCCACGACAGTGGCCGGCCTGACGATCGTCCCGCGGCACGTGTTGGGTGGGGCCGGATATGTTCCGCCCAGCGACAAGGTCAACATCGCCTTCATCGGCGTGGGCGCGCAGGGCCTGCGGGTGATGCTCGAATTCCTGAAGCAGCCCGACGTGCAGGGCGTCGCCGTCTGCGATCCCAACAAGGCAAGCGGCGACTATCCGCAGTGGGGCGAGCACGAGTTCCGCGATTCCGTGCGCGAACTTCTCGGCGTGAGCACAGGCTGGGAGTGGCTGAGCCCCGAAACGCCCCTGCAATTGACGCACTCCATGCGTGTGACGGGCGGCATGGCGGGGCACGAGCCCTGCCAGAAAATCGTGGATGCCTATAACGGAACCAAGAAGCGCTCCGGCGAATCGCGAGGATGCGCGGCCTACAGCGATTTCCGCGAGCTGCTCGATAAGGAGAAAGATTTCGATGCCGCGGTTGTCTGCACGACGGACAGCCTGCACGCCGCGGTCTCGGTGGCGGCGATGAAGAAGGGCAAACACGTTTTTTGCCAGAAGCCCATGACCCACACCATTTATGAGGCGCGGCGCATCGCGGAAATCGCGCGCGAAACGGGCGTGGCCACACAGGTGGCGGTCGGCAACCAGGCCTCCGAAGCCACGCGCCAGCTCTGCGAATGGGTCTGGGCGGGCGCCATCGGACCGGTGCGCGAGGTCATCAACTGGTCGAGCCGGCCTTTCTGGCCACAGGGCATCGACCGCCCCAAGGAGACAGAGCCCGTGCCCGAGGGACTCGATTGGAACCTGTGGCTCGGCCCAGCGCCGGAGCGGCCTTTCAACCACGTTTACCTTCCCTTTGTCTGGCGCGGCTGGTACGACTTTGGTTGCAGCTCGCTCGGCGATATGGGCTGCTACAGCTACGACACCATCTTCCGCGTGCTGAAGCTCGAGGCGCCCACCAGCGTCGAGGCGAGCTCGAGCGAACGTTTTGACGAGTCCTACCCGCTCGCCACCATCATGCATCTCAATTTCCCGGCGCGCGGCGACATGCCGCCGGTCAAGCTGCATTGGTACGACGGCGGCTTGCTGCCTCCCAAACCCGAGGGATGGCCCGAGGGACGAAAAATGCGGGGAGAAGAGAATGAAGGCCTGCTCTTCGTCGGCGACAAGGGCAGCATCCTCTGCCGATTCAGCGGCGGCCACCCCACGCTGCTTCCCGAATCCCGGATGAAGGATTTCAAAGAGCCGCCGAAAACGCTGCCGCGTTCGCCCGGCAACGACCGCGAGTGGCTCGACGCCTGCAAAGGCGGAAAGACCAAGCCCGGCGCGAACTTTGAGTTCTCCGGCATGGTGACCGAGGCCCTCCTGCTGGGCAACGTCGCTGTGCGCGCGGCCGAGACTCTGACCTGGGACCGGCCGAACTTGAAAGTCACCAACTCGACGGCCGCACAGCAATTCATCAGCCCCGAGCGCCGGGCAGGGTGGGACCTGTAGTCGACACGGCGCGCCTCGCGCGGCGCGGGTCGGTTACTTGCTCACGCGGGATTTGATGACGATGGGTGTGCCGGCAAAGCCGAAGCGTTCCCGGATGCGGTTGGCGAGGAAGCGCTCGAAGGAAAAGTGGAGCTGGCCGGCCTGGTTGGTGAAGGCGACGAATGTCGGCGGAGCCACCCCTGCCTGAGTCAGGTAGTAGAGACGCAGGCGCTTTCCGCCCGGCCCCAGCGGCGCGGGTGCGCGGTCAAAATCAACTTCCTGAAGAAAGCGGTTCATCTCTGCCGTGCCAATCCGCTTCCGGCGGGCGGCTGCCACCTCCACGATGGCTGCGGGAAGCTTTCCCAGGCGCTGCTTTCTCAGTGCTGAAATGAAGACAATGGGCGCGTAGTCAAGGAACTTCATCCGCCGGCGAATCACTTCGGTGAACTCGTGCGTCGTCGCCGGACTTTTCGGGATGGCGTCCCACTTGTTGACGACAATCACCACCGACCGCCCGCTCTCGTGGGCGTAACCGCCGATATGGGTGTCGAGCGCGGCCACGCCCTCCGGCGCGTCCAGTACCAGCAGGGCCACGTCGGCGCGCTCCAGGTGCTTGCGCGCCTGGATGACGCTGAGTTTCTCCGCCAGCAATTTGGTTTTTCCCTTGCGGCGAATGCCCGCCGTGTCGATCAGCCGGAAACGCTGGCCGTCCTGCTCGAACTCTGCGTCGACGGCGTCGCGTGTGGTGCCGGGCAAGGACGTGACAATCGACCGCTCTTCTTCCAGCAGGGAATTCAGCAGCGTAGACTTGCCCACATTCGGCCGGCCGATGATGGCGACGTGAATGAGGTCCTGGGATTGCGCTTCGGCCGTCGCAGTCGGTTCTTTGTAGCGGCGCTCTGCGAGCGCCGAACCTTGACGGCGGTCATAGACCGCCGCTACAACAGATGGCTCGCATGTCGGGAAGTCGCTGGTCACGTGGTCGAGCAGGTCGTCCACACCCAATCCGTGTTCGGCAGAAAGCGGAAAGAGGTTCGAGATCCCCAGGCGATGGAATTCGCCTGCCAGGGGCGAGTGTTGGCTCATGTCAACTTTGTTGACCGCGAGGGAAAGCGGCTTGCCGGTGCGGCGTAGCAGCGCCGCCAGTTCCTCATCGAGCGGGACAATTCCTTGCCGCGCATCTACCACCAGGACGAGTTGCGCGGCCTCATCGATGGCGACCCGAGCTTGGCGGAAGATCTCGGAGGGGATCAGTTCCCGCTCGGCGGGAATCATCCCGCCGGTGTCCACCACTTCGAATTCCTTGCCCAGCCACTCCGCCGGCGCGTAAAGGCGGTCGCGCGTCATGCCGGGCTCGTTGCCGACCAGCGCGCGACGGCGCCCGCAAAGGCGGTTGAACAACGTGGATTTGCCCACGTTGGGGCGGCCGAGAATGACGACGCGGGGAAGGGACATGGAAAAAAGTTAACAGTTCACAGTTGACAGTCGACAGTCAAAAGTCGATAGCCTAAACCAACGATCGGGCCGGAGCCGGGTGTGCCTTGCAGGCGTCGGTGAAGCTTTCCCTCGGACTTCATCCGCCATGCTATTCTTGCACACTTGGAGCCTTAGTGGAGCAATCCGGAAGGTCCGGCGCTCGGGCCGGCGAATTGGACTCTCCATCGACGGTTTGTCAAGCCCATGCACTACTATCCCATCTTTCTTGACGTTCGCGGGCGGCGGGCGGTGGTGGTGGGCGGCGGGAAAGTCGCGGAGCGCAAGGTGCGGACGTTGCTCGGTGCCGGAGCGAAGGTGCGAGTGATTAGCCCGGAACTCACGCCACAACTGGCTCGCTGGGCGGCGCAGAAAAAGATCAGCGTCGCGCACCGGCGCTACCGCCAGGGAGATCTGGCTGCGAAGCCGCAAGGCGGTGCCCCTTTCCTCCTCTTCGCAGCTACAAATGATTTGGTGACGCAGCGCGCGGTTGGCGCGCATGGCCGATTCGCCGGAGCACTTGTGAACAGAGCGGACGAGGCGAGCGATGCCGACTTTATCGTTCCGGCATCGTTCGCGGGCGGCGGCATGCACGTCGCCATCTCGACCTCAGGCGCGAGCCCGGCGCTGGCGCGAATGCTCCGCCGCCGGCTTCAAGTCATACTGGGAAAAGGATACGGCGAACGCCTCCGTCGCCTGCGCGCGGCGCGAAAGCAGGTGCTCGCGTCGGTGCCCGCGCAGAAGGAGCGCGCGAAGGTGTTTCGAGAGCTTGCAGTGAATATTCGGAAAGTCAAAAGTCAAAGGTCGAATGTCAAAAGGCAAAGGTGAAAAACAATTACGAGGGAAAGGAGAAGGTGGTCACGGGCTAGGTAGAATCTATGGTTGACAGCCTTGCGATGATTCAACAGAGTTTTCACTTTTGAGTTTTGCCTTTTGACATTTGCCATTTAATTGGCTCTTCATTTATGGCTACCGCGGGCAAGAATTCGACTGAGAAGCCTCCCCTGGACCGGATTTTCGGCCGAAGCGGCTGGCTGGCGCGGAACCATCCCCATTACGAGTTCCGGACCGCTCAACTGGAAATGGCGGAGGCGGTCGAGTCGGCGCTTGAAAACCGGCGGCATCTCATCGTCGAGGCGGGCACGGGCACGGGGAAAACGCTGGCGTATCTCGTGCCCATCATTCGCAGCGGCCGGCGCGTGGTCATCTCGACGGGTACCAAGAATCTTCAGGAGCAAGTCTTCTTCAAAGACATTCCCTTTCTCAAGAAACTGTTTCCCGACCTCCGCGCCACGCTGATGAAAGGCCGACAGAACTATCTCTGCCGGCAGAAACTCTTCGATGTGGAGAAACAGCCCGTCCTGAGTGGGCTCCAGGAAGTGGAGCTTTACGCGCAGATCCGCGATTGGGAAAAACAAACGCCCACCGGCGACCGGGCGGAACTGGAAAACCTTCCCGACACGAGCGAACTGTGGTCGCGCATCGACGCCCGGCGCGAGACCTGCACGGGCCAGAAGTGCCAGCAGTTCGAGCGCTGCTTCATTACCTGGATGCATCAGCGCGCCGCCGAATCGGACATCCTGATTGTGAACCATCATTTGTTCTTTGCTGACCTGGCGCTGCGGCAGATGGAATTCGCCAGCCTGCTCCCTGACTACTCGGCGATTGTTTTCGACGAGGCTCACGAAATCGAAGACGTGGCGACGATGTACTTCGGCCTTCAGGTTTCGAACTACCGTGTGGAGGAACTGGCGCGCGACACGGAAGCAACACTTCGCCTGAAAGGGCTGAAGTGCGACGAGGTCATGGCCGGCGTAGCAAGCCTCCGGCGCCGCTCGGATGGATTCTTTGAACTTTTCCCCGCCAACGAAGGCCGCACGAACTTCGACAACCGCCAGGAGTTCCTGGAGGTCCATCAGGGCGCCTATTCCGCGCTCCTCAATGCTTTCGTGCACCTGGAAACGGAACTCAGCCGGTTGAAAGACCGCCCCGAAGAGATCAACAATCTGGCGCGGCGCGCGGTCGAATTGCGCAAAGCATTTGAGGTCGTCCTCGAGTCAAAAGACCGGAATTTTGTTTTTTGGTGGGACCGGCGGGGCCGCGGCGTCTTCCTGGAGGCTTCCCCCATTGACGTGTCCGCTCTCCTCCGCGAGCGGCTTTTCGAAAAAGTGGAAACAGTGGTGCTGACCTCCGCCACGCTGGCCGTGGCCGGAACCTTCGATTTCCTGAAGCGCCGGCTGGGCGTGCAGAACGCCAAGGAGAGCATTCTCGACTCGCATTTCGATTACGGCCGCCAGGCGCTGCTCTACACGCCGCTGCACCTGCCCGACCCGCGCTCGCCGGATTTTGGCCGTCTCGCCGCCGACGAGGTTGCGCAAATCCTCAAGGCGACGCGCGGCCGCGCCTTCGTTCTGTTCACCTCGCACCAGCAGATGCGGGGCGTGTACGAGCACCTACGGAGGCGTGTCCGGTACCCGATGCTCTTGCAAGGCACCGCGCCGCGCACGGCACTGCTCGAACGCTTCCGCTCGACACCTCACGCCGTGCTCTTCGCCACGAGTTCTTTCTGGCAGGGTGTCGACGTGCAGGGCCAGCAATTAAGCGCGGTGATCATTGACCGCCTGCCGTTCGCTGTCCCCTCCGATCCGGTCGTGGCGGCGCGGATTCGCATGATCAACGAGGACGGCGGGAACGCCTTTACCGATTACCAGACGCCGGAAGCCGTGATCGCGCTCAAGCAGGGCTTCGGGCGTCTGATTCGCAGCGAGGACGACCGCGGCGTGCTAGTTATTCTGGACCACCGCATGGTCCGCAAACCGTACGGCCGCGTCTTCTTCGAGAGCTTGCCCGGCTACCGGCGAACCGACAGGCTGGAAGAAGTGAAAGCCTTTATGCGAGAATGTTAGAGTCCTAACAATAGAACGCAGGGCTTCACACAATCGAGGGAATTTGAAGGAGTCTGGCATCCTATGAACCTTGAAGGAGGAGCTATGAAAGTGAAGATCACTCTTGTCCCTCTGTTGGTTTTGCTGCTGGCCGCAGTCGCCGGCGCGCAAACAAAAATCTCCGGCACCGTTGTGTGCGCGAAGCCGGACCAGCAACAAGCGCTCGAAGTCGGTGACCATCCGGGACACATCTTGGCGGTCTCCCAGGGTAAATGCACGTGGTCCAAGCCAATGGAAATCGCCGGCACCCAAACGAAGGAAGGCCAGGTGACGATCAGCACGGAAAATCATGGCAACAAGGGAAATTCACACGGGTACGCAGTCGGCACCATGGCCAACGGCGATAAGTTTTTCGTACGCCTCCAGGGCGCGGCCACCCTCAAAGACGGAGCCGTGGATACCGAAGAGGGAAAGTGGACCATGACGGGCGGCACCGGAAAACTGAAGGGAATCAAAGGGGGAGGCATGTACAAAGGCAAGGGAGGCCCGGAGGGAACCACGGCTGAAGTGGAGGGCGAGTACCAGTTCCCCACGAAATGAGGCCTCGACCGTACTGAACGAACTCCTGCGGAACGGTACCATCGATCAGCTCTGGGAGTGGGCCCTCTTCGTTTGAAAACCGGCGCGCGGGGGAGTTTCCTCCCTCGCTCGCTGGACAAGGACGATTGAATGTTTGAAATCAGTGTGGATTATACATTCGCGGCCGGACACGCCCTGCGCGGGTACAAGGGCAAATGCGAAAACGTTCACGGGCACAACTACAAAATCCGGGTGGCCGTGGGCGGCGAAAAACTCAATTCCATTGGTCTGGTGATGGATTTTGTGGACTTGCGTGCGGCCATCAAGGCCCTTGCCGAACGACTCGACCACCGCTTCATGAACGATATCCCACCCTTCGATGCCCTGAACCCTTCGGCGGAGAACCTGGCGAAATATTTCTACGAGGGGCTGGATTCCACTACGCGCTCACAAGGGCTGCGCGTCCAATCGGTCACCGTTTGGGAAACGGACACAACTTCAGCTACATATCGGCCGTGAAGAATTCAGATGGCTTGAAAAGCCCTCGAGGCCAGGAGAACGATTACCAGGTCCAGAAGGCGACGGCAGGGTGAACGTCGGCGTGGTGCTGCTGGGCGCAGACTCCCTCTTTGCAGAAGTAGACGTCTTCGCACCATCGGCAGCGGGTGAGGTTTTCCTTGTCGCGGATGGTGCCACAGATCGCGCAGGCTTCCAGGAGATTGGCCACAACGTGGCGGGCATAGGTCCGCCAG